>Ga0187893_10010847_pt1 | contig 13407 bp, 10 predicted proteins | sample MA1701074metaG_FD_139574 | JGI IMG/M metagenome (GOLD analysis project Ga0187893, IMG submission 139574) | White microbial mat communities from a basaltic lava cave in the Kipuka Kanohina Cave System on the Island of Hawaii, USA - MA170107-4 metaG ...
CGGCGGATGACAAGGCCGATATAAGGCCAGTGGGCGGCGCCGTCCTGCACGACGAAGGTGAAGCGCGAGGGCAGGGCGGCGGTCATCACCAGCCCGTCGATGTAGCTGGCGTGATTGGAGACGACGACGCAGGCGCCGGCCGGCAGGCGCTCGAGGCCGCGCACGCGCAGCGGCGCGAAGCAGGCCGCCAGGGTGATTTTCACGCCGGCGCGGCCGATGGCGCGGCGGATCGCCAGGGTCGGTCCGAGGATGATCAGCGGGCAGAACAGGATGAAGATCAGAACCGCCCAGACGATCAGGGCGTAGGTTCCGTAAATCCACTCGGCGAATCGTTTCATCGTCGTCGTTATTATAGATTTGTGATGATGCCCACTCTGGACGCTGCCGACTCGGTCAGCCTCGACTCGTTTTTAGACAGCCTGTGGGCCGAACGCGGCGCTTCGAAGAACACCCTGGCGGCCTATCGCTCCGACCTTGGCCTGCTGGCGCGCTTCCTGAAGCCGCGCGGTGTCGCCTTGCCGATGGCGAGCGAGGCCGATCTCAAGGATTACCTGGCCCGCCGTTCGCGCCAGGGCAAGGGATTCGCCGCGCGTTCGCAGGCCAGAACGCTGTCGGCCCTGCGCCGCTACTACCGGTTCTTGTTGCGCGAAAACACGCGCGCGGACGATCCCACGGCGCAGATCGGTTCGCCCAAGCAGGGTCGTGGCCTGCCCAAGCTGCTGGCGCCGGAGGACGTGGACCGGCTGCTGGCGGCGCCGGATGTGGAGAGCCTGCTGGGATTGCGTGATCGCGCCATGCTCGAGCTGATCTATGCCTCGGGTCTGCGTGTTTCGGAGCTGGTCGGCTTGGCGCGACATCAGCTGAATCTCACACGCGGTGTGGTGCAGGTGGTCGGCAAGGGCGGGCGCGAACGGCTGGTGCCGGTCGGCGAGGAGGCCGCGCACTGGTTGCGCCGCTATGTTGACGAGGCGCGGCCGGCGCTGGTCAGGCGCAAGGCCGACGATGCCCTGTTCGTCAGCACCCGCGGCGGCGCGATGACGCGGCACAATTTCTGGCATCTGATCAAGAACCATGCGCGCCGCGCCGGCCTCAAGCCCGAGACGCTGTCGCCGCACACGATGCGCCACGCGTTTGCCACGCACCTGCTGGAGCACGGCGCCGATCTGCGTGCCGTGCAGATGCTGCTGGGGCATCGCGATCTTTCGACCACGCAGATCTATACCCACGTGGCGCGTGCGCGTTTGAAGACCCTGCATGCAAAACATCATCCGAGGGCCTGAAAAAGCCCCACCCGCTTGAGGCCCTTTTGGGCGCTTTTGGGAGCCAGGCGAAAAACAAGTGGTACTAAAAGTGTATCACCCGATTTCGTCCACGGGCGTTTTCGGGCCTGAAACTGCCTGAAGCGGGTGAACGTATCCACGATGTCTTTGTCATACTCCGCGCCGCCTCCATGAGACTTTCCATGCGTTTTGCCACCTGTCTGACCGTGTTGCTCGCTCTGGCGTCCTGCGCCTCCAGCGAAACGCCGGATTCTGAAGCGATGCGCAAGAAGATCGCCGGGAGAATCCCCGGCATCCAGCCCGCCGACATCCGCGAATCGCCGATCGCCGGCTATTACGAGATCAAGAAAGGCAGCGCCTACGGCTACGTCACCCGCGACGGCAAATACCTGTTCGAGGGCGATCTGGTGAATCTCGAAACCGGCGAGCCGATCACCGAGGGCCAGCGCCGCAGCGAGCGGCTGACGGTGCTGAAGCAGTTCGGCCCGGACGAGGTCATCGAGTTCGCGCCGAAGAAGACCGACTACACCGTGACCGTGTTCACCGACATTGACTGCGGTTATTGCCGCAAGCTGCACCGGGAGATCAAGGACTACAACGATCAGGGCATCGCCATCCGCTACGTGTTCTTCCCGCGCAGCGGGCCGCAGACCGAGTCGTTCTTCAAGGCCGAGGCGGTGATGTGCGCCGCCGACCGCAAGCAGGCGCTGACCAAGGCCAAGCTCGGTGTGGCGCTCGACACCAGCAAGCGCTGCAAGAATCCGGTGGCGAAGCAGTACGCGGCGGCCGAGGAGCTGGGCGTCAATGCCACGCCGCTGCTGGTGCTGCCCAACGGCGATCTGGTGCGCGGTTACGTGCCGGCGGCGCAGTTGGCGGTGAAGCTGGCGACGGGCGACTTCGCCCAGCTCAACTGATCGCTCAACTGATCTCGACGAAGCTCTGATCCGCGGTCAGCACCAGGCCGCCACGCACCCTGCGGTGAGGCCAGATCGAGCGCGCGGCCCTCAGGTAGTCCTCGATCTGCGAACGGTAGCGTTCGCGCAATTCTGCGGCGTCGGGCGCGGCCGTGGTCTTGTAGTCCAGCACCCAGATCGTGTCGCCGTCATCGACGATGCGGTCGGCGATGCCGCCATCGCCCTCGATCCCGGAAAGTTCAATCTCGTTCCAGGCGCGCACGCCGGTGAAGAACCGCCGTAGCGCCGGGGCCTTGATCACCGCCAGCGCCTGCTCGCGGCCTTCGGTAACGCGGGCCGCCGGATTTTCGCTCAAGGTTTTCAGTGCGGCGTGCAGGGCGGTGCCACGCGCGGCCGCGTCGGGATCAAACGCAGGCCGCGACGGCCCGCTCGGTGGGGTGTGCGGGCGCGGCAGGTTTTGCAAAGGCCGGCGCAGGCGCTCGTCCGGGGCTGGCGCCGGCGCCGTGGACTGGGGGTGCTCTGCCGGCGTCATCACGCCGCTGCCGTAGGTCGCAGTACCGTCCATCAAGCCAAACGGCCGGGCCTGAGTGACGCCCAGGGTCTGCAGGGCCTGCAGTGCAAAGGCATGCCAGCTCGCGCCGGACTCGCTCTTGCCGCTGACAAAGCCGCTGAGGTGCAGGAACTGACGCGCGCGCGTCACTGCCACATACAGCAGGTTGAGAGTCTCGCGCGCCTCGCGCGCCTTCTGTTGTTCGAGCAGGGCGGCGCTGTAGCTGTCGCGCTCGTCCTTGTTGCCCAGCGCGAGGAAAACGGTCGGTCGCGCCTGATCGGCCGGCCAGTCCACCAGCCAGGGCGCGGCCTGCTGCCGGCCGCTGAGGTTGCCGGTGTTGACCACGAATACCGCCGCGGCTTCGAGGCCTTTGGCGGCGTGGATGGTGAGGATGCGCACGGCCGCGGCGTCGGCCACAGGCGCGGCTTCATCCGGCGCTTCGCGCTCGAGCGCGGCCTGTTGCTCGACAAAAGTGAGGAAACTTCCGAGCGAGGGATAGCGCCCGCTGTCGGCGGTCAGCGCGAGCTGCAGGAAGGCGCCGAGGTTGGCGCGCACCCGCGCACGCGCGGCCGGCGGCAGCGCCGATTCATAGCGGCGCGCGGCGTCAGCTTCGCTGACGATGCGGTCGAGCAGGTCGTGCACCGGCAATGTCGCCGCCAGCCCACGCCAGCCTTGCAGCAGGCGTGCGGCGCGTTCAAAGCGCGGCTCGGCGGACGCCGTCAACGCCGCCGCCCAGTCCGGTGCGCCGGCGCTGGCCAGCGCCATCAGCGCGCCATCGTCGAGCGAGAACAGCGGCGAGCGCAAGACTTGCGCCAGTTCGAGGTTGCGGTGCGGCGCGTCGAGAAAGCGCAGCAGGGCGGTGAGGTCGCGCGCCTCGGCGGTGTCAAGCAGGGTGCCGCGCGCCGCGCCGCTGTAGGGGATGCCAAGCGCCGACAGCGCGCGCTCGACCTGGATCAGGTGCTTGCGCTGGCGCGCCAGCACCAGGACATCGCCCGCGTTCATCGGCCGCGCGCCGCCGGCTTCGCGCACGGTGGCGCCGGAGGCCAGCAGGGCGCGGATGCGCGATGCGACTTGTTCGGCTTCGCGCTGGGCGCGGGTTTCCTCGCGCTTTCGCCGCGGCGTCGTCAGCGGGTCGCGCAGATCGGTCAGGGCCTCCGGCGCATCATCGCGCCCGATCAGGGGCGCCACCTCGACCTGGCCCCAGTCCTGCGTGCGGGCCGTGCTGTGCGGCACAAAGCCGATCTCTTCAGCGCGCGCGCCGGCGAACAGGGCGTTGATGAAGTCCACCACCGCCGGCGCCGAACGCCAGGTCCGGGTCTGCTGCTCCGACACCGCGTTCAAGCGCTCGCGCAGCCAGCCGGCGGCGGCGTCCAGCAGCTCGGGCCGCGCGCGGCGAAATCCGTAGATGCTCTGCTTGGCGTCGCCGACGATGAACACGCTGCGAGCGCGGCCCGAATCGCCGGCCGCCATCTCCTCCAGCAGCGGCAGCAGCAGGCGCCACTGCGTCGGATTGGTGTCCTGGAACTCGTCGAGCAGCAGGTGTTCGATCTTCTGATCCAGCTTGTAGCGCACCCAGTCGGCGCCGCCCTCGCGCGTCAGCAGGGTCAAGGCCTGCCCTTCAATTTCATCAAAAGTCAGTGCGTTTTCGCGCGCGAGCAGGGCATCGAACGCCGCCAGCGCGGCGCTGCAAAGCGTCAGCGCCGCGCGGTTGCGGCGCAGACTGCGCTGCGCGTTGCGCCGGCGCAGGGCGGTTTCGATGGCGCGCACCACTTCGCCGTGATTCTGTTCGAGCGCCTGTTTCTGGGCAGGGGTGAAGGTCTTGCCGGGGCTGAATTCGAACGCGGTGAGTTTTTGCGTGAACAGCGCTTTTTGCAGCAGGTCCAGCCGCTCGCCGGCGCTGGCGTCGCGTGCCGCGACCAGCCGGTCGGTCTTGACCTTGTTGATGCCCTCGCGTTTTCCGAAAAGGCCGATCAGTTCCTTGAGATAGAAGTTGAAGGCGTCGCCGAGCACCGGCGCATCCGGATTGTCGTTTTCATCCACTCCCAGCGTGCCGCGCAGTTCGGCGAGCAGGCGCGGCAGCGGATCCTCGCCCAGCGCGCGCCAGTCGCTGCGGCGCTGCAAGAATCCGCGGACGGTCTGGCGCAGGCGGTATTCGCCGTAGCCCAGCGCGATCAGTTCGGCGAAGGCCAGCGCCGCCGGTGAACGCGGCGCGTACAGCATGCGTCGCTGCAACTGGCGCCAGGCCTGGTCGTAGAGCGAGCCGGCCTGCTCGACCAGTTTGAACCCCGGCGTGACCGCGGCCTCGAAGGCGAAGCGGCTGACCAGATCCTGGCAGAAGGCGTGCAGGGTGGTACAGCGCAGCGGCCAGGGATTGAACAGCTGCTCGCGGTACAACCGGCGCGCGCGCTGGCGCGTGGCGGCGTCGCTGTCGGCGCCGATCTGACGCAGGCCCTGCTCAAGCGCGGCATCGTCGGCCTTGGCCAGATCGTGCAGGGCGCGGTTGACGCGCAGGCGCATCTCGGCCGCGGCCTTGCGCGTGAAGCTCAGGGCCAGGATGCCACCGGGCGCGGCGCCGGCCAGCAGCAGACGCAGGATGCGCGCGGTGAGCAGCCAGGTTTTGCCGCTGCCGGCCGAGGCGGCGACGCTGGCACTGCGGGCGGGGTCCAGTGCCGGGCTACTCACGCCAGTCTCCTTTGCGGCAGAGGCCCCGATAGTCGCAGCGCTCGCAGGTGTCGTCGTCGCCGTGCGCGCTCAGCGCCTGTCCCTGCGCCACTGAGCTCAGGCTCGCCGCCAGTCTTTGCATCGCACGTTCGCGCAGCTCGGGCAGGCCCTCTTCGATCACCAGGTTTTTCTCGCCGTCCTTCAGCGCCAGATACTCGACGCGGGTCACCGCCGGGTCCAGCGCGGCGTAATGCAAAAGCTGCACCGCCTCGCCCGCCTGCACCTGGTCCTCGTCCGGCACTGCGCCGGTTTTATAGTCCACCAGGACGTGACGGCCGTCGGCACCGATCTCGAGCCGGTCGCAGCGGCCCGACAGGCTGTGTGCGCCCAAGGCCCGCGTCAGCCGGGCCTCGCTGCGGATCTCGCGATGGGCCGGGCGCTGCAGCAGCCAGTCGAGCAGGAAGGGCAGCCGCGAGCAAAACTCGGCGAGCCAGAGCTGGGCCAGCACGTGGCTGCGCAGGTCAGGGGCGAACACATCCTGCGCGATTTTTTCAAGCCTTGCCTGCGCCTCGGCGCGACCGTCAAGCGCACCAGACTCGGTGAAGCGCTGCAGGATGCGGTGCACGCGCTCACCGTACTCGCTGCGATCGGGGTCTTCATCAGGCGCGCGTTCGGCGCGCAGGCCGAGCACCTGGCCGGCATGGAATTGATAGGGACAGTCCACCAGCGACTGATGTGCACTGGCGCTGATCTCGGCCGGAATCAGCGCGGGGATTGCGCGCGGCGCCGGCCGCTCGGTCGCCGGCGGCGGCGGCGCGTCGTCGTCGGCCGCGATCTCGGTGTCGCACTGGCCGGCGAGCCGCGCCAGCCGGGTGTCGCGCAAGACCGGCCCGGCGGCCGCTTCCAGTGCCTCGATCCAGGGACTCAGCACGGCTTCCTCGCCCGCGGATTCCGGCGCGTAGGTCATCAGCACGCGCGGCGCCGATTGCAGCAGCCGGCGCAGGCGCGCCAGCGCCAGGGCGTGACGGCCCTCCCAGGACGGCAGGCCAAGTTCGCGCCGCACCGCGGCGTTGAGCAGCGGCTCGGCCGGCGGCGGTCCCGGCCACTGCCCGCGCGTGACGCCGGCGAGGATCAGCAGATCGCAGCGCAGGTTCTGGCTTTGTTCGAGGGTGGTCAGCCGCACGGGTCCGCGCGTACCGGAAGGCACGAAGGTTTCGCGTTCGAGCAGGCGGTCGAGCAGGTCGCGAAAGCCGTCGCCGTCGAGCATCAGACGGTGTTCGCGCAGGGCGCGGCCCAGCTCCTCGATCAGGCCGGCCAGGCGCGCGCCGGCTTCGTCCTGCAAAAGGCGCGGCCAGAACTCCAGCAGCGTCAGGGAATCCTGCAAGGACCGGCACCAGACGTCGCCCGGCGCCGGACGGTTCCACTCGGGCATGCGGCGCGCCGCCTCGCGCAGGCGCGACAGCAGGGCCTGCGCGTCGGGACTTTCATCCGCGGCGCAGAGATAAGCCGCGAGGCCATGCTCGATGCCGCGTGCGTGGATCAGATCGCGGTCCAGCGCGCGCAGCGCCTGCGGCGGCGTCGCGGAAAAATCGGATTTGAGCAGGGTCAGCAGCGGACGAAATCCGAAATCGCCAGCCCGGCATTCGAGCCAGGCGTTGACGCAGGCCGCGGCGCTGCTGGTGGACAGTGCCCAGCCGACCGGATCATCGAGGCCGACACCGGCGCGTTCCAGCAGAGCCCGCAGACGCCGCGCCAGCCGCCGGTCCTGCGAGACCACCACGACGTCGGTCGAGCCGGCGAGCAGGGCCTCGCGGATGGCGAGGTCCACGCAGCGGGCCTCGTGTTCGGGACCCGAAGCCTGCACCAGTTGATGGACGCCGGCCGCGGCCGCGGCGAGGGCGGGCACTTCGGCCGTGGATGCGAACGCGGCATCAAGCAGCGCGTCCTGCACCGCGGCCGGCGCGGCCACCATCACGGGTTCGTGGCCGAGCTGCCGGCACAGTTCATCGGTGGCCCTGCCGTCGTGGCCATCGCGCCGCCCCTGCAGCCAGAGTTCGGCGCGACCCTTGGCGAGCGCAATCTTAAGCGCGGCGAGCTCGGCTGGCGCGAATTGGTCATGCCCGAGCAGAACCAGCGGCGCATCGGATTTCTGCGCGGCGAACGCGGCCGCGAGTTGCTGGCGGTAGACCTCGGCCGGACTGCGGCCCGCGGTTTCTTCAAGATAGGCGTTGAACAGCAATTGCACGATGCGCGCCTCGCGGCTGAGAAAGCCCGAAGCCGGGGCGGCATAGGCTTTCTGCAGGCGGGCCTGGAACTGCGCTTCGTCCGTGCCCGGACTGAGCTCGTGGGCGATCAGTTCCTCGAACAGCGCGTAGAGGCCGTCGGCCGCCTGCGCGGGATCAACGCCGGGGAACAGGTTGCGGCGGCCGCTCAGCACCGAGGTCAGCCGCAGGCGGCAATCCAGCGCGGTCCAGGCGGTCTTCGGTGGCGCCTGCGACTGCGCGAACCGGGGCAGGGTGGCGAGCGTGGGGCCGAGCAGGCCGCGGCCCGCGTGTGCCGCCAGCAGACGGCGCAGCCTTGGCGCCGCGCCCATCGCCGGCAGCAGGAGGGTCAGGCTGCTGAGGTCGGGCAGCAAAGCCTGGTGCTGCGTGACGATCCGCTCTGCCGCCAGATCGAGCAGATCGGCACCGGGGGCAACGAGGTGGACGCGCGCAAGGGTCATCGCGCGTCAGCGTAAAGGACTTCTAACGCTCCAGCAGCGCGAGTTTGCCGGGCTTGCCGTCCCATTCCTTGGCGTCGGCCGGCGGCGTCTTCATTTCGGTGATGACCGGCCATTGCTTCGAGAGTTCGCGGTTGAGCGGCAGGAACTGCTTCTGGTCTTCCTTCAGATCATCTTCGGCCAGGATGGCATTGGCCGGACACTCCGGCTCGCACAGGGTGCAGTCGATGCACTCCTCCGGGTCGATCACCAGGAAGTTGGGGCCTTCGTGGAAGCAGTCGACCGGACAGACTTCGACGCAGTCCATGTATTTGCACTTGATGCAGTTTTCGGTGACGACGAAGGTCATGAGGGTCGTAGCGGCCTTGCGGGGACGTGCATTGTAAAGGCTAGCCGGATTTTTTCGTGGGCCAATGCAGGTCGAGGCTGTGCACGGAGAACTGGCCGGCGGCGCGGTCGGCGAGGAAGCGCTTGAGGCCGCTGAAGATGGTCGGAAAGGCGATCTCGTCCCAGGGGATTTTTGCTTCGTCCACCAGATGTGTTTCGGAGCTTTCAGCGGTCGGCCGGTGTTCGGCGCTGCGCATCTGGCCGTAATGGATCATGTAGATCTGGCTGACATGCGGCACGGTGATGACCGAGTTGAGCTGCAAATCGGTGACCTCGATCGCCGCCTCCTCGCGGGCTTCGCGCGCGGCGCCGGCGCTTGCGGTTTCGTGAAGCTCCAGGAAGCCGGCGGGGAAGGTCCAGAAGCCGAGCCGTGGCTGGATCGCGCGGCGACACAGCAGGATGCGCTCCTGCCACAGTGGAATCACGCCGGTGATGATGCGCGGGTTGAAATACTGCACATGCCCGCAGGCCGGACAGACATGGCGGGGCAGATGATCGCCGGCCGGCACGCGCTTTTCGACCGCATGGCCGCAGGCGGTGCAGAATCGGACCTCGCTGGACATGGATGCAGGGTATCCCGCCGTGCTGGATTTGTCGCCGGAAATCGGAGATGCTGCGCGCACACCAATTCGACGCCGCCGCGACGCGGTGCGCCTGAGCCAGGGGGATTTATGTTGCTGACACGCTGCCTGCTGATCGCAGGTCTTTTCGCCACCACGTCCGCGTTCGCGCAGTTCGTGCCGAAGGTCCAGACCAGTGATTCTTCCTCGTCCTCCGAGGAAGGCGGCGGCGCGGACGGCGGCCGCGACGAGGGTCTGCGCACCTATCTTGGCTTCGATTACGTTTCCGGCGAGTTTTCCACCTCGGGCGGCAATTCCGGCAGCACTTTGAGCAACACCTTTGACCTCACGATGCTGCGGCTGCGCGGCGGCGCGCGCCTGTTCAGGTTCATTTCGGCCGAAGTGCAGTACGGCACCAGCGTCGGCAGCGGGTCCGGTGAGGCCGAGGTTGAGAACTATCTGGGCTTGTTGCTGGTGCCGACCGCGACCGTGCTCGATACTTTCGAGCTGTCCTTGCCGGTGGGCTGGAGCAAGATCGAGGTGATCCAGGGCGGCCGCTCCTTCGACGATTCCGACATCACTTACGGCGTGCAGGCGGATCTGCCGATCAAACTGTTTGCCGATGTGCCTGACCTGCGCATCGGCGGCGGCTTCACCACCTTCCACGCCGGCAATTCCTCGCGCACCTATGGGTTCAATTTCGGCCTGCGCTACGACTTTGCGCCAAGCGAGTTCGAGCTGGTGAACCCCATCACCGCGATCAGCGAACTGTTTGGCGGCGGCGATGACAGCGCGCCCGCGGCTGAATGAGCCTGCGCCCGACCCAAAAGCCGGCATTGCCGGCTTTTTTGTTGGTGCCTAAGGACGGACTCGACGATTTCGTCAGGGACGAAATCGAGCGAGCGCAGCGAGCCCGAAGGCTCAGGCGCATGGATGCGCCTGACAACTCCTAATATCTTGGTGCCTAAGGGGAGACTCGAACTCCCATGAGGGGTTGCCTCGGTGGATTTTGAGTCCACTGCGTCTACCGATTCCGCCACTCAGGCGCGCCGCGCATTATGAAGCGTTCCGATTTTTCTTACGAACTTCCTTTGGATCTGATCGCCCAGCGTCCGCTGGAGCCGCGTTCGGCTTCGCGATTGCTGGCGCTGGACAAGGAGAGCCTGTGCGATGCGCGCATGCGCGACTTCGCCGAACGGCTTCGCCCCGGGGATCTGCTGGTGTTCAACGATACCCGGGTGATTCCGGCGCGCCTGTTCGGTGAAAAGGACAGTGGCGGCAAAGTCGAGATTCTGATCGAGCGTCTGCTCGGCGAACACGAGGGCCTGGCGCAGATCCGCGCCAGCAAACCGCCGCGCGCGGGCTCGCGCATTCGCGTGGACGGAGTCGAACTGGAGGTGCTGGGCCGCGAGGATGAGTTCTACCGGCTGCGCGCGCCTTTGCTGTCAGCGCTGCTGGAACGGGCCGGGCATGTGCCGCTGCCGCCGTATATCGCGCGCGCGGACGAAGCCGCCGACCGCGAGCGCTATCAGACCCTGTTCGCGCGCTCGCCCGGCGCGGTGGCTGCGCCGACGGCCGGCCTGCACTTCGACCAAACCCTGCTTGCGTCCCTCCGGGCACGCGGGGTGCACACGACGACGCTGACCCTGCACGTCGGCGCCGGCACTTTCCAGCCGATGCGGGTGCAGGACGTAAGCCGGCATCGCATGCACGCCGAGCGTTATGAGATTCCGCAGGCTTTGTGCGAGGCGGTGATGCAGGCCCGTGCGCGCGGCGGGCGCGTGGTCGCGGTCGGCACCACGGTGTGCCGGGCGCTGGAATCGGCATCAGCGCAGGGAGAACTGCATCCGCAGTCCGCTGAAACCCGCTTGTTCATCGTGCCGGGGTATTCGTTCAAGGCGGTGGACGCGCTCCTGACCAACTTCCATCTGCCGGAGTCCACCCTGCTGATGCTGGTCTGCGCCTTTGGCGGAACCGGGCGCGTTCTCAAGGCCTACCGGCACGCGGTGGCGCGACGGTATCGTTTTTTCAGTTACGGCGACGCGATGTGGCTGGAGCGCGGTTCATAGCCACTCGGTATGTGCCCGGGTGGGTGCCGGCAAGGGATCAGGCGTCGGCTTCCAGGGTTCTTGCATGTAATGCGGCAGCCGGCACCGGCCCAGGCGGCTGACGCTCAGTGCTGCTCGCCCGCCCGCGGTGCGAACCGGCGCGATGCCCAGCGAAGGCGCACCGAGGCAGTTGGCCGCCCAATGGGAGTAGGACGAACGCGGCGTCACCACGATCTGGGTGCAGCAGGCCAGCGCGAACAGATCGGCGATGGGGTGTTTCTCCGAGGCCTGGGTCGGGCCGTGATGGCTATAGGGCGAGGGGATCGGCAGGCTGACGCAGCGGAAACGATCGGACAGAAAACGATAGTCCTCGGCGCGCCCGGTATAGGACAGAAAGAACACGGCGTCGGGGGCGCCGCGCTGGATCCGCTCCATCGAGAACATCAGGTCTTCGTCACTGGTGGCGCGGTGACGGCGGTGCGGGTCCGGGTCCACGACGAAGTCGCCGCGACGGATATGCACACCGACCACCGGCGCAGCGATGCCGGCGAAGAACTCGCGGATGCGCCGCGCCAGCTCCGGCGCCAGTTTCAGGCTGCGCACGACTTGAGGAAGCTGCGCGTCGAGCAGGGCTTCGGGTGCGCCCAGATAGCCGCGCAGATCAATGTGGCGGTCCGCGCGCAGGCGCTCGAACTCGTCGGGACTGGCGCCGCGATATTTGACCGTGTTCAGACGATGGTGCAAGCGGCGGCCGCCGACGCGGGTGGACTGGATGGAAAACGCATCGAGCTCAGGCCAGTCCAGCCAGATCTCGTGTCCGAAGCGCTCGCGGATGGCAAAGGCCAGCACCACCGATTCCAGATGGTTGCAGATGCCGGTGTAATTGCCGATGAAAACCTTCATAAATCGCCCACCCGCTTCTGCTGTTTTTGAGGCCCGAACGGGCACTACCCGAAAATCAGTGATACTAAAAGTGTATCAGTGGATTTCGCAAAACCTCGTAAAACGGTCTCAACCCGCCTGGAGCGGGTCGCTTACTCTTCGTCCGGCGGCAGCGGGTATTGGGCCAGCGCCTTGCGGATGGACTTGTGCAGATCCGCCGTCCAGGCCGGCGCGCTCTGGGGCAGGGCTTTGAGATTGGCGAGCCGGAAATCCACCGGCGTGATGATGATCTTCACTTTCTCGTAAGCGGTTCTGGCCGCCAGCACGAACAGGTCTTCGACCGCGAGGTCGTCCACCGTGATGCAGCCATGCGATTCGGCATGGCCGGTGATCATGATCTCGCGGCCCAGATCCTCGCGCTTTTCTCCGGCAGCCTGGGCGCGGTCGTAGGGGTTGGGATAATTGACGCGCAGTGCGAGGTGGAACTTGCTGTTGGGGTTGAGATTGCTGACCTCGTAGATTCCTTCCGGCGTCATCAGGTCGCCGCGCCGCAGCTTGGGCCCGAAGCGTTCCCGGATGCTGACAATCGGATACGAGGTGATGAAGCGCTGTTTGCGGTCGGCACCCAACGCGTAAACCTCCAGGGTCTTCTCGTCCTTGAACGCAATCAGCGTTGCCGATTCCGGCGGGTAGTCCACGCCGGCTTTTTCAAACAAGGGCGCCAGCCGCGCGTCCACCGCCGGCCCGAATTCGTCCACGCGGTCCTGATCGGTTTTCAGTTCCAGCGCCTGCGCCGACGCACAGAAAAGAGCCATCGCCGCAAGGATTTTGTTCTTCATGCTGTTCCCATTCCTCTTATATTTTTGGATCATTCTAGCCCCAGGGGGAGTCTCGTAAAATCAGCCCATGAAATTCCGGGTTTTTGCATCCGTGGGCGCCGCGCGCCTCGGTCAATTGTCGTTCGCGCGCGGTGTGGTCGAGACGCCGGCGTTCATGCCGGTCGGCACCTACGGCACGGTCAAGGCGATGACGCCAGCGGAACTGCGCGAGGTCGGCGCGCAGATCGTGCTCGGCAACACCTTCCACCTGATGATGCGGCCGGGCGAGACGCTGATTCGCCAGTTCGGGGGTCTGCACCGGTTCATGAACTGGGAGGGCCCCATCCTCACCGACTCCGGCGGCTTTCAGGTGTGGAGTTTGAAGGAGCTGCGCAAGCTCACCGAGGAAGGCGTGCATTTTCAGTCGCCGGTGAATGGCGACAAGCTGTTTTTGACGCCGGAACGCGCCATCGAAGTCCAGCAGGCCCTGGGTTCCGATATCGTCATGCAGTTCGACGAGTGCACGCCGTATCCAGCGGATGAGAAAGCCGCGCGGGTTTCGATGGAACTGTCGGCACGCTGGGCGCA
>Ga0187893_10010848_pt1 | contig 13406 bp, 12 predicted proteins | sample MA1701074metaG_FD_139574 | JGI IMG/M metagenome (GOLD analysis project Ga0187893, IMG submission 139574) | White microbial mat communities from a basaltic lava cave in the Kipuka Kanohina Cave System on the Island of Hawaii, USA - MA170107-4 metaG ...
ACTCGCCGAAGCGCGTGTTCACCTGGCGGCCGGCCGCGTCAAACCGCGCCGACGCATCGAAGCTGCTGAACTGCGTATGATTGAACGCATTGTAGAACTCCGCGCGGAATTGCATCTTCACCCGTTCGCGGAAAGGAATGTTCTTGAACAGCGCAATATCCCAGTTATTGATTCCTGGACCCCGCAAATTGGTGCGCGCCGCGTTTCCTATCGTGCCCACTTGCGGGACTTGGAACATCTCCGTGCGGAAATTGCGGCTGAAGGTGCGCTCGCCCTTCGCGAGGACGGGATCGCCCGTGATCACGATGCGCGCGCCCAGGCTCGGCGTGCCGGTGATGTCGGCGGCGTTCACCAGGCTGTAGCCTACGCCCACCGGAGCGCCGCTCACAAAGCTCGCAATGCCGTTGATTTGCCAGCCGTTCACGACAGCCTTAAGGATCGGGGCAACCGCATTCGTCCCCGGAACTTCCCACAGCCAGTTCACCTTGAATATGTGAGTGCGGTCGAACCCGGCCAGGCCGTAGTTCCAAATTCGGGGAGAGACCAGCGTGGTCACGCGGTTCTGATCGCCATCCACAAAGTCCAGTGTCTTGGACCACGTCCAGGACCCGCCGAACTCGACTCCCTTGGCAAACCGGCGGTTGGCGGTCACCTGGAGCGAATGGTAATTGGAGGTCGCCGAAGCATCCCGGTAACCGATATCGTTATAGCCCGCTACTGGCCTCAGGAAGATGTCCGGCAGCGGAATGCGCGGGTTCACCGGATCGGCATTCCTCGGGTCGAATCGCGCGCCAAGCGGCACATCCGAAATTCCCTGCTCCCACCAAAGATGCCTGCCGAGGGAGCCGACATAGCCAACATCGACCACGGTTCCAAAACCGATCTGGCGTTGGATCGACAGACTCATGTTCATTACCGTGGGGGCCGACATGTTCCGGTCCCACGCGATTATGGACGGCGGCGTCAGAAACCCTTGCGCCGAACGGAAGGTCGAAAGCGTGTCGTAGTTGATGATCGGGGTTTGCACAATCGGATAGGAGTTGACCGCGTTGAACGCATATCCGAGGAAGCGGTTGTAGAAGATGCCGAAGCCGCCGCGAATCGCCGTCTTGCCGGTGCCAAATGGATCATAAGCGAATCCGGCGCGCGGGCCGAAGATGGGTCCCACATTGTGGATCAGCGCCCGCGGATAGGTGGGGTTGTCAGCGGCGATCACGATTCCGTTATTCGGATCCCCGGTGCCCGGCGCCAGCGCCCCGATCAGCGCCGCCGGATAGTTCTGCCCGGTCACGGGGTGCCGGCCCACGCGGACGCCGTTGCTCAGCGCGGGACCAACCAACCGGGGACTCTTGGCGGGATCATAACGGTCCCGCGCAAATCCGGCCAATCGATTATCCCTCACGCCAAATGGCTGGAACCAATAAAAACGCAGCCCGAGGTCGAGTGTCAGTTTGCGATTCACTTTCCAATTGTCCTGAACGAACCACTCGATGCCTTGCGCGCGGATATCGGAGATGGGGCGCGAGGTCGCCTCGGTGTAGCTGCCAAATACGCCGAGCGCGGCGTTGGCATAAGCGTAGTTGGTTTCGAGCGGATTGTTCACATTCCGGCCAAAATCGAACCGGCCGCTGAAGTTGTTCGCCCACAATCCGTCGTACTGGCTGATCCTCTGATAGAAAATACCGGCTTTCAAGGTGTGGGGCCCCCACACCTTGCTGATATTTCCACTCAAGTCGGTATTGTCCCGCGTGAGGTTGAAAGGAAACCGCCCGTCAAAACTCAGGCTGGCCGCGCCCACGATGCCGCCAAAGGCCAGGCCCGGGAGAAGGTCCAGCGGATTGCTTGTCGAACTCAACTGCCCGGAGGCGAACCCCAGCGGTGCACGCTGGACCCGCTTCATATCCTCCGGCGTGATCTGGATTGGCCCGCCGTTGTTGACAAAGCCGAACGTCAGCTCACTGGTCATGGTGGGTGAAAAAATGTGCTGGTGCCGGAAAGACGCAACTTTGTTGTTCGTCTTGGAAGCCGTGGGCAGCGCGTCGAACTGCGCCGTCAGTCCGCCGCCATTGAAAGAATTGCCGCGAATCAATTGTGTGGTAAAGCTGGCCGAGATGGTATCCTCCGGCCGGATGATGTAATCCAACTTCGCGGTAACGAGCTGGTTTGGGCTGATGGATTCCCACTGCGTGGCGTAGTTGTACTGGCCGCGCGTGATGTTGCGGTCGAGCGCATTCGGCGTGGGAAAAAACTTGAGAAGCGCCAGTCCGTTCCGGTCCTGGCGGCTGGCCGGAATCACATTGCCGGGAAAGGCCAGGCGATTGTTGAACGGATCCACGATGCCGATGAGCACGCCGTTCACATCCACCGAACGGGAGAAATCGCCCGCGCGTTCCAACTCGCTCGGAACCGTCACCCGTTGCAGCGGGGAAGTCGTCTTGTTCGGCCAGTATTCATGATTCAGGAAGAAGAACAGTTTTTCACGATTGCGGTTGAACCGCCCCGGCACGTAGAGCGGACCGCCGATATTGTAACTCCAGGTGTTGAACCGGTAGCGCCCCTTGGGAAGACCATTGAAGTTCCGGAAGAAATCATGGGCGTTGAACTGCTCATGCCTCTTGAAATAAGACCCCAGCCCGTGAAAGTCGCGGGTGCCGGATTTGCTCACCATCAGAACCGTCGCGCCGGAAAGCCGCCCATATTCGGCCTGGAAATTGCTCAGCATAACCTTCACTTCCGAAACAGCGTCCATGCTGATGGGCAGCAGCAGATTGGCCGCGCCGCCAGGAGCGGAAACGACAACGCCGTCGACGGTCATGTTATTCGTGTTACTGCGGCTGCCGTTGACGTTGAAGTTTGCGGTAGCGGTCGGCGTGTCGATGGCTCCCTCCTGCGGATCGACCACGCCCGGCAGCAGCCCCAGCAAAGCGGTGACGCTCCTTCCACGGACAAGCAACTGGTCAATCTGCGAGCTGACGATGGCCGCGGATTTTTCGGCGCTCACCGTCTGCACGGAAACTCCCTCGGCGGTCACGGTAACGCGTTCCTCGACCGCGCCGATCTCGAGCACGATCGTCCCCACCGACAGCCGGTCCGAGGAGAGCAGCACGATCCCGCGTCTCTCCACCGACTTGAATCCCGGCATGCGCACCACCAGCCGGTATTCGCCGGCGGCGAGACTGGCGGCGACAAAGTCACCCGTGTCACTGGACCGGATCTCACGCGTGGCTGCCGTCTTGAGGTGTTCCAGTTGAACCGTGGCGCCGGCGACCGGCGAATCGGTTGGGTCAGTAATTGTACCGGCGATTGTCCCGGTGATGTTTTGGGCAGGCAGAATCGAACAGGCGATTCCGCTGATAAGCACACGCAAAACCAAGCGAGACATCGAGGCCCCCGCGCAGCAGTTTCGAGTCCCAACCAGTATACGTCGAATCGCCGCTACTCATACCGCAACGCTTTAACCGGATCGATCGTACTCGCCTTTCTTGCCGGGAAGAACCCGGCTGCGCCTGCAACCAGCGCAAGCAACGAGATCGAGATTGCGGCGATGATGGGATCGGAGCCGCGCACGCCGAATAACTGACCCTCGACGAAACGGCTCAACACCCAGGCTGCGGGCGCCCCAATCGCCAGCCCCATCGCAACCATAACCACCACTTCTTTAATCACCAGCCATAATACGCTTGATGGCTGCGCGCCAAGCGCCATGCGCAAGCCAATCTCCTTGGTTCTTCTCAGAGCCACGAAGGCCATCACTCCGTACAGGCCGACGGCGGCTAGCAACGCCGCCAGGGCGCCGAAAGTCAGCGATAGCACGGCGATCAGCCGCTCGGTGCCGAGTGTTTCATCAAGCTGCGACTCCAGCGTCTTGATCTCATAAACAGGCATGGCGGCGTCAAGCCGCCTCACCTCATTGCGAAACGCGGCGAACAGCGTTTTCGACTCCAGCGAAGTTCGGGCGTAAAAAGCCACCGAACCGGGGAAACGCGTTTGAAACCGGGGAACGAACACCTGGCGGTGGACACCCTCGCGAGGCCCCTCGTAGAGCGAGTCCTCAACGACGCCGATGATTCGTATCTCGAGCTTCGTTGTAGGCCGTACGCCCCACCCTACGTGGCGGCCGATCGGGCTTCGATCTCCAAAGAAATGCCGGGCGAACTTGCGATTAACGATACAAACATTCACATTGTCTCCGTCATCGCCAGCGTTGAAATCGCGTCCTTCTACCAGCCGGGTCCCCATTGTCTTGAAATAATCGGGCGACACCGAGTTCATGAACGCCTGCATGTCCTCGCCGTCCTTGGCTTGATGTCCTTCCACCGACATGCCGGAATCCCACTCCCATCCCCGCAGCAAAGGAACAGAGGCAAGCCCAGCGGAGCTCACGCCGGGCATCGCGCGAACCTGATCGAGAAGCTGCCGGTAAAATCCCTTCTCCCGCTCCACGTTATAGCCGTTGAGCGACGGGTCCACCTGAAAGGTGACCAGATTGTCCATGTCGCGGAATCCGGAGTCGACATCTTTCAGCTTGTACAAGCTTTTGACGAAGAGGCCGGCGCCGGCCAGGATCACGAAAGCGACTGCCACCTGCGTCGTAACAAGAGTCTTGCGCAGACGGACTGATCCGGCCGCGCCCGCAATCGCCCCAACAACGTCCTTGAGCGTATTTGCCAACTCCACTCGGGCCGATTGCAGCGCCGGCGCCAGTCCGAATAGCAATGCAGTCCCGACGGCAATCGCGAGGTTGAATCCAAGAACCCTCGCATCCGGTTCGGCACGGAGCAGCAAGGGCATTTGATCGGCGGGGAGAAATTGGAGCAACCCGCGTATCATCCAAATGGAAAGCAGGATGCCGATCGCCCCGCCAATCAGGCTTAGCAGCAGGCTCTCGATCAGTAGTTGCCGGACCAGTTGCCCGCGCGATGCGCCGATCGCCATTCGCACCGCCATTTCCTTCCGCCGCGCCGCCGAACGCGCAATCAGCAGATTTGCCAGGTTGGCGCAGGCAATCAACAGCACCAGGCAAACCATGCCCATCAACACCTTGAGCGCCGTACCATAACTTTCCCGCATGGGCGAGTAGCCCGATTCGGCCGGCACGACGTTAAGCGTCATGTTCAGGAACCGCTCGCGGGAGTACGCGGAAACTTCTTTAAATGCCGGTAGTGTGGTTTCATAGTTCAGGACCTGCCGGAGCAGCGGCTCAAGCGATGCTTTTGCGGATTCGGCGCTGTAGCCCGGCTTCATGCGCGCAAACATCTGAACCCAACGGCTGCGCCGGTTGCCAAGATCGTCCTGGCCGGGAGTCATCAGCGGTTTCATCTGAATCGGAATGCGCACGTGCGGCGTCTGCGAAGGATCGAGCCCCGCGAATCCCGCCGCGGAAACACCAGCCACGGTCATCGGGTAGCCGTTTACGTGAATCGTCTTGCCCAGGATCGCCGGGTCGGCCGCAAACCGGTTGACCCAGTAATGATGACTCAACACCACCACCGGATGGCCTTTATACTGCCGGTCGTCCTGCTCGGGCTGAAAGACGCGTCCAATGGCGGCGCCGACCCCCAGTGCCTGGAAGTAATTGCCAGAGACCAGCTCCGCGCCCACGCGTTCGGTCTGGCCGTGGAAACTCACCGAAAGCGGCGTATAATAGCGGCAGAAAACGTAATTGAAGGCTTCCGCCTTGGCCTGAAAGTCCTGATACATCGGATAGGACGACGCGCGCGAGCCGCGATTGTTGCCAACGTGATTGCCGCGGGTCCAGATCATGACAAGCTGGTTGGGCTCCTGTACCGGAAGCAGCCGCAGCACAAGCTGATCGAGCAAAGAGAAGATTGCGGTGTTGGCGCCGATGCCGAGCGCCAGACTCAGCACCGCTGCCGAAGCAAAGAGCGGACTCCGCGCAAGCGCGCGGAATGCAAAGCGCAGTTCGGAGACGAAACCAATCATTGCCGTTTATACGGCTGAAAGGGTAAAAGGTTCGTGTAAAACTTGCGGCCGGTCCGGTTTGGAGTTTCGAGAATTTTTGGTGTTTCTGGTAAAGTGGAGGGACCTTGGAGTCCCGGGAGGGCCTTTCAATGCCGGAGATAATCACGAGACGCAGTAGCTTGTCGAGGAGAATCTTGCTGGCGGCTGCCCTCGCGCTTCATGCCGCGGATGCCTCAGGGCAGGTCCCGGCGGTGGCCGAACAACGGCTGCGAGCGATCTTTGAACGAGGAGAATTCAACGACCGGCCGTTGCGGGTGAGGTGGCTTCCGGATGGGTCCGGCTACACGGTCTTCGAGGAGTCATCCGGGGAAAACCAACAGGAACTCGTTCGGTACCACCCCGCCAGCGGCGAACGCACTGTGCTGGTCTCTCGTTCCCAACTCGCTACCCTTGGCGCGGCCGGGATTGAAGACTACGCGGCGTCGCCTGACGGTGGCTGGCTGCTGTTGCAAACGAGGGGACGTGCCGACTGTTGGGCGCTGGAGCGGACTTCAGCGACGCCGCGAAAATTAGTTGCCGGAGTTGATGGCGCTCCTATCGGCAACAGTATCTCTCCCGACGGGCAACGGATTCTGTACGCCAATCAGGGAAATCTGTACATATACGATCTTCGCAGCGGCCGGCGGCATGCTCTCACTAAAGATGGAATCGCCGGCTCGGTCTCGAACGGTGAGGCGGTCTGGAGTCCCGATGGGACGCGAATCGCCTTCGTGCAGTCGGACCGGTCCCAGGTCCGGTTGAGGCCGGCGCTCGTCCCCGGCGATCCGACGTACCCGGAGGTGAGAGAGCGCCGCTTTGCCAGGGCCGGGGGGACCATCCCGACTCTTCGTGTCGGGGTTGTCGAAGCACAGGGAAGTGAGACGCGCTGGCTTTCTATTCCCGCCCCCGCGGAGGGTTTCTATCTCGGACAGGTTAGCTGGGCCGGGAATTCCAACGAACTCTTGGTGGAGAAGTTCAGCCGCTCCCGGAACGTGCGGGAGTTTCTCATCGCCGGCGTCCGCACCGGTGCGGTCACTACGACCTACCATGAATCCGATCCCGCCTGGGTCATCGCCAGCTACCAACTGAATGCCGGCCTCGAGTGGGTCCGCGACGGCAGCGCATTCGTTGTGCTGAGTGAAAGGGACGGCTGGCGTCGCGCCTACCTCTTCTCGCGCCAAGGCGAGAAGCAGGCTGTCCTGACGCCCGGCTCGACCGACGTCCTCCAGCGGGGCATAGTGGACAAAGCGGGAGGCTGGTTCTACTACTTCGCCTCTCCGGACAACGCAACCCAGCGATATCTTTATCGCGCGGGACTTGACGGGAGAGGAAAGCCCGAACGGGTCACCCCGCAAAACCAGCCCGGCACGCACGACTACGATTTCTCTCCCGATGCCAAGTGGGCGCTCCACACCTACTCGACGTTCGACCGGCCGCCGGTTACCGATCTGGTGCAATTGCCGGAGCACCGCGTCGTGCGCGTGCTTCAAGACAACAAGGTGATGCGCGGCAGCACGGAGGCGTTGATCTCTCGTCCGGTGGAGTTTCTTCAGCTCGATATCGGCGGCGGCGTGCTGATGGATGCGTGGATGATCAAACCCCGCGACTTCGACCCCGCCCGGAAATATCCTGTCTTTGTGTACGTATACTCGGAGCCGCACAGTCAGACTGTGTTGGACCGGTGGTCCACGCGGAACCTCTACCACCGCTTGATCGCCGACCTAGGTTATCTGGTGGTGTCCATGGACAGTCGCGGCACGCCGGCGCCAAAGGGCGCAGCGTGGCGGCGCGCGGTGTTTGGCAGCCTTGGCCCGCTATCCACTGACGAGCAGGCGGCGGGGCTGAGGGAGCTGGGCCGTACCCGGCCGTACGTCGACTTGTCGCGTGTAGGTATCTGGGGCTGGAGCGGTGGCGGCTCGAACACTCTAAACGCGATGTTCCGTAAGCCCGATGTCTATCACGTGGGAATCGCTGTGGCGCCCAAGCCGCAGCCGGATCTCTACAACGCCTGGTTCCAGGAGATTTATATGCGAACCCCGCAGGAGAACCCGGACGGATACCGGCGCTCGGCTCCCATCAACTTCGCCGAGGGTCTGAAGGGGAACCTGTTGATCGTCCACGGCACGGGGGAGACCAACACCCACCTGCAGATCACCGAGGGTCTGGTGGACCGCCTCATCGAGCTGGGCAAGCCGTTCGATTACATGGCCTATCCCAATCGCGACCATGGCCTCCGGGAAGGGCAGGGCACGCTGCTGCACTTGCACATGCTCATGGTGCGGTACCTGCTGCGGCACTTGCCCGCCGGTCCGCGATGAACGCCGGAAACGTTACGTTCAGGGGCCAGGCGCACAGATAATAACCCGGGTTGTCAAGGCCGGATGAAAATTCCCTTTTTGGCAGGTTGAAAATTCCCTACCCAACGGTTGGTGGTGGTTGACGGTTTGGGCCGGTCGCATGAGAATGGAAACCGGCCGGTGAAGCGGAAGCGGGCTCCGGTGGAGACCGACCCGCCAAGGAATAATCGGCCCAGACTCGTCCAGACGATAAGAGCCGAGGGCGAGCTGGACGCGCTTCGGCCTGCGCTCGGCAAAGCTCCCATCGGATGGCTCAGATCTGTCATGCCTTAAAAAACTCAAAGGCCGCGCTTGCCACGACTGCCCGGGGCGACAGCCGGAGGAGGCCCCAGCACGGGCGGCTGGTCCTCGGGACGAGGAAGCAGGCCGGCGCGACGGCGTTCCTTCACGCGATAGCTTTCCCCGCGAATGTTGATCGTTGTGGAATGGTGCAGCAGCCGGTCCAGAATCGCCGTGGCGATGATCGGGTCGCCGAAGATCGAGCCCCAGTCTCCATAACTTTTGTTGCTGGTCAGGATGATGCTGCCGCGCTCATACCGCGTGGTTTAACCGGCTTAGCGCCTCGCCGCATCTCAGGCCCCAGCACGTGACCTGGGGCCCGGATTGCGAGCCGTACTACTTCGAGCAACTTCGGCGGCGCAGCGCGACTTGGTTCCTCTTCCGGAATGAGTACCTGTTCGTGTGGCCAAATGTGCTGATCGCGGAGATCCCCGCCCTTGGACATGCAACGTACGTTTTACTCTCAGGCGACCCGTGAGGACATCCGCCCCAACCGTGACAACGTCGCTACCAAGCTCGGTTTCGTCGGACGGGTCGTCCGGGGCCGCAAGAAGAAACGCTGGCTCAACGACGTGCTGAAGATCGCCGGCGAGAAAGCAGACTACGTGGAGGTGTTCGAATGATCGCCCTTACGGAAGAGAGGAAGCAGCAGATTATCGAGGAGGAACCGGGAGGCCTTTGGCTCGTTCTCCATGAGGAGTATCCACGAGACGTGCCAAGCGCCGCCGACCTCTTTGGAGGCGACCCGGCTGATGGCGACAACTAGGCAGCCCGGGCGAGCGTCAATCGCCGTCCCCGCCGACGCACCCGACGCCAGAGTTCGGGATTAATCGCAATCGGGTGGACGCGGTTTTCGCGCACACTCACGAAGGCGCCGTGGTGCTCGATGCCGCCGTACCGGAACAGCCTGGTCAGCAATCCCAGCGCATGGTAGGCGAGCACCTGATTCACGAACGGTTCCTGCCGTTCGAGTGCTTCGAGTGCACTGCAACTTGGTGCACCGTGATCATCCAGGGATGCCTGGACAATCTCTGGGAACAGCTCGGCGGCCGTGCGAAGCCTTTCAGCAGACCGTCGATTCCGCCCATTCAACGGTTGGCCAAGAACGAATTGGCCGCTGTCTGCTGAGTTCCCGAGGTCGAGCCAGTAGGCCACCCTACTCCGCCACCCCTGGACCTTGCTCGCGATTAGCTGCCGGGCCGCACGCGTGTCCACGCAGCCAAGTACGATATCGAAGTTGGAGGCGTCCGTCTGCGAGTCCAAATGCTCGGTAACGGCTGTCCAGTTCAGACCCCAGAACAGATTCAGGCGACTCACCATCACTACTGCCTTGGCGAGGCCGATTTCCGCGGAACAGAAAGGCTGGCGGACGCAGTTCGTTGCCGAGATGATGTCGCCATCCATGACCGTCACGTGCAGCCCGCCCGGGTGACCGGCGACGAGCATCGCCTGGTGGAGATACGGCAGGCCGCTGACAATGGCCGAACCGGAGCCTCCGCAACCGATGAGCAGCACGCGTACGGAACGGCGCAGCAGCTCGGGACAGATCATGTGCATCGCCTCAACTCCTTGCAATGAGCTCCTGAAGCGTTTCCTTCGCGGGTGTCAAATGCTTGACCGGGAAGCTCCGCCGACCCTTCGCCAGGCTGCGCCAAAGCTCCAGGAATCCGCCGGCATGGCTCGTCAGGCGGCGCGTTCCACTGTGATGAGTGAATTCACTTTGGAAAAACGCCCGTTCCCAGAGGCATATCGTGTCAACGGCCAAATCGTCCGGCGAGCGCATGCTGCCCTGGCAAGTCCACCCGGTTTCCCCGTCCACGTTCCAGTAGGGGGCGACCATCAATGCCGCCTGCGCGACCGGCCGGCGGTTCTCCGGCAGTGCACGAACCCACAGGTCTTTTCCACTCACCTTCCAAACCAGCGGGGGTTGGGGAAACCGCTTGCCGCTCAGCTTGTGGGCGTCCGCATCGTAGGCCGCAAAGAACATCGTACGGACCATTGCAGGCGTCCACCAGACGATCGTTTCAGCCGTCCGCACCAGAACGCTCTCCGGAAGAATTTCCGTGGGCACCCGCGTTCCCAGACCCTGGGCGAGATGATGAACGAATTCGGTGGTCAGTTCCTGAGCTTCGCCGAGGAAGGGCGCTCCCTCCTTTGAAGCTTGCCGAACCTCATGCCGGTAACGAAGCCACGGCTCTTGCCCTGGTAGACGAGGAGGGCACCCTTCAACGCCAAAACTTCGCTGCTTCCAATGTTTACGTACGCATTCATTTTTCTCCTCCGCTAATTCAGCCGCTCGTTGCCGGGCATAATCTTCATCAGGCGGCTCGCGCACGACAGCGTCTCGCATACGACGGAGAGAGTCGCAAAGGCGCCGCGCACACCGTTTTCTGTCTGCCCATCGAAGGGAACGATCAGGTTTGGCTCTGGCGTCAGTTCCAACATTCCCTGGCACTCTTCGTCGAAGCAGCCCTCGATCGCATCCGTCCGCTCGAAGACCGCCAACAACGCAGGAACCGGCTCGCCACAATCGATGAGGAGTTCACGAACATCGTCACCGACCTCGGGGCGCCCACTTTGGCTTGACAGCCGGTCCAACCCGACCGCCATTTCCATAAGTTGGCGCGAGACTGGGTCCTTGATGGCGGGAATCATCGCATTCAGAGTGCGACGGCTTAGCGGCCTCCGCTTCACGGACCTTGGCAGGCAGCGATCGATGTCCGGCAGTTCCACGGCTTCGCAGTCCGGATCCGAGTCGTACCACTCGCGAAGCCTCTCGACACGCTCGAATGCATCGCGGTAATCATAGGCCCGGACCCATCGGTTGAGCGCCCCGAGGAAGAGATGTAGGAAGGTCGCAGGATGCCTCGGGTGAATGCTCTCCAGCAGACGGAGAGTGGGACCAAGAATCACGTATCCGGCAGAGTCCGGCTCCAGCGCCAGGAATACCTTGGAGGCATCGCCGCGTCGCCCGTCGCCGGCGAAGTACCGGTCGAGACTAGTCGAGAGCAGCAAGGAGGAAGAACTGTTCCCGAATCACGGCGCCACCATGCCGGCTCAGCCATTGATCGAGAGCCCGCTTTAGGAATTCGAAGGGATTGCGTTTGGCGGCGACCCAATCATCCGGGTCAGCAACATCTGCATCAACAAACGTGTGCGCCAGGCGGGCGGCCGCAGCCTCGCCCTGCCAGAGTTGCTGCTCAACAGGCACTTCCATCGAGGCGCGGCATTGCCAGCCCTGATCCCGCCGCCATCAAAGGGGTGGAAGCCAACCTGGAGGCGACGTGAGGCGAACTCCCCTGCGCTGGCGCGGTGACGCATGCAGCGCACCGAGGATCAGCTCTGAAGCTCTTTGCCAGTCTGGGCATCGCGTGAACCTCATTAACGGAGTCTGCTGATCAGGATGCTGGCCCTGCGCGAGACGCTCTAGCTCGCGCAGGACCTGCTCGCGATCCGACAGCGGCGAATCCATCGCACTATCCTTTGCTGCCGATCGCCCGGTCGAAGGTGTACCGCATCTTGTCGCCGACCGCTTCGGGACCGTTTACGACCGCCGTCGCCAGTTCGGGATACTGAGCTGCGTAGAGCGCCTTCACTTCATCGACTGGCATGGATGGGTTCGGATCGGGGAGGCGAACGCCCTGAAACTGGAAAAGTCTGGTCATTTTCGAGACGGTGAGTGCCATCGTTCATGTGCTGCTGCTGCTCCTTATTGCGGATTGGCGGCAGGTTGTGGAGCCTCTTCTGCCGGCTTGTTCGCGTCCGTCTGCGACTGTTGATCGAACAGACTGAGCATTTGAGGCGCAGCCGGCTCGGACTTCGGGGCGGTCGGCGGCTGAGTCGTCGCCGCGCTCTCAGCGGCCTTCTTGCCACCGTTGCCGACAACCTTGTGTTTCTTCTTGGCCTCTTCCCGGGCGGCCTTCTCTGCCTCGGCGATCTCCTTCTCGATCGTCGCCAAGTTCGTATTCAGGCCGACGTGAGAAGCGACGAACCCGGCGACTTGAGGGACCAGGTCCACGTCAAGCTCAGCGGCGGTTCCGGTCACACAAAGTGGGATCGTGAGCGCCGAATTCTCGCCGTCCTTCAACTGTCGTGGACAAATGTTGACCTGAAGCTGATCGCCCTCAAGCTTCGAAACTGTGATGAGCACTGCACGGTGGGCCAGGAGAGGCTGAAGCTGGGTGAACAGGCCTGATTGGGATGCTGCAGTTGGTGTCATGTTAATGGGCTCCTTTGGGAACGGGCCACCGTCGACGCGGTAGCCCGCCGATTCAGAACGGCACGTCCTGGGAATCCTCCTGACGTGCATCGCCGCGCGGCTTGCCCGGAGACGGCCCGCTGATCATCGCGGTCGTCGCGCTTCGCCGCGCCGAGGAAGGTGACCTTATCCGCGACCACCTGCATCACCTGATGCTTGGTTCCTTCGCGATCCTCGTATTCGCGGGTCTGCACGCGGCCCTGGACCGCCAACAAGCGGCCGCGGTCGACGAAGTTGGCACAGTTTTCCGCGAGACCGTTGAAGACGATCACCGGAAACCAGGTCACCCTCTCGCGCTTTTCTCCATCGGTCTTCCATTGCTCGTTGACGGCGACCGAGAAGCGGCAAAACGGGACGTTATTTTGCCCGTAGCTGAGTTCCGGCGCCGATCCGACATTTCCGACGATTGTGATTTGATTGACTCCACTCATGTGACTTGAAGCATAAATTGGCCCAATCGGCCACGTTATGGTTCCAATCTGCAAGGGCCATTTTATGCTTCTCCAAAACCGCCCGCCGGTGCAACGATGCCCGAGCCCCTTAGATAGCAG
>Ga0187893_10010850_pt1 | contig 13405 bp, 11 predicted proteins | sample MA1701074metaG_FD_139574 | JGI IMG/M metagenome (GOLD analysis project Ga0187893, IMG submission 139574) | White microbial mat communities from a basaltic lava cave in the Kipuka Kanohina Cave System on the Island of Hawaii, USA - MA170107-4 metaG ...
CGCGTCGTGGTTTGGGCAGACATCGGGAGACTCCTTCTTCCGCGCGAGCCATCGCGCTTCCAGGAAAAATCCTAGGCCACCGACACAAATTTCCGCAACTCCACGAAATCACACGGTTTCACGCTGCCGGAAAGGATCCGCACCCATCGCCGATTCCAGCTCGCCAATGGCATCGGCAGCCAGCTCCTCCGGCTCGGGCAAGTCGTCGGTGTCCTCCAGGCTCTGCTCCTTGAGCCACTTGAAGCCGTCGAGCTTGAAGCTGCGTTCCTTGACCTCGGCGATCCCGAAGCTGCGCCAGCGGTCTTCCTTGCTGTCCGAGGGCTTGCGCTTGGCCTTGCCGTTGCAGTCCTTGCCCCAGCACTTCTCGAACTCGACGAAGTGGCTTGGGGTCAGCGGGCGGTCCTTCTTCGTGATGCCCGGAACGTTCGTGCGCGCATCGTAGATCCACACGCGCTCGGTCGCGTAGCCCTTCGTGAAGAAGACGACGTTTGCCTTCACGCCCTGGCTGTACGGCGTGCATGTTCCCCGTGGCAGCCGCAGCACCGTGTGCACGTCGCAGTCCTGCATCACGATGTCGAACACCTCGCCGGCCTGGTCGGCGAAGAGGCAGTTATCCGGCAGCACGATGGCCGCTCGACCGCCGCGCTTGAGCAGCGTCAGCACGTGCTGCACGAAGTTGAGCTGCTTGTTCGCGGTCTCGATCGTGAAGTCCTCGCGCTCTGGCGCCTGGCCGGCGCCCTTGGTCCCGAAGGGCGGGTTCGTCAGGATGAGGTCGTAGCGGTCGGCTGTCGGCGGCTCGTAGATCGCGTCGCCCAGGGCGATGCTCGGCTCGATCCCGTGGAGGTAGAGGTTCATGAGCGCGAGCCGGCGCGGTCGCTCGACCAGCTCTTGGCCGTGGTATGTGACGTTGCGGATCCGCTTGGCGGTCGCCCGGTCGAGCGCGCCGCCCTTGGTCTGGTCGAGCAGCCACTCATAGGCGGCGACAAGAAAGCCGCCGGTTCCACAGGCCGGGTCGCAGATCTTGAAGTCCGGTCGCTCACGCGGGTCGGGACGGACGCAACGAACGATGGATTGGATGAGCACCCGCGGCGTGAAGTACCGGCCCGCGCCCTTCTTGCCATCGGCGGCAGCCTTCTCCAGAAGACCCTGGTAGGCGGCCGCTTTGACGTCGATGTCGAGGCTCGTCCACTCGGTCTCGTCGATGACCCCGACCAGCTTCTTGAGATTCACCGGGTTCGAGAAACGCGACTGGGCGCCTGCGTAGATGTCCCCGAGGATCGCGCGCTGCTTGCCCAGTGTCCGCAACGCCTCGATGTAGTGATCCGTCAGCTCCGTGCCGCTCCTCTGCGTCAGGTTCTTCCACGAGCAGCCGCGCGGGACCTCGATGTCGCGCTCGTCGGCCATCTTGAGAAACAGCAGGTAGGTGATCTGCTCGATGTAGTCGCCGTAGTCGACGCCGTCGTGGCGCAGCGTGTGGCAGAACCCCCAGAGCTTTTGGACGACGTCGGTCATGGATCTTTCTTGCCGAACCCGATCGCACGGCGGGCCCGCTCGGGTGGACTCATCAACTCTCGGATCGCATCGAAGACGACCTTGAACTGTTGGTCGTACTTGCGCTCCAGGGCAGTGAGCTTCCGCGCGAGTTCGGCGTTTTCTCGAAGGAGTTGCCGCAGCCTCACGAACGCACGCATGATCTCGATGTTCACGTGGATCGCCCGGGGGCTACGTAGCACGCTGGATAGCATGGCGACGCCCTGCTCTGTGAACGCGTACGGGAGTGTCCGACGACCCCCGTGGCCGGAACTTGAAGTCACAGATTGTGACCTCAAGTTCCGCAGCTCGTCGCGGGTCAGCTGTAACATGAAGTCGTCGGGGAAACGGTCCAGGTTGCGCTTCACGGCCTGGTTGAGCACCTTGACCTCCACGCCGTAGAGCGGGGCCAGGGCTTCGTCGAGCATCACCCGATGTCCGCGGAGCTGCACGATGGCGCTCTCGATAGCGTGCACATCGAGCGGCGCGGACGGCTTGCGGTCGGTCATGCGGCGATGGCCTCGTTGATGCCGTGCAGGAGCGTGAGTAGCTCGTCCCCGAAGGCGCGGCGGGCGGCGGCCCAACCACCTGCGTTGGCGAAGATCGGAATCACGTCGAAATCCTCGCGATCGAGTGACAGGTTCTCGCACAGGTGCTCGCGGATTCGGGCGAGCCAGGTCTCCTGATCGGCAGTGAACATCCGATCGGCTCGCAGGCGGGCGAGGGCTCGGTCCACCCGCTCCGGCGCAGTGAGGAGCGGAGCCTCCTCGTTCGCCGCGTGCTTGATCATGGAGATGATGTCCACGAGCGCGCGATGGTACTTCAGTTCGTGCACGCGCTGGAGCTTCTCAACGCTGAACTGGTACTTACTCGCCAACAAGCTCCTGCGCAGTTCGGCTAGGGCATCGCTGTTCCACTCGCGGGGTCGATCGAGCAGGATGCCGATGGCCGCGATCTCAGCCCGATGCTGCTCGATGAAGCGAACGAAGGCCTCGAGATAGTCTTCCGGTCGGTGCTGGTTCCCGGCCGCGTCCCGCGGGAGCCATTCCGACGTCACGGTGTCCTGAGCACCGAGGGCGACGACGAAGGTCCGAGGCGGCCTCAGATAGTGGACGAGCAGATCTTGGAAGCTCTGGTTGCGCAGGAGCTTCATGGAGCCGACGAAGTCCTGAGCCAGGGATCGCGGCAACTGCCGTGCGTAGGCGGCCACGTCGCCGTCGAGGACGTATGCCGAGAACGCCTCGCGTGCCTCGCCTGCCATCTCCTTGTCGATCCGCTGGAGGCGTTTGACCAGGATCTTCGTGTAGTACTCGCGGTCTCGGTTGTTCCAGATGTCCTCGATGACCTCGGGGATCGTCCGCGTCGGCCTGTTCGGCGGCTCGGTTGTCATGCCCGTCGAGTTCTTGAAGTAGGCGAGCAAGGTGCCGCCGAAGCAGTCGAAGACGGTGAAGTGCGACTTGTTCTGGAACCTCTCGCCCTTGCGGGTGCCGCGTCCAAGCATCTGCTCGAACAGGATGCGCGACTTGACGGGGCGCAGGAACACGATGAACTCGAGGTCCGGGATGTCCACGCCCGTGCTGAGCAGATCGACTGTCACGACCACGCCCGGAGTCGGGCGGTTCCGGAATTGCCGGATCCGCTGCAGCGGTCGGTCGACGTTACCGGTGATCTTCTCGACGAACGCGTCCCCCCTGCCTAGCTCGTCCCGGCACAGACGCACGAGCTGGTCGGCGTGCTACGTGTGCTGCAGATCGTTCACCGCGAAGATGAGGGTCTTGGGGAAGCGGCCGTGCTTGTCCTCGTGCTCGCGGGCATACCTGGCGACTTCCTGAATGATCTTGCGGTTGGAGTCGGGAGCCGTGACCTTGCGTTCGACTTCGGTCGTATCGAACTGACGCTCGTCCTCCAAGAGGTCGAGCTGCGTGGCCCCGGTACCGGGGTCGACGGTCTCTACGTGCTCACCTTCCCTGAGGAACACCCCGTGCAACCGCACGTCGGAGCTGACGTTGACGATGTCGTAGTCCACGAGGTGACCCTCACGCACGGCTTCCTCACTGCCGAAGGGCTCCAGCGCAGCGATGACTTTGCCGCTACCATGGTCCAGGCATCCCCGCCCGAGTGGTGGAACAGGTAGACACGGGGGACTTAAAATCCCCTGCGAAAGCGTGCGGGTTCAAATCCCGCCTCGGGCACGTGCTCGCGAACGCCATGTCGGGGGCGAGGATGGAGCCATCCCCTCCGTCAGTGGCGACGCGAAAGCTCGGCTTCGAGCTCGGCAATACGACGCAGCGCGGCTTCCTTGGCGATGCAACGTCGGCTCACTGAAGCGCGATGGTTTGCAAGCCCCACTCGCCGAGCGAGCAATACGCGGTATCGTTCTCGATCTCGAGACTCTGGCATCCGTAGCCATACAGTTCGTGCACGGTCAGACTCGGTTGGGCCGGATTGCTGGTGTTCACGACACGCAATCCGTTGTAAGACGGTGCAACGAGCTTGTCTTCAAAGGCTTGCATCGACCACCAGTCGAGACCTTCAGCGCCGAGCTCGAGTTTGCCCGCGACGCTCAATTCGTCGCCCTTGGCACCGGCAATCACGAATAGGTCGTATGCCGGTGGCGTGTAGGTCTCGACCTCGCTGGCATCATCGCCGTCCGCTACCCAACCCCATCCCCAGCCGTTGCGATCGCTAACCATCGCGTACACGGTAGCTCCCGAGCCCATCGCGAACTGGAATCGTCGTTCGGCGTCCACGTCGAATGAATCGAGCAGGCGCGCACTGTCGTCGAACAACTCGACCAGCTTGAGCTCGTGGTGCATCAACACACACTGTCCGCGCTCCTCGTCGAACTGATAGGCACGAACATGTTCTCCACAAGCCTCCCATGTAGGCGCAGCGACGGACTGCATGTCGAAGTCCACGGTGACGACGCGCCGAGCGGCGGCGTCGTAAGAGATCGGCACGCCCGGAACGTTCACTGCGGTTCCGAGCTCGGGCTCGGCAAGTTGTAGATCCAACGTTTGGAGGAAAAACGCCACCTGCGAAGCATCGGCATTGAATGCCTTCACGTGCCACGTTACGACCTCACCGCCCAGCTTGGTGAGCCCGCCGTGCTGCATCGCATCGGGTCGCTTCAACGAAGCCACCAGCTCGGGCTGCTCTGGATCGGTCAAGTCGACCACGTCGACGTAAGCGGCATTGCCGATCCACTTGTCGCTTTCGTATTGGTCTTTCCGGCGATCCATCACGATTCGATTGTTTATGAGCACCGTGGTGGCCGACGGAAGGCTCAAATCGCCAAAGTACCTGGCCCCACTGTAGTAGCCGCGCACGAACGGAAGCGTGATGGTGTTCACGTGTTTTGGTTCGGTGGGATCGAAGAGGTCGATCACTGCGATCCGAGTCGTGCCCTGGTAATCGTCCACGTCGTTCCATGTATAGACATCATGAACGATGTACGCATAGCCATCCGCCGCGAATATCTCGGCATCGTACCATCCGCCATAGCAACTCCCCTCCTGTCCCGGATCATCTGCCTGTACGATGGGGTCGAGCACCAACCTGCCGAGCGCATCAGGACGCTCGGGATCGCCGATTGGCACGATCTCGAGCTCGATATCGTTGGTCCACCAATCCATGGCAACGCGCAGCAGATGCTCGCCAGCAACCTTCGTACGATTGATCCTGCTCGCGATCGGCAAATGGGCGGTTTGTACGGGAGCGTCCCGATTGGTGATGTCGAACGTTTGAATGGCTTTGTCACTGACCGAAAATAGGCGCCCATCGTGCAAGAACCCCCGCCTCGACTCGCCTCGCGCACGTGCCTGGCCACGCAGCATCAGCGTATCGGTAAGCGCGTCGAAGTCGATGAGTTGAACGGCGCTATGATAGGCCCCGCTGCAAGGTCCGTCGATTTCGTCATACGACCAACCACTGAACGGAACCAGCATGAGCTTGTCTTGCTCGAGCACCGTGAATGCTTTGTGAATACGATCTTGGTCCTCTGCGAAACTGGCCCAGTCGCCGCCGAAATGGACACGTTGCAACAGTTTCGGTGCCATCATGTCCGACACGTCGAACAGACTGACGTTGAGCGCACCTTCGGCATTGGTCGCATCGAACCCGAGGCCCAAAACACGCTCGCCGCGGGGCTCCATGTGATAGACCCAGCCGGGAAGCTCGAGCTCCCCCGTTTGCTTGGGATTGGCGGGATCGCTCAGATCCAAGGTGAACAAGGGATCGGTCTGCTCGAAGGTAATGGCATAAGCGCGCAATCCATCGAACCGAACGCTCTGCAATTGCTCGGGGCGTGGCAGCGTCATCGCCAAGCTGCCGACTGGCGTGAGCTGGTTGGAGGATGCGATCGCAAACGTTTCCACGACCGGCGCCAGCGACGTGTCCCACGATTGGCTGACGACCCGGAGCACGCCCTCGTACTCGTCCATCTGCCAACGATTCTGGATCTGGCCGTTAACCGAAACGCTCGCACCTTTGGCCATGCGACCGGTAGGATCCGAGATGTCAACGACCTCGATGATCGAATGGTCGGTCTCGGCTTCGCCGTACTCCGGACCCGCCACGTACATGCGCTCGTTCGTGGAACTAACACTACGCTGACCGCTCCAATAGCTGTCTTGATCACTCTCGAACGTGACCTGATCGATGATCTCCGGCGTCGCCGTGTCCGAGATATCGAGCGATGTAATGGTGGTGTTGGGTAAGTCCTTGCAACCCCAGCAGCCACCCTGCTCGTGCGTGACCAGGTACAACACGTCGCCCACCCGCCGTGAATCCTGAATCGAACCGGGTAGCTCGAACTCGCCCCGCACGACGATATTTTTCGCATCTTCGGCATCCAGTGCCACAAGACGGCTGCTCTGATGCCAATCTTAGTACCCGAGCTCCTCGTTCCACGAATAACTCCCGAACTGGGAGAACATCACGAATACCTGCTGGGCGTCCACGTACATCTCGAACGGTTGCGCTTGAGCACGATAGCGACCCAACATGGACAGCTTGTCCGGCTGCGAAATGTCGACGACGGTGAGACCGCTATAGCGCGAGAGTGCGTACAAACGATCGCCCTCCATTTGGATGATGTCGGCCTCCTCGATGGCTCGTTCACCACCGCCCTCATCCTCACCACCAGGATCCCCGCCACTTTCGTCGGCGGCGTCCCCCTCGTCCCCTCCGGTAGAGAGAGGACCCGAGTCGCCTCGACCGTCCCCCCCTGCCGGGTTGTCCGACACGAACATATCCCCCACAGCAGGAGCCGACGGCTCACCACACGCGTTGAGCAAGAACACCGAAGGGCCAAGCCAGCGAGCAACAGTTCGGAACGACGGCATCGATATCCTCCAGGGATCCATTGGGTCGCGAGAGAAAGCAAAGCCCGTACCTATTCGTTTTTGTTTGGGAATTCAGTCCTGTTCGGAACAAGCGACACGACAATCGTGTCGTGCGACCACGACATTACTGCCCTGAGGGCCAGGGACCACCTGTGGACCGCGCGGGGCCGTTCGTTGACCCCGAGCCTTCGTTCGTGTTCCATTCGTAACCATCCGAAACCATTCAAAACCATCAGTCAGCCCCTGCCCACCGAGATCGGGGTTGTTCCGAAACTGTTGGATTTTTTCGATCTGATGCCGATCAACCATGCCAGACGCATCGATCATGCGAGCCGTCCTGCTCCACCAGCGCCCGCACCCACGGCAGAGTACGGGAAATATCTCGCGATCTCGTGCCAAAACTGCCACGGACCGCGGCTTTCGGGCGGCTGCCATCCCTGCCGTACGGCAATCGATGAATGCGAGCCAACCGGCGCGGGCTAGGCTAGGCTTGCGTCAGAACGAGATGGTACGACGCTCGAGCTGCGAGGACTCCCCCGAAAGACCGCGAACCATCCAGTTGAACATCGCGATCACGACACCTCCCAACATTGCAGCGCGAAAGCTGTCGATCCAAAGATCCTCGAGAAACAGTGCCGCAAGATAGAGCGTACATCCATTGATCACGACGAAAAACAAACCGAGCGTGATCACGATGAACGGCAGCGAAAGCAGCGTCACGAGTGGCTTGACCAGCAAGTTGATGAGGCCGAACACCATGCCTGCCACGAGGAGATCGAACAGGCCACCATAGTAGTTGATCCCCGGCACGAGATGCGCTGCCAGCCACAGCGCAACGCCGTTGAATGCGATTTGGATGAGTGCTCGCATCGTCGCTTCCTCGCAGGTGAAACAGCCCATCAGAAGGTAAGCACGTTCTCACACGGTGGTCTACGGGCAGACATTTCCCCAGGCACAGTTATTTTTGGGGGATTCGATTGGGACCGATGGGATCAACCTGTATGGCCACGTACACACCGAGCAACTTCTCGCATGCATGGTACTGCGTGCGAAGGTCAACCGATGGGTGGGTTGATCACGAGGCCGAGGCCCGCGCCGGTCATGTCCGAATACGTGTAGGGATTGACCAGGCCACCCACTTCCACACTCGTGTATGCGCTCGGATCGACCTTGTAGGCCCGGTCTGCGTATCGATCGACCACCCACACGAAGCCATCCACGTCGATGCTCACGCCCACGGGCTCATCGCAATTCGGCAATGCGATTCCGGTCTGGACGAATTTGTTCCAACGCGTATCGAACTGGACGAGCGCACAGCTGTCGTTGCCCGCCGCCCATGCCTGCCCCCGGCTGTCGATCGCGATCCCGCGCAAACGTCGGGGAGTGCCTCCACCTTTGTCCTCGAACGTCTCGGTCGCGACATCGAAGTGCCAGATATGGCCGTCCCAGCCGGCCATCCACGGGTTTCCAGCTTGGTCGAGCGCGATCCCGTAGAGCACCGGCTCGTCGGGATGATCGAAGCGGGTCACTGCCAACGTCACCGCGTCGATATGGATGAGAGTCGCGAGGGTGCCCAAGCCCCAAAAATCCCCATCGGCGTTGGTTGCCCCGCCGTACGTGCCGTGGCCCCAGTTGCATTTCCAGTCCGGTACGACGACCTCGTCCTCGATTGCGCCAGTTTCGCCGTCGAGACGCAGGACCTTGGCTTCGTTCTTGGGCTGATCGCGAAATCCCACCCACAGTTTTGGCTGCGCGTGGCAGCCCGTTGCGGAATGTTGTCCTGCGTCCCAAGCGATCGCCCGGGGACCACCTTGGTTCGACGCGTCACCTTGGGGCATGAACCCGACCTCGGTACGCCAGGAAACGCACTCGTCTTGACCCCAAGGCAACACATCGCCCGGTCCCGTAGACGTTTGAATCGCGCCGTCACCGTTGCCATCGACACAACCTTCCTCACGGGCGGCAATCTTCGTGACGCTACCGTGGCGATTGCCGATGGCCACATCGCCCAGCAAGTTGACCGACGTGCGCGAGGGATCGTCGTCACCCGGGCCTGTGGCATAGCGCGCAAGCTCGGTGGCGGTCTTGGTGTCGATCTTGGAAACCGTATGCTCGGCGGTATTGGCCACCCAAATGATGCTGAACTCGTATTCGGTCGACATCCCTCCACCATCGGGGCAATCCCCGGGGTTGCCTTGTCCACCATCCTCCGAGCCATCGAAGGGTACGTCGAGCCTGGCACCTGCACCGCTTTGGCCGTCGCCTGCGCTGGAAGCTTCCGTTCCCGACACCGACTCGGTAACGACTCCCTCGCTGCCCGTTTCTGTCAAATCGAGACCCTGCTCATCATCTCCCTGCCCCTGAGCGTCCCCGTCGACTTGGCTGCCGCCGGTGTCGCCGGCTGTGCAAGCGGCTCCCGACGTCATGAGCGCCATGAAAACCGACCGGATCTCGACGCGAAGGTTCGAGCAGGAGCGTCGAGAGGTAGAAACCAATGGCAAAGCGATCACGCGGTGCGTCCCTGAACGCATGTTAATGATTTGGCCCCGGTTTGGTTCCATGGATCCGAGAATTTTTATCGTTGGGCAAGGCACGCGTTGATCGCTTCAGGACCGCGAGATTGGATGAGGGCTCGCTGTTCCTGCGCGCAACCGCGCAGCTCAATAGCGGACCGTCAAACCAAGAGGTGACCAAGCCATTTTTTTCGCACGATCGCGGTCCCTGCTCGTGACCAGCATCGCTACGCCCGCCGATACCAGACCAGCAGCCACGACGGTCGTCACCACACCACCCGCCAACGTGTTGTAGCGAAGCCGGCAATTTCCGTACGGATCGATATCGTCACCCGTGCATCGTTGCCGATAGGGTCGTTCGTCCAATGCAACCAACGCGATGCCCGTTGCGAGCATAGCGACCCCAACCGCCAACGTCGCGGCCCCCCATGCTTGCAACCGGGAGGCGCGGTTTTTTGCCACGGCGACGAGCTCCAGCACCAAACGTTCGTTGGCTGCAGCGTGCACTTCGACACGCTCGGCCCGCGCCATGAAGCCTCGCTTGTGTACGCGCACCACGTGCGCGCCGGGTTCGACAGGGACACTCACAGGCGTGGCACCCATGCGCTGTCCATCGATTTCCAGGATCGCGCCTGGCGGTCGCGTGATGACGTCGATGGATCCCGGTGCAGATTCCAGCACGTGAACGCGATGCACGAGCTTCACGATTGCGGCATCGATGGCGGTCACAACCTCGTCGAGACCACAGATCTCGCATGTCTCGGCCACGTTCGCTGCGGTGTTTCCATGCACACCGACCATCTCGATGCGGATCTCGTAGTCGCGCCCATGAATACGGATCGTCGGACGAACGAATCCTCGCAGCTGCTCCGCCTGTGCGCGCTCCGTCATGCAGGTTGCGGCGCAACCTGCATCGATAGGCACGAGCACGAACCCGGTTCGGCCCAAGCTCGTGTCGATCTGGTCGGAGAAACGCTTCTGCTTGACTTTGTCCGTTCCGTCGCCCTCCATCAAGACGGGCAGCACACCGACACGCTGCCCCGCGGCTCGGGACACCGGTTCACCGGGTTGCTGCTCGCCCGACCCGCTCACAGCCAAGAGCAAACACACGGTGGAAGCGAAGGCCACGAACTGCATATTTGCATGGAGCATCGAACACCGCATGTCGAGGAACGACATTGTTCCCGATCAGGACCGTTTTGTGCCGCACGTGGTCTGGAGTGGCAGGAGCTGCGCCGTCGACCCACTCAAGTGCACCGGTTCTCGCTTTTTGGCCGGCGAAGCGGCCTAGAAAACACGATATTCGTATCGTGGCCAGCGCCAGCCGCTTGCGGATCCGCGCCGAAGGCGATCTAGTACAGGACGCGAACGAACCGCGTCATGAAACTGCACGGTGGCGCTCCGGCGGACGTGGCCCCAGCCGCTTGCGATTGACCCCTGGGGAGCTCATTCCCGCGACGGCGTATCGTGTGATCCGCTGGCTGGGCGACGGGGGCATGGGTGTCGTCTACGAAGCCGAGCACACCGAGATCGGTCGTCACGTCGCGCTCAAGATTCTGCATCCCGAGCTCAGCCGTGATCCTGCCGTATCGATAGCGTTTCGCGAAGAGGCGCGGGCGGCCAGCCGTATCGGCTCACCCTATATCGTCGAAGTTCTGGACTTCGTCGTGCTTCCTGACGGACGCCTCATGTTCGTGATGGAGCTGTTGTCCGGCGCGAGCTTGCTGGATCTCGTGCGTATGCACCCCGTTCCAGCCGACCGCTTGCTCGGTATCTTGCGGCAAGCATGCAAAGGTCTCGGCGCCGCGCACAAAGCTGGGATTGTCCATCGCGACGTCAAGCCGGAAAACGTCATTCTGGTCGAGCGCGACGGCAAGCCGGACGTGGTGAAGATTCTGGATTTCGGGGTCGCCCACGTTCTACACGGTTCCACCGACTCGGATGATCACTCGTCGGGAACACCCCCGTACATGGCTCCCGAAGAGATCGCCGGGTATGGGATCGACGGTCGCGTCGACATGTATGCCCTTGCGTGCACGGCCTACGAGATGGTGTCTGGGACACCACCGTTTTGCGCCCCCGACATGGACGACGTGCTCAACATGCATCTTCTCGTGGATCCCGTTCCGCTGTCGCAGATCGTCGACCCCGAGGTCCTTCCCGCGCCGATCGAACGGGTCATCATGCGCTGCCTCGCGAAGCGACCCGAAGATCGCTATCACGACATGGCGGATCTGGAGGCGGCGTTGTGCGAGGCCCAAGTGGAGCTCGGATTGCGTACCGCGTTCGACGAGCTCCCGCTGCCCGCTGAGATCGACCCAATTAGACGTGAAACATTGCTGCGTCGTATGCCGACCATCGAAGGGCCCACGCGACGGCGTTGGGTATGGCCGGCCGTGGCACTCGCCAGCTCGGTGCTGACCCTGATGCTCGCATTCACGCTGTGGCGCCTGGCCACGGCCGAGCCCGCCGTGCTCCCACTGGTCGACACGCTGACGATCGACGCACGAGCAGCAGCAGCACGCAGCTATTTCGTATACCCGCCGCTCGACGAACCGGAACAGCGAGCGGCATATACCTTCGTGCTCGAGCTCGAGCACCAGGAACACGAGCCCGCGACCGCCAGAGCCACCGAGCTACGGCAAGAATTCGGAAAAACGCTCACCAGGCTCGGGGACTACTATTGGTCGCAGGAAGGCGGTCAGCCGTTCGCGATCGACTACTACGCACAAGCGTTGGTGTTTCAAAGCGAGCTCGAGCACGCTCGTGAACGCGCCAGCTTGAGTCCCGGCGAGCTTGCCAGCCTACGGATGAAAGCCTCGTCCGGTCAGTTCACACAGGCGGAGCTCGCAGCCGTCGAGCCGCTGGCTGTATTGGCCGATCCCGACCAGGAACGACGCGCTGCCGGCCTGCGTGAGCTACTCGGCAAGCCGAGTCGCAGGAGCAACTCGACCCATGCGAGGCTCGAGCAAATGCTCGAGCGATCATCTGTGGAAGGTGTCGAAACGCACCACGAAGCTCGCAAACGCGCGGTGGTTGCCTCTGCCGAAGCACGAGCATCCACGCCTTCGCTCGAGCAAGTGCCCGAACCATCTGCAACAGCGCGCGTGAACGATCCTGCAAAGACGAGTACGCTCGTACGTGAGGGGCTCGCAGCACTTCATCGCGGTGAGATCGATTCGGCCGAAAAGTGGTTTCACCGCGCGCTTGCCAGCGATCCCACCCATGTACGCGCACTCCAAGGTCTGAGCGACACGTATTTCGAACGCGGGGCCCATGCCAAAGCAGCGGCGCTGGCGGAGCGAGCAGCAGCTTTGTCACAGCACGATGCTGGCCTCCGCATTCGCCTAGGCGACGCATATTTCAAACTCATGCGCTACCGCGATGCGATGGCACAATACGAACGTGCGAAGCGGCTCGGACACAAGGATGCCACTGGACGCATCGAAAAACTGCGGGGAAAGCTCGGTGAGTAAGACTTGCACGAACGGTTGCTAGAACGACACCTGCACGCCAGCAAGCAAGAGCAACGACAACGCCTTGTATTTGATCGAATCGCGCATTTGTTGGGCCTCCAAGGACCCTGGATCGGCGAGACCGTCGATATCGCCTGGCGGGACCACACTGGTGTCTCTGACACCGGGCGTTTTTTCTTCGAACACCGTGCGTGCCTGGAGCACAATCGAGATCCAGCTTCGAACTTCGAGACGTACGTCCAACGCGGGTGACACGATGAAGTTGAAGCGTTCTGTCTTGAGCTCGTCAGGGTAACGAAGCGGCCACGATGCTCCGATACCGACGCCGCCTGTCAACGCAACGCGTTGGAATACGTCGACCACCAACGCGGGCTCGACCAAAAACCGTGCCCACGGCAGGCGCTTCACTTCACTGGTTCCGAGCTCGAGCTGCTCGAGAAACCCCCATTGCCCCATGGTCCCACCCACACGGATCTCGCCGGCGATGCGCGACCAACGAGGACGCCGCGGACGAAATCGTGCAGCGAGTTGAAACATGCCC
>Ga0187893_10010851_pt1 | contig 13405 bp, 12 predicted proteins | sample MA1701074metaG_FD_139574 | JGI IMG/M metagenome (GOLD analysis project Ga0187893, IMG submission 139574) | White microbial mat communities from a basaltic lava cave in the Kipuka Kanohina Cave System on the Island of Hawaii, USA - MA170107-4 metaG ...
CTCGTCGCCCCCAGGGTTGTGGTGAGGAGGGGCACTCGCGCGCCGCCCCCCCATCCGCCCCTGCAGGGGCGGATGGGGGGGCCAATCCTCCTCAATACGGGCGACAAATACGCTGACACAGGGAGCTCTCGGCTGCACCCGCATCGGCGGTTGCGCCGGCCATGGAGGAACCATGCACGGGCATGGCCCCCACCATCCGCGAACAGGAGTTCACTGCGTTCGGCGGGAGGCTCCTCGGGCGCCCCGACGTGATCCGTGCCAGCGATGTCGTTGACTACAAGAGCGGCGCGATCGTCGAGCACGACGCTGCGACGCAGACCAACGTGGTGAGGGCCGCGTACGTCCGGCAGCTCCGCATCTACGGTTACCTCGTCAAGCAGAAGTTTGGGTGGTGGCCGAAGCGCGGAGTACTTCTTCCACTTGGTGGTGCTGGAGTCGAGGTCGAGCTCGAGCCGGCCGAATGCGAGCGGGAGGCGTCTGACGCGGTGGCGCTGCTCGACGTGTACAACGGAAAGGTCCGCTCGGGTGCAGCGCCCCAGGAGTTCGCATCGCCGTCGCCGGAGTCCTGCCGGTGGTGTGCGTACAAGCTCGTCTGTCCCGTTTTCTGGCAGGCAGCATCACCCGACTGGTCCGGACACCTCGACGGAGCAGCCGTCGAAGGTCCTCTTGTTGGGGCACCAAGCGTGATCCACGTCGGCGCGGCAAGAGCAATCGCGGTGGACGTGCAGGCCGGAACCGAGGCTCGGCGCCAAGCGCAGATCGCCCCGCTCAATCCGACTGCTCACCCCGTCATCGCCACACTGGCGCAAGCCGAGCGAGTTCGCCTGGTGGCCCTTCGGAAGCGGACTGATGGGATGCTGGTTCCGGGGCAGCGCACTGTGCTTTGCAGGGTCAGTGATTTGCCAAGCGTGACAACCAAGAGAGATTGTGCAGATGGACCGAGCCGCGAGGGGAACGCCGCCCAACAACAGCATGCAGCGGACGGCGCTGCGCGCGGCCGCTGATGCTGAGCGTCGCCCGGACCCTTACGAACAACTCGCCGCCAAGACCCGGTCGTCGCGCTTCGTGCCAACGCGCCGCCTCAGTCAGTTCGGTGGAAGCGGGTTCGCTGATCCGAACGGCACGCGTCAACGGCCGAGGATCCCCTTCTCGATCCGCCGCTTGACCTGTTCCCAGGGCTCCAGCCTTACCTCGCCGGGCTTCTAGGTCGGCTACGCGCTGCTCGATCTCGGCCTCCCAAGCTGCCTCGGCATCCGGGTCGCTGGGGCCGTCAAGACTCGCGAGTAGCTCAGAAGCGATCTCGGCACGAGCATCAGCGTCGAGCCGAAGTGCATCAGCCAATACCGCGTCGGTGGCCTTGGTCATCTCTCTCGTATGCGCCGAGGAGCGTCGCCCAACGGCCCGCTCCAGCCGCCGGCGGGCGTCAGGTGCGGGGTCGAAGCGACGAGGGCGTGCGGGCCCGCGGCTGACCGGCAGAACGCCCCCACCCCGCCCCCTACCCCAGATCCACCCGGGCCGCGAAGAGGAGCCGTGGGTCGCGGCGTTCGGCGGCGGTCATGAGGAGCGTGGAGAGCGTGAAGGGCACGATGCCGCGGAAGGCCTCCTGGCCGTCCACGAAGATCACGACCTCCTTCGACAGGTCGACGAGCGCTTCGTCCAGGAGGACGCGGAGCCCTGCTTTCGAGCCGCCGCCGAGGGAGATGCGGATCACGTTGCCCTCCTCCACCTTCGCCTCCGCCAGCACGCGCGGGGTCGGCGCGTTCCACCAGAGCCAATAGAACGCGCGCTTCCAGGAGAGCACCGGCTGCCAGAGGATGTGGCGCGGGCGCGGGTCGCGCGTGTGCGACGCCACCCATTCGAACGCCTTGCCGTGGCCGCCCGGCGGCGCGCCGTGGCCGCGGCCGTCCACCTGTTCGTAGACGTGGGGGAATCCGCCGTACTGCTTCTGGAGCCGCACCAGTTCGGCGGCGGCGTAGATATTCGGCCCCGGCGGGACGTTCTTGTCGTCGAGGCTCTGGTAGACGTGGATCGGCACGTTGAGAAGATTGGGCAGGACGCCGTCCTCGATGCCCACGATCTCGTCGCCGCTCAGATAGGGCGTGGGGGCGCCCGCGTAGGCCGCGAGCCCGGCGAAGAGATCGGCGTGGCGCGCGCCGATGGTCCAGGTGCCGTAGCCGCCCATGCTGTGGCCGGCGAGGTAGATGCGATCGGGATCGATCTTCCAGGTGCGCTTGGCCGCCTGGATGAGATCGAGGACGAACTCCTCGGTGCCGCTCGTCGTCCAGCCGCGCTCCGTCTTCTCCAGCACCTCGGGAAAAATGCCGACGCAACGGTTCTTCGACGCGATCGGCCCGAACGTCGACGCCGCCTCCCCCGCGTCCCCGGCCCCCACACCCCCTCCATGCATCCCCACGAGCAGCCCCAGCGTGCCGCTTCCGCCGCCGCTCACGATGTACTTCCCACGCTTTGCCTTCTCGTCGACGAAATAGTTCGTCCCGCGCTTCTCCAGCTTGCGGCCCTTGCCCATGAGCTTGCCGAGGCGCGCCTGCCACGCCTTCACGCCGGCCGCGTCGAGCCGGTCCGCGTCGCCCAACGCGCTCAAGATCTCCGCGCGCCGCGCCTCGGGCGCCTCGAAGTACTCCGCGGCGAGCTTCTCGAGATCGGGCGCCGCACAGAGCAAGAGGAGCAGGAGCGCCGTCATAGCGCGTACTTCTCGATGAGCTTTCGAAGCGTCGTCCGGTGGATCCCGAGGCGCCGCGCGGCGCGCACCTGGTTCCCGCCGCAGCGGGCGAGTTCGTGGGCGATCACCGCGCGCTCGAAGGCGTCGTGCACGCGCGGGTAGGCCTCGCCTTCCGGCGCGCCGTCGGCCAGCCGCGCCACCATGCGCGCGAGGTCATCCGGGGGGGCTGCGGGGGCCGCGCGCACGCTCGGGGGGAGGTGCTCGGGCAGGAGCACCGCGCCCCGCGCGCTCACCGTGGCCGCCTCCACCGCGTTGCGCAATTCCCGCACGTTTCCCGGCCAGGAGTGCGCCTTGAGCACGGCGAGCGCCTCCTGGCTCACCGCGCCGGGATAGGCGAACTCTTTGGAGAGGAAGTGCGCGACCAGGAGCGGGACGTCGTCGAGCCGGTCGCGCAGGGGGGGCAGGCGGATCTCGGTGACCGCCAAGCGGTAGAAGAGGTCCTCGCGGAACTCTCCGGCCTCTTTGGCCGCCCGCAGATCGCGATGAGTGGCGGCGATGACCCGGGCGTCCACCTCGATGCGGTCGTGGCCGCCGAGCCGCGTGATCTCCTTTTCCGCCAGGAACCGGAGCAGCTTGGCCTGGGACGCGGCGGTCAGCTCCCCCACCTCGTCCAGAAAGACCGTGCCCCCGTGGGCCGTCTCGAGCCGGCCCCGTTTGCGCCCCACCGCGCCGGTGAACGCCCCTTTCTCGTGGCCGAACAGTTCGCTCTCGAAGAGCGCTTCGGGGAGCGCGCCGCAGTCGATCGGCTCGAAGGGGCCGGCCGCGCGCCGGGAGGCGCGGTGGATCGTGCGCGCCACCAGCTCCTTGCCGGTGCCCGATTCGCCCAGCACGAGCACCGGGGCGTCGGAGAGCGCGACGGTGGCAATGCTCTTGAAGACCTCCTGCATGGCGCGGGTCGCCCCGCAGAGCGGCGACGCGCCGTGGCGCTCCTCCAGCTCGCGACGCAACCGCGCCACCTCGCGCTCCAGGGCGCTGCGGAGCAGCGCCCGCTCCACCAGGGGAAGGACATCCTCGGAGCGGAGCGGCTTGACGAGGTAGTCGTACGCGCCGCGCCGGAGCGCTTCCACGGCATTGTCCAGGGTGCCGTGGGCGGTGATGACGACCACCGGCTTTCCTCCGAAGCGCTCCAGCGCCTCGAGGCCGGTCATGCCCGGGAGGCCGATGTCGAGAAAGATCAGCTCCGCCCCCGCGGCGCCGTTGAGTCCCTGCTCCGCGCTCCCGAACGCCTCTACCGCGTGGCCCGCCCCTTCGAGCAGCTTCTTGAGCGCCCAGCAGACCCCGGGCTCGTCGTCGATGATGAGGATGCGCGCCACGATGGAAGAGTCTACGCGCTAAAGCGCAGCAGGAGGGTGGTTCCCTCCGGCCCGGTGGTGAAGGAGACCTCGGCGCCGTGTTCGTCCGCCACCTGCTTCACCACGGCCAGCCCCAAGCCGATCCCGGCCGCCTTGGTGGTCACGAAGGGCTCGAAGAGCGTTTCGCGCACCGCCTCCGGGATCCCCGGCCCGTGGTCTTGCACCTCGATCTCCCGGTCGCGGGCCCGGAGCTGCACCACCCCGCCCTCGGGCTGCGCCTGGATCGCATTGAGAAGCAGGTTGAGGAGCGCCTGCTTGAGACGATCGCGATCGCCCCGGAGCGCGATGCCCTCGGGCGCGTCGACGTCGAGCCGCACGCGCAGATGGTCGCACTGCCGCTGGAGCAGGCGCGCGCACTCCCGCAGGAGGCTGCCCACCTCCAGCCGTTCGAGGCGCGGCTGGCGGGGACGGACGTAGTCGAGCATCTCCTTGAGGGTGCGATCCAGCCGGTCGATCTCGGCCAGCGCCATGTCGCGCGCTTCGGCGCGCCCTGCCGCGTCTTCCGAAAGCGAGGTCTCCACCGCGATGCGCACCGCGGTGAGGGGATTGCGCAGCTCGTGGGCGATCCCGCCGGTGATCCGGCCGAGCGCCGCGAACCGTTCGCTCTCCCGGAGCCGCGCCTCATGCTCGCGCAAGGAGCGGAGCATCGTGCCGAACGCTTCTTCCAGATCGCCGATCTCGCCGGGCCCGCTGCGCTCCAGATCGCCCGTAAAGCTCCCGTCCGCGACGCGCCGCGCCGTGGCGGCCAGGGCGCGGACCGGGGCGGCGATGCTCCTGGCGACCCAGAGGCCCGTCCCGGCGGCGATGAGGAGGCCCAGGGCGCCGGTGGCGATGATGGGCACCAAGACGTCCTCGCGCCGGTCCTGCACGACCTTTTCCGGGGTGAGCAGGAAACAGCGCTCCGGCCTCCGCTCCAGCGCCCGCTCCTTCACGCGGTACTCCACCCCATGGAGGCGCAGGGGGCCCGGGCGCAGCGCGGCGATCTCCTCCCCGGTCCAGGCGGGCACGGTCGCGGAGCGGGCGCCGCCGCCGGCCACGGCGATCTCCGCCTTCATGAGCGAAGCGAGCGAGGCGAGGATGGCGGGGCGGTGCTGGGCGGGGATCTGGAGCCCCTCCAGTTCCCGCGCGACGCGGTCCGCCGCCGCGTCGAGTTCCGCCTCGACCCGGCTGTCGGCCACGCGCACCGCGACCAGGCCGAGCGTCACGAAGAGGCCGGCCACGAGCAGCAGGACGGCGAGGACGATGCGCCGCGCCAGCCGCGATCGCGCCAAAGCGGGCTTACTCTTCGCCGAGGATCTCGATGCGCTTCACCACCACCGTGTAGAGGCCGGTGCCGCTCTCCGGGTCGATGAGGCCGCTCACGCCGACCCGCTTGCCCTGGAAGCGGTAGAGCTCGTAGTCGGTGGAGATGAGGTAGTAGCGGATGCGCCCCCCCTCCTCCAGGCGGAAATCGGGGTACCGGCCCAAGACATCGGGCCGGTAGCGCACGATCCCCTTGGCGGTGAACATCGGGGCGCGGGGCCGCGCGTACTCCTCCTTGATCTCGGCGAGCTTGCGCTTGTAGTCGCGCTCGATCTCGTGCAGCCGCTTCTCCAGATCTTCCTTGATGGCCGACTCCTTCGCCTGCACGCGGGCGATGGTGAACTGCTTCTCCGCTTCGAGGAGGTCCATCTGCACGCGGTAGCGTCGCTCGCGCATGTCGGCGCTGAGCTCTGCGCGATCGAGCGCGTCCAGCGCGCGCTTGATCGGATCGAGGGAAGCCGCCTCCCAGCCCTTGGCGACCTCCGCCTTGAGCTGCGCCTCGAGGTCGAGGACCTGCTTGTCGGTGGCGGTGGCGACGGCGGCCGGAATCGCCGCCGGCTGCTCCGCCGGGGAGGGCTCGGCGAGGGACGCCGGACCGATCTTCTTCAGGTAATCGCGATGACCGTAGAGCAGAACGATGCGCGGCACGACGACCCGGTACCAGGTGCCTTCGTCGTTTTTCTCCTCGCCCACGATCTTGATCGCGTCGCCCTTCTGGAAGAGGCCGGCGAGTTGGTGGTAGCGCGTGCTCGGGCGCGGGCGGATGAGGACGCGGTCCCCGGTGACCGTCCCGGCGCCGTCGGCGCCCTTGGCGACGAACTGGCCGAAGACCCAGGCGTGGTACCCCTGCGGCACTTCGATCTGCAGCCAGGTGGGATCGTTGGCGTGGATGCCCTGCACGATCACCTTCGCGCCCTTTTCCAGGCGAACGACCTCCTGGTAGGCCTCGCCCGCGCCTGCACGGAGGCGAAGCTGCGTCGCCGTCACCTCCGCCGCGTACGCTCCCTCTTCCGCGACGGACCAACCGGCCCAACCCAGAACCATCACACCGACCAGTGCCGCATTCCTCATGGCAAGCCTCCCGCCACGCCGGTTCCATCCGGCGCGGTTCGCATCTGCCCTAAAGCATCCCCCCGGCGGGGTACGAATTCAAGGATATTGTATGCAAAACGCATTGTTCCCCCATATGGAGTGGGCCAAGGCGCAGGCGGCCCACCCCCTCCCGGTGCCTCTGGGATGGTCCGGCGCACCCAGCCCCCCGGTTGCCGCGCTCCGCGAGCACGGGCCGGAGGAGGGCGAACTGGTGCGGCGCATCGCGCGGCGCTACGGGGTCCCGAAGAGCCACCTCTACCTGACCGGAGGGACGAGCCTCGCCAACTTCATCACCATCGCCGCGTTCGCCGGTCCGGGCAGCCGGGTCCTCGTGGAGACCCCCCGGTACGGCTGCCTCGCCGAGATCCCCCGCGGCCTGGGGTGCGAGGTGGTGGACCTGCCGCGGAAAGCCGACGGGCGGCTGGGCGATCTCCCGGGCAAAGGCTCCCTCCTCGTGGTGACCAGCCCCCACAACCCGACCGGCCGGCTCTTGGAAAGGCGCGATTGGCAGAAACTGGAGCGCTTCGCCCGAACCGGCGTCGTGATCGTGGACGAGGTTTACCGCGACCTCCAGCCCCGCCCGCCCAAGGTGGCGGCGGCGCGCCACCCGCGGTTCCTCACCACCGCGTCGTTCACCAAATGCTACGGGCTGGGCGCTCTCCGGCTCGGCTGGATCCTCGGCGCCCCGCCGCTCCTCGATCGCATCCGCCGGGTGGACAACCTCATCTCCGTCGCGGTCTCCATGCCCTCCATCCTCCTCGCCCTTCGCCTCTGGCCGAAGCTCGGCGAGTACCGCACACGCGCCCTGCGCCACCGGGCCGAAAACCTCGCCCGCCTGCGCGTCTCCGGTCTCCGCTTCATTCCGCCCCAGGCGGGCCTGACCGCCTTCGCCGACGTGGGGGATGGGGATGCGGTGGCCGCCGCTGCCGCGCGGGAAGGCTTGGCGGTGGTGCCCGGCTCGTTTTTCCAGGCCCCCGCCTACGTGCGGCTCTTCCTCGGGGCGACACCCGCGCTCTTTCGCCGCGGCCTCGCCACTTTGGCCCGCATCCTCGAGCGGGCGTGAGCGGCCCTAGGGTGCGACGCGCACCCGCCGGGTCATCTCGTCGAAGAGCGGCTGGTGCTTGAGGAAGAGGCGGGTCTTGGTCGTGAAGCGCAACAGGCCGTGGCCGCGCGGGCCGACGAAGTACCAGTCCATGGTGCGGAAGTCGCCGCGCGGCTCGTAGGAGTCGTAGAGGAGATAGCGCGCCTGCATGCCCGCCACGACCCCACTCCCCTCCCCCATGATCTTTTGCGGATGGATCGTGCCCTTCCGCTTGCTTTTTTCGTCGCCGAAGTAGTCCTCCAGATCGCGCGGCTTGTCACTCCAATAAAGCATCACGTTGGGGCGAAACCCCTCCTCCTCCGGACCGAGGCAGAGAACGCCGGGTCCCGGATCGATGGGGCGCGCGCTCTCGTGCCACTCCTTGGGCACGAGGAGTTGGAGCGGGAAGGCGCCATAGCGGATGCCGACCCACTCCAGCGGGAGGGGCGCGGGAGGGGGCGGGGAGGGGGGCGGATCGCGATTGCAGCCAACGCATCCAACGAGGCCGACGAGTCCGACGCGTCCGACGAATCTGACGAATCCGACCAGGGCGGCGACCCTGCAGAAGGCGGCGAGGCGGAACACCCCCAGATTCTACGGTGGCGCGCGCTCAGCCTTCCCAGCGCGCCATCGCCTCGCGCAGGATTTCCGGCAGCGGGACGCCGTTCTTTTCCGCCAGCGCGCGGCAGTCCTCGTACTCCGGCGCCACGTGGACGACCTTGCCGCGGTACTCGCCGATCTTGAGCCGCACGCTGCCGTAGCGGGTGTTCACCTTCATGGTGCGCCGTGCGAGGACCGTGCGCTCCACCCGCCGGCGCCGGACGCCGAGGGTGGTCCCTTCCCGGAACATGACCTCCTCCACCGCGGCGATGGCGGACGCATGGACCAGGGCGGTGGCGCGCGTCCCCGGGCGCCCCTTCTTCATGATGAGCGGCTGGAGGGTCGCGTCCAGCGCGCCTTCGGCGAGGAGGCGCTCGAGCAGGTGCGCCAGGACCTGCGGCGTCGCATCGTCCACGTCGCAGACCAGCTCGAACAGCTCCTCGTCGGCGGGGGCGACGCTCGCCTCCCCCACCACCGCACGGCAGACGTTGGGATGAGTGTCCGGATCGCGATCGCCCGCGCCGTAGCCGATCCCGACGGGGGTGAAGGGGGGCGGGGGACCCTGCTCGGCCCAGGCGGCGACGCAGGCGGCGCCCGTGGGCGTCACGCATTCGCCCGGAAGTCCCGAGGCGAAGGTCGTGCGTCCCTTGAGCAGCTCCATCGTCGCGGGGGCGGGCAGCGGCATCCGCCCGTGCTCGGTCTCGACGAAGCCGCTGGAGAGCGGGAGCGGATTGCAGAAGAGCCGCTCGACCTCGAGATCATGCAGCGCGGCGGCGGCGCCCACCACGTCGCAGATGGCGTCGATGGCCCCGACCTCGTGGAAGTGCACCTGCTCGACGCTGCAGCCGTGCACCTTCGCCTCGGCCTCCGCCAGCGCCCGGAACGCCGCCTCCGCACGCTCGCGCACGACGGGGGAGAGGGTGCTCTTCTTGAGGATCTTGAGGATCTGCGCGAGGCCGCGATGCTTGTGCTCCTCCTGGCGAGGGCGCACCGTGAATTTGGTCGCCTTGATGCCGCCGCGCATCACCTTGCGGCGCGCGACGACGTAGCCGCCCACCTTGAGCGACTTGAGGGCGCGCTTGATCGCCTCGAAGGAGGCGCCCGCGTCCACCAACGCCCCCACCAGCATGTCCCCGGCGATGCCGCCCACGGGGTCGAGGATCGCGATCCTCACGCGCGTCTCCGCGCGTCGACTTCCGCGTAGACCGCGTCGGCGTTGTAGGAGGAGCGGACGAAGGGGCCGGCGAAGACGCCCAGGAACCCGAGGGAGCGGCCCGCCTCCGCCAGCGCGGCGAACTGCTCCGGGGGGACGTGGCGCTCCACCGGCAGCTCGCGGTCCGAGGGGCGCAGGTACTGCCCCAGGGTGGCGATGTCCACGCCCGCCGCGCGCAGGTCGCGCAAGACGGCGAGCGCCTCCGCGTCGCTCTCCCCCAGCCCGAGCATGAGGCCCGATTTGGTGAGCACCCGCGGATCGCGCCGCTTGGCGCGCTCCAGGAGCGCCAAAGAGCCGCGGTAGACCGCGCCGGGCCGGGCGCGGGCGTAGAGGCGCGGCACCGTCTCGACGTTGTGGTTGAAGATGTCGGGCCCGGCGGCGACCACCTCGTCGGCCCCCTCCGGCCTCCCCTTGAAATCGGGGGTCAACACCTCCACCACGAACTCCCCCGCGGCGCGGAGCGAGCGGATGACCTCCACGAAGTGCCCCGCGCCGCGATCGGGGAGGTCGTCGCGGTCCACGGAGGTGACCACGACGTGGCGCAGGCCGAGGCGGCGCGCCGCCTCCGCCACCCGCCGCGGCTCGTCGCGGTCCACCGGGTCGGGCGCCGCCTTGGGCACCGAACAGAAAAAGCAGCGCCGGGTGCAGTGGTTGCCCAGCACCATGAAGGTGGCGGTACGCCGGCTCCAGCACTCGTTGAGGTTGGGGCACTTGGCCGATTCGCAGACGGTGTGGAGGCCGAGTTCGCGCACCAGCGCGCGCACCGGTTGCGTGGCCCCGCCCCGCGGCAGCGGGCGCTTCAACCAGTCCGGCAGCGTGCGGGCCCGGGGGCGGGGAGGGTGGTCGCGGAGCATGGGAGCGCGGGGATTAGAACCCCCGCGCCACCTCGGCGTAAAGGTTCCGGAGACGCGGGGCGAGGGCGTGGGCGGGGAAGCGGGCGCGCACGTCGGCGGCGGCGGTCCGGCCCATCGCCTCGCGCAATCCGGGGTCGCGGAGGCGCACGAGCCCGGCCGCGAGGTCTTCGTCGCAGATCCCGCCGGCGCCCACGATCCAGGGGACGTCGCCCACCGGCGTCGCCACGACGGGACGCCCGCAGAAGGCGGCTTCCAGGAGCGCGTAGGGCGTGCCCTCGGCGCGCGACGAGGAGACGACGACGTCGCTGGCGGCGTAGAGGTCCTGCATCGCCTCCACATGGCCGAGGGCGAGCGCCCCCGCGACCTGCTGCGCGCCCGCCACCACCGGGAGAAAGCCGGCGCGCCGCGCCGCCTCCACGAACCGCGCGTGGTCCTTCACCGCCGCGCCGCGCCCCACCGCAAGCGCCACCCGCTCGGGGGAGCCGAACGACGCGCGCAGCCGCTCGCGAGCGCCGGGGGAGGGGGCGTGGAGCGCGACGCCGGGCGGGATCACTTCCACGGGAACGCCCAGGCGCGCTTCGAGCGCGCGGGCGGTGGCGGGTCCGGTGGCGGTGATGCGGGCGAAGCGCGCGAGCTTTCGCTCGATGAGCAGGAAGAGGCGCGAAAGGGGGGCGGGGAAGTAGCCGTCGAGGACGTGGCCGTGGAACGTGTGGACCACCGGAATGCCCAACCCCCGTGCCGCGAGCCGTCCGAGCGCGCCCGCTTTGCTCGCGTGGGTGTGCAGGAGCGCGGGACGGAGCCGGGCGAGCAGCCGGCGCAGGCCCGCAAGCGCGCGCAGGTCGTCGGCCGGGCGGAGGGAGCGCCGGAGCCCCGCCAGGGGCCGCTGGGGCCCAGCCCAGACCGCCTCCCGCTCCCCCGCCTCGACGCGCCCCCGCACGAGCAGGTCGACGGCGTCGCGGCCCGTCGCGAGGAAGCGGGCGATCCCTCCGACGTTGAGGCGGGTGACGAGATGGACGGCGCCGGACAAGCCCCCGATTCTAGCGTTGCGCGGTCGGGATGGGTTCGGCTCGGTCGCGGGCGACCTACTCCGGAAGCAGGTCGGGCCTGACGTCGGAACTGGTGATGTTGCCGTCGGCGGTGATGCGGAAGAGATGGGGCTGGAACGGGTCGACCCCCGCGGGCAGTTCGCGCAGGTATTGGATCCGCTCGATGGGCACCCAGCGCCGGGCGCGCTTGGAGATCGTGAGCCCGCCGGTCGGGTCCTCGGCGCTCGGGCGGCCGAAGTGGAAGACGCAGCCGTCCACGAGCACGAAACGATCGTCCTTCGCCAGGACCTTCCCGGTGTAGATGTGGTTGCGCGCCTGGACGTAGGGCTTCACGATGCGCAGGATCACGTTGCTCTCGACGAAGTCCATGGCGACATTCTCTCCTAGAATCCGATCTGGAACCGCATCTGGACTGCGGTGAGTTTCCCGCTCCGCTCCACGTCGGCGAAGACCACGTCCAAGAGGACGCGGGTGCTGGCGTTGAGATGCCAGTGGATGCCGACCACCCAGTCGAGCAGGCCGCCGCCGAGGATCGTCCCGTCGTCGAGGTCGAGATCGGTGAGCCGCACCGCCACTTCCCAGGCGCCCCACCCCCCGGCCCCCCCGCGGAACTCCGACTTGGGCTTCGCCCGGCCGAAGGTGGCCTTCGTCGCCTCGTAGGGGCGGCTCTCCCCGGTGATCCAGAAGCTGGCGGCCACGTAGAACCCACCGAATGCAGGATCCCCGGGCGCGTCGAACTGGGCCATCAGGTATTCGCCTTGGATCGAGAAGGGCCCGTAGACCAGAGCGACCTCGACGCCCAAGGTGACGTAGCTGTCGTTGGCGATGTTGCCGGTGTCCAGCACCCGCGGGCCCGTGGCCACGGAGGGCCGCGCGCGGAGGCGCGTCCGGCCCCCGGAGGGGTCGCGCATGCTGAAGGAGACGCCGAGATGGACGAGCAGGTTTCGCTCCCGGTCCTGGAGCGGAAGCCCGGTGACGCGGAGCGAAAGCGCGTAGGCCCCGTCTTCGTCCGCCCCGCCCCCCGCTTCCGAGGTCTGGCGAAAAAAACCGACGGCCCAGGTGAGCCGCTCCTCCAGCTCGGTGTCGAACGCCATCACCCCGGTGTTGAAGGCGGGCGCGAACGCCGCCATGAGCGGCGAGCGCTCCATGAACAGCGTGGAAAGGCTGCTCGTCAGTTCGTCGAGTCCGATCGGCTCCTTGAAGTGGCCGACGCGCAGGTTGCCCACCACCGGCAGCTTCTTGATGCCGAGGTAGACGTTGCGCAATTGCACCGAGCCGACGCGCGTCGTGGTCGTGGTCACGGAGGTCACGTCGCCCTCCCCGTCGGTGGTGGTCGTGACGCCCGTCACTGCCGCCTCCGACCCGGCGAACTCCAGCTCCGTGACGAAATCGAAGATCTCGTAGAGCGTCCCCTTCACGTGGAGGCGGATCCGGCGGAAGGTGACGCCGTCCTCCTCGATCCCCGGAAAATCGGCGTTGAGGCGCGTGTCCCCGTCCTTGAAGAACCAGTCCACCTGGACCTGGCCGCCGATCACCAGCTTGAACCGCTTGTCGCCGGTCTCGAAGGTGAGGCCGTCTTTCCAGAACACCTGGAACGAGGTGTCGCCGGGCGCCCCCTCGGCGCCCTCGAGGTAGCGGGTCACCTCCTTTTCGAGGGAGATGTCCTTGTTTTCCGCGGGTGCGCGGCCGGCCAGGAACGCGACCAGAAGGGGGATCGCGACGCACACCCGTCCGATCCGAGGCGGACCGCTGGAGATGCTCATGGGGTGCATCAACTTACCCCGGGGCGCAAGGCTCGGGTGCGGGACCCCCGCCCGGCACGGCCTTTGATATCGTTCCAGCCGGACATGGTGATTCTTGCCCAATGGGAGAGCCCCTCCACGCCCCGGGAAGGCGCCTCGCGATGAGCCGCGCGTGGCTGGTTTCCCTCGCGCTGCACGCCTGCGCAGGGGCTGGGCTATGGCTGGCCGCCTCGAACGGGGTGCCCTCCTCCCATCGCGTGGCCCCCGAGCTTTCCGTACAGCTCGACGACAGCCAGGAGACGCTCTCCTCGTTCGAGCCGCCCCCCCCCCCCCCCCCCCCCCCCCCCCCCCCCCCCCCCCCCCCCCCCCCCCCCCCCCGCGGC
>Ga0187893_10010852_pt1 | contig 13404 bp, 9 predicted proteins | sample MA1701074metaG_FD_139574 | JGI IMG/M metagenome (GOLD analysis project Ga0187893, IMG submission 139574) | White microbial mat communities from a basaltic lava cave in the Kipuka Kanohina Cave System on the Island of Hawaii, USA - MA170107-4 metaG ...
AGAAGAGACTGACAGAAAAAGATGGGCAGAAAAAATAAGAAGGCCGCAATGGTTTTTATTTTTCTGCCCCCCTTTTTCTGTCAGGCCTGCGGTTTCACAAAGTACTTGCACAGGTAGAATAATTTTTGCTCAGGCGCTCAAATCCTTGTCTCTGCGCCAACCCCGTTTTATCATTCGCGCTCGCAGCAGTTCAGCAATTGACCATCCCGGTCAAATTCAGCAACAGCCGAATATTCAAGGAGGCGCCATATGTCCCGTACAACCACTGCACTGGCCGCTTGCCTGCTTTTCTCTGCCCAGTTTCTGTCCGCATCAGTCAAGGCCACGGACGATCTGGATCACGTCAATTTCGAAGGCGTCGTGAAAGACGCAAATGGAAACCTGGTTCCGGGCGCGCGCGTCACCGTCCGCAGCGCGGCGACCGGCGCCGAACGCGCAATGACGACCGGTCAGGAAGGGCGTTATCGTTTCACCACGCTCCTGCCAGGCGTTTACGAGCTGCGCGTCGAAGCCGAAGGTTTTCAAACTCTCCGCTACGAAAACATCAATCCAGTCGCGGGCGTAACCGTCCGCCGCGATTTCAAACTCAATCCCGCCGCCATCGAAGCACAGGTGACAGTTGACGCCGCCGCGGATCAAACGCTCGTTGATTCGTCGCGCACCGTCGTCGGCGGAACCGTGACCAAACAGGAGATTGACAAACTGCCCACGGAATCGCGCAATCCCCTCGACCTGATCTACACGTTGCCTGGAACCGCGCCGCCCGCGCTGAGCGACCGCGAGCTGGCCGAACCGGATCGCACGGAAAATTTCCGCCGCACGCCGGAAGAATCCGGCGTCTTTTCGTTGAGCGGCGGCACACCTTTCTCGAACAACATCACCATCGAAGGCTTGGACAACAACGACGACCGCGCCGCGCGCGAACGCTTCATCCCCTCGACTCACGCCGTCGAAGAAGTCCAGGCCATCGCCAATCAGTTTTCCGCCGAATACGGCCGAGCTTCGGGCGGGCGCGTCAACCTGCGCCTGCGCGGCGGCGCGAACAAAATTCACGGCAACGGCTTTTACTACTTCCGCGACGAGAGCCTGAACGCCAATCCATTCAGGCGAAACGCCGATCCGCTACGCGGCAAACGATTGCCCTTTCAAAATCACAACCCCGGCGCGAGCGTCGGCGGGCCGATCAGGAAAGACAAGCTGTTCTACTTCGTGGCTTACGAATACGACTTCACCTACGACCGCGCCGACATCGCCGCGCTGCTGCCCGTAGAAACCAATCCCGCGTTCCCGCTGCCCAAACCGAACGGCGCGAATCTGGGCAGCGCCGCTCGTGACCGAAACGGCAGGCCGGTGGTGGTGAACGAAGGCGCGGCCGTGGGGCTTTACGACGAACAGATCACGACGCCGCGCGTCGGACACACCGTCACGTCGCGCGTGGATTTCAAGCTCGGCGACAAGCACGATGCATTCGCGCTGCTGACGTTCACGCGCAACCGCGACGAACGCGGATTCCCCGGCGGGCGACGCACGCTCGACACGCTGCGCCGCAGGGGGCGCGACAGCCGTTCGTTCGCTTTCGCGGACAACTACATCCTCTCGTCGAGAATGGTCAACAGCGCGCGTTTTCAATTCTCGCGTTTGACGCCCGCCGACGCGCCACCGGGCGACACGCCCGTGATCCTCATTGACATTGACGACCCGCGCGACGTGATTGGCGACACCTCGGCGAATCCGTTGACGCGCCGAGGAAACCTGCTGGCCGGATCGAGCAACCTCGGCGGGGTTGATCGCCGCGAAGACCGTTACCAGATTCAGGAGACCTTGAGTTACGTGCGCGGCTCGCACACGCTGCGGCTGGGCGTTGACACGCAGGCGATTCGTTCGCGTTTCGTCGATCTGAGCGATGCGACGGGGACTTTCACTTTCGCCACGGTCGCCGATTTCCTGGCCAGCAAACCTTCGCGCTACGAACACCGCTTCTTCACCGAATCGGAGTTGCGAAATACTTACACCGGCGTCTTCCTGCAAGACGATTGGAAAGCGCGACCGAACCTGACCTTCGCCTTCGGGCTGCGGTGGGACAACGAAACGATCCTGAAAGATCGAGACAACCTGGGGCCGCGCTTGTCGTTCGCCTGGGATCCGTTGAAGACGAACAAGACGGTCGTGCGCGGAGGCTACGGCATCTTTTACAACCGCGCGCTGCTGCGAACGCTCGACGATTACATTCTGACCTCGAACACGCTGCGGATTGACACGAATACCGAGGCGGCGGAGCGCTTGCTGGCCGAACTGAAGTTCCCACAAACCCTGCCAGCAACCGATCCGCGCGTCCGGCAATTCGGCGTGCGCGAAGCGGGGTTCATTCGCCGTTTGAGCAAAGACTTTCGCATCCCCGAAAGTTACCAGGCTTCGCTCGGATTCGAGCGCGAGCTGGCGCGGGGCTTCAAACTCGAAATCAACTACGTCTTCAATCGCGGGTTGCACCTGTGGCGCGAGATCAACGCGAACGCGCCGCGCTTGCCCGCCGGTTTCAAAAACTTCACCGAGTACCTGCTCTCGCGCGATTTCGACAACGCGCTCAATCCTGTCACGGGCCAGCGGCCGATCACGGCCACCGGCAACGCCGACGTCGTGCGCTTCAGCCTGAGCGCGCAACCAACTCAGACGAGCCGCGAAGGTAACAAAAGCATCGTGTCGTTCGGATTGAACAACCCTTCGACCAGCAACTCGACCGCTGGAATCAGAGCCGCGCTCGCTGTGCTCCGAGGATTCCGGTCCGATCCAGCTCTGACTCAGATCGAAGAGTTGCAATCGCTCGGCAATAGCCGTTATCACGGCGTCAGCTTCGAGCTGCGACGGCGGCTGGCTTCGCGCGGCTCTATCCGCGCATCGTGGACGTTGAGCAAGCTGATTGACGACGGCGTGGTCAATACGTCTTCGCCGCTGGTTCCCGGAGATTTCCGGCGTGAGCGGAGTTTGAGCCTGATGGACGCGCGACATCGCGTGGCAGTGAGCGGGCATTACGGTTTCCCAAACTGGCTGGGGCGCTTGAACCTGTCGGGCAGGTTCAACTTCAACTCGCCGCGCCCGTTCAACATCGGCGCGAACGGCAACGACCGGAACCTGGACGACGTCAACAACGACCGTCCGAATTTCAACGGCGATCTGAGTTCAATTGATTGGCGTCGTCCGGGAGCGTCGTTGAAGGAATTGTTGGCCGAAGGATTTTCGCTGCCGACTATCGGTTCGGTCGGCAATCTGCCGCGCAACGCGGGAAGAGGGCCGGCTGGTTACTCACTGGACATGCGCCTGTCACGCGAATTCCGTCTCACTGAAAGGCGCAAGGCAGAGCTTCAGATCGAAGCCTTCAATCCGCTCAACTCGTCCGTCTTCAACTTCGGCGCGGAGTTCGTTGATTTCACGCCGTCATCGTTGAGCAACTTCCTGGTTCCACAACGCACCGTCAAACCGCGCACGATGCGGGTGGGATTGAAGTTCCAGTTTTGAAACATGCGGTACGGGGAGCGTCAGCGGCCTGGGATGCGGTCCGGGGAGCGTCAGCGACCTGAGCTTCGATGATGCGCGCATTGATCGAAGCTCAGGTCGCTGACGCTCCCCGGACCGCATCCCAGATCTTGTCGAGGATCAACTGGCGGTCTTTGGTGAAGTCCTGGATCAACTCGGTCACTCCGGCGAAGACCATCAGCGCGACCTCGTCTTCCGGCTTCAAACTCTGTAAAGCGTGCAAAGCTCCCTTGTGAATCTCTTCGATCACCGGGTGGACGCTGGGGCTGATGTTGAGCAGCAGGACGACGGAAAGTGGCAGCGCTATCAACCCATTATTTATTTGGTATTGGGACGTGAATTCCCCCTCCACGTTCACTTGGTAAAGCTGAATTCTCTCCACTCTGATTTGGGGCTGTTCTTGCCGCTGGCATCAACGGCCCACACGCGCCAACGCCCCGGTTGCGCGCCAACAAATTTGAAGGTGTAGCTCGTTGCAGTGAGGCCGGATTTCACCTGCCAGGGTTTGCCCAAATCGCTACACCATTTGTTACTTTCGCAACCGTGGAAGCAATCCAACTCGACCGTGTAGCTGACAGCCCCCGGCGATGCTTTCCATTTCAAGGTCAGGCGGCGTGGATAGTAATTGAATACTGCGCCAGCAGCCGGTGACACGGGCTCGGGCGCAGCCAAGTTAGGATTGAGCTTGGGCTTTTCGGGAGTAGGCGTAGCTTTGTTCGCGCTGTCGCTGTCAGAAGAAGCGATGGGCACTTTCCCGGCGCTTGTATACAGCTTCTCCTTAATAATCACGTCACCCGGCAATTGTCCCTTGGCATAAGCGCCATTCCAGAAAAGCGTGCCGTCCAAAGATCTGGCGGCAGCGTAGGTGTGAGTTTCGGGAATAAGATGCTTTTTCCCACCAGCCAGCGCTGCAAAGTAATAAACCTTTTCACCCACCCGACGATTTCTTTGATCATAGAAAGAAACGACGACTGCAATGTCCTTGAGCCGGAGATTGTTCCCGACGTTACTGAGATCAATTGAAATATCCACTTGGTTTGTGACCGTGGATGACGGAACAACCGCAAAGTTTTGAGGCTTGATGGATGGGCTTTCATTTTGGGCGAAAGCCTGAACCGCCAAGCACAAAACGAGTGCGATGGTTGTTAGCGTGAATTGGGGTTTTCCAGTTTTCTGTGTCATATGTTCTCCTTGCTTGCGGTTTATTTCTCTTCGATTTCCGGGATCAGAACTCGGCCAGCGCTGCTCCGCATTTCTTGGGGCTTGCTGCCGTAATCAATGGCTTTGAATTGCAGCGAAATCTTCTGCACCTGCTCGCGGCTGAACTCGGTCTGGCCGCCTACCGTGACAACCTCAAAATTTCCGCTGGCATTCGTCGAATGCGAATCTTTGACGACAAAGTTGATCTCAAGCTGGAGCGTCTCGACCCGGAACAGCGGCGCTTTACCATCCGCTTCCCGTTGCTGGTCGGCGGCTTCCAGTTGCTGTTTGACCGTCTCAATCAATTGTTTGATCTCCAACTCCTTTTTGGGCGGCACAGGGGCCGGCTGTCCTTTCCAATGTTTGTAGAACAAAAGGGACAGCAACACGAGGATGACGAACCCCAGTACGGCGTCCTCGGATTTGATTGTCAGGAAGTTGAACATAAGGCTTTTGGCTCCCGAATTTTTCGTCATTCTATGCCAAGCACTTCTACCACCTCATATTTGGGTCGGGGTCAGGGCAGCGCGGCACTGCTTTGCAGATAAAGGCTAAGATGTAGATCGTGTCATCTGGGGACTGATTGGCAGGCGCCGCCGGCTTGGGCGGCTCAACCGCGCCGCGGGTCGGTTGCTTGTATGCTTTCAGATTCAACCTTAGGAATTCCACCGCTTTGGGTTTTTGGGTTTTGGGCTGCGCAGTTGTGCTAGCGACCGGTGGAGCAACAACATTTTTGTCAGGCAGCGGTTTGATTGAGCCAGCCGACAGATTGATTGGCAGAGACGACGCGCCTAGTTTCGGCGCCTTGGTTGGCGCCAGTGCGCCGAGATCCTGAACAGATTTCAGTTTGATTTTTGGATTAAGAGCGGCTTTCAGATTGATCCGCTTCAGACTCGCAGGCCGCAGAGTTGCCGCTGGAAATTTCAAGTCGCCAACTGGCACCGGTTGCGTTGTGCCTGGCTTGGACTGCGCCGGTTTTCCCATCACATTGCGGACGAAGACGACCGCCGTCACGTAGGCTGGACACATTCCAGTCGCTGGAATGCCACCATCCGAGATTACTTTGGATTCATCCTGGAAACGCCAGTAACGGGCTTTGAACACCGCCTCCTGTAACCAGGTGCGGTCTAACGCGGCAGAGGAAAATTCAAAGGTTAGCGACTCAAACGCGGCATCTCCACTGCTATCAACCAGCTTAGCGCGCAACTCCGCCGGAGCCTCCTTTACAAGCTGTTTCACCTCATCGCCCGACAGGGTAAATGTTTGCCAGGACTCCAGCGCGTTGCTCGGATTGAAGCAGGTTGGAAAGAGTTCAAATAAATCGGTCGCATCGTTCAAGGTATCCAGGTGGGGGTTGAGCTTCGCGTTCCATTCACCCCAAGTCAGGTATGGATCTTTTGCTGACAATTGCGCTACTTTATTCTGCGCTACCTCGACTTCATTCTTGTAGCCTCTAGTTACCCATTCCAATTCGAGGGCCCTGAGTTCCCTGCGTAGAGCAGGCTCGAGCACATTTACCCATTGTTCGCGCTCGCTCTGATTGGTAGAGGATTCGGCTGTCCCCTTAGCGTTCAAATAGTTTTCATTGGCGACAAAATAGGCGTCTTTGTATTGCCGGTAGAGCCTATATTCTGGGCTTCCACCAGAGGCGACATCATCCATCCCTAAAAAGTGTCTGGCTCTTTGGTACTCTTCTTCCTCGGAAGAAGTACGCGATGATTCGGCCAAATCCATATCCCTGAGCATCTCCGCGTAGACTTCCCACAAATAAGTTGGATTCGTTTGGTTCCACGCCTCATCCTCCGGCAACTGATTCACCAATTTCGTGAACGCCAGGAGGTATTGCAGGTTATGATCAATCCCGAAATTCAATTGTTCCCTTTTGAAGCCTAGCGGTGTAACTGGGAAGCTCAAGAATGTCTGATCACCTCCGAAGACTTTCTTGGCCTTTGCCATCAGTGCGAATTGAATAGTTTTATCCATATATCCTCCTCTAGGGGGCGACAACGCTAATCACATAAAAAGACAGTTTCGCCGCCACGGCGGCGAAACTGTCCAACGATCCACGCTTAAATCCAATTGGTGATGGTCGGCAATGGATTGGGAGATTTCGGCAGGATGTGGCACTTGAAGCCGATGATTTGCACGCCGGGCACCGTCATCCACTGCGTGTTTGAATCGTAATGGTAATTGGACGACCGCGCGCCACTGCCGGAACTGCGGCCGTGCGTGCCACCCAGATGGATCGGCCCAAAGGAAAAGAAGCCGCCGCCGCTGCTGGAAGAACTTTCCCATTGAGAGCGCAATTCGTTAAAACCGCTACTCTTGCCGAAAAAGATGCGCAGATCTTTGATACAGATCAACGAAGTCGGATAAGCAGGGATCATTCCTTTCGCCGGTCTCCCGCCGTCACTGACCACTTGTATCTTCGCTTCCGGGTCATTCTGGTCGAAGCGCCACGACTTGCTCATCAGGAAAGCCGTCTTGAACCATGGCCGCGTAATCGGGACTTGGGCGATCTTGAAATTCATGGCGAATTGGCTAGTGTCGAACCTGACGTTGGCCTCGGACTGTCCGCTGGCCTCGCTGTGACTGCCACCGCCCGTGAAAATCCCCAGAAAACCGCCGCCGCCACTGGTGGTGGAGGAACTGAGTTTGTAGCTGGAATTTTGGTAGCGAGTATAGTCAGAAGAGGTAAAGCCGAACTCTGCCCAGCCTGCTGCATTGATGAAATTCCCGGGCACCAGCGACGTGAAGTAAAAATCGCTCCCTGAAGCGAGGCCTGTCAGCCGGGCTTTTTCCAAATCGTCGCGGTATTGTTGTTTGAGCAATGCCATGTCGCGTTGCATTACCTGATCAATGAAAGCTGCAATCGCGTCGTAATCATTCTTGTAACCGTTGCTCACCCAATCATTCATGGCGGCTGTAACCTTCTTGCGCAGAATGTTAGCGTTGATGGCCCAATATTGAACCGCTCGGCTGTTATCGGCGGCCAGGGCATCAATCCGGCGCGCATTATAGTCAAGACAGTCATTCAAATAGGCTTCCATCTTTTGGTTGTAGGCCGTGACCATCGGACTAGGCTCGATGATCACCTCTTCAGAGTCGTCAATCAAATTCTTCTTTTTCTTGGGGACGGTCAGCAGAGTTCTGAATTTCGCAATCTTGTCTTTGGTCGTTTGAGGTAACTCCGATTCCATGACCTGGCTCATGCGCAGGATGTACTCGTAACGGTCCGAGAGCGAGCCTTCGTTGTTCATAACGCTCAGCCGCGCGAATTGATTATTGGTGGCGGCGGCCAAATCGGGCACAAAATCAACGAGGCGCGCAAAATTTTCGGCCTGCATATAAAGCCGGGCCGTGTCATGGGCGCGCAATTGTTCGAGCAGCGCGGGCGTGATTTCCGGCTCGCCACTACTCGTCTCTGATTTGCCAGTGGTAGAGCTCGCCTCTGTATTGCCGCCGGTAGAAGTTGCCTGTGTGTTGCCGTTGTTCCTGCGCATTTCATCCAGGGCGGCTTTTTTGACGATTCCTGTCAACCCCTGTGACAAGAATTCAAAGTCGCTCGGCTCAACCGGGATCCCCGGCGTCGCCCAACTGAAGAAATTATCTTCTGACTTGGGAACGGTATCATCGCCGCTCGTCAGTACGTCATAAATATTTGCCATGATCGAATTGAGCATTACGCTTGGTGTAACTAAAGCCATAACTGTTTCTCCTTTGTTATGTTGACTTGATTGCTCAAGTAAGTTTATCTGAGGGTTCAACCCTCAGTAAGTATGCCGAATTTTCCGGAGTTGAAACTCTAACTGAAGCCTACCGCGCCGTAGTAGATTGCGCCCACTCCGTGACTGATCCGGTAAATCGGACTAACGGCGTGCCTTCGCGAACAAACAATTCTCCAGTTCCTGATGGGCCATCGTATTCGACGAAGATGCGATCCAAATTCCAGTTGTCGTGAGAGCAGCCCAAACAACCGCCGGAAACATGTTTCAGTTTCAGCGCAGTGATATCGTTAAGCCGCGTGCCCGGCGGTAGCGAGATGGTTGCCGTGTTGATGCTGTTGTTTCCCCACCCTGCGCCATTGTTGAGCGAAATAGGGGGACGCTCTCCACTTTGCAAAGTAACTACTGCATAAACATGACTATTTCCCCGCAAATCATCGCCACCGGTGCGAATCGTTATGCGCAAGCTTGAAATAACGATGTTCCGGTCAGGAGGTGGAGGAGTGTAATTAGCGGCAGAGAGCAAACATTTTTCCCACATCTGCGCGAAATATTCCGCCGACGAGAAAAAAACGTCCTTTTCCGTTGCGGTCATTCCCGCCTTCTCAAGGCTTCGGATGAAGTCGGGGAACAGACCGTAATGGGCAAAGCCCTCGGTGTTGTAGTCCCACTCTTTCGACCCGGTACGGCACTTTGGAAAGGCCGCGTCGTAGGTAATTCTTGCGGAAGGCGCCGGAGGCCCCGGCAACGGATAGAGACCATTGACATCAGTGCCAATGGCTAACTGTCTGTTATTCATTCGCCTCAATCCAAAACGGAAATTGCTCAAAAATGCGCTAGCTTCATCTCCGTGGCCCAACCCCATCATTCCGCCAGAAGACAATATTAAACTGAGTTGTAGATCTGTCCGGGAGTTCTCTGTATTCCCTCCGTTACTTCTAAATCCGTTATGGCCTGAGTTGATAGGGTACTGTGGTGAGCGTAATGATGTGGCGATAAACAAAGTCTCGATTGCTGCTTGATCAGACATATGGTCAATGTCAATCATCATCGCCTTTTTCATCATATAGCCGATAGCAAACTGGCCTTTCAAAGTAAGACCTAAACTATTTTTGTGACCTTTACCCGGCCCAGGATCTGGGTATTCAGGGTAATTAGCCCGGTTATTTGGCATGATATGGCCGGGAATAATGGTTCCTGTAAGACTCATTGCGAATCTGCCGAAGAAATCAATCGCCTGATATGGAGCTTTCAGCTTAAAACTGATGCCAGAATGGCTTGAGTCTACAACCTCAGGTGAAAACGGACTGCCCGTGTTGTATTTGTTGGCGACATTGAAACCATCCTGATATAACGCTGTCCCGCCAAAAACGTTGTTTGTGACATGGATTGGAAAGATGTACCTGACTCCAAGCCCATACAGCCTGTCAATTTCTCTGGCTATTTCAGTCTCACTCGGGTTTGGCTGGAACGTGCCTCCTTTGGGATCGGCGGGGGAATAAAAATTCCCGATGTTGTCCATTTCTATTCCGATAACCACCGCCAGTTTGTTCTGCCCAACGATTCGGCGCAGATCACTAGGGGAGTAGGCTATCTCCATAAAGTCGGTATGCCGCCCGACGAACTCCTTGAGCTTCTGTATTTGATTATTCATTGACCTCAGGTCGTCGTTGGGGCCTGCCGTCTCAGCCGCATCCGCCAGACAATGATTATTAACTGCAAGCGCCACCATCACTCGCAAGCCGCTGTCCTTCGCTCGCTTAACCCATTCGTGCCACATTTGCTGATGGAGTATGCTGTAGCGCCGCCTGGCCGGATCGGGTTGTTCAAGCTGATGCCTGGGCCAGCTTCCAAAGCTTGGATAAGCCCCGCCTCTGGTATCGTGGCTGGGAATATCCATATTGTTCACCAATGCCTCGCGATAGTTATTCCCACACTGGTTGTTTAAAAGGTCCCACCCGCGATGGAAACATTGACAAGGCCCCAAGGCGCGCGCAGGATCGCCATCGTTTTCACCCCAAAATAACTCTTCTCCGAAGGCCCATCTCGCCATCGGATGCGTATGCATATCCACGAACCCCGACAACGTCCCGCCAGGGGAACATGATTCCGCCGCCCAGGCTGGGAAATCCGTGACCTGCTGATTTGTTACAGTGAACGTACCATTCCCGCGTGAGTATGCCACGGGGATCGTTGTCCAACCTGCTCCTCCCACCAGCGCAATGTCGTCCACCTTGCCGGTACCATCGAAACTTCCGGAGACGGCTTTGGCGCATGATTCCGCCGCCCAGGCTGGGAAGTCCGTGACGCGCTGATTCGTGACGGTGTACTCAACGTCCCCGGCTAAACGTGCGACCGGGATCGTTGTCCAACCCGCTCCTCCTACCAGCGCAATGTCGTTCACCTTACCGTCGCCATTGAAATCTCCAGCGGCAGCTTTGACGTCTGATCTCGCAGCCCAGTTTGGGAAGTCCCCTGCGACGCGCTGATTCGTTACACTGAACGTACCGCCTCCGCGCGAATAGGCCACGGGGATAGTTGTCCAACCTGTTCCTCCTACCAGCGCGATGGCGTTCACTTTGCCGCCACCATCGAAATCTACCGAGACGGCTTTGACGCCTGATTCCGCCGCCCAGGCTGGAAAGTCTGCAACTCGCTGATTCGTTACGGTGAATGTGCCGTCTCCGCGTGCATACGCCACGGGGATCGTTGTCCAACCTACTCTTCCTACCAACGCAATGTCGTCCACTTTACCATCGCCATCGAAATCTCCCGAAACAGCTTTGACACCTGATTCCGCCGCCCAGGCTGGGAAATCCGCGACTGGCCGATTCGTTACGGTGAACGCGCCATCTCCGCGTGCATAAGCCACCGGGATGGTTGTCCAACTTGCTCCTCCTACCAGCGCAATGTCGTCCACTTTGCCATCCCCATCGAAATCTCCGGAGACTGCTTTGACGCCTGATTCAGCCGCCCAGGCGGGGAAATCCGCGACCCGCTGATTCGTCACGGTGAACGTGCTGTCTCCGCGTGATGCCACGGGGATCGTTGTCCAACTTGCACCTCCCACCAAAGCAATGTCGTCCACTTTGCCATCCCCATCGAAATCTCCCGAGATAGCTTTGACGCTTGGGAAGCTCGCGGCTGGCTGATTCGTTGCGGTGAACGTGCCATTACTTAAAGGCTCGATTTCTGTTCTTAGGTTTGTTGGCAGTTCTTTGGTCAGTAGCTTTTGCTGGTGACCTGTTATTTGGAATTGGCTGAATGTTGATTCAGGAAAAAACGTAAACATTGTGCAGAGAACTGAAATACTCAGGGCGAGAAAAATTCTGTAGCGATTGCTCATGGTTGGCCTCCAAGCGGGATGGGTCATCTTGACTTGGTAAGAAGCACACGGTTAGACAGACCTTCTTCATCACGCCGTCTGTTTCTCCGAAATGGTTCCTTTTGCAAGTCAAAGATGTTGTTTTCATTGCAAGTTTCCTGCAGCGTTACTAAACAGGAGTCTTTTCGGCTGCAATCGGAAACTACAATAAGTGTGGCAAGCCGTCACCACCTATTCAGGTAGTAATCTTCAGCCCAGTGGTTCAAACCAGATTATTCTTGAGCGCCTTCGCTACGGCTTCGGATTTGGAATGGACTTGGAGCTTTTCGTAGATGTGGCGGACGTGGAACGAGACAGTGTTGACGCTGACGCCGAGTTCCGCTGCCGCCGTTTTGTAGTTATGGCCTTCGACCAGCAGCTTCAGGATGCGGGTTTCGTGCGGCGTCAGGTCCTGGCTGGATTTTTCCGGCGGGCGGAAGTTGCGGAACAGGTCTACAACGCGACGGGCGACTTCGGGTGACATCGGCGCGCCGCCGTCCACCACTTCGCGCAAGGATTCGAGCAGTTTGGCTGGCGGCGTCTTCTTTAACAGATAACCGGAAGCGCCCGCGCAGAGGGCCTGGAAAATGCGCTCGTCGTCGTCGAAGACCGTCAACACCAGTGTCAGCAAGCGCGGATGGCGTTCTTTCAATCGCTTGATGCCTTCGATGCCGCTCATTCCTGGCAGCCCCAGATCAATCAAGACGACCTCCAACGACGCGGCGGTCTTCATCTGTTCGTCGATCTTTTCCAGCGCCAACTCCATCGTCGAGTATGCGCCTACGCATTCGTATCCGGGCGTGCCGTTGATCAACACGCACAACCCCTCGCGGATGTCCTGGCGGTCTTCGACAATGGCGACCTGAATGGCTGAGGACGCTGGCGAATTTTGGGAGTCTGCGATTGGCATATTATTTGGGTTGGGACTGGCCGAACTTCTCCGGCGTTGCGATTATCGGATCGTCCGGCAGTGGCGTCACCACCTGTTCAGGTAGTGAATCACAAAATCTTGCGCAGGCGGAGCGGCGCTTCCAGCTTAATGATTGTCCCATCGCCGTTGTCCGAAATCACTTCCAGCGTCCCGCCCAATTCCGCCGCGCGCCGCCGCATGCTCAGCAATCCATTGCCGCCGTTCTGTCCGGGCTGCGGCGCGGTTGCGGAGCGACAAATGATGATCGGTCAGCGCGAAATCAATCTCGACTTCCGTGGCATCGGCGTGGCGGGCGATGTTGTTGACGCATTCCTTGAAGATCAAAAACACCTGCCGCCGCACGTCCGCGTCCAGGTTGAGGTTCTGTTCCGGCGTGCGGAAGCGCAGCGTGATGTCGCGCGCCGTCAACGTGTCGCTGGCGAACCGGCGCATGCGCTGCGTCAAATCGCTCAAGTGATCGCGTTGCGGGTTGATTGCCCAGACGATGTCGCTCATCGCGTCAATCGCTTCGCGCGAAGTCGTAGCGACTTTCTCCATCGGGCCCGCTGCATTGGTGATTTCAGCGCGTTCCTCTTTTCCATCGCGGCGGAGATTCTGTTGCGCGACTTCGCTGAGGATGGCGATTTGCGAGAGGCTGGAGCCGACTTCGTCGTGCA
>Ga0187893_10010853_pt1 | contig 13404 bp, 15 predicted proteins | sample MA1701074metaG_FD_139574 | JGI IMG/M metagenome (GOLD analysis project Ga0187893, IMG submission 139574) | White microbial mat communities from a basaltic lava cave in the Kipuka Kanohina Cave System on the Island of Hawaii, USA - MA170107-4 metaG ...
CGGGAAGATCCGGAGGCGCAAACCAGGGGCATTGCCGTGGCGATAGCTGACGGCGTAAGCGGCAGCGGTGGCGGTCGGCTTGCTTCCGAAACAACGGTAAGAACCCTGCTGCGCGATTTCTATGCCGCGCCGTCATCCTGGAAAATCGCGCCGACGATCGATACGGTTTTGCGATCGGTCAACGACTGGCTGGTAGCGGAGAATGCGCGCAAACCCGAGCTTGAAGGCGTGGTAAGTGCGCTCACGATGATGCTGTTCAAGGGCAACTGCTATTATCTCGCCCACGTCGGCGACATCCGCGTATACCGCAGGCGTGGGCGGGTATTGAAGCAACTTACGATCGACCACACCTGGCAGCGTGGTGACATGCGCCATGTGTTGAAGCGGGCAGTCGGCCTGGATACGCATCTGGTCGTCGATTACACCGATGGAGAGCTGATGCACGGCGACGTATTCGTCCTCGCGAGCGATGGTGTCTGGGAAGTGCTGGGCGACCGCGTTATGCGCGAAGTGCTCGATACGGGCGGCGACGAGCAGGGTATCGCTGAGGAGCTGGTTCGGCGATCGATCCGGAGTCAGATCCAGTACATGGGACGCAATGACGCCACGGCGCTTGTCGTTGCGGTGGAAAAACCCGCACGCCAATCCTAAGGCAAACCCGATCGAACTCCCGCCGTGCCGCCGCCGCAATTCGGATTACACCGTTCAACGTACGGTCGGTCGCGCGTTTTCGTTTGAACAGCCCCGGCGCGTTCGGTGCCGAAAGCCCAGGGAATCGGTGACCCTTTCCGGGAAAGGGACTTGCCACCCATGACGTTCGACTGTTGCTCCCGTTCCGGCCGTCGCCTACACTGCCGGTGTCGCGTACATTGAAAGGGGGAGCAAGCAATGAAGAACCCGCTCGATTCGCTTTGGGGAACCGTGATTACGGGACTGATCCTCACTGTCATTCTGTATTACGTTGTCAAGTCTCTGATCGGAGGTTGAACCATGGAAATGCTTCCGGGAGTTTATCGCTGGATCCACATCCTTGCCGGTGTCATGTGGATCGGCCTGCTTTACTATTTCAACTTCGTTCAGGTGGCGGCACTAAAGGCCGCGCAAGCGGACAGTACTGCGGCCGGTATCACCAAGCATATTGCGCCGCGCGCGTTGTTGTTCTTCCGTTGGGCGGCGGTGGCGACGTGGCTTGCCGGCGCGGCCCTGCTCGGCGCCAACTTTGTTCCCGCGTTTACTTTTCAAGCCGGTTGGGAAAAGATCGGCATGGGCGCGTGGCTGGGTACGATCATGCTGATCAACGTATGGGCGCTGATTTGGCCGAACCAGAAAAAGATCCTCGGCCTGGTCCAGGCAAGCGACCAGGAAAAAAACACGGCGCGCCGCGTTGCCTTTCTGGCGTCGCGGACCAATACCATGCTTTCGATCCCGATGCTGTTCTTCATGGTTGCGCAGTCGCACATCGGAGTGTAAGAGTCACGGCGGATTCCATGACGGCGCCCGGGCCCGTGCCCGGGCGTTTTTCATTTCGGCGGCGGCAGACGCTGCAAGCCGTCCACGCGGTCGCCGGCTTTTATGCGGCGCTTCCTGTACCAGCCGCGGTTCATCTCGAGAGCGTACGCTGCATCGCCGGCCGAGGCGTGCGTCTTCTCTGAAAACGGGTCCATGTCCTCGATGTTGAGAATGCGCCCGTCGCGATCGATGAACGCGACCGATAGGCCAATCGGAGTGTTTTTCATCCACATCGCATTGACGCCGGCTTCCGGGTAGCTGAACACCATTCCGCTGTTTTCGCCGAGTCGATCGCGAAACATCAATCCTCGTCGCCGCGACGCTTCTGTGTTGGCTACCTCTGCGCGAATCTCGTGATTCCTGATCCGCAGCGGATAGGTCAGGAGCGGATCGGCAGGAGCGGTCCCGGTGAGACCAATGCACAGCGCTATCAATATCGCGGGACAAAGAAAGTATTTCGCGGAAATCATCGGAATTTCGACAGGTGAAACAAGTTTCGAGTGCGGATGGAATTCCAGTTTGACCGTTAAATCGGGATTTCGTCCAGCACTGCCGGCCCGTTTGGCAATGCGTTGCCGTGCCTGCACAGGACGATGAGCCGGGCGTGCAATGGAAAGCGCCGTGGCCCGCGGATTCGCCCGCAATGGCGATAACGCGCCAATTGCGGGTCATTGTTCGCTCGCGGTCTCGAGCAACTTGCGGAAGCTATTCGCCGTTAATGTTTGTGCGGCGCAATATTCCGGAAACCCAGTCTCGTCGCGGCTTCCGGGCAGAAATCTGTTGACAACACCTAGTGCTTGCTCTTATTTTTGAACTGCTGTGAAGCTTGTCTGGATTCTTCTGTTTCAGGGTTGGTTCAGTCTTGCTTTGCGCAACCAAGTTGTAAATCAAAACCAAAGCGTGGTACCGCATTTCACTTCAGGGTGCTACGCGCTTCTTCGGGAGGTTTTCAAGAAAATGGTGAAGCAATCGTTGCACTTCAAACGTGCTGCGGTGTCCCTCGCTGCAATCGCGGCGTTCGGTGCTTCCGGAGTCGTCTCCGCGCAAGGTGTGGATGTGCTTGAATCCAAGCTCTATCCCAACTATGTCACGGACGACATGCTCCTGAATGCCGACAAGGACGCGCAGAACTGGCTCCACTACGGTCGTGACTATCAGACCACCCGCTACAGCCCGCTGACCCAGGTCAATCGGGACAACGTTAAGAAGCTGAGACCCGCCTGGAACCTGTCGTTCGGTGTTCTGGAAGGGCAAGACAGCCAGGCAGTCGCGGTCAACGGGATGGTCTATGTCACCACTTCCTTCAACAAGGTCATTGCGGTCGACGCCGTCAGCGGCAAAACAGTATGGAAATACGAGCGCGAACTTCCAGGCGACGTGTTCCCCAAACTGTGCTGTGACGTGGTAAACCGTGGAGTGGCCGTCTACAAGAACAAAGTCTATTTGGCCACGCTTGATGCTCACATCGTTGCGCTCGACAATACTACCGGCAAAGTGGTCTGGGACAAGAAGATGGGTGACTACACCTACGCAGAGACCTTCACGATAATGCCGATGGCACTGCGGGGCAAGATCATCTTCGGTACTGCGGGTGCGGAGTATGGCGTACGCGGTTGGCTCGCGGCAATCGACGCAGACACCGGCGCTCCGGTGTGGAAGACCTACACTATCCCTGGACCAGGCGAGCCCGGCAACGATACATGGGCTGGCGAATCCTGGAAGTATGGTGGCGGTTCCACCTGGATTACTGGCGCTTACGACAAGGAAACCAATACGCTGTACTGGCCGGTTGGCAACCCTGGTCCTGACTTCGACCGCCACGTGCGTCTGGGCGACAACCTGTTCACCAACAGCAACCTGGTGCTCGATCCAGACACCGGCAAGATCAAGGGTTACTTCAATTACACGCCGAACGATCCGTACGATTACGACGGCGTGAATGAAATGATCCTGGTCGATATCGGCGGCAAGAAGCTGTGGCTCCATGGCTCGCGCAACGGTCACCTGTACGGGATCGACCGCGTGAATACGGTGAAGACCAAGCACGGCAACGAGCACAAGTGCGTATGGGTCACCGCGATGCAGCGCGTGAACTGGGTCAAGCAGCCGATCAATCCGTCCAACAACTGCAAGCCGATCTACAACTATCCTGAGAAGGATGTGGTGTACGACAAGGTGACCACCGATATTGCTCCGTCTCTCGACGGCGGTAAGGAATGGCACCCGATGGCCTACAGCCATCGCAGCAAGATGGTTTACGTACCGGTGTACGACTTCGCGATGGATCTCCAGGCCAAGAAGATGGAGTGGAAGCGCGGCGAGTGGTACCTGGGTGCGAAGGTCATCACTTTCAATGCTGGAGCGGGTGCGATCAAGGGCTATGACGCTGCGACCGGGAAACTGGGATGGCAAAAGTCCCAGAGCTACCCGGCTACCAGCGGAACCTTGGCCACCGGTGGCGGCTTGGTGTTCTACGGTGATCCGGAAGGCTATTTCAACGCTGTTAACGATGAAACCGGCGAACATCTCTGGTCATTCCAGGTCGGTTCCGGCGTGCACGGCAATCCGACCACGTACACGGGACCAGATGGCAAGCAGTACGTTGCCATCGTCTACGGTGCGGGCGGCGGCGGTATCTGGCCCTTGTTCTACGGTGAGTATCTCAAGAAAAACCAGAAGGGCGGCGGCCTGATGGTGTTCACTGTCGATTGACATTGAGCACGAAGCGCCGAACGAGTAAATTGCACTGACAGCAGTATCAAGGGGGGGCAAAAGAACTGCCCCCCCTTATTTTTTGTGGAGATTTTTTGTGTGGAAACGGCGAAGACCGTTGCGCCCCTGCATAGGGGTAAACCGACAAGGCCTCGAAAGCGTTGAGCCAGTGACAAAGGGGAAAAACCTGACAGACTATCAAGGAGCTCAAAGTGCGTAAGTTGCTGACACTATCAGGGCTCGCCCTGCTGTTTTCCCTTGCCGCAGTTGCGGTCCGTGCGCAGGGGGGAGATCCCGATGAAATTACCGACACCCTCGAGCGCTCCAAAGCCAAGGGCAAACTAATTGCCTGTTCGGACCCTTACACTTTTCCCTATGCGTCACAAAACACCGATCCGCCGGGATTCGATATCGAGATCATTCGCGAGATCGCCAAGCGCGGCGGCATGTCGCTGGAGATGTACTGGGCTGATACGGGTACCCGCGGCGGAACGTCAAGGGCATTCCGCAATTCGATTCTGAAGAAACGCTGTGACGTATTTCTTGGTCTTTCCGACAGCGGTGACGACGATATGCTCATGGGGCAGCTGGCCTTCACGAGACCCTACCTGGGCCTGGGCTACGTGCTGGTGGTCCAGGGGAAGGCAGCGGGTATGAAGAGCGTTTCCGAACTCAAGAATGCAAACATCAAAGTCGGCGTTCCCATGTCCACACCTATCGACGACTACCTGTTTACAAACGGGATACCCAGGGAATTGTTCTTGGACAACCGCCGCATCATGCAAAGCATGGCCAAGGGCGAACTTGACGCGAGCCTGGTGTGGGCCACTGCGATTGCAGTGGCGCGTCGCGAGTTCCCCGATGTCAAGTTCCACATGGTCGATGGTTACGTACCGGAAGCCGAACAGCGTTGGAACCTTAATTTTGTGGTACGCAAACAGGACAAAGCGCTGATGGAGTTCATCAACGATGGCATTGCCGAACTACTCGCCAACGGAAAAATGAAGCAGATCGTCGAGAGTTATGGTGTGCCGTTTTACTCGCCATTTTCCTAAGGCAATATTCAGGGAGGTTTGTTTCTCATGCTTGGCTCAATTCTCAAGGCATTCCTCGGTAGGTCATTCGTGTTGGCCGCTGTGGCGCTGGCACTTGGTCTGGGCACGGCTGTGCAGCCCGTCGGTGCACAGCACAAGACCAATGAAAACGACATGGAAGTGCCCATCAACGACATGGAGATCGTCCAGCAGGGCAGGGCCAAATACGCGCAGCGCTGTTCGTTCTGTCACGGAGGTGATGGCCACGGCGGCAAGGGTCCGTGTCTGAGCTGCGGTGTATTCAAGTACACCGGAAACACGAACTCGGAGATTTACGTCACGATTGCGGTCGGCGTCCCGAGATCGCTGGGAGGCACGATGGGCGCGTTCGGAACGACCATGTCCCAGGAAGAAATTCTGAGTGTCATCACGTTTCTGCGATGGGAGGAGAAGCGCCGCATTGCGGCAGGGGAGATTCCTGATCCGAAGTTGAACAAGGGCAACGAGATGCCGGTGTTCCCGACCACGAATTGACGGGGAACCATGCGGCACGCGGTTGCCGTTTTCAAATGACGAAAAAGCCGGCGAATGCCGGCTTTTTTTTTGTGGAAGTGCAAGTCCGGTCAGTGCTTGCCGGTACTGCCGAAGCCGCCGGCACCGCGCAAGCTCTCCGGGAAATTCTCCACGATGTTAAAGCCCACCTGCACTACCGGCACGACGACCAATTGCGCGATGCGTTCCATCGGGTTGAGCGTAAAAACACCCGAACCACGATTCCACACCGAGACGAAAATCTGGCCCTGATAGTCGGAATCGATCAGCCCGACCAGATTCCCGAGAACGATGCCGTGCTTGTGGCCGAGTCCGGAGCGCGGCAGGACTACCGCGGCTAGTCCCGGATCATCCAGATGGATCGCCAGGCCGGAGGGGATGAGCTCCGTTCCACCCGGCTTCAACTCGATCGGCGCGTCGATGCAGGCGCGGAGGTCAAGGCCGGCGGACCCGGCGGTCGCGTAAGCGGGAAGCTGATCACGCAGGCGCGCGTCGAGAATTCTGACGTCGATGGTGCGCATACAACCTTGTTGTTGTTGTGGCGGGACGCCTAAGCCGTAACGCGGGCCTTGCGTGGGCGGTAAAGCTTGGCGATATGACGGATCAGGGCGCGCGCCAGTTCGAGTTTCGATGCACGCGCAAGACGGTGAACCCCATGGTCGTCGAGTAACACGAGTTCGTTGTCGTCGGCGCCGATCGCGCCCTGTACAAGATTCGCCGCGAGCAACGGCAGCTTCTTGCGCTGGCGCTTGGCTTCCGCGTTCTGTTCGAGCTTTTCGCTTTCGGCGGCGAAACCGACGCAGAACGGAGGGTTGGGTCGCCGGACGACTGCTTCGATGATGTCCGGATTGGGTACAAGTTCCAGCTTCGGTGCACCGCCGTCTTTCTTGATTTTCTGCTGTTTGCTATTGCCAACGTGATAGTCGGCCACCGCCGCCACCCCGACGAAGATGTCGCAACTTCCGACTTGCGCGTTTACGGCATCGAGCATCTGCCGTGCAGTTTCGACGCGGAGCAGTTGTGCGGACGAGGGTGCCTCGAGCGATACCGGGCCCGAAATCAGCGTGACCTGTGCTCCTGCCTCCAGAGCGGCGCGCGCTACCGCATAGCCCATTTTTCCCGAACTGCGGTTGGTGATGCCTCGAACCGGATCGATCGGCTCGAAAGTCGGCCCGGCGGTGATCAGCACGCGCGTGCCGGCCAGCAGCTTCGGTTGGAACCATGCCGCGATCGAGCGAGCGAGATCAACCGGTTCGAGCATGCGCCCCATGCCTGTTTCTCCGCATGCCTGATCGCCGGAATCGGGACCGAAAACGACGATGCCGTCTTTATGCATTTGCGCAACGTTCCGTTGCGTCGAGGGGTTTTCCCACATCTGGCGGTTCATCGCCGGCGCAACCATCAGCGGACACTCCCGCGCCAGGCACAGCGTGCTCAATAAGTCGCTCGCGGCACCGTGCACCAGCTTTGCGATGAATCCGGCAGTCGCGGGCGCTACAACGATAACGTCCCGGTCACGCGACAATTCAATATGCGGCATGCCGTTTGGCAAGCGGTTGTCCCACATGTCTGTGAACACCGGGTTACCGGACAGCGCCTGCATCGTCACCGGTGTGACGAACCGACAAGCCGATTCGGTCATGATGACCTGCACATCGGCGCCTTGGCGCTGGAGTTCGCGCACGAGCTCCGCCGATTTGTAGGCGGCGATGCCACCGGTGATTCCCAGGAGGATTCGCTTATTACTGAGTTCCATCATAGCCATAGCGTACCGGATTTTCCGGATCGGCAGTGTAAACTGTTGTTGGCAAATACAAAAGTGCTGACGGAGCGGTAATGGCGATCACCGATTGGCCGCAGGACGACCGACCGCGGGAGAAATTGCTGGCCAAGGGGCCCGGCGCGCTTTCCGACGCGGAACTGCTCGCAATTTTCTTGCGCACCGGTGTAAAGGGCAAGAGCGCCGTGGACCTTGCGCGCGAGCTGCTTCGTGGATTTGGCTCGTTGGCGGGATTGATCGCCGCCAGCCGCGAGAACTTCTGTTCCGTCCCGGGTCTGGGGGACGCCAAGTATGTCCAGTTGCAGGCCGCGATCGAAATGGCGCGGCGTGCGCTGGGCGAGGACATGAAGGCCGGCATCAACCTCGGTTCCCCCAAGGTGGTGCGCGATTATCTACGGCTGCACCTTCAGAACCGGCACGTCGAGGTTTTCGTGGGCCTGTTTCTCGACGCCCAGAACCGGGTTATCGAGGTCGAGGAGTTGTTCTCCGGGACGCTGACGCAAACCAGCGTGTTTCCGCGCGAGGTGGTGAGGCGCGCGCTGCACCACAATGCTGCCGGCGTGATCTTCGCGCATAACCATCCGTCCGGTGTGGCGGAGCCCAGCCATGCCGATGAAACCCTCACTCAGGCGCTTAAGCAGGCGCTCGCTCTCGTCGACGTCCGCGTTCTCGACCATTTCATCATCGGGCGCGGGGCTGTCCTGTCATTCGCCGAACGCGGGCTGCTCTAGCCGGCCGGATCGTCGGTCGAGAGGTTGAGGAGGTCGTGGAAAATGTGCTATAAAGCGCGCTCTTCGAATTTTGCGGAGCTGCCCCTGGCGGCTTCAACCCGAAACAAAGCTGGAGAAGTCATCATGGCAAGAGTTTGTGAAGTCACCGGAAAGAGGCCGATGGGTGGGAACCATGTGTCCCATGCAAACAACAAGACCAAGCGCCGCTTCCTGCCCAATCTGCAGTATCGACGTCTCTGGGTCGAAAGCGAAAACCGCTGGGTGAGCCTGCGTCTGAGCCAGGCGGGACTGCGCACGATCGACAAGAAGGGTATTGACGTGGTGCTGGCAAGAATGCGCGCCCGCGGCAGCAAGATCTGAGTCAGAAAGGGAAAAGACATGCGAGAGAAAATCAAACTTGAATCGTCCGCGGGCACCGGACATTTCTATACCACCACCAAGAACAAACGCACCACGCCGGACAAGATTGAAATGAAGAAATTCGATCCTGTGGCGCGCAAACACGTCCTCTACAAGGAAGCGAAACTCAAGTAGTTCGTTCGTGAGATTGCGGAAACGAAAAAAAGCCCGCTTGCGCGGGCTTTTTCCTTTGCCATTGTTTTCCTACACGTAACAACGCAACGTCAACGAGAACTCGCGCAGCGGCGCGATTCCGCTTCTTTCAGCGCGACGGCACCAGTCTTCGAGTTGAGACAGCAACTGTTCCTTGGTTGCTGTAGAGCGCTGCCACAGCGTGACGAGTTCCTGACGCATCGTATATACGGTATCGAGAACCTTGCTGGTCTTGAGCACCTCGTCAAGTTCGGCCTTCTCCTTTGCCGGAACCAGTTTCGCATCGAGATGCAACCAGCGCCGCACGCTTTGCAGGTCGATGGCATGGCCAGGCCTGTGCTCGCGAAGTTTGCGCAGTTCATCGGCGCAGGTCGACTTCACCAGGCGGGTGAAGCGTGCCAACACGTCGTAACGATGCGTGATGACCGCCTGCAGGGTCTGCAGATCACACCTACCCTTGCCGGTCGCAATCTTCACGGTCGGGGCGAGTTTCTTGACTTCCGCCAGGCCGACGATTTCCATCAGCCGTATGTACAGCCAACCGATATCGAATTCGTACCACTTGTTGGACAGCCGTGCGGATGAGGCGTAGGCATGGTGATTGTTATGCAGTTCCTCCCCGCCGATCAGGATCCCCCATGGAACGATGTTGGTACTGGCGTCTTCCACCTGGAAAGTGCGGTAGCCGTAGTAGTGCCCTACACCGTTGATCACCCCGGCGGCGGTGACTGGAATCCACAGCATCTGCACCGCCCACACCGTCAGTCCGATCGGTCCGAACAGCGCTATGTTGATGATCAGCATCAACGCCACACCGCCTTTGTCGCTCCCCGAGTAAACGTTTCGCTCGATCCAGTCGTCAGGGGTGCCGTGCCCGTACTTGTCCAGGGTGTCCTGATTTTTCGCTTCCTTACGATACAGCTCGCCGCCCTCAAGCAAGACCTTTTTGAGAGTAAGCACTTGCGGACTATGCGGGTCTTCCTCCGTTTCGCACTTTGCGTGGTGCTTCCGGTGAATGGCGGTCCACGCCTTCGTGGACATCCCGGTGGTCATCCACAACCAGAAGCGAAAGAAATGCGCCACGACAGGATGAAGGTCAAGCGCTCGATGCGCCGAGTGCCGGTGCAGGTAAATGGTCACCGACGCGATGGTGACGTGGGTCAGAATGAGCGTCACGACCACATATCCCCACCAGGGCAGATCGATCAGCCCACCCGCCCAACTGGGCAGGTCCGTAAACCCGTTCAGATTCATGCAGTTAACCTTAAATAATCATGAAGATAAGTAGGATTTTACATTAACCCCTGCGGGCCGCAAGCCACATTTTGTAACCCGGAATCGCAAGCGACCGCGGAGTCGACAATGTTGATGTCGCGAAACCGGATTTATCGTGTTCAACTTCGTCGAACGTGTCGTTATATGACTCTATTTACGGCTATCTGGACCGTAATTAGTCGATTTTGACTAGGCCAGAATCACCCCAACAAATGGGGTTTCAATGCTGTAGGCGACAGATTTTTTCTCGGCAGCGAGGTTGAATCCACGCGCGGCTCCGCCCCCGGCTCCGGGATCCCAATCAGGGCCGTCTGTCAGTACCCTCGAGCGCGCGTTTCGCTGTCACTTCCCGTTGACTGGACGAAACCTCGATGAATGTTTCAGGTGATGCATCCAGTTATCCAGGTATGCGCGCGTTAGCTCAAGGTTTCCGCGAAACAGTACGAGATTTTCCGCATTTCGATACTGGGCGGCGTGCGTGAAATTAAAGCTACCCGTAATCAGAATCGGGGATTTCCCACCGGCATCAATTACCATGACCTTGTTGTGAGCAGCCCCATGCTCCGCGTCGGTGAATACCGGTATGCCGGCGTCAGCGAGCGACGGAATCACATTGTGATCGATAAGGTCGATCTGCCCCAGATCGGCGATGACCCTGACGTCCACACCGCGCCGTTCAGCGCGAATCAGCGCGCTCGCAATTCCGACGTGGGTGAAGCTGAATGCCTGTACAAGAATCTGGACACGCGCACCGTCCACCGCACGCACTATCATCCCGGTGACGTCATCACCGGGCGTAAACGCATACTCGATGGTGCCGGTCGCGGAGACGATGTCCGATACGTCGGTACCGCAGGCCGGCCGCACGAGAATCAGCAGCACGAGCAGAAGTCCGAGAGGACCGGCGGGGCGCGGCCGCTTCATTTCGGTAGAGGACGCCGTTCAAGTACGGCGGCAAAGAAAGCGTCGGTTTCGTGCCGTTGCGGACGCAGTTCCAGATATTTGCCGCTCTCGAGCGCAATCCGCTGCTCGTCCAGCACTTTCTGGCAGCTTAAAGCCTGGAAGTCCGGATTGGTGCCGAGGAACTCGTCGATGACGGACTGGTTTTCCTCCGGCAGCACACTACACGTCGCGTAAACGAGGCGTCCGCCGGGTTTGAGCAGGACTGCCGCTCCGCGCAGGATGGCGCGCTGCTTTTCGCTGAGTTCCGTCACCGCCTCTGGCGTCTGGCGCCATTTCAGATCTGGATTGCGCCGCAGAGTGCCGAGCCCGCTGCAGGGCGCGTCGACCAGCACTCTATCGATCTTGCCTGCGAGTCGTTTCACCTTGATATCGTTTTCTCCCTGGATCAGTTGCGGGTGTACGTTGGAAAGGCCGGAACGCTTCAGCCGCGGTTTGAGATTGTTGAGCCGCTTTTCCGATACGTCTAGCGCGTAGAGGCGCCCCGCGGACTGCATCAGGGCGCCCATCATGAGCGTCTTGCCGCCCGCCCCGGCACAAAAATCCACCACCATCTCGCGCCGCCTGGGAGCAACCAGGTAGCCAAGCAGCTGACTGCCCTCGTCCTGGACCTCGACCGCCCCGCGAATGAACGAAGGGTGGCGATTGATCGCCGGTTTGCCGGCAAGCCGGATGCCGACCGGGGACCAACGCATCGGTTCGGCAGCAATTCCGCTGTCACGAAGCTCATCGAGCACTTGTTGCCGATTCGCTATCAGCGTATTGACCCGCAGGTCGAGCGGAGCGGGCTTCAACATCGCGCGGCCATAAGCGACTGCTTCCGGCTCCGCATACTCGGCGACGAGACGGTCGTAGAGCCAGTCGGGAAGACTCAGCCTGGCTGCGGGTGGCAGCGATTCGACATCGGCGGATTTGAGTGGAATCGCCCAGTCGCGATCTTCGGGCCTGAACAGCGGTTCGAGTTGACCAAGACTGTAGCCCTGGAGTTTGAGCAATGACCCCAGCACCATCTTGCGTGGATTGGGGTGCGCGATCAGGCTTTCGAGCAGCCGCTTGTGGCGAAGCACCGTGAATACCGCTTCCGCGATAAACGCTCGGTCGTGGCCGCCGAGTCCGCGATTGGCAGCAAAAAAATTGCGCAGTACTGCATCAGCAGGATGCGCGAGCCGCAGTGCCAGATCCGCGGCGCCAGTGGCTGCCTTTATCAGTGCCGCGGTGGGTTGCATCTATTGGAACGCGATGCTGGTGACGGTGGAATCCACCACGGTTCCGTTCTTATCGACGAAGCGGATCTTTACCGGAAGAAAGTGACGTTCGACCGAAAGCCAGAATTCGAGGCCGCGTTTGTCATCGGCATCCTGCACCTTCTGAAAGTGCAGAGTCTCCATTTCGCCGAGCGGGGTCTTGAGCGTCTCTTTTCCAATGATCTTGTACTCGTAGTCAGCCAGTCGCCTGCCGTCGGCGATGAACACTTTCATGCTTTCCTGGTTCGATTGCGCAAATGCAAAAATGTAGGGCAGGCTCGTAGGGTCGAAGGTGTTCGTCTTCAAAGGCACGACTTCAGTTTTGTCGCCGTCAGTGAGTTTGATCTCCCCGGAATCCCAGTCGAATTCCGCGGCACGCTTCGGCTTGCGGCTATTGTTCTCCTCGAATAACAACGGCCGCAGCCCGCCGGCAGTGAGCAATCCGCGGCTTTCGCGGCGAACGTTGAGTTTGTAGAAAAGAGCCGCTACTCCAACGGTCTTAGTCTCGCTGATCACGGAGTACTTCTTGCCATCGTGCTCGAGAAAATCGCGGCCTTCGCCCAGTCGCATCGAACCGGAGGTTACCGCAAAGACGATCTGTACCTTTTGCGGCGGTTGCGCGGCGGCAAGGGGACCTGCGATCAGGAGAAAAACAGAAATAATGAAGAGTTTCATCACTTTCATGGGCAGACCAGCGCATCAGGAGTACTGTGGCCCGCGTTCACAGTGACGCGGTTTCCCCGCAGCATGATCTTGCCGTCGAGGTACCAGCCGATTGCCTGCGGGTAGATGCGGTGCTCCTGCTCCAGCACGCGCGCCGCGAGGCGTTCCTCGTCATCGCCGGAAAGCACCGGTACCGCAGCCTGCACGATTATTGCGCCGTGATCGAGCGTGGGCGTGACGAAATGGACCGTACAGCCGTGAATTCCCACCCCTTCCTGCAATGCGCGCCGGTGTGTGTGTACGCCGGGAAACGCCGGAAGCAGGGACGGATGGATATTCATGATGCGACCGTCGAATCGGTTGACGAAAGTCTCGGTCAGAATTCGCATGAA
>Ga0187893_10010854_pt1 | contig 13401 bp, 12 predicted proteins | sample MA1701074metaG_FD_139574 | JGI IMG/M metagenome (GOLD analysis project Ga0187893, IMG submission 139574) | White microbial mat communities from a basaltic lava cave in the Kipuka Kanohina Cave System on the Island of Hawaii, USA - MA170107-4 metaG ...
CCCGCATTGCTGCGACGCAGTTACAGTTGGTTACAGGCCGGAGAGCGTATACCTGAAGAGGACTTGCACCTCTCCGATCAAACACGCTTTCAGGCGCACGTAGGGACGCGGTGCTCCGCGTCCCTACCATCGAAGCGAAGCTCTCTCGTATCTGAATCGTGAAGCGAGGTAACAACTATGTTTGGTTCATCTGTCAAAATCGAGGCTGATTTGCTGAAGCGGTGCAAGCAGCATGCACAAGACGCAGGTTATAGCTCAGTTGAGGAATTCGTTGCGCACGTGTTGGAGCGGGAGCTGAAGGCCAAGCAGGAAGGATCTGAGAAAGACCAGGAAGAAATCGCCCGACGACTCCAGGGCTTGGGTTATATCGAGTGAGGCGTCCTTCGTGAGACAGAGTACGCGCAGCGATTGCGGTACAGCAGCCGGAAGAGTCCTCGAACGTGCCTATTGATTCAAGGAACACCCCTTGATCCCGGCTTACCATCCGCCGGGATGACATCCCCCTTATGCGCCTCCGGCAGGAGGGAGACTTAGACTCAATCGTGTTCACTCTCCAATCCACAATCATTCGCGGGCTTGACTGGCTCTTCAGCCCGTTCAAGCAGGTCGACCCGTTTTGGGCGTTGCTTGCCATCAGCCTCGTGACCACGATCATCTTCCTGGAGGTTTTTCGGCGTACAACCGATTCGATCAAGTTGCAGGAGGCAAAGAACAGCATGCAGGCGCGCCTCCTGGAGGTGCGTCTCTTCAAAGACTCGCCCTCCGTTGTCCTCGCCGCGCTGGCGGGCATGCTGGTCTGCAATCTCAGATACTTGAAGCACAGCCTGAAGCCGACACTGCTCATGTTGCCTCCGCTGCTTGTGTTGATGATCCATCTCGACGCATGGTTTGGACACGCGCCGCTGCGACCGGGACAGGCGGCCTTGGTGAGGCTCAAGATTCTGGAAGCTAATGGACAGTCTTTCAACGACATCACTCTGGAAGCAACGGCAGGGTTGGCGATCGAGACCCCTTCTCTGCGAGTTCCACAGGAAAAAGAAATCAGCTGGGTTGTCCGCGCAAGCCGGGCGGGGCAATACCTGTTGAACGTGAGGGGCGCCGGGAGCTCAGCGCAGAAGACGATCATCGTCGCCGACGCCGGGTGGGAGCGCGCCGCACCACGGTTGGCCACCGCCGGATTCTGGAACCAGTGGGCTCATCCAGGAGAAGCCTCATTGCCGCAAGGTGGCCTGGTCGAGTGGGTCGAGGTGAATTATCCAGACCGCTCGGTGGGGTTGTTCGGATGGGAGGTTCACTGGCTGGTGCTCTTCTTCGTGCTAACGTGCATTTTGGGCTTTGTGGGTAGCAAGCTCTTGCGCGTAACCGTTTGATTGGAGTTTGCACAATTCTCTTCGAGTTGGGCCCAAGCCGAAACGCCCTTCGTCTTTCATCGTGACTTCGTGGATGTCTGAGTAGCACTCAATGAAAATCCTCATCATCGGTCTCGACTGCGCCGCCCCGGAACTGCTCTTTGGAGACGATCAACTACGTAATTTTCGAAAGTTGATGAACTCCGGCAGCTACGGCCGGCTCGAAAGTGTCATTCCTCCCATCACGGTGCCTGCCTGGATGTGTATGTCCACGAGCCAGGATCCCGGTTCACTCGGCGTTTATGGATTTCGCAATCGGCAGGACCATTCCTACGATCGCCTCGCCTTCGTCACCTCTAACTCGATTCGTGCTTCAGCCCTCTGGGACGTGGTTGCCGTTGCCGGCAAACCAGCCCACATCATTGGCGTCCCTCCTTCCTATCCTCCCCGCCGTGTCAGTGGCATTTGCGTGGGGTGTTTTCTGACGCCCGATCCGCAGCGCAACGAATACACCTTTCCACCTTCGGTCAAATCAGAAATTGCCTCGTTGGTGGGAGAGTATTCAACAGACGTGAAGGATTTTCGAACCGACAACAAGGCCTGGCTCCTGGAACAGATTTACGCCATGAGCCGCAAGCATTTCCAGGTGATTCGCCACTATCTCGCGCAGTCGCGCTGGGACTATTTTCAGTTTGTAGAGATTGGGCTCGATCGCATTCAACATGGCTTCTGGGACTGTCACGACACCAAGCATCGCCACTTTGTTCCTGGGAATCCGTACCAGCAGGCCATTCGCGACTACTATCGCTATCTGGATAAGGAGGTCGGCAGCCTGCTCGCACTGCTGGATGAAGACACCACAGTGCTCGTCGTTTCCGATCACGGGGCCCAGCGACTGGATGGCGGGTTCTGTGTCAACGAATGGCTGGTTCGCGAAGGCCTGCTGGTGCTGCAGGAATACCCTCGCGAGCTCACACCGTTTCAAAAATTGTCAGTGAACTGGGACAAAACGACGGCGTGGAGCGAAGGCGGGTATTATGCCCGGGTCTTTCTGAACGTCAAAGGTCGCGAGCCGCAGGGAATTATCACCCCTTCAGACTATGAGAAAGTTCGGGACGACCTAAAGGCGCGCCTGGAGGCCACTCTGGATGACCGGGGAATGCCTCTCGGGACGTTGGTGTTTAAGCCCGAGGAAATCTATGCAACCGTTCGAAATGTGGCGCCGGACCTCATTGCCCATTTTGGCGGCCTTTTCTGGCGATCGATTGGCGGTGTTGGATATCCTTCAATTCACGTGCAAGAGAACGATACCGGTCCGGATGCGTGTAACCACGCCCAGTTCGGCGCCTTCATCCTCTCTTCGCCTGCCAGCAAGCTGCGCGGCGAACTGCAGGGAATTCGTCTTCTGGATATCGCACCGATGTTGTGCCGGCTCGGTGGATACGAGACGCCTGCCTCCATGCAAGGTCACGCATTGGACGTGAGATAGTCCTGAATTCGAACTTACCTAATTATCCGCAGAGCTAGCTAGTTGCGTGAGGGCAGACGTTCCTTCAGAGCGAGCGGCGCGGCACGCCCTCCTTGTCGCGGTCTGCCACTTGAGACGACGGTCCATGCCCTCTATGGAGTGCGTCGGCAGAGCGGAAGCGACGACGGCGCTTTGGCTCCGATCACCAATAGAGGCTCTGCGTGAGGTTCCTGGCTTACCATCCACTCCAAAGCGGCGTCGCGCTTTGCTTGTCGCCGCACTCCAAAAAGGCTTCAGCCCCCCGGGGACAGGCTTCCTTGACTCGAAACTCGGATGCTGAACGAAACGCCTGATTGCTGCTGCGCCCTCGCGGCCTGGCCATTTGATTGGGAACGTTTTTCACGGCTTCAAGGGCAACCAACCGTTGGATTTCACTGCGACTCCTTCGGCTTTGCAGCTCTGGTTCTCTGGCGCGCTGGCGGCTTGGAGATCGGCTTGACCGAACCCTCAAAACGGATCTCACCCGGTTGGGCGGTGCGTATCGCCTGCGCCTTCTCACGTCCTCGCTGAAACATCGTCTGGGCCTCTTCCTTCCTTTCCGAGCGCCATAGCAACTGGGCCAGAGCGTTGATCGGTTCCGGGTTGTCCGGCTCCAACGCCATGGCCTTGCGGAGATCAGCTTCCGCAGCCGCGGTCTGCCCGAGTTGGAGCTGGCAGCGTCCTCTTGCGAAGATGGTGCGTCCATTGTCTGGCATCTTCTGCACAGCAATATCGAAATCGCCCAACGCCTCAGTCAGCAGGCCCTTGGTCTGATAAGCCTTGCCACGCGAAAAGTAGCTGGGCGGGTAGGCCGGGTTCCGCCTGATTTCCTCACTCAAATCAACAATCGCCGCATCCAAATCTCCCAAAGCCTGGCGCACCATTCCGCGATGAAAGTGGGCCAGCGGCGCTTTCGGATCGAGAGCGATCACGCGATCGAACTCATGTTCCGCCTCGACGCTCCGATTCAGATTGTGCAGCGCCCGTCCCAAGTTCAGCCGAGCATCCACATCGTCCTCAGCCAGAGTGACGGCCTGCCGCAGGTGTCGCTCGGCCCCTTCGTTTTGTGCCTTGTCGAGCTGTTGCATCCCCAGATATAGGTGGGCACTGGCCAGGCCACCCTTGAACTGTGCATCCTCTGGCCAGCGCCGGTTTGCTTCACCGAAAACCTTCAGAGCCCGTTCATACTCGCGATTCCTTCCGGCATGATTGGCCACCGTGAGGTAAAATCGTGGCTCTCCCGGAAAGCGCTTGATTCCTTCCGAGGCAGTGCGAACCAAGTCCTCGCTGCGGCCCTGGGCCTGGTAGACGCCACACAAATCCAACATAGGTCCCAGGAGGTTCGGATTGGCCGCCGCGCACTGCTTCAACAGCCCTTCGGCCTTGCCGAGGTCACGCCGTTGCAAGGCACCCCGCGCCTCGCTGCAGGCGTCGGCATGGATTCCGCGCGTTGAAAGACAAACGCCCAGAAGCACGCCACACAGATTTCGAACCAGTCTGCAAAGGGCCTCCGCCCTCACTCTGCGTCGAGCTCGACGATGTTCACAAGAATTGGAGATGTCCACAATCCCACCCTCCTCATCGATTAATATTCTAACGGAGTTTCCCTGCGCTCCCGCTGCAAGATTTCGTTGCTCAAAAGCTTGGCTTACAGCTAGTATGTCAGGTCTCGTTGGTTCTGAAGAGTCCCCGAATGCCCCCTATTCCCGTGTTCACAGATTGTCGGAAATCGCATGCACTGCTGGCCGCGGTATCTGCTGCAATTGCGCTGGCCGCAAGCATTTTCGGCATTGTGATGTTGCGATCGGATGGGCCTTTTCTTGCCGAGCTGCAGAAATTGATCGCACAACTTAGAACCCTGGTGCCGCATGAAGAATCCGCCCTGGGAACAGCCGGTGCATTAGGCATTTTGGGATTGGGATTGGTCTATGGTTTGAAACACGCGACCGAAGTCGATCACATTGTTGCCGTCTCAACGATCGTCAGTGAACATCGCAAGCTCTCCCATGCTGCCTGGGTAGGCGGTCTTTGGGGAGCCGGACATACGATTTCCCTGGCTGTCGTGGGATGTCTTGTTTTGGCCATGCGTGTTGTCATTCCGGAGCGACTGGCTGGCTTCCTTGAACTTTCGGTCGCGCTCATGATCATTGTTCTGGGTATCAGCGCCACAGCCAAGGCTTTCGGCAAACGAGGCGATTTCCACGTTCATGAGCATACGCATGACGATGTCGCGCATGTTCACGTCCACTTTCACGAACCGGGTACTCGGCATGCAGGACCGGTAAGGTCACATTCGCATGCGATTCGTCAGGTGGGGTTCAAACCTGTGCTGGTTGGAGCAGTTCACGGGCTCGCCGGGTCGGCTGCCTTGACACTGTTAGTATTGACGCAGATTCGTTCAATGACACTGGGACTGCTCTACCTTGGAATGTTTGGGCTGGGTTCGATGGCAGGCATGCTGGCTATGTCGGGAGTTGTCGGCCTGCCATTTGTCTTGAGTGCCCGACGGCTGACCCGTGCTCATTACAACCTTCAGATGGCCGCGGGAGGTTTGAGCGTTGGCTTTGGCCTGTGGTACGCCTACGAAATTTGCACCGCAAATAGTGCCTTGCTGAACTTCTTCCCAGCGTGAAGGCCGGGTATCTGTCCCATCATCCTCAAAGTCACAACGGAATAACGTAGGGAACGCCCGCTGTGGCGTTGCCCTTCGCGGCTTGCCGACTCGCCTGAAGAGTTGGCGCAGCGGCCGGCCCCTACAACATTTTTCTAACGACAGAGCGTTCAAACCTCCAAAAACTTCGGGAACCGCGTCAAATTTCGGAATCCTGTCTCCGACACCACAACCAAGTCCTCAAGACGAACGCCCCCAACGTCGGAGTAGTAAAGCCCTGGCTCCACCGTGACCACGTGCCCCGGCTTCAAAGGTGCCTGGCCACGCGGGCTGAGCCGTGGCAGTTCGTGGATCTCCAGACCAACCCCGTGACCGGTCCCGTGAAAGAAACCCTGCATTCGTCCGTTCTTGACTCCCGTGTGAAACCCGCGCCGCTGAAACTCGTCGAGGATCGCCTGATGAACTGTGTCGCCGCCCGCGCCCGCACGAATTTGTCGCAGCGCCAGCAACTGTCCCGCCAAGACGGCTGCGTACAAAGCCTTAACGGGTTCACTAGCGTTCCCCTTAACGACGGTTCGAGTAATGTCACCCCAATAGCCCGAGTTTTGCGAACGGGGGAAGATATCCAGAATGATGGTTGGTGCGCCCGTAAAGGACCGCGCCCAACTTCATGGGGATCACAACCCTGCTCGCCGCAGGCGACGATCGTATGGCTAGCCAGACAATCCTGGCGCATCCCAGCCGCGACAATGCGTTCTCGAACCATTTCAGCCGTCAGCTTCGCGGAACCGTGGTAGAGCCAACCGCGTGAAATCCTCGACTCCCGAATCACCGCGATAGCTGCCCGCATTCCCTCCTCGGCTGCTCGCTGGGCCCTGGTAATGTGAAGTACCTCATCCCGGCTCTTGATTTCGCGCTCTGGAAAGAACGGTTCCAAGCTAGGCGTCACGCGCACACCCTGCTTCCGAAGCCGATCGGCAAGGCCGAGCGGAAAGTTCAAGGGCACCAAGACCGAGCGAATCTTTCTTTTCAAAAACAGATGCCGCAGAACGGCGGCGGTATCGATTACCCGGTATTTTCGTTTCTTCAATTCCGCCTCTACCGACGCAAGGGCCATGACCTCATCAACCTTGGCCTGACGGCGTGCTCGGTCCAGTTCCAGGTCGTTCATCACCAAATGTTTCTTGCCCCGATGCTGAAAGAAGATGAACGGGTCGGGTGCAAAGAACCGCGTAACGTAAAGCAGATTGGGATCGCTATCGCTGGCTGCAAGGATCAGCCGCGCATCCGTTCGAAAGCTTGCTCGTGGGTCGGACATATTCGGATGGAGAGGTCTCTGTTATTAAGTCGAGAACGCTTCTAAAGAAGCCACGTTCGGAGCGCGACTTCATCCGCCAGCACAGTTTCCAGCACGGCATGCTTCGCTCACGGCTCTACTGTGTCATCCACTCACAGATCATATCAACGGCTTCTCGAACCTCCCGCGACGTTGCGTTGCTGTTATTGACCATGATTGAGAAAGCCAGCCGTTCGCCACTCTTAGCCATTGCGAAACCCGAAAGCGTGTTGACAAAATCGATGGATCCCGTTTTTGCAAAGATGTGTTCAAATGCGTGGCCCTTCTTCATTCGGTTCCTCAGTGTGCCGTCGCGGCCGGCCATTGGAAGCAGATCGAGAAAGACATCCCGAAGCGGATGCTGGTCCATGTACTGCAGCACGCGCACCACCGACTCGGGCGTGATCAAATTCTTTCGGGAAAGACCTGACCCGTCATTCAGCGACACACCATTCCTGGGCGTGCCTGTCTTCTCCAGGAAAGTCTCAACTGCAGCCATCCCTGTGTCGACGGAACCCAGGCCTGTTGCCGAGGCGCCCAGGTTCCTTAACATCATCTCGGCATAGAGATTGTTACTCGCCTTCATCATGATTTTCAGCGATTCTGACAAGGGTTGTGTCTTGATGCTCGCAAGCCGTTGCTCTTCCCGATGGACGCTCTGCAAGCGCTTTGCAGCATCTAGGGAAGTCTTTCCCTGCTCGAGAGTATCAAGCTCGGGCAGTTGACGGGTCTTCACCTCGCCGGTCACGCCGATGCCTCGCTGCACCAATGCGAGCCTGAGCAACTGACCCGCAAACATTCCCGCGTCTCGCGCGGCGAGATTGTATTTCAACCCGGCATGTCGCAGAGGGATCTCTCCTCTCAGGGTCACACGGTTCCCCATCTCGTTGCGATCAATGCCCATCCAGGCTTGTCTCGTCTGGCTGATGGTCCTGACCTGGTTCACGAAAGCGAGCCCGGTTTCAGTAGGCACGCGATGGATGAAAGCAGCGCCTCCTTCGGTTTCCGCAGGAAGAACCTCCAGTTGGAACCAGTTCTCCGAGACCGCCAGAGAGCTCACGGGCGCGCTGTAGCTCCACAGCATGTTTTCCACCGCCCAACTTGGATCATGAGGTTCATGCAAGAAGAGAGTCTCGTCAGCAATGACGTCGCCCACAATCGACTTGACGCCCCGGTCCACCAACTGCGCGGCTATCTGGGCCATGGAATTTGGGACGTCCTGCGGCGTCAACTCCTCTTGTTGTGGATCGTAAACACGACCCTCAAGGTTCGGGTCTCCGTGGCCCGCGATAACCAGATTGCCCAGGAGCCTGCCCTGCGCGTCAATCGTTCCCTCGCCGTATACGGGAGTTTCGAAACGGAAGTCGGGCCCGAACCTCTCCAGAGCCACTGCGCCGATCAGCAACTTCATATTGGAAGCCGGAACAAACCGCTTGCGGGCATTGGACGAGAACAGGACGCTGCCAGCTTTCAACGACACAATGTGAACACCCCACAGTGCCGATTCCCACTTGGGCTGATCGATCAATTGCTGCAGTTGAGCGCCCAGGTTTGCCACTTCCTGTGCTTGGAGCGGCGTGGGCACCCCCACAGCTTCCGCTAGGATTGCGGCGATCCACAGCAGGACTACTGCGCACGTCGTCCTGGAAGTTGCGATCGACCCCCTGGCTGAAGCCAAGCAAGGGCCTCCACCAACAGCGGCCACATTTTCTAATTCCCAAAGCCTCATTCGTCGATATAATGATCTGGGCATAGATTCCAATCACTGTTTGTTCAGCACTCTCTGCGCACCCGGCGTGACACACACTGAAAAATCCCGCAGGTAACCAGCTCGCAAGCGCGCACGGTTCGGATTCTCCCGACCGACACGCGACGAAACGGTCACTTCTTGAGATTCTTCACACCCTGAACACGCCGTGTCCCCTAAAGCTTCAAAATCTTTGATAGGCATAGTGGGAGTATTCTTGGTCAAGCCCTCTCACGCCCACAAACTGAAGTTATCAGAAAATCCTGCCCCCAAGGAGAAGTTATGGATCGCAAGTACAAGCAACGTGGTTACATGGACAGCGGACGTGAGCGCCAGGAAAAACCGAAACAAGAACCCCGTCCGAAAGGCGCGAAGGAGTTCCGTCCGCGCCAAATGCCTGGCTTTCACGAGACTACGCGTTGCTCGATGTGCGGCGCCTCGATAGCTTTGGAGATCACGCTGGAGACCCAGTGCCCCAAATGCAATGCGGATCTTCATGCTTGCAAGCAGTGTGGCTTCTTCGACTCGGCAGCGCGGTTCGAATGCACCCAGCCGATCCCTGAGCGCGTCCAGCCCAAGAACGCCCGCAATGAGTGTACCTTCTTCTCCGCAAAAAAAAGCATCGAGCGGGAGACTTCGTCACCGGTCCCGTCCCCTGCTCGCGTCGCCGTGCCGAAGACGGCTCGAGAAGCATTCGATGCCCTGTTCAAGAAATAACCACCCAGATCAGATCTCAGCGTGAATCCGTCCAAGAAGCTCAACCTCCAGGAGCATGTCGCCTCACCGGCGAAAAAGCAGTTCTACTTCAACCAGATGTTTGCGACCATCGCGCCGCGGTACGATCTTGTAACGACGCTGTTGTCCTACGGCCAGGACAAGCGCTGGAAACGAAAGCTTGTGACGATGGCTAACGTGCATCCCCACCACCAGGTCCTTGACTTGGCCTGCGGCACGGGAGACATTACTTTTCTGCTGGCCCGACAGCTCGACAGCCGGGGAAGAGCCATCGGCGTGGATATTACACCCGGAATGGTGGAACGGGCACGCCGCAAGGCTTTGCATGAACCGCGCGTTGATTTTAAAACCGGCGACATCTGTCAATTGGCCTATCCGGATGCCTCCTTCGACCGAATCACCGTCGGCTATGGAGTACGCAACGTTCCCGAGATCCCCCGGTTGCTGGATGAGGTGTTCCGGCTGCTTAAGCCCGGCGGCCGTTTTCTCTCGTTGGATTTTGGAAAGCCCGAGGGCGCACTCTATCAAAGGACTTACCTTGGCTATCTGAGTGCGACAGGATCCGCGCTGGGCTGGCTCCTGCATCGAGATCCAGACGTCTATGGCTACATCGCTGAATCGATCAAACACTATCCAGGACAAAGCGGGGTCAGAAAGCTGATGGAGGCTGCGGATTTTGCTGACTGCGGATTTGTGACCTTCCTGGGCGGTGCCATTGCCATCAACTGGGGGACCCGACCGTAACACGACAGATTCACAAGATGACAAGACATGAACTGCGGGCTGTCCACCAGCAGAATCGAGCTTAGCCAGCCCCAAACATCAATTCACGTGAAGGATTGCCAAGCCCGTTCGGCAGGGCGCGATTCCCTCTTGTTCATCTTGTAAATCCTGTCTCACATCGCTTCCTTGTATAGCTGAATCATGTCCTGCTGATTGACGTCGCGCGGGTTGCAGAGGCGGCATCCGTCCTCCATCGCCTTGGCAGCCATGGGAACAATCATGTCTTCAGTAACACGGTAGTCGCGCAACGTGCCAATGCCGCAAAGTCGGTTCAGCTCCAACACACGTTGGATGGCAGCATCCACACTCGGTTCAGCGTTCATCGCCACGGCCAAGTCCTTTAGCCGGTCGGCCACGACGGCGGCGTTGAAGCGCATGACGGGAGGTAGGAGCACTGCGTTGGACGTCCCGTGATGCATACCGGCAATCGTCGACAGAGGATGGGCCAGAGAATGAACGGCACCCAATCCCTTCTGGAAAGCGGTGGCACCCATGATGGCCGCTGCCATGACCTGCGTTCGTGCTTCCATATCGTTCCCGTCAGCTACGGCCCGCGGCAGGTATTGCCACACAAGTTTCACGCCCCCCAGGGCGATCGCGTCACTGAGCGGGTGATAGCCCTTCGCCAGATAGGCTTCAAGACTGTGGGTGAAGGCATCCATGCCAGTGCCGGCCGTGATGTGCGCCGGCATGCCCAGCGTGAGCTCCGGATCGGACACTGAAACCTTTGGCATTAGAAAAGGACTGAAGATGACTGTCTTGCGGTTCGTGGCCGTTAGCGTGATAACGCTGCTTCGCGAAACATCGCTACCAGTTCCCGAGGTTGTTGGAACGGCCAGGAACGGTGGCACATTGGAGCTGATGCGGTCAGAGCCGTTCTTCAGGTCATCATAGTCTGCCAATGACAGGGGGTGCGTCGCCTTGAGTGTGATGGCTTTTGCCGCATCCAAGGGTGAGCCACCGCCAATGCCAATCACGCCATCGCATTTCGCTCCCTGATATCGAGACACTCCGTCGAGGACATTCCGCTCGGTGGGATTCGGCAAAACCTGATCGAAGATTACCGCATCTCCACAGCCCTTACGGATGATTCCCAGCACGCGATCGAAGACCGGGTTCCTTGCCAAGCCATTGTCGGTCACCACAAGCGGCCGCGACATCTTGAAGGCCGCTATTTCAAGCGGCAAACGATCAATAGCTCCTGGTCCAAAAACGATCTTTGTTGGGTAGTAGAAGGTAGCGACATCTAAGGCGAAGCTGCGGCTCATGGACAGTTTCCTTTGGATCAAGATTGTCTTCTGACTGCGTCTTACCGATGTCTTCTGTCGAGCTTACCTCATTTAGATGATTTCGAAGTATCTCTGCAGTTCCCAATCCGTCACGGCGCGTGAAAACTGCTCGCACTCCCAATCTCGCGTCGTCGCGTAGTGGTCTACAAGCGAATCTCCGAAAACTTGGCGTGCCTCCGCACTGGCGCGAAAGCGTCGGGAAGCTTCCAGCAAGCTGCTCGGCAATAGGGGCAAATCTGTGGCATAGGCATTGCCTACGATGGGTGCCGCGGGTTGGAGGCGACGCTCAATGCCCGATAAGCCACTTGCAATCGAAGCCGCCAAAGCTAGATACGGATTCGAATCGGCGGCTGCGAGGCGATACTCAAGCCGGCTTGCGTTCTCCGATGCCGAAATCCAGCGAATCGCAGCCGTCCGATTATCGATGCCCCAGGATACCTTTGTGGGCGACCAAAGTCCCGGTACCATGCGCTTATAGGAATTGACGGTGGGAGCTATCAGCGCCATCCAGTCCGCCATCAAAGCCAGTTGTCCGCCAAGGTAGTAGCAGGCAGTTTCAGACATGCGATGCGGCCGGCTGCTATCGGTGAATAGATTCCTTTTCTTCTCGAGATCCCAAAGACTTTCATGCAGGTGACCGCTGGAGCCCGGCAAGTCACGGTTCCACTTCGCCATGAACGTGGGAACCGCGCCGTGGCGCGAACAGATTTCCTTCACACCCGTCTTGAAGAGAACGGCTCGATCGGCTGCCTCAAGCGCATCAGCGTACCGAATCGCCGCTTCATAGACTCCCGGGCCGGTCTCGGTGTGAAAGCCTTCCAGATCCACTTTGAAGTCTCTCAACTGGTCAAGAATTGCATGCACAAGATCCGCATTCTGCGAAGCTCGCAAGACACTGTAGCCAAACATCCCTGGCGACAGGGGCCGCAGGTTCGCGAAACGCTTCTCGCGCAGTGAATCGGGGGTTTCACGAAAGACGAAGAACTCGTATTCAACTGAGCAGACAGGCTGGAAGCCCATGGAGCGGGCCTTTGCCACCACCGATTGCAGAATTTGACGGGGCGAGAGCAAGCAGGGTCTGTTTGTGCCATCTGCCTGGCGCTCGAAGAGGTCCATGAGGAAGAACGCCGTTCCCGGTTCCCAGGGAACCAGGCGAAAGGTTGCAGGATCTATGCGGGCCACCATGTCGGGATACCCGGTGTGCCACCCGGTGAACTCCACGTGATCGTAAAGCACGTCAGCAGAATCCCAACCGAAGATGACATCGCAAAAACCGAGGCTGCTGTCCAAAGCCGAGTGAAACTTTTCGGGCGCGACATATTTGCCTCGCAGCACACCATCGAGGTCGGTTGCGCCAAGTTTCACGTGCTGAATGTTGCGCTTGTCGAACTCTTCTTTGAAATTGACGGACATGTCGAAATCCATAGATGAAGCTCAAGAGCGAGGCCAGCAGATCGAGGGTTAAAAGAGAGGATTGAAGATCAAGCTAACACGATCCTCGATCCTAGTGTTCAACCAACCTGCTTCAAGTAGCTCCGAGCCCAATCAGGGCCTTCATACTGGCGACGCGCTCTCGCGAAATAGAGAACCAACAGCAGGACGGCAAGCGCTGTAAGTGACTTACCAGCCATCTCATTGGGCGGCAGAATCATGATTACGAAAATGAAGGCGCCCCAAGCCAGGCTGAGGAGCGCAACCCATCTGCTCCAACGACCCAAATTCCAAACAGCGTCTCTCTCCCAGCCCGGCCGTCGCAGGGCGAGGTAAACCGGCATGAGATAGGCGATATAAAAAGTCACAACAGAAATTGACGTGACCACTGAGTAGGCTCTGGAATAGACCAGTGCCAGAAAGGCCAGTACGACAGTCCCCCAGATCGCTGCATCCGGTGTGCCGCAGACCGGACTCACTCTCTTCCAAAGACTAGCAGCCTGTCGGACTTAAGTTCGGCAGCTGCGATGTGTCGGTAGAAGGAGCCGCCGAATCGAAGTAAGCTCGGCACAGCGTCTCGGCGACAAGCAACGTTTCGTTTAGGCAGCTTCAG
>Ga0187893_10010855_pt1 | contig 13400 bp, 11 predicted proteins | sample MA1701074metaG_FD_139574 | JGI IMG/M metagenome (GOLD analysis project Ga0187893, IMG submission 139574) | White microbial mat communities from a basaltic lava cave in the Kipuka Kanohina Cave System on the Island of Hawaii, USA - MA170107-4 metaG ...
CTTCGCGGAGTCTCGCAGCAGGGCGTTAGTCAGGCTCTGGTGCGCCTGGGTGAATCGCACAGTGACCCGGCCGCCAAGGCCCAAATCGCCCAGGCCGTTTCCCAGCACATGAGCGCACTGACCGCACCGTCGGAAGCCGATCGGGCCCGAAAACTCCTTTCCGAACTTCGCAAGGTTCCGCCGGAAATCATGGCCGCTAACTGGCGATCCCTCGTCCAGGAATTCGCCGCCCGCGGGGACGTCAAGGAACCCCAGTGAAGTTCCTCATTGAATTCTAATCGTATCCGACCCGCAGGCTTCAGCTTGTGCGACCCCGCCACGGACGAATGAGTCCGTAAACGGCGAATCAGATTCGATAAGGAATTCGCAGGTCACAACGCGAGCCGACTGGAGGCCGCGCCCTGCGCTTACGTGGCCGGGCTTGTTCCCCCGACTCGCCAAAAACTGCACGGTGCCTCACGATGCACCACGTTCGCGGGACCTGAAGCCTTCATTCCTCGGGCACCGACGGCACGATCCGCGAGATGAGTTTTTCGTCTCCTGATTTCCCGTTATCGTCGCGGTCGCCGATCGAAACCGATCTTGACCCCGAATACCTCGGGCAAGTCCTTGTCGCCGAGCCGGTCGCGAAGGAGTTGCAAGTCGGCGGCCAGCTCCTCCCCGGCTTGATCTTGAATAGCGCCGCAGAGTCGGTCAATCGCAGCCGCCTCGGACGTGGACAGCACCGCTTCTTGTCCCGTGGCGGCTCTCCAGGCGACCGGAGCAACGCGTAACAGGATCAGCGCCGCCTCACGCTTCAGGTCCGGCGACGACTCGAGGATTTCCGCGACCTCCCGCGTATGCTGATAGTACAGCGCCGCAAGCCCGCGCCCTTCGAGCGTCGATCCGAGGATCGCGTCCCGGTAAGCGCGGAAAGTACCGAGCACTCGGTCGCGCTCTCCATACTCGCGAAGCGCCAGACTGATCGAGCAACTGCAATCCGGGATCGGCGTACCCGCGCAGGTTCCGGCATTGCAAACGTCCGAGGAAGTGCAGACGTTCAAATCGTCGCAGGGTTCGGTGTTGGGAAGGAACCCGCAGAACCCGCCGGGAAAGGGAATGATAATGCAGATATCGTCAGTACAAGAATTTCCGTCGTCACAGTCGGCGTCGCCGCTACAAACTTGGGACAGGCCCGCGGACGGAATTCCCAATCCGGCCAACAATCCGATCAAAATCATCCGCTTGGACATGCTCCACCTCGCTTCGTTGCGCGTGGCCGGACGCGGCGAGTACCGGCCCTCCACGCTGTCCTCCCTTTGGATGGCGACGGAACACCCGTCGCCCGATGCCTTTCGATGGGAAAAAGTGTAATGGTTCGAGATCCAATCGCAACATTTCCTAGGCAGGACCGACGACCTCCCCGTCCTCTTAGGAAACCCTGGCTGTCCTTTTCGTGGAGTCGTCCTCATCTGGCGATTGCCCAAACGGCAACAAAATCTACAATCGACAATCGACAATCCCTGATCCCCATTCGCCAATCGAAAATCGACAATCGACGATCCCCCTTGACTCCCACTTGAGGTAGGTATATGTTAGGGCTAGGCGCTTTTGCGCCGGAAAGGAGCCTCCCATGCCCAGGGTCACTTCCCCCCTTCAGGCCGCCGCCAATGGTCAAAACGCCCGCCGTTCCACCGGCCCCGTCACCCGCGAGGGCAAGGCCCGCGCCGCCAGAAACGCCCTCCGCCACGGCATCCTCTCCCCCCAGGTCGTCGTCGACGGCGACGACGCCGAGCGGGTCGAGGACTTCCACGCCCTCCTCGACAGCCTCCTCGACCAGTTCAATCCCCGCGACGTTATCGAGCGGTCCCTCGTCCAGCGCGTGGCCGCCTGCTTCTGGCGGCTCCGCCGCGCCCAGCGCTTCGAGGTCGGCGCCCTCCGTGAAGCCCTCGCCGACTCCCGCAAAAACCACGATCCCGCCGGGGACGAAATCGCCCGCCTCGATGCCCAGCTCCTCCACGTCCAGGGCATGCGTAGCCAGCGCGAGACCGATTTGCAATACCTGCAATCCCTGAACCTCGACGATCCCAAAGTCCTCAACGACGCCCGGCCCATGATGGACAAACTTCGAACCCGCTACTCCGGCGCCGTGTGGAATCTTCCCCTTCATCAAGCGAGGGAAATACTCCTCCGCGAACTCCCCGCCGAGATACGCGAGTACGACGAACGCGAAATCCCCGCCGCCCGAAAACGCCTCGACGACGCCCGGGAAGCCTACAAAGTTCGCCTCGAACGCCGCGCCCTCACCGCCTGCCTTCCCGCGCCCGAGGAAGTTCTCAAACTCGTCCGCTACGAGAACATGCTCGACCGACAGCTCCACCGCGCCCTTGACCAACTGCGCCGCCGAAAACTCGATCCCGCCGGTCCCGAACACGCACCAAACGAGGAGTCGAAATGAAAAAAAAGATACCAAACGAACCCGTCTGAAAGTGTCGCTTTAACGAGCCGACACGCCTGCGACAGGCAATATCAAGGAACATGGAGCTGGTAACTTGCAAAATAGCGAATTGAAAGTTACACTCAATCGCTGCTTCGGATTCCCAAGTTCCGGAGTTGGCAAAGGGCCGACGGGCGGAGTTTCGGTGTAGGGGGTCGCATCCAATGCCCCAGGACTTGTGTATTGAATTCGTTAACGCCGACGTGGTGTTGGACAGGGTCAAACCGGATAGTGAGGCCAGCTACGCCGACTTGGTGGGATGGTCACTGCGCAGCGGACTGATTCCCGGTATGGTCGCCAGTCAATTGCAGCGAGAAGCTCAAAAGCGCCCGGGTCAGGCTCGCGAAGTTTTCGATCGCGCCGTCCAATGGCGTCAGGCGTTTCACGGCGTGCTTTCCGCGTCGATCCGGCGCAAGAGACCGCCGGAAGCGGCCCTAGCGATTCTCAATGAAGCGATCGCGGCCGCCGCCGCCCATCGTAGGCTGGACTTCGCCCCCTCAGGCTTTGCTTGGACGTGGGACGGGGATTCGGATTTCCTGGAACAGTTGCTCTGGCCGATCGTTGGGGCGGCGGCGGAATTGCTGACCTCGACTCGATTGCGATTCGTTCGGGAATGCGCCGCCGTGGGCTGCGGGCGGCTCTTCCTCGATTCGACCAAGAACCATTCCCGTCGCTGGTGCGACATGAAACGCTGCGGGAATCGGGCCAAAGTCCGAAGACTCCGCGCCCGGCGGCGAAACGCCGGGTAACGGCCGGTAATTGGTCATTTTTCGGGACCAGCGGAGGCGATGGAGGGGAGTTTCGCGGTTCACCGATAAGATACCCGGCGATGGGATGACGCCATCGGGCGGCAAGTGTCATGACACAGATTCCTTCCGATCTTTCGGCGTCGGCGGCACAAGCCCCCATACAGGCCCGACAGGTTCAGATCGAGCGCGAGGCCGTTCAGGCCGGCGATGCCGCCGCCGCCAATCGACAGGTCAAGACGGTCGACGACGCCGGGACCACCGTGGAGACGCTCGACGCGGATTCACGAGTTTTCACCGACGCGGAGGGATCAGGCAGTCAGGGACGGAACTTTTCAGAACCGGAGGGCGACACGCCGCAGGCGGCTGCACCTTCCGACGACGGCATCACCACAGATGAAAACGGGGTGACTCACTTGGATATCAAGGTATGAGCTCGGTACTTTGTACTTCGAGGAATACCTTTGGAGATGGGCGAGAGTCCGGCTCCCTTACCGCGGCTCGGGGCACTGCTCTACATGTTTCCATTTGGAGTGTTCGGCGTGATTCACGGTGATAGGCCGATAATGTCAAACGAGTTCATTGACTTCGGTCGCCTTTGGGTTAGAGTTGTAATGGTATGACGCAGAAATTGGTCAGCATCGTCTCGCTTTGGGCGCTGATCGTCGCCCCGGGTCTTTGCCGCGCGGGCTTGCTTACGGCGTGCTGTACGCCGAATGAACGCGCTGTCGAAAGTCAGGCGACGGCCGACAATTGTTGCCGCCGCACCGAGTCGCGGCCGACGCAAGCCCCCGCGCCTGAACCCCGGCGATGCGAATCGTGCGTCTGCAGATACGATGCCACGGTCAAAGCGCCGGACGCGTCCGGCAAATCCGGTTGTTCCTTTTTCGTCCCGGTGGACTGCGAGGCGACGCCGACCGGGATTTTGACTCTCGGTCCCTTCGCGCTTCGCACCTCCTCAACCGCCGCTTTCCCGGCGAATCTGCCCTTTCCCCGCAGTGACATCCCCCTTCTGATCTGATTCGTCCATTCCTGACGGAACGGGTGTGATTAGGGCGAATGCCGCGCCCGGATGATGCCCTTGAAGCATCGGCGCTCGCGGGCCCGGCTCGTCGCGCGTCGATTCATTACTTTTCCATGATGGGTCAATCAGAAAAGGAGAAGAAACTTCATGAGATTCTTGCTGACTCTACTTGCCGCCGCCCCCCTCGTTTCCATCGTTGGCTGCGAGAAATCCGCAACTGAGAAATCCGGCGCTTCGGCTGTCGCGACCGCGGACGGGCGCTGCCCGCACGAAATCAAACCGGAAAAGTGTCCATTCTGCACGCCGGCGCTCATTGAATCCCAGGGATTCTGCGGCGAGCACGGCGTCGCGGAGGCGCTTTGTTATCAGTGCCGACCATTTTTGAAGACGGCTTTCCGGGCCAAGGGGGACTGGTGCAAAACGCACGACGCGCCGGATTCGCAGTGCGTCCTTTGCCACCCCGAACTCAAGGAAAGAGCCAAGCCGGGCTCGGGGCACGGTTCCGCCGGCTCGCTATCGGGGACAACAACAGTTGCCGGAGCCTGCGCCCACGGGATTGATCCGAGCAATTGTCCGTTCTGCAAGCCTGGGCTGATTGAATCGGACGGATTCTGCAAAGAGCACGATGTGGCGGAAGCGCTTTGCGTGAAGTGCCGCCCCTACCTGGTGACGGCCTTCAAGACGAAGAATGACTGGTGCGCCGAGCATGAAACGCCGGAATCGCAATGCGCACAGTGTAATCCGTCATTGGAGGACCACCGGAAACCGTAGAACCGTTTCGCCGGAGAACGAAAATGACGATTCCACGAATGACATTGATAGCCGTGATTACCGCGGTCACTTTGCCGGGACGAGGCGATCATTCCACGGCCGGGGAATCGCCCGCCCAAGCCGCTCCGTCGCGAAATGAGACCGCGCGTCGGGCGGCGCTTCCGCCGTCTCCGACGTGCGTGAATTCAAAGACCCCGGTCAAACTCCAATCCCCGGAGGCGGCGCGCACGGCCGGCTTGCAATTCGTGGAAATCAAAGAGCTGCCCTTGACGGCCACGATCACTCGAAACGCGGAAGTGGCATACAACGCCAATCGGTATGCAAGATTGTCGCCTCGCGCCGCCGGTTTCATCGCGGATGTGGTCGGCGATCTCGGCGACTCCGTCTCGTCCGGCGACGTGCTGGCGGTGGTGGATTCCGCCGAATTGGGGGCGGCCAAGGCGGAGTATCTCCAGGCCCTGGCGGGCATTCAGCTTTGGAAGCGGACCGCGGAGCGCCAGCGATCCCTGGCGGACCGCGGAATCGCGACCGAGAACGAGGCCTTGGAAGCGGAAAACAAGTTCGCCGAGGTTCAAATCAACCTAGCCAGGACCCGGCAGCGCCTGCGGAATCTGGGGCTGTGGGAAACGGACATCGCGGCGCTGGAGCGATCGCAGGATACATCCTCGCGCCTGCAACTGACCGCGCCATTCGAGGGAACCATCGTGGAGCGATCGGCCGTTCTCGGCGAGGTCGTGGACACGGACCATGTGGTCTTCACGGTCGCCAACACGCAAACCCTGTGGGCAATGATCGACTTGTTCGAGGCCGACGTGACCGATGTCGCCCTCGACCGGAAAGTGATGTTCGTTCCGGAGAGCGTCCGGGGACACGTGTTCCCCGGAAAAATCACGTGGATCAGCACGCACCTCGACCCGGCGACGCGCACGCTGAAGGCCCGGGCGGAGATCGCCAACGAGAACGGCCTGCTGCGGGCGAACACCTTCGGCCGCGCGGAGATCGCCATTCGAGATGGCGAGCGTGCCATCGTCGTGCCCAAGGACGCCGTTCAATGGGACGGGTGCTGTAATCTGGTCTTTGTGAAGAGCAACGAACAAGGCACGACTTTTCAGCCGACGCAGGTTCGATTGGGTCTGGACATCGGCGCCGGTTACGAAACGCTTTCGGGACTCGCCGCCGGGGACATCGTCGTAACCGCCGGCAGTTTCCTGCTGAAGACGGAGATTCTCAAAGGCAGCATCGGCGCGGGCTGCTGCGACAACGTGGAGAAACTGGATAAGTAGCGCGACGCGGAAGTCCGAGTTCGAGGAAAGTTCATGCTCAACTGGATCATCGGATGGTCGCTCCGACACCGGTTCATCGTCATTCTCGGCACGTTGGGCTTTGCGGCCGCCGGTCTGCATTCGCTCTCGCGGCTGCCCATCGACGCGTTTCCGGATACCACTCCCGTTCAGGTGCAGATCAATACCGTGGCACCCGCCCTCGGCCCCGTCGAGATTGAACAGCAGGTCACGTTCCCCGTTGAACAATCCATCGCCGGACTTCCAAAGCTCGCGGAAGTGCGGTCCGTTTCCAAATTCGGTTTCTCGCAGGTGACCGCCACGTTTGAAGATGGAACCGACATCTACTTCGCCCGGCAGCTCATCAACGAGCGGCTCGGCACGGTCGAACTTCCCGAATCCATTGCCCGGCCTGAAATGGGCCCGGTCGCCACGGGACTTGGTGAAGTGTTTCATTACCTGGTCACCGGAAAGGGCGACTCGCCGGCCACGCTCGAGGAACTCACCACCATCCATGACTGGATCATCCGCCCGCAACTGCGCAGCGTGCCGGGCGTGGCGGAGATCAACACCTGGGGCGGGGAGCGGAAGCAGTATCAGGTTCTGGTCGATCCGGTCCGGCTTCTTTCCTACAACCTCGCCCTGGATGACATCCTGGACGCCCTGAGGCAAAACAATCTGAGCGTGGGCGGCGGGTACATCACCAAGGCCGGAGAGGCGACCGTCGTCCAGGGAAACGCGCTCACCACGAATGAGGAACAAATTGCCAACATCTTCCTATGTGCCCACAACGGCACGCCGGTGCGCGTTCGCGACGTCGCCGACGTGCGCACGGGACCCGAGATTCGGCGCGGCGCGGCGACGGCGCACGGGACGGGCGAGACGGTTCTCGGTTTGGGGTTCATGCTTATCGGAGAGAACAGCCACCAAGTGACGCAGCGATTGGAGGCGCGGCTGAACGAATTGCGCGCGTCGCTACCCTCAAACGTTGATGTCCAGATTCTCTACAAGCGCACGGAACTCGTCGATCACGTCATTGCCACGGTCAAGAAAAACCTTTTCGAAGGGGCTCTGCTGGTCATCGCCGTGCTCTTCCTTTTTCTCGGCAACCTTCGGGCGGGACTGATCGTGGCCCTTGCCATTCCCATGGCGATGCTCTTTTCGTTCAGCGCCATGCTGCAGTTCGGGATCGCGGCTAGTCTCTTGAGCCTCGGGGCGATTGACTTCGGGCTGGTTGTCGACAGTTCGGTGATCATCGTCGAGAACAGCGTGCGCCGCATCGGACATGACAACGAACACGGCGGTCGAACGCCGATCCTCGACGTCGTCCGGGAGGCCGCGGTGGAAGTGCGAAAGCCGACGATGTACGGCGAATTGATCATCATGGTGGTCTATCTGCCCATTCTGCTGCTGGAGGGCATCGAGGGGAAACTCTTCCGGCCCATGGCGCTGACCGTCATATTCGCGCTGACTTCGTCGCTGATTTTCTCACTGACGCTCACGCCGGTCTTGTGCAGTTTGTTCCTCGATCGCAGGGTCAAGGAACAGGAGAACTTCGTTGTTCGCTTTGCCCACCGGGTTCATAGGCCGTTCGTATGGGCCGCACTGCGATATCGGTGGAGGGTCACCGCGATCGGAGGCGCGGCGGTGATCGTCGGAGCCGTGTTGTCCTACCGCCTTGGGGCATCATTTCTGCCCAGGTTGTATGAGGAGTCGATCGTCATCAATACGGTCCGTCTGGCCGGCGTGGCGCTCGATGAGTCGATCCGCTATGGGACGGGAATCGAGCAGGCGCTGCTGCGGAAATATCCGGACGAGATTCGTGAAGTCTGGAGCCGCACGGGCACGGCTGAAACGGCGACCGACCCGATGGGGATGGAGCTGACCGACGTTTTCATCGGCTTGAAACCGCGCTCGCAGTGGACGCGAGCCGGGACTCAGGCCGAACTGACCGAATTAATGGCGGCGGAACTCGCCGCGCTGCCTGGCATGCGCATGATCTTCACACAACCCATTGAGTTGCGCATTAATGAGATGATCGCGGGAATTCGGGCCGACGTGGGGGTGAAGATATTCGGAGACGATCTGGAGCGCTTGAAAACGGCGTCGGGGCAAGTGCAGGATCTGCTCGAATCGATTCCGGGAAGCGCCGACATCACCGCCGAGCAGATCACCGGCCAACCCGTCTTGCAGGTCAACGTCGATCAGGATGCCGTTGCCCGATTCGGCGTCCCGGCCGGGCACGTGCTTCAGATGATCGAGGCTTTGGGAGGCATTGAAGTCGGTGAGATTCGAGAAGGGCAGCGCCGTTTCCCGCTCGTGGTCAAGCTGGCCGAGTCCTACCGGAAGGACCCGGACACGGTCGGCGACATGATTATTCGCACGGCGGATGGGGCGAGAATCCCGCTTCATCGACTGGCGGACATCAAGCAGACCGAGGGGCCTTCGACCATCAACCGCGAATGGCAGAAGCGGCGGATCGTGGTGCAGTGCAACGTCCGCGGGCGGGACCTTCACGGCTTTGTCGAGGAGGTCCGCCGGAGAATCGCCGGCGACATCACCCTGCCTGCGGGCTATTTCGTGAGCTTCGGAGGACAGTTCGAGCACCTGGAACGGGCCGGCGCACGACTGATGATCGTCGTACCGCTGGCACTCCTTACGATCTTGGTGCTGCTGTATTTCAGCACGCAATCGGTTCGGGACGCGCTGGTCGTTTTTACGGGCGCTCCGTTCGCGGCCGTCGGTGGAATTCTCGCGCTCTGGATTCGGGACATGGAATTCACCATTTCCGCCGGAGTCGGTTTCGTGGCGGTGTCCGGAGTGTCCATGCTGGCGGGATTGGTGCTTGTAGCCACCATTCGGCGCAAGATCGCGGAAGGCATGGAGGTCGCGCAGGCCATCGCCGAAACGCGACTTCTTCGCCTGCGGGCGATTCTGATGACCGCGCTGGTGGCGATGCTTGGGTTCGTGCCCATGGCCCTGAATACCGGCGTCGGCGCCGAGGTGCAGCGGCCGCTTGCGACGGTGGTGATCGGGGGACTGCTGGTCGACAATACGCTGACGCTGGTGATCCTGCCGGCGCTCTACTCACTGTTCGGGTCGAAGAGCGCGGAGGTTCGGTGAGGATGCCGCGCGGCGGCCGGGGAGGTAAATCCAGAGGACGGTGATGTCAGCCGGGTTGACGCCGGTGATGCGGGAGGCTTGGCCGAGGGTCGTGGGGCCGACCTTGCGAAGCTGCTCGCGGGCCTCGAAGCGAAGTTCCGACATCGTGGCGTAGTCCGTGTTCGGAGGAATGCGCATTGTCTCCAACCGGCGGAAGCGCTCGATCTGCCTGGTTTGCCGGTCGACGTAGCCTTCGTATTTCGCATTGGTCAGCACCTGGGTCATGTCATTTGCCGAAAAGGTCCGATCCGTCGCCTGGGCGATCGCTTCGGCAAACCTTTCCAGATCGGCATCGGGACGTTTCATCCACGTCGAGAGCGGCGAACCATCCACGCTCCCTTTCCTCGAAAGGGATTGGATCGCGGCCATGCTCTCTTGCCGCCGCTCAAAGCGTCGCCAGCGGTCGTCGCAAACGGTTCCCAGCGTTCGACCGATGGGAGTCAATCGCTGATCCGCGTTGTCGGCTCGAAGCAGGAGGCGATACTCTGCCCGTGAGGTGAACATGCGATAGGGCTCTGTCGGCGGGCGGGTGATGAGGTCGTCGATCATGACGCCGATGTAGGCTTCGTCCCGCCCGAGCACGAACGCATCTTCCCCGCGAAGCGAGCGCACCGCGTTGACGCCGGCGACGAATCCCTGGGTGGCGGCCTCCTCGTATCCGCTCGTGCCGTTGATCTGCCCGGCGAGGAACAAGCCACTGACGCGCTTCGCTTCCAGCGAGCGCAGCGTCTGGTGCGTGGGCACGAAATCATACTCGACGGCGTAACCGTGCTGCAGGATTCGCGCCGTTTGCAGCCCCGGAATCTCGCGGACGAAAGCGTCCTGCACGTCTCTCGGCAGGGAGGTGCTGATGCCGTTGCAGTAGACGCGTTCATTGTCGTAGCCTTCCGGTTCGAGGAATACCTGGTGACCGGGCTTCTCCGCGAAGCGAACCACTTTGTCCTCGATGCTGGGGCAGTACCGGGGTCCGCGCGACTGGATCTGCCCGGAGTACATGGGAGCGCGGTGCAGGTTTTCGCGGATGTGTCCGTGTACGCCGTCGTGCGTCCACGTCGTCCAGCAGGAGATTTGCGGCTGCGTGATCGCGTCGGTAAGGAAGGAAAACGGGATGGGCACGTCGTCGCCGGGCTGGGGCTCGCATCGGCCGTAGTCGATGGAATCGCGGTGGACGCGCGGCGGCGTGCCCGTCTTGAGCCGACCCAGCTCGAAGCCGAGTGACAAGAGTGAGGCACTCACGCCCACGGCGGCCTGTTCGCCGATTCGCCCGCCCTCGGTTTGATCCCCGCCGCAGTGCATCAAACCGCGAAGGAACGTGCCCGTGGTCAGAATCACCGCGTCCGCGCGAAGCCGCCGCCCGTCGGAGAGTGTCACACCGGTGACACGATCACCGTCGTCGTCGGCGGTTTCGATCGATTCGACGGACCCTTCAATAACTTCCAAATTCACCGCTTCGCGGAGGAGCGATTGGACGACCTTCGGGTACAGGTCCCGGTCGGATTGGGCCCGCGGACCCCAGACAGCCGGTCCCTTGCTGCGATTGAGCATGCGGAATTGAATGCCCGCGCGGTCGGCGGCGATGCCCATCAATCCGCCGAGGGCGTCGAGCTCGCGGACCATCTGCCCCTTGCCCTGCCCGCCGATTGCCGGGTTGCAGGACATCCGGGCGATGGCGTCGGCCTTCATGGTAACCAAGGCGACGCTCGCCCCCATGCTCGAAGCCGCCCACGCCGCCTCCACCCCGGCGTGCCCGCCGCCCACAACAATGATGTTAGAGTTCGAACCCATTCCGGCCCTAAAAACCGAGGAAAGTCTAGAGTAGCGTCTCAGAATTTCCTAGGCGTATGCGAACCCCGTTGCCGCATCCTGTTGGGGTGTTTCCCGGTCCGCGGGCTCGCGCCCGCGGCTCTGATACGACGAGAATTCAATGAGACACTACACTAGCAGAATTCGCCGGAAAATGCGCGGACACACCTCGGTTGCGCTCCGCGGTTGCGTCGGGGGAACATGCGCGGGGCCATGAACTCCCGTTATTCGACGGTCACGCTTTTGGCGAGATTTCGGGGTTTATCGACGTTGCAGCCGCGAAGGACGGCCGCGTGATAGGCGATCAGTTGCAACGGCACCGCGGTCAAAAGCGGCTGAAGCGGTTCCAGCGTATCAGGCACATACAAGACCTGTTCGGCGATTTTGGCGATTTCGCGGTCGCCCTCCGTGGCGATGGCAATGACGCTGCCGCCGCGACCCTTCACCTGGGCGATGTTGTTCATGATCTTGTCATATTGACTGCCGCTCGTGGCGATCACAACGACGGGCATCCCCTCATGAATCAACGCGATGGGACCGTGCTTGATCTCCGCCGCGGGCAACCCCTCGGCATGGATGTAGCTGATTTCCTTTAGCTTCAATGCCCCTTCGAGGGCGACGGGATAGTTGTACCCGCGACCGAGATACAGCCAGTTGTCCATGCCGTGAAAGCGATCGGCGATCCCTTTCGCCAACGGCGCGCGATCGAGGATTTCCGCGATTTGCTGTGGGATCCGGGAAAGGGCGTGTATGAACTGCGAAGCCGCCGCTGGCGACAGGTGCTTGCGCCGACCGAGGTAACAGGCCATCATCGCCAGGACCGCGACCTGCGCCGTGAACGCCTTCGTGCTGGCCACGCCGATCTCCGGCCCCACGTGCAGATACACTCCCGCGTCCGTCTCCCGTGCGATCGACGAACCCACCACGTTGACCACGCCCAGCGTCAGCGCCCCGCGCTGCCTAGCCTCCTGAAGCGCCGCAAGCGTGTCCGCCGTTTCGCCGCTCTGCGACACGGCCACTACCACCGTCCCGTCGTCGATCACGGGGTTGCGATATCGGAATTCGCTGGCGTATTCCGTTTCCGTGGGAATCCGCCCGAGCTCCTCGAACAGGTATTCGCCCACCAGGGCCGCGTGCCAGGCCGTGCCGCAACCGGTGAGAATTAATCGCTTCGCCCTCGTTAGATCGCGGGTCTTTTCGGCCAATCCACCCAGGCGGACCGCTCCCTCCTTCACATCAAGACGCCCGCGAAGGCAGTTTTCCAGCGCCGCCGGCTGCTCGCAGATTTCCTTGAACATGTAATGCTCGAACCCGCCAAGCTCAATCTGTTCCAGCGACCATTCGATTTCCTCAACGTCCTTGGTGACCGGGACGGCGTCCAACGTCGTGATTCGAACGTGGTCGGGCGTGATGCGTGCCATTTCGCCGTCACTCAGGTAGACGACCTGCGTCGTATGGGCGAGGACGGCCGCCGGGTCCGACGCGACCAGGTTTTCGCCCTTCCCCACGCCGATCAGCAGCGGGCTTCCTTTCTTGGCCGCCACGATAACATCCGGTTCATCCGCACAGACCACGGCGATGCCGTACGAACCCGATACCTCGTGCAGGGCCTCGCGCACGGCCTGCTCCAAGTTCCCCTTGTACAACCGCCCGATGAGCTGGGCGAGCACTTCGGTGTCCGTCTCACTTCGGAACACGACGCCCTGCCGCTCGAGGTACGTGCGAAGGGCCCGGTCGTTTTCGATGATGCCGTTGTGGATGACGGCGATTCGACCCGACGCATCGGGATGGGGATGGGCGTTGACGTCCGTCGGTGCCCCGTGCGTCGCCCAGCGGGTGTGGCCGATTCCCGTGGTCTGCTCGGCTTCCGGATCGATCAGTTGTTCCAGGCACGAGAGACGACCGGCGGACTTGGTGACGGCGACGCCGCCGGACTTCACCAGAGCGATCCCCGTGGAGTCATAGCCGCGATATTCCAACCGACGAAGCCCTTCGATAAGAATGTGCAGGGCCGCCCGTTCTCCCACGTACCCGATGATTCCGCACATGCCGGTTTCCTTTTCAACTTTTCAGCGGCGGAGGCAAGTACAAAGCATCCGCGCCCCGATTTCGTGCCCGATTTCGCTTATTTCATTATC
>Ga0187893_10010856_pt1 | contig 13399 bp, 9 predicted proteins | sample MA1701074metaG_FD_139574 | JGI IMG/M metagenome (GOLD analysis project Ga0187893, IMG submission 139574) | White microbial mat communities from a basaltic lava cave in the Kipuka Kanohina Cave System on the Island of Hawaii, USA - MA170107-4 metaG ...
CTTATTGCAATAGAAGTCGGCCAGTTCAATATACCACCAGGCGTGTCCGCCATCCGGCCAGTGAGGCTTATTCGGCGTCATAAATCTTTCAGCGATATGCATCGCGTAATAACAGGAAGCGGACATCGCGAAGAGTTCAGCGACAATCCAAAACATCCTGCCCATCTGCAGCTGTTTCTTGCCCAGCTTCAACTGGTGCTTGCCGGACTGCATGATCAGCGTCTTGGCAAGCCGCTTAGCGGTCCGCTGGACGTATTTAAGGTGATTCAACATGTTTTCCGGAATTCCTAAGGCGATTCCGTTGCGGGAAGGCATGGAGAGCTTTACCAGATCGGGAATGAACTCTTTGGCTCCCATGATGGTTTGGGTAATTCGGTTCTTATATTTCATCAGAGGCAGGCCGCGCTTCATGTATTTATCCGATCCCTCGCGCATTGTCCACATCTGAAGCAACTCGGTGGCTCCTTCAAAGATTCGGTTGGGACGCATGGCGCGCCAGTAACGCTCAATCGGCAGAGCGGGTTCGCCGCGCAGTCGCTTGGACTTGGCGGTTTCATAACCGCGTCCGCCGGACATCTGCATCAGGTTGTCAACGATGGTCCAAGCCCGTTCGGAAGCGAAGATTTTGGCAATTCCCGCTTCCAGTCGGCACTCCAGACCCCGATCGGACTGTCCGCCGGCAAAAAGCGTCATTGCCTGCATGGCAAAAGCGTCGGCCAGCCCGGTAGCCAGCATTCCACTGCCCACCGCCTCGTGCTTGCCGAGCTGTCCCCATTGGTTCCGGTAGTTAGCCCACCACTTACCCATAGAGAGGCATTGACGGGCATTGGCCATGCAAGAAGAGGCGATTGTAATCCGGCCGGTGTTCAGCGCCTCAATGGCGATTCGGAAGCCGGCGCCCTCGCGGGGATGCCAACCATTTTTCATCGCGACTTCTTCGTCGGCGGGGTCGCGTTTCTCTTCACCGACCAGATTTTCCACCGGAACAAAAACGTTATCAAACTTAGAACTGCCGTTGCAGATGCCATTTAGGCCGGAGAAGAACGATTGGGCGGAAACTCTCGGAACCGCATCGCAATTATCCACCAATTCTACGGCTTGTTCATCCAATTGGAAAAGTGAATTGAAAACGCCGGTTTCATTTGTCGGCACCACAAAACATCCAAAGCACTCATCATAAGCGTCATTATCCTGATTGCGCTCCAGCTCGTCTTCTGTGCTGACGATCTTGGCAATGACCGAAAGCAAGGGAGAAAGGTATTCATTGAGATTCTTCGGACCGTTGGTGGTCCAGATTTTTTCCCCGTTCAGTAAATATCCGATGAGCTTCCCATTTTGGAAAACCCGCTTGGCCCTAGTTTTCATATCCTTAGGATCGGATCCGGCGTCTTTTTCCGTGAAAGCAAAGCCGGTAGGATTTTTGGCCACGATAGGAAGGAAGCGGTCTCTTTGATCTTCGGTGCCGTATTTCAAGACCGGATAACCGACACCGATGGTATTGGCGGCCGAAGCCGGAATACAAACATCGGTAGCGTAGCTGATCGCTTCCATCACGCGCATATAAGCGCTTTGAGTGAGATTGGCTCCGCCGTATTTTTCCGGAATTTTCAGTCCAAAAAATCCGTTGTCGCAAAGCCATTGGACATCTTGCGGGCGAACCGACTTGGTTTCATCGGCAAGTTCGGGATCATAGCTGCCGTTGACGAAATGCTCGCGAAAAATCCTGATAAATTCGTCGGCTCTGGCTTTCATCTCCGGCGTGTCCTGGTGCCAATTTTCAAACATTTTAAAATCCGCCTGGCCATTAAAAATCTTACCGACAAAGCCGTCATGCGGCTTCTTATTGCGGTGCTTCTCGGCGGTCATCGCGCCCTTGCCCATGCTTTTCAACGCATTCGCGCTCATGGGATCCATCTCCTAACAAGTTTTCAATCAACCGCCGTCAGTATAATACATTTTTTCCTAAAAAGCAACCTTAAATTCGTCATTGCGCGGCAATTTCTATTGAAATCAAAGGCCTATATTGTTAGTATTCGTTTGGCTCTTAAAAAGGAACGCCTGGTGGAAAAACCGACGGTTGAGAGATTTCGCGAGTTATTGCCATTGATTTGTGACGAGGCGACCAGCGCCGATCCGCGGGGATGGACGTCTCAAAATCCTCTTTGGGGGCATTGCGCGGTTGTGTCGCTGGCGGCACAAGCGCTTTTTGGCGGGAAACTAATACGGGGATCGCTGGAAGGAACGCCGTTTGCTAAAATGCGGTCGCACTATTGGAATCAGTGGGAGGATCAACCTGATCCAGTTAATCCCCGGCGGCACGGAAGAGCTCCGCTAAATAGCGACTTCACTGCGGCGCAATTTGGCGACTCTTACCCGATTAACCCGGAAATCGGCGAAGAACGGTCCCGCGAATATCTGCTTTCCAATTCTGAAACGAAAAAACGCTACCACGCCCTGATGTGGCGGTTGGGTATGGAGCTTTCCGGGGATAGCGCGTTCTTTAAAGATTGGATTTACAGAAAATGTTTTAATGCCGCGATTGAGTCGAGTTGTAAGAAAATGAAATTTGGTTGTGTTGTAGTGAATTACAGTATGGATGACCCCGTGATTGTTCAAACTTCCAATGGCCCCCCGCTTATCATGAGGCAAATTTGCGAGCCGGAATGCCTCCGCGATAAGATTCAATCCCGCACAGATCAAATGCTGGGCGCTTGTGATCACGCCGAGGAATGGGCAATGCGAGAAGTAATCCGTAAAGGTATTCGCCTCCGAGACTGCATTCTCTATATTGCCGGTTTCAGAAATGATTGCGTGCCCTATATCAAACAAGTTGCCGAACACACCTGCCTACGCTGCTCCTCTCAGATTTATCGATATGGAATTGGCAAAGTTGCCGTTCCGGTAAAAGATCATTGGGAATATTTAACAGGCGAAGAGTGTGTCAAAACGGCGCTGCCATACTCTTTGGGAGAAAAGAAAGCTTAAAACACTGCGTAAGCCAGCAGTGTTTTTTAATTGACAATATTACCCCTTTTGTTAACATTGCCAATAGCGTTTATTTATAAGGAGTTGCCGTGAGAGAGCTGTCTAAAACAATCACCAGCAAGATTTGCCGTTTTGAAGATTTGAACCTGGGTCAGCAAGAGCTTTTGGTGTTTGCGGCTAACGTTCGGGAAAAAGCGCAGGCGCCTTACTCGCATTTTTTTGTAGGGGTTGCTGTTGAAAGTCTTGCGGGCTATTGGTATTCGGGATGCAATGTTGAGAGAGCCAGTTGGACCCAAACCACTCACGCGGAACAGAATGCCATTGACTCAATGGTAGCCGAAGAAGGACCAAGCAAAATCGTTCGCTTAGCGCTTGTTGCCGCCCCAGAAGGAGTTGATGTAGATCTCAACGTGGAACCGGGCGAGCCGATACAGAGTGTTGATCAAGTTCTCGTGCCTTGCGGGCATTGTTTGCAGATTATTTGGGAAAATTGCTTCAATGACGGTTCGGTTGAAATTATCAGTCGCTGCGCCAATGGAGAAATTGCTATCACTACAATGGACAGCGCTTTCCCGATCAAGTTTGGTCCACACGATCTTGGCGTTGATTACGGTAAGTTAGGCAAGGTATGACGCGTGAACATTGGCGGACCGTCATCTTAATTTCAATAACCGTCGTATTTTGGATATTTTTCGCAGCCTTGTGTATAGTCTTTTATAATTATCTGACTAACGTGGCGGCAACTTTTCCAAGTTAAAAACCCCCGATTGCTCGGGGGTTTTTTTTATCCCTCGCATAACTTTTAGCAATTTCGTTGACTCCAAAAACTCAAAGTTATGTGAGGGATTTTATTTTCATTTCCCACTTCGTCGCTATGATATATAATAGCGCTATTATATATCATAGCGGACAGGAAATAGCGCCAAAAAACGACCCTATTGGGGTCGTTTTGCCATTTGCCGGTTCTTGAATTTTTTGTCGCCGGTAACTTCTACTAGCGGGCCGAGCCAGTCGGGGAGTTCTACTTTATCGCTTTCGTCATCCAGCTCAATTTCCAGCAACGCGAGCCCTTGAAGGCGGTCCGGTTCATGGAAGATGTCCAGCTCAAAAACCTGATTTTTCCAGATGAAATAGTGGCGGGTTTTACTGATAGCGTCAAAGCGAGAATTCAGTTCACGGAAGTGGCCCATATATTCCTCGTTGGAAATCAGATTTTCCAATTCAATGCTGATATCCGGCCTATCAGTATTAATTTTCTCGGTGCGATAGCAGGCAATTCCTTCGCCGTCTTGCGCGCGGCAACGGATCCGAATTCGGCCGTGTTCGCCTATATAGTGCTGAGTTATTTTGATCGGCTGGACGGTAACCGGAAATTTTTTGAAGTCCGGAAACTGGCGCAATAGGAATTTCCGCTCTATTTCCAGTTTTTGCGGGACGCCCAGCGCCCGCAGGACCTTTGCCAGCAACCGCCGCCTCTTTCCCTCAAAATCTGAGGAGTTGTCAATAATCCGCTGGTGGGGATGGCCAAGGTATGTTTCTTTTGTCAGCCCATCATACATCTTGGCTTCATCAAGCGTTTCGGTGCGGGCCGGATTATCCTTGTTGTAGAATTTTTCGGCGCCGTCAGCCGCGGTTACTAAATGGAAGATTGCTTCATAACGAAGATCGCGCCCGGAAACCCAATTCAAGTCATTTCGCTTTAACAAAGCGCCGAACATATCCTTGCTTATATAAACGGCGCCATCAAGAGTGCCGCGATCGCAAATCATCACCACTTGATCCGCGTTTTTCAATCTGGCAGTCAACTCTGCCAATTCCCGATAGATTTTATCCTCATATATCAACTGGGTTTTCAACGCCAAATTTTGCCATTCAAGCATTTCCGGTTTCGGCAGGGTTTCCGGGTGCGGGCCGGCTAAAATAATATCAGTAGCCACTTCCGGCACAAATATCACCGCGAAACCTCTGTTTTCCAGCTCTTTTTTAAGAAACGGCTTAATCGTGGTTTTCCCGCTGCAAGGTCCGCCGGTTATGAGAAGTTTAGTGATTCTCACCGCACATCCTTTCAAGGAACCACCTTACCTTAACTTTGATTTTTATTCTCCGCAAGGCTTCTTTTATGTCAAGAATAGGTGATTTGTAAAGCCCCTATGTTCTGGGGATAATTTTTTCTTGACGGCTTCCGCCGTTTTACCATAATTAACTTATGCACATACTGCAAACAAAATTGTTAAAAATCCTGGGCAAGGTTGATTTTTCTAAAACCAGCCTTCGTCAGCTTACGAAAATTGTCGGTGAGAAATATCCGCAGAAAGTGAAGCATCATATTGAGCAGCTGGAGAAAAAAGGCTTAGTTTCCATCAACTGGAATACCAGGCGGTTGTTTAAGGTTCAAAGGGGAGCGGCCGGTTCACCGCTGATTTCCGTGCCGATCCTCGGTTCGGCAAATTGCGGCCCCGCCGCTATTTTTGCGGATGAAAATATAGAAGGTTACGTCAAAATATCCAAGACGATTCTCGGATTGCGGACAATCGGCGATTTTTTCGCCATCCGAGCATTCGGCAATTCAATGAATAAGGCGGATGTGGATGGCCGCAATATAGAGCAGGGAGATATTGTGATTATTGATCCAAAGGAGAAATCACCGAAAAACGGAGATTACGTCCTTTCCATTATTGACAATGTGGCAACTATAAAAAAATTCGTTCTGGACAGGGAAAACCGGCAAGTGGTCCTGCTTGCCGAATCAACTGACGATTACCCGCCAATTTATATTGATCCCAGCGAAACCTATTTCGTCAGCGGTAAGGTGAAATACGTAATTAAAAAGCCGAAAATCCGGTATATCTACTAATCCCATCATGGATAGAATTATTGGGCATCTTGATATGGATGCTTTTTTCGCCGCGGTGGAAGAACGCGATCACCCCAGGTTTAAAGGCCGGCCGATTGTGGTTGGCGCCGATCCGGAGGATGGCCACGGCCGCGGCGTGGTTTCCACGGCCAATTACAAGGCCAGGGAATACGGGATCCACTCCGCCCAGCCAATTTCCGTTGCTTGGCGTCTGGCGAAAAAAGCGGAGGCCGAGGGTAAAATGGCGACAATTTTTGTTGGTGGCCACCCCCGATCCTATCAAGAAGCATCAAAAAACTTTATGACTATCATTAGAAAACACGTGCCGATTGCTGAAGAAGCGGGTATAGACGAGGCGTATTTGGATCTGTCATTTACCGAATCCTATGAAAGCGCCGCCCACGCTGGTGCCGCGATTAAAGCGGAAATTAAAAAACGCGAGCGACTAACCTGCACCATCGGCATTGGGCCCAACAAAATGATTGCCAAAATGGCCTCCGGACATAAAAAACCAGATGGCCTTACTTTAATAAGGCCGGAACAAGTCCGAGATTTTTTGGACCCGCAACCGGCAATCAGTATTCCAGGCATCGGTCCCAAAAGCGCCGGGGTTTTGGAAAAATTCGGAATTAAAACCATCCTCAATCTTCGACAGATGCCGAAAGAAAAACTAACCGAACTTTTCGGAAAATGGGGCGGAGAAATGTTTGAGCGTGCCCATGGTATTGATAATTCGCCGATAACGGAATTTTATGAAGTAAAATCCATCGGCGAGCAAGAAACTTTTCACAATGACACTTTGGATATCAATTTTATCGTGGAGCGGCTGGAGCGTCTTTGCCGAAGCGTATTCCGACGATTTCAGGAAAGCGGCTTCAAAAGCTACCGAACTACCGCGATTACTGTTCGGTTCGCCGATTTCCAAACTCAGAGCCGCGCCTACACTTTAGGAAAGCCAAAGGATGATCTGAAAACTTTGCGGATTGAGGCAATGGGTCTTTTAATGCCGTTTTTTGATAAGCGTGAAAACCCGCGCCGTAAATTAATTCGCCTTATCGGCGTTAGAATAGAAAAATTGGGAAAAGCGTTATAATCCTTGTTTGTTTATAATAAAGATATGGAACTAAGCGGGTGGGCGAAGGCGGTAAAAGATTTTGTCACAAAATACGACCGGCGTATCGGGCTCGCTTTTTTGATCGGCGGGTTTATTTTTGATAACCTCACTCTCCAGCGGGTGGATTTTTTTCTGGATAATTTGGTTCTTCTTTCGTATCTCGCGGTGGTGGCGCTAAGCATTGCCATTATTAACGTTTGGAAGGGGAAGCTGGCCTACGCCGCTCCCTATGTGATGCAATTCGCCTTCGGCGGCCTTTTTAGCGGTTTCATCGTGTTTTATTCGCGTAGCGCGTCTTTAGTGGTTAGTTGGCCGTTTCTTTTGTTTTTGGCCGCGTTTTTTATCGGTAATGAATTTTTGCGCAAGCGATATGAGGCGCTTATTTTTCATCTCTCAGTATTTTTTGTGGCAGTATTTTCTTATACTATTTTCTCCTTGCCGGTTCTCTTCCAGCGTTTAGGAGTAGGCGTATTTTTGTTCAGCGGCTTGATTAGTTTGACGCTGGTGGCCGGTTTTATTTTCGCGTTGAAAAAAGCGGCGCCGGAGGCGGTAGCCGCGCATTTTAAGTCGCTGATTGGCACAATCGCGGCCGTCTATGCCGTTTTCAATGTCTTTTATTTCACCAACATTATTCCACCGATTCCGCTCGCTCTTAAAGAAGCCGGCATTTATCACAGCATTGGCCGTCTTTACGGCGGCGATTATTACGTACTGGCCGAAAAAAAGGCTTGGCACCAGTTTTTTACTCGCAATGATATTTCCTTGCGACCCGGCGAACCGGCCTACGCTTACAGCGCGGTTTTCGCTCCGACGAAACTCACCGGGAAAATCTTCCACCGCTGGTCTTACTATGATCAAGTCCGCGAGCGTTGGATAGAGGTCGGCCGCATCGGTTTTCCGATTGTCGGCGGACGCGACGGGGGATACCGCGGTTATTCGGTTAAAGAGAATGTTTTGCCGGGCCGCTGGCGAGTGGACGTGATCACCGAGCGCGATCAAATTATCGGACGGATAAATTTCAACGTTAAAGAGACGGTTGTTCTGTCACCGGCGGAATGGCTTGTTAGGTAGTAAAAAGAACGACCCCACAACATCCTTACATTCTCAAGTTTGTCAGACTGTTGTGGTTGCACTTCAAGGTTGAATGTACCTGTGATGGGATTGACAGAAGTGGAGAAGGTATGTTACACTCCTGGAGGTTTGATGGTGGCGCGTTGCCGCCATGGTTGAAGAGAAAATTGCGAGGAGGTGCGGCGTGGAGATTCTGTTGGGTGTCGTGTTTCTGATCATCCTGTTTGCGGGGCTGCTTGCCGTCAGCGCGCTCATCAATGGTTTCGTGCTGACCTGCCTCTGGAGCTGGTTCATTGTCCCGACATTCGGCTTGGCGGAACTTTCCCTGACTCAGGCTATTGGCTTGGGATTGATCGTCGGTTTCCTAACCCATCGGCGCACCAAAAAATTACATTCCCGCGACGAAAAGAAAAGCATAACGGATGATGCAGCCTCTTTGTTTGTGGAAATACTCATCAGCCCGTTCATTGTGCTTTTCTTCGGATGGGTCGTCACCAAGTTTATGTAAACGCCCGTTGGCATTACATAGATAAACTACAACCCCGTTCCGCCTTCGCGGAACGGGGTTTTTGTTTCTGCTAAGCTTGGCGCGGGTTGAAACTATCCCCTAAACGCTATACCCTAAACAGCATGAAGCTATCCATTGGCATAGCATGGACACAAACCGACATATAAAGGTGATCCCGTTCCAGGTAAAAACAAAAATGCCCGCGCTGTAAAGTAGCGGTTAGAGAGTAATCGTAATTTCTGGAGTAATGCCCCCTGTATTGAAAAAATCCCACGTAATAAAGCTAACTACTTAATAGCAATTTCATCAATCCAAAATTCACTGTCGTCATAGCCGAGATCATCATCAAGTTGTAGGAGTATCGTGGTTACCGGGCCAAAGTTTTTCATATTAAAGCAACTTGACCAGTCATTCTGCGCCGTAAGTCCAGTTAACTTAGCGCGTACTTGGTTAGTAGCGCATACTTCACCATTACCACCAAATTCAAAATCAATCTTGGCCCATGTGTTATTAGAGGCTGATTGAGAAATCGGATCAAGTTCTTGCCCATTAAATCGGGTTTTGCCACCTGAACCGATATCAATGGTGAACATTTCGGATCCGCAGCCATCCACCGTATCAGTTCCGGCGCAAAAGATTATGTAGTGGGTAGCCACGCCAGGAGTAATCTTGACATAAAGTGACCCGGAACCATTAAGACGGGCGGGGAATTGACGATAAATTTTACCATAGCCTTCCGCTACCCCGCCCATTTTTAAGCACGAGCCGGACTGACAATCAGAGGAAGAAATTTGAATTGCCTCATCAAGACCATAAGCTTTAATCCACGATCCGCTCCATCCTAAGCCACCATCAGGATATGATTCAAAACTATCTGAAGCGTTTTCTGCCTCCAACGTTGTAAATGTTTGATCACTAGTTAAATTTAGTTCTGGAATCCCAGACTCAATAAACCTGGCGTCGGAGATCTTGAAGTGGTAGGTGCTCGATTGCAAAAGACCGGTTAGCGCCACACTTTGTTTACCAGAATTTAAATAAGTGACCATTTGTGATCTAGAGTAGCTATCCGTTAATCCATAGAACAAAACAGCGTCGCGTGGCGAATCAGTTGCCCAGCCTATATTCGCAGAATTTTCAGTGACACTTACCACAATGTCTGAAATTGCCGGTCGACTGATGGGTGAATCCAGAGTGGTAGTTGCTTGCAGAAAGCTATACAAAGTGGTCGAACCCGTTAAGACGTCTTTAAGCGCTTCATTATAACGAGACTCGGTTTGAAGTATCATATCAAGAGTTTGTTGATAGCATGGATCAAATGACTCAGAATTTTTTATTTTCTGGAAAAGAGTGTATTTAATGCTTAGGTAATCAGAATCAGTAAGGGTCGGGCTTGCACCGTCGCAATTATTCAAAACAGACGGACTGTAATCATACGCGCCCTGCACTAAGAAATAGATCAACTTATATTGTTCGGCTGAAATACTGTATTGACTAGACAAATATTCCCAAGTCCAATTCGGTTCTGCTGGGGTAGCAGTAATAAATGCTTGGTCGGAAGTTAAAAACAGCTCCAATCCTCCAAGTCCTGATCCTCCAAATTGCACAGCCGTAGCATCCGCTATACGAAAGTGATATGTAGTAGATGGTGAGAGGCCGGTTAGTGTTACAACTTGTCGCGCAGAAACTGAATAGCTAACCACTTTATAGCTTGAAAAGCTGTAATTATCTGGCGTTGTAGCCGTGCCGTACGATAAAGCAGCATCACGAGGCTGATCAGTCACCCAGCTAATTGTGGCTGAATTTTCAGTAACACTAACTAAAATATCCGAAATAACAGGGAGCGCTTGAATCGGCGTGCTAAGAGTAGTTGTTCCAGACAGTAATTGCTCCAGTGTTATATTCCCGATTACCACATCCTTTAAAACTTCATTAAACCTAGATTCAAGCTGAACAATTTCCCCAACGGTCTGCCGATAGCACTCATCAAATGGCTCAGAATTTTTTATTTTTGTAAATAAAGTGTATTTAATACTTAAATAATCCACTAATGATAAAGTAGGGCTTGCTTCTTTACAGTTATTTAAAATGTGGAAAGGATTCGTCCAAAATGGGTAACTGGACTCTACCCAACCAATAACACGCATTACTTTAATTTGTTTATCAGTAAAACTATATTGTTTAGACAAATATTCCCAAGTCCAATTCGGTTCTGCTGGGGTAGCAGGAATTGCAGGTGTTGCAGGAATTGCCGGAATGCCAGCGCCCGGTGTTGGTTCTGCTGGCGTGGCAGGCTTTGCGGGAATTGTTCCTGATGGAGTGATTGACGGAGGAGTAGCAGGGGATTGTGGTGAAAGTAAATTTGGCTTGCTGGATGGAACTTCAGTAAGTTTTGCACCAATCTGCTTCGATGGAGCGGCTTTTAACGATTCAATTTCTTTTTTCAGCCCATCAATTTCTTGTTTTTGAGTAACAACAACCTGTTCTAGTTTCTGAATTTGTTGCGTAGCGTGCTCCTGTGCTTTTGTACTGATTTCGATGGCTTTACGGATTGCATCTTTAGCTTCATCTGAAACTTTGTTATAAACCCCATTCAAAATTTCTTGATGCTTCGTTGTGCTGGCTCTTATTTCTCCAAGAAGGATATTTATCGTTTCTCCTTGAGTAGCTTGGGTTTGCTCGGCTGCAAATGAAATACTATTTTGATAATTGGCAATAGCTGTGTCGGCGGCCTTTGAATTACCTTTAATAGCTACAACTTCTGTCTCAGCTATTTTTTCTTCAGCATGAGAGAGTGCTTTCTCAACCTTGTTTTGCGTGTTAAAAGTAAGCAGTAGATCAACGTTTTCAAATAAAACATCCAAAAAATAAAACGGACTTTCTGGAGTCAATCCCGCCTTTACCTCTTTTGCGGCAAAAATTGGGGCCGGAAAAACCAGAATTATTACTAGCAACACAAAAACAATCTTTGTTTTCATATTCATTTGAATTTACATATACTATCACAAATATTACCAGATGTCAATAGTAAGCAGGTGAATAGCTTTACAATGAAACTAATTTCTTGTAATAACAAGAGGTGAGGTTAAGCATCGGAATCGTCGGTCTTCCAAACGTGGGGAAATCCACGCTTTTTAAGATTCTGACGAAAAATGACGTGAATATCGCCAATTATCCGTTCGCGACGATTGATCCGAACGTGGGCGTGGTGCCCGTGCCGGATGAGCGGTTGGATAAGCTGGCGGCGATGAACAAATCGGCTAAGAAAGTGCCGGCGGTAGTGGAATTTTACGATATTGCCGGCTTGGTGAAAGGCGCCAATAAAGGCGAGGGGCTGGGTAATCAGTTTCTTTCACACATAAAAGAGACGCAGGCGATTGTGATGGTGTTGCGGGTTTTTCCGAGCGACGAAATCATTCACGTGGAAAATTCCGTGGACCCGATTCGCGACATGGAGATCATCAACACCGAACTCGCGTTGAAAGACCTGGAAATTATTGATAAGGCAACGAAGCGGCTGGAGGCGGATGCCAAGGGAGGGGATAAAGAAGCGGCGAAAGCGCTGGAGGAATTAAAAAAAATAAAAATCGCGCTAGAACAAGGCCGTCCGTTAAAAGAAGAGAGTTATCCGCTCATTCGCACGAACGTGCGAATGACTGAATTGAACCTATTAACGGCAAAAAAGCAGATTTATTTGTTCAATGGCAAGCCGGAGCATGTTTCGGAAGAACTTAAGTCACGTATCGTAAACCTTGGGGCATCGTATGTCATCACTGACTTATCCGCCGCCAATGAAATCCCGGAGCTTGTCAGAAAGGCTTATGAGATCTTGGATTTAATCAGTTTCCTAACCACCGGGGAAAAAGAATCCCGCGCCTGGACAATCAAGCGCGGCGCCAAAGCTCCGGAAGCCGCCGGCGCGATTCATACTGATTTTGAGAAAAAATTCATCCGCGCGGAAGTGATTAACTGGCAAAAATTGCTGGAAGCCGGCTCCTGGTCCGCCGCCAAACAAAAAGGCTGGCTGCGTTTGGAAGGTAAAGAATATACCGTCGCCGACGGCGATGTTATGGAAATCAGGCATGGCTAGAAAAACCACCCCCAACCTGGTGGGCAGTTTTATTCAATGACGACTGTAAAGGCTCCGGGCGGCGTCGGCTGGCCGAATAAAACATAAAAAATATTCTTTTCCCGCTGTTTTTCCGGAGTAAAGGTGTCGGTAATGAACATTACCGTCTGGGAGGGCATCGGAATGCCGCGTACCAGCACTCCGTCAGCTTTTACAATCACATATTTGGGCAATTCTTTCGGCAAAGAATTCAGCCGACGCCCGATTTGGACATAGTTTTCGGCGAAAGCGCCCCGAGTGTTGGGCCGCATGCCCCAAGTTTTAAAATAAAGAAGATGGGTATGCAACATGAAAATTACTAAAATAGTCATCGCGGTTGAGAACAGTAATTTCCGATCGGTGCGCCGCTCAAGATACCCGTAAAGCGCCGCGCCACCGATACCGGCAAAGATAAATACCGGCGGCGCCATTAAAATTGAGCGAAGCGCGTGCGGCAAGCCCTCGTTGGAAATAATTACCGGCAAAGCCGCGACAAATAGCCAAACCGATAAAATCGCCCAGCGCTTTTGGATGATTGAGGCAATAACGCCGATCAGGAGAAATACCCCCACCGGCCAGTAAAGGAGAGGCGCTCCGGCAAAATTGTGCCGCCAGTTCCAGTCGCCGGAAATATTAAATTGACCCAATGTTTTGAGTAAATTCCAGGCAAGATCTTGAACTGGCGCGGGGGAATTAAAAACAGAAACCTGGCCGGTGCGGCCTAGAAAATCGGCCGGATTTTGCGCGAAATAAACAAATATC
>Ga0187893_10010858_pt1 | contig 13396 bp, 17 predicted proteins | sample MA1701074metaG_FD_139574 | JGI IMG/M metagenome (GOLD analysis project Ga0187893, IMG submission 139574) | White microbial mat communities from a basaltic lava cave in the Kipuka Kanohina Cave System on the Island of Hawaii, USA - MA170107-4 metaG ...
CACTTCGCGGGCAATCAGCACAGCCTTCTTAATGACGCTCTCGACTCGGCGAGGATTGTTCGGAACTACCGACGCCACATAGGCGCACCCAGCCACCTTCGCCATTTGCAACATGTCCATCTTTTCAAACTTCTTGCCCAGCGGGGCCATCTTCAAGACTGCCCCACGGTTGGTCATCCCACTTTCCTGCCCACCGGTGTTACCGTAGACTTCATTATCCAACATAATCGTGGTGAACCGCTCCTTTCTGAACCAGGAGTGGAGCACTTGTTGGAAACCGATGTCCGCCGTTCCACCGTCTCCCGCCATGACCACTACGTCTTTAGGCTTGTCACCGAACCGCAACCGTAGCCCGCGCGACAGTCCACTTGCGACACCGTTCTGATCCCCATAGTTGCCGTATACAAACGGAATCGCAGCCTGTGAAATCGCTAACCGCCCGCAGCCTGCTGTTCCGATAGTAATGGTATCTTCTGGGTTGGGGAAGGCGATGATCGCTAGGCGGATGAACAGGGTCATCGCGCATCCGGCGCACATGGGATGCTCTTCGAGAATTTCCTTAAAACTCCCCATTTGGGAAACAGCGATTTTCTTTCCAAACGGGCCATGTTCGACCATGTCCCGATATTCTTTGGGCATGAACTTCTCAAATCCACCTGAAAACTTTACATAATCAAGACTCATCGCAATACCTCCTCTATCGTTTATCGTTACAAGGAAAATCTCTTGCCTAAACGGAATTACGCAACTCTGCTCAATGCGACAAGCCCGCGGAATTTCGAGGTCAAATGAACCCGACTGACACTACTACGAACGTTCACACGAGTATGCATCGTAGCAAAGCCCAAAAAAGACTGTCAATGAGAAACGTTGACACACACCCGTAACACGTACGCGCCGCAAGATATTATAACGTCCTGATAATCAACGCAACTTTTCAGAAGGCCCACCACACCAAATAGAAGGCCTAGCACACTCTACGAGCGTAGGCCATTCGCCCTAACAACTTGCGGATTTGTCACGATTGCACATCTGCTGAATGTTCGACGACTTCATGGCATTGGAAAGAGAGATTGCTGATTCCACAAAACCTGTCTAGACTAGAGCACTATGTCAACCCGCGTTATCATATCCGGGGAAGATACAGGCGATCAGCACGCGGGCGGTGTCCACAAACGTCCTCCGATTCCGGACAATTCACTCAAAGCCGAATGCCCGAAGTTCATGAGCCATGGTCCCTGTGGGGGCGTTCGAAAAGGAGGGTCGTGTGAGGTGTACCCCGAAATGACTTGCCCCTGGGTGACTCTCTACATTCAATTGGAAAAAATCGGCCAAGTGGAGTGGATGAAACAAGTCTAGAAGACGTGAGGCGTGAAACGTTGGGGAAGAAACCCAAGAGCAGCAAACTCGGATACAACGAGCGGCATGCAATGAGCGGTATTAATGCTCTATTGCCTGACATCGAAACGTTCCCTAACCAATATAAGGGGTACGAGGTTACGATCGAGATCCCTGAATATACCGCGATCTGTCCAAAAACTCATCTGGCGGACTTCGGGACAATAACCCTGCACTACATGCCCGACAAGGAATGTCTCGAACTTAAGTCGCTCAAAATGTACATCCATGCTTACCGCAATCTCGGCATCTTCTATGAAAATTCCGTCAATCGAATCTTGCAGGATGTCGTGAAGGCCTGCCGGCCTGTATGGGCCAGAGTAACCGGTACCTTCGCCGCCCGTGGGGGACTCCGAAGCATCATTGAGGCTAAGTATCCGTAGCCTCATCTACTATTCATGCCCCTGCGCCCATTAGATTCCCTTTTATGGCCATCTATGCAATCGGCGATGTGCAGGGATGCAATGAGGTTCTGCAACGCCTGATCGAACAGATTCAATTTGACCCCGCATCCGACCGCCTCTGGTTCGTCGGAGATTTGGTGAACCGCGGGCCGGACTCACTCAAGGTCCTCCGATATATCAAACAGCTTGGCCCTGCAGCACAGATCGTCCTGGGAAACCATGATCTCTTTCTACTCGCAGCCGCAGAAGACATCGTCACACTCCGCCCAAAAGACACGATTCAGGATGTGCTGGCGGCAGAGGACCGAGCAGAATTGGTGGACTGGCTTCGGCGCCAACCCCTCCATTACCGTGAGCGATCGTTCTTCATGGCGCACGCGGGTCTCTTGCCTCAATGGACGATCGATGAAGCCGTGAACCTTGCAAGTGAAGTCGAAGCCGTATTATCCGGCCCACAGTATCGATCCATCCTCGAAGCGCTCTTCCAAGGACTCTCGCCTCGGTGGGATCCCACCCTGGCTGGCAACGAACGTCTCACGAGCATTACCCGAGTGTTGACAAAAATACGGACCTGCACCTCCGCGGGTGACTTATCCGGATTCTCCGGCCCTCCGGAAGAGGCTCCTGCCGGATTTCTTCCTTGGTTTCGGCACCCCCACCAACGGCAACCAGACATCACGATCGTATGCGGCCACTGGGCCGCGCTTGGGCTCCATATCGAACCAACTCTCCTGGCGATTGACAGCGGTTGCATATGGGGGAGGCAACTGACAGCAATTCGATTAGATGATCGGCAGGTTTTTCAAGTCGATAATCTCAAGAGGAGCCGTCGCAGCTCCTCTTAACTGACCTCAGATTCCTGCGACCAGTCGAACAAGCGGAACCTTCTCGGGGATCCCATACGTCAGCGATTCCTTCACCTCGTCCGGATCTACATATGTACCAAACAGACGATCCCACAGTGTAAAAGTCACTCCTAAATTGGTGGTGTAATGCGCGGGGTTATCACTATGATGAATGTGGTGGTAACGTGGGGTGACCAGCACCAATTCTAGCCAATTCGACCTCCATGAGACATTCATATGCATCCAATCGTTCAGCACCAGGTGAGAGGAAAGAACGGCCAACCAGATCCACCAAGGAGACAAATCAAACAATGGGTAGGCGAACATCCAGGGCAAGTTAAACAGTGTTTGTTGAGGAAGTGAGGCCCGGTAGCCAGCAAGCCAGTAAAGTGTGGCGGGTGAGTGATGCCATTTGTGGATGCGCCAGATTGGGTGAAGATGCACGAATCGATGCATCCAATAGGCCCCGAAGTCGCCGACCACATAATAGAGCACGAATCGTATGCCTACGGGTAATGCCAGAATGAATTCTGGCACATGGGCACGGATGACGATCTGATTGCTCAGAAATTGTGCTGCCGGAACCAGCACAAAGCCTACGAGTGTGCAGCCGATGAGGTCGTAGAGAAAAACCGAGCGGTACGAAATTTTCCGCGCCGGGACGATTAATTCGAGCCCTGTGAATGCGAGCGCTCTCGCAAGAAACAGCAAGAGGACAAATAAGTGGTTGTCGAGAATAAACGCCCGAAATTCGTGGCTGAAGATATATTCGATCCATTCCATAGTCAGCACCTGCGACATTGATCCCGGCTTAAAGGACCATCGCAGAACCTGTTACCAACAAGAGGTGTGCTCTGGGCTATCTGTCACAAATTGTATTCTATGAGCAAAGTTTTCGCGGCATCTTGAACGGGAGTATATCTTCCAGATCAGGAGAAGACTCCAAGGGAGTAGCATTGGGCTAGCGGTAGCTTTCGGAATCGGTTGGAAACTTGCCCTCCTCAACTTCTTCTTTATAACGCCTGAGCGCCTGGAGTGCGTCGGCCTTCAGGTGGGCATAGGGTTTGACAAACCTCGGTACGAACTCATCGAAAAGACCGAGAAGATCATAGAGCACAAGAACCTGGCCGTCACAGTGGGGACCGGCCCCGATTCCGATTGTGGGAATGGCTACCTGTTCCGTGATGGTCTTAGCCAGCTTGGCTGGAATCGCTTCGAGCACGATGGCGAACGCGCCGGCCAATTCGAGTGCTTTGGCATCATTGAGCAGGGATCGTGCATGATCCGATTCTCTCCCTTGCACTTTGTAGCCGCCATATCGATGAACAGATTGGGGCGTCATACCGAGATGTCCCATCACCGGAATCCCGATCCCGGCCATCGCTGCCACACGATCGACCACAGCTGCGCCGCCTTCCAGCTTAACTGCATGGGCCCCGACCTGCAGAAACCGTCCAGCATTGCGAAGCGCATCCTCGTCGCCGGCCTGATAGGACATGAACGGCATATCGCCGATGACAAGCGCCTGTTGTGCAGCCCCAGCTACAAGCTTCGTGTGGTAGAGCATGTCGTCCATCGTCACAGAAAGAGTGTTAGCCTTCCCCTGTACGACCACACCAAGTGAATCACCGACCAGAATCGTTTTGATGCCGGCCTGCTCGACAATGCGCGTAAAAATCGCATCGTAGGCCGTAACGACGATGAGCTTTTTCTTGTCGTGCTTGTAGCGTTGAAACTCGGGGATCGTCATTGACCTACTTCCGCTTTAGTGATGATGTCGGTTAGTCGGTGCGTGGCCTTGATGGCCATGATATGGACCCCGTCGCAGTACGGCCGCACCGCCTTGATCGTCCGCACCGCAATATCGACCCCCACATCCTCTGCGCGCTCGGGACCGGCTGCTTTGAGTTCGTCGATCATTTCCTGAGGGACTGACACGCCGGGAATATTGGCATTCATGAACTCCGCCATCTTAGCGTTCCGGAGAACCAGAATACCCGCAAGCACTTTAACCTTAAAAGGGCGCACAGCCTTCATGAAGGAGGCAAATTGTTCCGGATGGTAAATCGCCTGTGTCTGGAAAAACTGCGCACCCGCTTTCACCTTGACTTCGAACTTCGCGAGCATGGGGCCCAGTGGATCGGCCTCCGGGGTCACGGCGGCTCCAATCGTAAACTGCGTTGCACCGTCCAATTTGCTTCCCGCAAGATCACGTCCATTGTTGAGTCCTTGCACCATCTGCATCACCTGCACTGAGTCCAGATCGTAGACCGGCTTCGCCTCTTTATGGTCTCCGACAGTCGGATAGTCCCCTGTGAGGCACAGAATATTGCGAATACCGAGCATGGAGGCGCCCATGAGATCCGACTGCATTGCAATCCGATTCCGGTCACGACACGTTATCTGCATGACTGGATCATGGCCCAGTTCGTAGAGAAGTCGACAGACGGGGAGGGACCCGGCCCGCACAACGGCAGCCGTGTTATCCGTCACATTCACCCCGTGCACACGCCCCACTAACCGCTTCGCATTCTCTAGCACGCTGGAAATGTTGGTGCCTTTGGGAGGATTGTACTCAATCGTGACAGCAAACTGTCCTCCATCGAGCACTTCCCGTAATCGCTTCGGCTCGCGACTCATGCTTTTTATTTTACTCCTCCACTCCCACCTACGGCTGTGAGAGGAATGGCGTGCTCCCCCTGCGCGCATCGGACGAGCACCGCTTTATCGTGCGCGTTCTGCGAGCAAGGGAGCGCCCATTCCTTCTACAGCACTCCCGCCATTCTCTTAGCAGACTCCACGGTGTTGTCCAGGAGCATCGCAATTGTCATCGGCCCCACTCCGCCCGGTACAGGACTGATCCAGCCAGCCTTTTGACTGACCGGTTCAAAATCGACATCGCCAACGACTTTCCCATCGGACAGCCGGTTCGTTCCAACGTCGATCACGACTGCTCCTTCACGCACCATGTCGGCGGTAACAAATTTGGCCTTCCCGATTGCGACCAGCAGCAGCTCGGCTTCACGACAGACCGCCGGTAAATCCTTCGTCTTAGAGTGGCAAATTGTTACGGTCGCGTTGCGCTGGAGTAACATGAGTGCTAACGGCTTGCCGACGATATTACTCCGTCCCAATACGACGGCGCGCTTCCCTTCGATGCTCACGCCGGTGGATTCGATCATTTTGACGACGCCCTTCGGCGTGCAGGCTTCAAACACGGGATGGCCCTCAACGAGTCGACCGAAATTGTACGGATGAAATCCGTCTGCGTCCTTGTCAGGCGACACCGCTTCAAGAACGACTTTGCTGTCGATATGCTTCGGAAGCGGCAGCTGAACCAGTATCCCGTGGATCTTGGGGTCAGCGTTTTCCTTTTCGATCAAGGCCAACAACTCTGCTTGCGTCGTGTTCGCCGGCAACTTGTGATCATCGATATGGATGCCTGCTGCATCACAGGCTTTTTGCTTACTCTTCACATAGAGATGCGAAGCAGGGTCATCGCCCACTAAAATGGTCGCAAGGCCGGGTTTTATCCCTGTCTTAGCCAGAACTGTCGCTGATTCAATTGCTAACCGTTCACGTACTTGCAATGCTAAGGCTTTGCCGTCGATTAATCGTGCCGCCACGGATTCCTCCTCAATTAAAAGATCGTCAAAAAACATGGCACCATAGCAGGGCATTTTTGAGCAAGTCAACGACCCTTGCAGCGTTAGACGTGAAACGTGAAAAGTGAAACGAGAGAAGGGGGAATCGTACAATCGATCACTGCCATGGTGCCATTAGCCTTGAGGTTTTACGGTTCACGTTCGTTCCTTGACAGGCTCTCCGCATGGCAGCTACGATGCTCCCATCGACCACAATCAATAGCCGTCCATCTCGTGGACAGAACCCCCTCTGTGATATCCCTTCTGACACGCCGCATAGGCCACCAGGCAGCCTGGTTTCTCTTCATCATGTCGTTTCTGCTCGCCAGCCCACTCCACGCCCAGATCACCGTAACGGAACTTCAATCGCCCTATAGTTTTGTCAACGATCCGATCGAGAAGAGTTATTTCATCTCGAGCGTGAACGGCGATCCGGAAACCGCCGACAATAACGGATTCATTACCAAGCTCAATCTCCATGGCAAACTCCTTAATCTGAAATTTATCGAAGGAGGAAAAGATGACGTGACGCTCCATGCTCCCAAAGGCATGGCATTAGTTGAACACGTTCTTTACGTGGCCGACCTCGATACCCTGCGAGGCTTCGACACAATCACAGGTAAGCCGGTCATGGCGCTTACTATTCGATCGCGCGCGACGTCACAGTCTGAGTCGCTTCGGACCTCGTTGAGCGATGTGACCTATGATGGCAAGGGACACCTCTATTGCTCCGACCAGAAAGCCAACACGATTTACCGGGTCGATCTGGCTGCCCAGGCGATCTCCGTGCTCGTCACAGACCCTTCCCTTGCAGGACCCACAGGGCTTGCCATCCATCCTAAATCAGGTCAGATCATTGCGGTCAGTTGGGAAAAGGGTAAGATTTCGGAAATCTCTCCGGACGGGGTGGTAACGGAGTTTGTCTCTAACGGATTCTTTTCCAACCGCTTTCAGAATCTGCGCGGAGTAGACTTCGATCGTTGGGGCAACATGTACGTCTCCGATTTCACAACGGGAAAAGTCTGGCGCATGGACTGGGACAAGCGGTTCAAAGTCATCGCCGAATTCTTGCCTTCGCCGGGAGACCTCAGCATAGACCGTGCGAATAATCTCATCCTTGTGCCCTATGAATTGGCTCATGCAGCGGAGATGAATGGACTTGAAACCCCCAGCAGCGGGAAGACGAAACAAGAGAAACGGACGTTGGCAGACTATGGGTTTATTCCTCCGCCGCCGAAGCCGGTGCCAGAAGGACCCGCAACGAAATGAACCACTGCTCTTATTGCAAACAACGGAAAGGCAAGCGGCCGTGCCCCGCCTTGGCAGGGCTGATTTGCAGCCAATGTTGCGGTGAGCACCGAATCGTGAGGGTCTTATGCCCGGCCGACTGCGTCTATCTCGAATCCGGAAGCGACTATCAGCAGAAACGGCTTGCGGAACAATTCATGCCAGTACGCCGCGATTTCTATCGCGAGCTGGAGGAGATTGGCAGCGAAAAGGCTGTGGCCCTGTTCAATCTCGTTGAGGTCGTGATCTTCAGTTACTTCCAGGGACGCCGCGACGGACAGGATGCGGAAGTCGTGGCGGCATTGCAGGCCTTGCGGCGAACGCTCAGTCCTCTCCATATTCCCGCTGCACCGATGCCGGTCTTCGCAGAACGCTTGAAGAAGGAGTACGACGCTTTCAAGAAGCAGAATCCTCAGCAGATTGCCGATACGTCCTCCGCACCTGAAATACTGGACCGCGCGATTGCCTTCGTTGCACGCTTTTCCGGTACAGACCTTCAATCACAACGGTTCCTGGGAGGACTCGTAGGCTATGTGCGCGCCTACCATCCGGAAATTGTGGAACACCTGACCAAACAGCATGAACCTGGCCACATCATCTTGCCCGGGCAACAGTTCATGCCGTCTCCGGCACCTGCGCCTCATACCCATGGACCGGAGTGTCACCACCACTGACCGCTGACCTCCATCGAGGAGGGGAAACAGTAAGTCATGAGCCCAGAGCCGGCACGAAAGATCAGAAGGGCACGCCGAGTAGAATTACGTTGCACCCTCAGATTTTCCGGTGAGATCGAGGGTGATGCCATGATCACAAACATCTCAACCTCCGGTTGTCGAGCCGAATCAGACATCAACATGGCGGAAGGAATCGACGTGCAGGTCGCACTTCAACTTCCTGACCAGTCATCACCGGTGAAAGTCGAACGCGCCTCCGTGCGGTGGGTTTCAAACCGTGCCTTCGGTCTGAGCTTCATTCTGTTCTTTCCGTCCGAACGAGCCCGCCTCCACGCATATCTCGAAACCATAAAAAAGTAACCGCCCTCCTAACGGGGACACGCAGCGCAGTTCCGCCCCGCCGGATGCCTTCATTCGACAATCGTCACCGTCATCTCAACCCGCTCGTTCGGCAGGTCATGATCGTTTCTCGGCACGATCACAATCTTATCGGCCACGCCGATGCCTCTGGTCACCTCGCCGAACGCCGTGTACTTTCCATCGAGGAAATGTGACGGTTCGACGACAATAAAGAACTGCGACCCGGCGGTGTCGGGCTCGTTCGCCCGCGCCATCGACACAATGCCGCGCTTGTGAGGAATGTCACTGAACTCCGCCTTGAGCAAAACGGGATTGCCTTTTTCATCCTTGGGCCCACCCTGCCCATAGGAGTCCTTGCGCAACGAGCTCTTGGTGTTGGGATCACCACCCTGAATCATGAAACCGGGGATCACGCGATGGAAAATCGTCCCGTCGTAAAAGCCGGACTTGGCCAGCTTGATAAAGTTTTGAACATGATTTGGGGCGACATCGGGATAGAATTTGATATGCATGTCTCCATACTTCGTCTTGATAATCGCTTTCGGACCGGGACTTGGCGGAGCAGCGGCTTCTTTCACATCAACCTTCCCCCCACAACCTGCGAGGAAACCGACTCCCAACAACGCTCCGCAGAGCATGAGGCCTCTTAGAGCAGCAAAGTCGCACGCCATACCCCACCAATCTCGCATCGTTTACTCGATCACCACAACCGTCATCTCCGCTCGTTCCGTCGGGAGATCGCGGCTGTTTCTCGGTAGACCGACAATCTTGTCCGCCACCTCCATCCCCTTCACCACCTCGCCGAAGACCGTATATTGCCCGTCGAGAAAATTCGAATCCTTGACGACGATGAAGAACTGAGAACCGGCGCTGTCGGGATCGTTCGTGCGCGCCATGGAGAGAATGCCTCGCCTATGAGGAATGTCGTTGAATTCAGCCTTGAGCCGGTGCGTCGGCCCTCCCTGACCGTAGGTCTCCGGCTTATTCAGATCCTTGGTGTTAGGATCGCCGCCCTGAATCATGAACCCTGGAATCACTCGATGAAAGATCGTGCCGTTGTAAAAACCTGACTTTGCCAACGCGATAAAATTTTCGACATGCTTGGGTGCCTTCTCCGGAAAGAAGGCAATGTCCATGTCGCCATACTTTGTTTTAACGATAGCCTTGGGACTTTTCGCCCCCTCCGCTTTGCCTACCGGAGCCTTGTCGGCGGCGTAAAGAACACCCATGCCCAGCAACACACTCCCACCGAGCACGAGTGCCGCCGCCGCCATCTTCACAACGACTTGTCTTCGCATTATGAGCCTCCCTGGAATGATACCTGCTATCGTTTCCTGTCATCCTACCATGGCAACTTGATCAAGACCCTACCCGCTGGAGAGCTTGCCTCGCTGCTCGTTGTTCAGCTTCCTTCTTGCTTCTCCCTGAACCCACTCCCACAACTTCACCCTGGATGGACAGTTCCACCTCGAAGAGTTTCTCGTGGTCGGGTCCTGTTTCTTTAACAGTCGCATAACGCGGCAACGTGTCATGCCGCTTTTGGCACCACTCCTGAAATTGTGTCTTGTAGTCGCCCGCTCCCGGCTGCTCCTGCTGCGCGGCAATCTGCGTGAGTTCTTCTGCGAAAATGCGGCGCGTCACCGTGCGGCTTGCCTCGAACCCTCCGTCCAGATGAACAGCGGCAAGCACCGCTTCCAATGCATCGGCTAACAAGGAATCCTTCTCCTGCCCCTTCGAGCGGGCCTCCCCACGCCCAAGCTTGAGGTGCGCCCCCAGTCCGAGACGACGAGCGACCTGAGCCAGCGATGCCTCACTCACCACCTGTGCCTTCAACTTCGAAAGGGTCCCCTCGGAGGATTGCGGTAACGTCGATGCCAGATACTCACTCATCACAAGCGACAACACCGCATCGCCGAGAAATTCAAGCCGCTCGTTATGCTGAGTCGAGACCTTTTTTTGTTCGTTGACGAGAGAGGAATGCGTCAATGCCTCATCAAGCAAGGCAAGCGCGTTAAATCGATAGCCCAACGAGGACTGAAGCGAGTCGGCGGAGGGAACCGAAGTCATAGCGGCGAGTACATCACGCGCACCGGCCTTTCAGGCCTCAGGCTTTTTAAAGAGCAGGCAGGCGTTGACTCCGCCGAATCCAAATGAATTCGACAATGTCACTGTCACCGAAGCCGGCCTGGCCCGGTGCGGGATATAGTCCAGATCGCAGGCAGGATCCGCATGATCCAAGTTGATCGTCGGAGGAAGTATCCCATGATGAAGCGCCAGCACGCTAAAGATTGCTTCAATCCCGCCAGCCGCCCCGAGCAAGTGACCAGTCATCGATTTGGTCGAGCTCACGGGAATACGAAAAGCCTGCTCGCCGAATACCTGTTTGATCGCCTTGGTCTCAATCGCATCCGCCATCGTCGACGTTCCATGCGCATTGATGTACCCGACCCGGCTTTTATCGATACCGGCATCCTTCAAGGCCAGCTCCATACAGCGGACTGCGCCCTCTCCTTCTTCAGACGGAGCGGTAATATGGTACGCGTCGCTATTCATGCCGTAGCCGATCACTTCGGCATAGATCCGAACACCTCGCCGGCGCGCATGCTCCAGTTCCTCCAACACGACGACTCCGGCGCCTTCACCGAGCACGAATCCGTCGCGATCCCTGTCGAACGGTCGACTCGCTTTCGTCGGATCATCGTTGCGAAACGACAAAGCCTTCGCTGCCGCAAAGCCTCCAACCCCCAACGGAGTAATGGCGGCCTCAGCTCCCCCGGCGATCATAACATCGGCATCGCCCGCCTGAATCAATCGATACGCATCGCCGATACAGTGGTTACCCGTGGCACAAGCCGTCACCGCACAGGAGTTCGGCCCCTTTGCGCCAAGTCTGATCGCCACCTGCCCGGAAGCCAAGTTGATGATGGTCATCGGAATGAAAAACGGCGAGATACGACCGGGGCCTTTCTCCTGCAGAATCTTGTGGTAATGCTCGATCGATCCAAGCCCACCGATGCCCGATCCGATATACACACCGACTTTGGTGGCCTCTTCAGGCGCTACGGTAAACCCCGCATCGTCCACCGCCAGCTGGGCAGCGCCGACGGCGTAATGGATGAAGGTGTCCATCTTCTTGATTTCTTTTTTCTCGATGAACTCTGCCGGATCGAAGTCCTTCACTTCGCCCGCGATTTGAGCATCATACGACGTGGGGTCGAATTTTGTGATTCGACCGATGCCGGACTCACCGGCGCAAAGGGCTTTCCAGGTCTTTTCGACACCCGTCCCCAGAGGCGTAATCGCCCCCAGCCCGGTCACGACGATCCGTCTGGTCGAGCGAACACTCATCGCGTCACTACGATCGCTAGGCTTTTTCTTTGATGTAGTCCAGCGCTTTCCCGACAGTCAGAATCTTCTCTGCATCTTCGTCGGGAATCTCGATGCCGAATTCTTCTTCGAGAGCCATGACCAACTCGACCGTGTCTAGCGAGTCGGCGCCAAGATCCTCCACGAAGCTGGCTTCAGGCGTGACCTCATCTTCTTCAACTCCGAGCTGTTCACCAATAATTTTTTTTACCCGTTCATCCACAGTACCCATCGATTTTCCTACCTCCTTCCCCATCCTAGACCTCCTTCTCGCTGCACAGCCGCCGCAGCATTTTACAATATTCTGTCCGTACAGTCGTCAAGCCATCAGCATGCCCCCGTTTACGTGCAAGACATGCCCAGTGATGTAAGCCGCCTCGTCCGACACAAGGAAACGGACTGCAGCCGCGATATCAGCCGATGTCCCTAGCCGTCCCAATGGAATTTGCTTCTGAAGCGTATCTTTTACCTCTGCAGGCAATCCCTGTGTCATCGCCGTATCGATGAATCCGGGTGCAACCGCGTTCACCGTGACTGAGCGGCTCGCATATTCCCGTGCCACCGTCTTTGTAAACCCTATGACAGCGGCCTTCGACGCCGCATAATTTGCCTGGCCCACATTACCCATAACGCCGACGATCGACGCGATGTTGACGATCCGACCATACCGCTGCTTCGTCATCGGGAGCAAGACTGCCTTTGTGCAGTTGAATGTTCCGTTTAAATTGACTTGCAGCACCAGACTCCAGTCTTCCTCCTTCATCCGCAACAACAACCCGTCGCGTGTGATTCCTGCGTTGTTCACCAAGATATCGACCTTGCCCCATTCCTTGAGCACCTGGTCGACCATGGCCTTGGTGTCAGTACTGTCCGCCACGTTCACTTTGACGTTCAACGCCTTCTGCCCCGACTGCTCTATCGTCGCGACAGTGTCCTTCGATCGACCCGGGTCAAGATCGGCAACGACAATATCCGCCCCCGCTTGCGCCAACTCTTCGGCGATCGCCCGACCGATCCCTTGCGCGGCCCCTGTAACAATCGCCACCTTACCATGTAATGACATCCGCTCGCTCCTCATGATCCCTTTACGCAGTCAATGCAGCGCGAGTTGTCTCGAGCGACTTAGGATCGTTGACATTCAGGGTCACTGCGTCCGGCAGAATTCGTTTGACCAGGCTGCTTAATACTGTCCCCGGCCCTATCTCGATGAACGTCGTCACACCTAGGGCAGCCATCCCTTTCACTGAATCTTCCCAGAGGACCGATGAGTGAAGTTGCCGTACGAGTGAAGGTTTAATGTCGCAGGCCTTCGTGATGGCCCTGGCGTCGGCATTGTTCACCAGCGGCGTGTCGAGATCAGACCAGGCAATCGACGCCAAATCTACGGCGAGTCGATCAGCCGCCTTCTGCATCAAAGA
>Ga0187893_10010859_pt1 | contig 13394 bp, 14 predicted proteins | sample MA1701074metaG_FD_139574 | JGI IMG/M metagenome (GOLD analysis project Ga0187893, IMG submission 139574) | White microbial mat communities from a basaltic lava cave in the Kipuka Kanohina Cave System on the Island of Hawaii, USA - MA170107-4 metaG ...
CTGGGGGCCCGGGTGCGCCGCGTCGGCGACGAATGAGAAACGCCCTGATCCTGCTGATCTGCCTCGAGGGGGCGACCCTCCTGGCGGCCAGCGGCGCGTTCCTGCTCTTCCCCGGGGCGTTTGCGCGGGAGCGTCTGCAGGTGCCGGAGTTCGTGCCGCGCATCGACCGCGCTGCCTTCGGGGAGACCGCGCGCTATCGCATCGAGGAACTCGGGACCGGTCGCCTGCGCGGCTATATCGAGTACGCCATCCGGCGCATCGAGGATCTGCGGGAGCAGGGTCTCGGCCGCCTCCTGACCATCGAGGTGACCGAGCTGGACGAGACCGGAAGCATGCGGCGCAACCGCCAGATCGTCTTCAAGCCGCGCCTGCACGGCTGGATGCCTCCGCTTTTCGACGAGGACGAATGGGCTCCCGGCGAAATGCCGGTCCTCAAGACGCTCACCTCATCCCTCGTGCGGGTCCGGAAGCGCGAGGTGCTCGGCTTCCTCGTGGAGGCGGTGCGCCCGATGTTCAGTGTCGAGGCGGTGCGCGACCGCTACTGGTTCGCCGAGGAGGCGCCGATCTTCGGCCTGGCGCGCCGCGAGACCGATGGGTTGGCCTACATCCTGCAATGAACGAGCGGGGCCTCATCTTCTCGGCCGCGCTGCTCCTCGCGCTCCTCACGGGCATCCTCTGGCTGGGTGCCGAGCGGCTGGGGCTGCGCGGTCCCCCGCCCCCGCCCCCGGTCCTGCGCTTCGTCAACGCCACCCTGAGCGCCCAGCCCCGGGAGTCCTTCGATCTCGTGCCCCAGGACCGCAGGCAGGCGATCCTGCGCCACCTCGTCGACCATTTGGAGGCGGAGCCGGGCTCGGCGATGGATCCCGGGACGCTGCACCCCTTCCCCCATGTCATCGTCGGAGTGGGGATCCGGCGCCCGGAGGACGCCGAATTCGCGCCCCTCAAGCTGGGGGGGATCCCCCTGTCCAACCTGGGGGCGCTCACCGCCGATGAGTGGCTCGAGGGGATCCGGATGGTGCGCGAGGAGCGGCCGGACGGCAGCGAAGGGGTGGTGCTGGAACTGGTCTACGGTCACCCCTCGGGCGGCCAGCGCGTCTACGTGGTCGATCCGGCCCACCCGACCCCGGTGCTCGGGTGGTTCCGCCTCGAGATCCGCAACCCGGGCGCAGGGCCGGAGATCTACTTCGTCCGGCCCTTGAATTGACCCTCCCCGAAGGGGGGCATAGACTGGCGGGTTTCTCCCCATGTTCGAATCGCTGACCCAGCGCCTGTCCGGCCTGTTCAGCCGCCTGACCGGCGGCGCCGGACGTCTCACCGAGGAATCGGTCCAGGAAGCGGTGCGCGAGGTCAAGCGGGCCCTGCTCGAGGCGGATGTCAGTCTCGAGGTGGTGCGCGCCTTCACCTCTGCGGTGAAGGAGAAGGCGATGGGGCGCGAGGGGATGAAGGGGATAACCCACGCCCAGCAGTTCATCAAGATCGTCCATGACGAACTGGCCGGGCTCATGGGAGGGCAGGCCGCCGATGTCCCCTTCGACCCCTCCGGCCTCACCGTGCTCATGATGGTGGGGCTGCAGGGTTCCGGCAAGACGACCACCTGCGGGAAGCTGGCTCTCTGGTTGCGGCGCAAGCACAAGAAGAACCCGATGCTCGTCGCGGCCGACGTCCAGCGTCCCGCGGCCATCGAGCAGCTCCGCGTGCTGGGCAAGAGCCTCGATGTGCCGGTCCACGCCGAAGAGGGGGGCAGGCCCCCGGCCATCTGCAAGCGCGGGGTGGAGCAGGCGCGGAAGCTGGGTCACGACGTCGTGATCCTCGACACCGCAGGGCGGCTCCACATCGACGACGCGCTCATGGGGGAGCTCGCGGCCATCCGCGACCAGGTGAAGCCGCACCTCATCTACCTCGTGGCGGACGCCATGACCGGGCAGGACGCCGTGAAGAGCAGCGCGGCGTTCCACGAGCGGCTCGATCTCGCGGGGGTGATCCTCACCAAGCTGGACGGCGACGCCCGTGGCGGCGCGGCCCTCTCCATCCGCCACGTGACGGGCAAGCCGGTGGTGATGGTGGGGGTGGGGGAGAAGCTGGACGCGCTGGAGCCATTCCACCCCGAGCGCATGGCCGGGCGCATCCTCGGCATGGGCGACATCGTCAGCCTCGTCGAGCAGGCGCAGGAGACCGTCGACCAGGAGAAAGCGCAGGAACTCGCCGAACGCATGTTCCTCAAGTCGTTCAACCTGGACGACCTGCTGGCGCAGCTCGAGCAGGTCCAGCGGATGGGCTCGATGCGGGACCTGGTGAAGAAGCTTCCCGGCCAGATCGCGGAGCAGCTCGGGGATCAGGAGCTGGATGACGCGGCCCTGGGCCGCCAGAAGGCGATGATCCAGTCGATGACGACATGGGAGCGGCTGCACCCCGACGAGCTCCACGGGCAGAGGCGGCAGCGCATCGCCCGCGGAAGCGGCACGTCCCTCAAGGACGTGAATGAACTGCTCAAATCGTTCAAGATGATGCGCAAGCAGCTCAAGGAAATGAAGAACTCGTTCATGGGGCGCATGGGCCTCAAGCAGATGGAGAAGCGGAAGGCGGGCCTGCTCAAGCGCATGAAGCGCGAGGGCGCGGTCCTCCCCGACCTCTCGGGAGACGAATAGGCATGGCGGTACGACTGCGCTTGAAGAGGACCGGGCGGACCAACCGCCCCTTCTACCGGATCGGGGCCTTCGACGCCGCCACGAGGCGTGACGGGCGCCCGGTCGAGGATCTGGGCTGGTACGACCCGCTGGTGGCCGATCCGGCCAAGGGCATCAAGCTCGACGAGGACCGTGCCCGGTACTGGGTCTCCGTCGGCGCCAAGCCGTCGGCCACCGTCCGGTCGATCCTCAAGCGGCACGGGATCCGGTAGGCCCCGCCTTGGCCAGTCTCGACCAAGCCCGGATCCATCACGTGCTGGCGGCCCTGGAGGGCCAGTACGGGAAATTCGAGATCCGCTCCGGCAGCACCATCGACCAGATCCTCTGGGCGATCCTCTCCAAGGAGGGGTCCGCCGACAAGGCCGCCCGGGCGGTGGCGGCGCTCTGGCGCACCTTCGTCGACGCCAACGAGTTGCGCGTGGCCCAGACGACCCAGATCGCCGAGTTGATCCAGGACTGCTGCGGGGCGAAGTCCCTCGAAGTAGGCGACCGGATCCGCGCCATTCTCAAGGCGCTCTTCAAGGACAACAACGCGCTCGCCTTCGCCTTCGGCAAGGAGATGGACCGCGAGTCGCTCCGGAAGTACCTGACCGGGCTCCCCGGATTCGGCCCGGAGCTAGTGCTGAGCGTCCTCCTCAAGCTCGCTCCCGGCGAGAATGACCTCGTGGCCGACCCGCACGCGGCGCGGGTCGCGGTACGCACCAAGATCACGACCTCCTCCACGACCGCCGCGCGCTTCCGCAAGTTCCTCGAGGAGGAGGTGACGGACCCGCAGGAGCGACTCCGCACGCTCTACACTCTGTCGGCCCACGGCGGGGCGGTCTGCCGCGCGCGGGCGCCGGCCTGCGGGGAGTGCGCCCTGGGCAAATGGTGCCCCTCCTACGTCGCTCCCAAGGAGACGGCGGCGTCCTCCAATCCCGCGCGTCGCGGCGGGAAGAGCTCCACGCCTCGCACCACCCGCGCGCGCAAGGCGGCCACCGGCGCGCGCAAGTCGTCCCGCCGTTGATGGGCCGCGACGGCCGCGTGCGCCTCACCCTCGCCTCCGCCTCTCCGCGCCGCCGCCGGCTCCTGGCCGAAGCGGGCATCCCCTGCTCCGTGCAGGTCCCGCGGGTGGGGGAGGAGGCGCCGGAACGGGGCGATCCGCACGCGGTCGCCCTGCGGAACGCCCACGCGAAGGCGCGCGCCGTGCCGGGGGGCGCCGTCCTGGCGGCCGACACGGTGGTGGCGCTCGGCGACCGCCTCCTGGGCAAGCCGTCGGACGGACCGGACGCCCGCCGCATCCTCGCGACGCTCTCCGGGACCACCCACCGCGTGGTCACCGGAGTCGTGCTGCGCGCCGCGGGGCGCCTCTTCGAGCGTTCCGTCGAGACCGGGGTCACCATGCGGCCGCTGTCGGAGGAGGAGATCGACGGCTACGTCGCCAGCGGCGAGCCGATGGGGAAGGCGGGCGCCTACGCCGTCCAGGAGACCGGGGACCGCTTCGTCGTCGCGCTCGACGGGCCCTTCGACAATGTCGTGGGGCTCCCGATGGACGCGGTGCGCGCCCTCCTGCGCGAAGCAGGGCTACTACAATAGGCGCCATGCCGCCCTTCGGCCGGACCCTGGCCTGCTGCGCGCTGCTGGTCGCGGCCGGCTGCTCGCAGGGGAGGGCGGCGGCGGGCGCGCTTCCCCCGTCGGACGGCGAGCGCCATACCTTCCCGGCAGGCGCCACCGCTTCCGACCTCGAAGAGGCGATCCGCGAGGCGCTGACGACGCCGGGGAAAGGGCCCGACTTCACGCGGTTCGTCGTGATCGCCGATGGGAGCCGCTTCGGCTCCGCGTTCCGCGTCGAGGCGTTCCATGCGGTGATCGGGGGCGGGGGGCTGCTTCCCGAAGGATCCCTGGTCCTCCGGCGCAACTGGGCCCTCGCCGGTGCCGTCATCGATGGGCGCAACGACCCCCTCGAGACCACCGCCGTCTCCCTGGTGGTGGAACCCGCGGCGGCGCGCCCCTATTCCCAGGCGGTGGCGCGGGCCGCCACGGCGTTCTGCACCGCCCTCGCGGGGCGCGCGCCGCTCCATCCCGATGCGATCCTCGGGATGGGCGAGGTGCCCTTCGCGCGGGCCCATCCCGGGGCGGAGGAGGAGGCGCGGCTTGCGGGCGCGGCTCGGCTCGAGGTGCCGGTGCCGCGCGCGGACCGCACGCTTCAGGTCTCCAGGGGCGACGCGCGGGTCGAGGTCGCGGTGGAGACGCGCTCCACCACGGCGGGGACCCGCACCGGGATGATGCTGCGCCGGAGCTTCGACGGGGAAGACCGCGGCATGCTCTTCCTCTACCCGCACCGCAAGTCCTGCCTCTTCCACGCCAGCAACTGTTTCGTGCCCATCGACGTCGCCTACATCCTCGACGACGGCACCATCGACCAGGTCTTCACGATGGACCCCCAGGCCGGGGTGGATGCGGAGGGGATCCGCTACTACGAGAGCCGCTCCTTCGTGCGCACGGTGCTGGAGATGCCGGGAGGCTGGTTCGCCCGCCGGGGTCTCGGAGAGGGGGCCCGGGTCGATGGCCTGGGGCCCCGCTGAATCCTGTTCCCGCCCATCTCCGGATGCTTCAATAGCGGTTGCCAACCATGACCCAGATCACCGAAGAGACCCTCCTCCGGTTCACCTCCAAAGACGTCACCATCGAGCTGCACGGCTCCGAGGATTTCGTCGAGCGGCAGATCCGGTTCTTCCGCCACTACCTGAGCGAGCCGGCCGCGACGAACGAGCCCACGCCGACGTCGGGGGATCCTTCCCGCCCGGGGCTCGCGGAGTTCTTCGGCAAGCACGCCTCGCGCTCCGGTCGCGGCGCCATCCAGGAGGCGCTCCTGATCTTCGGGTACTACCTCCAGGAGCTGGAGGGCAAGCCGGAGTTCTCCATCGACCAGGTGGGGAGCTGCTTTTCGGTGGTGGGGCGCCCCCCCCCCAAGAACCTCCACCACGCGGTGGGGACCCTCAAGCGGAAGCAGCGGTGGTTCGAGGAGGGCTCCAAGCGCGGGCTCTACCGTGTAAGCGAGAAGGGGAAGAGGCTCCTGGAAGCCTCCTGACCCGGCGTTCAGCCGCCGCCCCTCCCGTCCGATAGGGAGAGGGTGCGCCGGTCCCTCAGTTCCATCGTCGGCTTGGGCCTCATGGCGTGCATCTTCCTGGCGCTGATGTCGCTGGTCTACCTCGACCGGTTCAAGGGGAAGGAGGATGTCGCCCAACTGGTGGAGGAGTTGCGCATGGAGCATGCGCTCTACCTCTCCGCGGTGGCGCCCCTCACGGCGACCCTCATCGAGCCGGAAGCGAAGGGCAAGCCGCGCGGCCTCGCCATCGATTGCGTCCTGCGGGCCAACCTGACCGCCAACGAGGCCGTGCTCCAGTTCCACCTGGATCGGCTCGCCCAGAGCGTTTTCAGCCACCCCGACTGGAAGGGGTATCTGGGATACGTGACCGTCAACCACAAGGGCCCCACCCCCTTCTCCTGCACCCACCAGGCCTCCGCCGCCGCCAAGGCCCGCTGACGAGTTGCCCCCCCTTCCCGGGGCGTCTATACTGGCCCGTTTCCCCCAGAGCCAGGGCCAGCCATGAAGAAGTCGATCCATCCCGACTATGTCGCGTGCGCGGTGAAGTGCGCCTGCGGCAACACGTTCCAGACACGGGCCACCGTGAAGGAACTGAAGGTCGACATCTGCAACGTCTGCCACCCCTACTACACGGGGAAGCAGAAGTTCGTCGACACCGCCGGCCGCGTGCAGAAGTTCCAGGAGCGCTACGCCGCGTTCCAGAAGCGGCGCGAGAGCGCCGGGCAGTCCGCGGGCCAGACCTCCTAGGGCCGGAGCTTGGAAGGCCGGCTCCCCGAGATCCTCGCCCGCTGGCGCGCGCTCGGCGAACTCCTCTCCGACCCCGACGTGGCCGCCAACACCGCGCGCGTCCGTGAGGTGTTGCGCGAGCGGGCCAAGCTGGACCGACCGGCCAGGCTCTTCGAGGACTGGCTCGCCTTGCGGGGCGAAATCGCGAAGGCGGAGCCGCTCCTGGCCGATCCGGAGCTCGGGCCGCTCGCCCGGGAGGAATTGGACAAGCTCACCGCCCGGTACGCCGTCTTGAGCGAGACGCTGGCCGACGAGGCGGCCTCCGACGAGGCGGATCGCGCCGACAGCGTCATCATGGAGGTGCGGCCCGGCATCGGAGGGGACGAGGCGACGCTCTTTGCGCGCGAGCTCATGGAGATGTACCGCAAATTCGCCGAGGCGCGGGGTTACAAGTTCGAGATGCTGGAGCTGCAGGCCACCGAGCTCGGAGGGGTGCGCGAGGCGGTCTTCTCCATCGCGGGCCGGGAGGCCTACCGCACCTTCAAGTTCGAGGCGGGCGGGCACCGCGTCCAGCGAGTCCCGGAGACCGAGACCCAGGGCCGCATCCACACCTCAGCGGCCACCGTGGCGGTCCTGCCCGAGCTGGAGGATGTCGAGGCGGACCTGAAGGAGGAGGACTTGCGCATCGACACGATGCGCGCGGGGGGGCCCGGGGGCCAGAAGGTGAACAAGACCGAGTCGGCGGTGCGGATCACCCATATCCCCACCGGCGTCGTGGTGAAGTGCCAGGACGAAAAGTCCCAGCACAAAAACAAGGCCCGGGCGATGCGCATCCTGAAGTCCCGCGTCTACGACATGCGGCGGATGCAGGCGGAACGGGAGCGGGCGGCCGCCCGGAAGACCCAGATCGGGTCGGGGGACCGGAGCGAACGGATCCGCACCTACAATTTCCCGCAGGACCGATTGACGGATCACAGGCTGAGCGAGAACTTGCACGGCCTTCCGGGCATCATGATGGGGCGGCTCGACCCTCTGGTCGAGGCGCTCCGGAAAGAGGAACGGGCGGAGCGCCTCAAGGCGCTGGATCTGAAGGAACTGGAGAAAGAATCATGAACGCAGACGAAACTTCCGACGCGGAGGGCTCCGAGCCCGAGACCAATCCGGACGCCGGCCAGGATCTCGAGATCGGGGACCCCTCCCCGAGCTTCACGCAGCCCCTGCCCATTGCCGCCCCGGCGGCGCCGGGCGGCCCCCCGGGACCGCGCGTCTACCCCCAGCACTACTCGCTGCTCCTGGGGTCCACCATGGTGGCCGTCAGCTGCCTCGCGGCCTGGCACCGGTCCACCATCTTCGGCACCGACCTGAACGGCCTTGCCATGATCTCGGGCACGTTCCTGTTCGCCCTGGCGGTCTACAGTGTCCTCGTCGCGATCCTCAACATCGTGGAGGGGCGCCTCAAGGGAATGGGAAGCGCCTTCCTCACCGGCTTCTTCGCCATCTATTTCGCCTACCGTGCGATGAGCCGGACGTGGAGCCACGATCTCTATCTCTCCATGGGGACGATCAAGGAGCAGCCCGGCCAGAACCTCAAGACTGCCTTCGAGACCTGGATAGGGCAGTTCGGCCCCGGCCCCCTCATCGCGCTCCTGGGAGGGTTCATTCTCCTCTCGATCTTCCTCAAGGCGTTCCTGCCTGGCCGCAAGGGGGCGCCCGAAGCCGCCGCTTCCTCCTCGTCGCGTCGCCGCCGGTGAACGTCCGCGAGCTGCTGGACAAGACCGCGCCGTGGCTGGCCGCCAAAGGGCTGGCCTCGGCGCGGCTGGAGGCCGAACTGCTCCTTGCCCATGTCCTCCAGGTCTCGCGGCTCAAGCTCTACACTGGCCTCGACCGGCCGATGGCGGACCGGGAGTTGGAAGACTACCGCGGCCTGGTCCGGCGGCGCGCCCGCGGGGAGCCCTCCGCCTACCTCACCGGCTCAAAGGAGTTCTACGGCCTCGCCATGGCCGTCGGTCCGGCGGTGCTCATCCCGCGCCCCGAGACGGAACTGCTGGTGGACCGGGCGCGGGAGTTCCGGTCCGCGCGCATTCTCGATCTCTGCACCGGGTGCGGGTGCGTGGCCGTCGCCTGTGCCGCGCGGCTCCCGGCCGCGCAGATCGTCGCGGTGGATCTGAGCGCCGCCGCCCTGGAGGTCGCCGCCTTGAACGCCGCGCGGCACGGCGTGGCGGACCGCATCCGGTTCTTGTCCGGCGACCTCTTCGCGCCGCTGCAGGCAGAATCTCCCTTCGATCTGATCCTCGCCAATCCGCCCTATGTGGCGGCGGGGGAGGCAGCGGGCCCGGCCGCGCACGAACCGCATCTCGCGCTTTTCGCCGGGCCGAGAGGGATCGACGTGATCGCGCGCATCCTCCTCGAGGCGCCGGCGCATCTCGCACCCGGTGCCCCGTTGGTGATGGAGATCGGCGAGGATCAGGAGCGGGAGGTGCTCGCCCTGGCCGCCCCGGGCTACGCCGACGCGCGGGTGAGACGGGACCTCGCGGGGCTCCCCCGGGTGTTCGAGGGGACGCCGACGCTCACGGCAGGCTGAACTGCCCCCCCGCGGCATCCCACCAGGACCGCCAGCGCTGCGCGGCGGCGCGGCGCACGCGGGGCGCGGCATTGGAGTCAAAGCCGAACTCCTTGCCGGTGAAGTGTCGCAGCGCGATGTGGGCGTACTCCCTCGCAAGGCGGGGCGGCCGGCCCAGCATCACCTCCTCCGAGTGGAGCGCCTCGAGGAGGACCGGGACGCCGCGCGCGTCGCGGAGTTGCAGGAGGCTCACCGCCGCAGCCAGACGAACGGCGCCATGAGGGTCGTCAAGCGCTGCGTGCAACCCGTGCAGGGCAGAGGGGTCGGCGATCCGGCCGAGCGCCGTGGCGCAGGCCCAGCGGCGCAGCGGATGCGCGTGGCGGAGATTGTCGAGCAGAGCGGGGACCGCGTCGGCGCCGAGGCCGACGAGGGCGTCGATCGCCTGGGCCATGGTGTCGGGGCGGCCGGTCTCGATGGCCGCGAAGAGCGCATCCATGGCCTGTCCCTCCAGGGGGTTGGGCGGGGGCAGGGGAAGCGGGCCGGGGCCCGGCGGGTGGCCCGGAGGGCGCACCGGGACGCCGCTGCGGAGGATCGCCCGCCGGAAGCGTTCGGGGATGAGGAGGTCCTTCAACACCTTCAGGAACGATCGCATGCAGTGCTCCGGGCATCTTGCGTCGAACTTGGCGAGGATCGCGTCGAGGTGCTCGGGCAGCGCCGCCACCTCGCCCCAGGTCTGGGCCATGATGCTCTGCGGCATCCCCTCGGGCTGCGGATTGGTGTTTGTGTAGACGCCCCCGACGTTGGTGTAGTCCTCGCCGAGCCCCATGAGATGCCCCACCTCGTGGGCCGCCACCGTGCCGCCCGTCGCCGTGGCGTGCCATACGCCCGTCGTGCTCGCGGGGCCGAACCAGGTCTGGGCTGCGAACGGATCCCCCCCCTGCACCTGGATGAGGTGATACCCCGCGGTGCTCGCCCCGGCCTGCCAGTCGGACCAAAACGTCAGGAAGCAATCCCGCCAGTGCTGGGGGCCCGCCCCTCCATTCCAGATCTCGAGTGTCCTCTCGTCCCATGCCTTGAGCAGGGAATCGAATTCGGCCGCGGTGAGTTGGAGGCCGATCGGCTCGAACCGGATGCTGTTCCGAGCCCGGAAACGGCATTGTGCGCGGACGAAGGAAAGCGTCGTCGCCATCGGGGCACCGACCCTCTCGACTCTGCAATTGACAAGGGACGACAAAATTGTAACGGTGGTCGGGGCTGGGGGAGAAGCGGAAACGGAGAGTGTATTATGCCTCCTCACACGGAACCGCAGTGGCCGCAGACCTCCTGCGGCGCGCAGAGCGGGAGCCAACTCCTGGCCAATGTCGTCACGAAGGCGTTGCAGCAGACGCCTCCCGAGTGGACGGCGGTCTACCTCGCGGGATGGTGCGCGATCAACCACACCCTGCCGGTGGGCATCCCCATCCCGCCCGCGCGGACCGCGTGCGACTACGCCCAACGCGCGTCCGCGGCCGCCAACGCCAACGACTGGGCGACGGTGAAGAGCGAACTGAACCACGGCGGCAGCGAGCCGAAGCCTGCAAAGACGATCAAGGAGAAGATCGCCGGGGCAAAGATCTCCATCCCCAAGCCCAAGAAGAGGCTGCCCAAAAGGAAGTCCCCCCCGAAGGGCAAGGCCAAGCCCAAGAAGAAGCGCTAATCCCGCCGGAGCCAGGCGCCGCCGACACGGCGACGCCTCTCCGGTTCGGAGATCCGCGCCAACACCGGTTCGAGGAGCGCTTCCAGTTCGGAGGCGGCGTCGCGCGCCGCGCCGTTCCGCATGAGGAAGCGCAGAAGGGCGGCACGAACCCAGACGTTTCCAAGGAGGCGCGCCGCCTGAAGGCCGCGTCGCGCCGCCGCGTCCGCCTTCTTGCCCTCCCCCTCCCGTGCGTCCGCCTCTGCCTCGAGCAGATCGGCGTAGACCCGCAGGGCGGCGCGCTTCTCGCCGATCGCCGGGCCGCGGAGCGCCTCGGCCGCCGTCCGGAGCGCCGCTGCGGGGCCACCCGGTTCCGCAACTACGCGGGCGCCCAGGACAGCGGCTGCGGCGAGCGTGTCCCGTGCCGCCGGGGCCTGTGCGGAGACGCGCGCGAGCAGGCGCGCCGCCTCCTCCGCCGCCGCGGGCAGACCCAGACACGCCGTCTCCGCCAGCCAGATCGCCAGGTCGGAGACGAGCCGGGATTCGGCGCTCTCTACGGCGAAGGTGACGGCCTCTCGCGCGGCCAGGGCCGCCGCGTCGAAGTCGCCCTCGCAGAGGCAGAGCTGCGCCTCGCAGGCCGATGCGAGGGCGAGGTTCTCCGAGTCTTCGCCGCGCCGGGCCGCGTCGCGGCAGCTTTCGAGATGGCGGCGCGCCTCGTCCAGGTGGCCCACCGCGAGGGCCAGATGCGCGGCCTCCAGTCCCGCCGAGGCGATGCCCGGCAGGTAGCGCGCCTCGATCACCACGCTCAGCGCTTCGTTCGCGGTGGCATAGGCCGCGGCGGCGTCCCCGCGCGCGTACCGCAGCGTTGCAAGGCAGACCGTGGCGTGCGCCGCGAGGTTGCGTGCCCCCTCCATCTGCAGGGTGTGGATCGCGCCCAAGAGCGGCTCCTCGAGGCCGTCCAGCGCCCCGCGGCTGAGTGCCGCGAGGACGCGATTCACCTCGCTCGTGGCCGCGTTGACCTTGCGCCCCACCTCGGCGGAGATGCGCGCCGCTTCCCGATAGAGCTCCTCCGCCTCGCCCACCCGTCCTCCCCGCAGGGCGACCGACGCGAGTTGATCCAGCGCCGAGGAGTGGCGGGCCTGGTTGCCGATCTCCTGGAAGACGGCATCGGCACTGCGCAACCAACCCTCGGCGTCTCCGAGACGGCCCCGGTACTTCGAGAGGACACCGAGCAGATACTGCGCCATGCCCAGATCGTTGCAGAGAGGCAGCTCCCCGGCGGCGCGCCTCAGGATCGTTTCGTCGGCCGCCGCTGCACCCTCCGTGAAGTAGCGCAACTCGGCGGATGCCACCTGGGCGCGCAGGATCAGCGTCCCGTCGCCGGAGTGGCGTGCCGCCTGGATCAGCTTGTCGGCGGCCTCGCAGGCACGGGCGCGCTGGCCCGCGTCGTGGAAGACGAAGATGAGCGCCCGCACGAGGTCGTACTCCCGCAGCGCCCCTGCCGCGTCGAGTTGATCCGGAAGAAACCTGGCCCGCGTACAGAGATCGATGGCGCGGCGGAGCTCCTGGAGCGAGGCGGCGGCGCGGGCGGCCCGGAGGAGGTGCGGTCGCGCGCGCAGCGCCTCCCCGCCCCCCTCCCAATGCAGCCCCAGCCGTTCCGGTCGCGGGCGCGCCTCGGGCGGGCGCCCTTCCAGATGGCGGGCAAGGGCGAGGTGGAGCGCCTTGCGCAGCTCCGGGGCGAGCTCGCTGTAGATGACCTCCTGGATCAGCGCGCTCGTGAACCTGTAGCCATCCTCCGACGGAGCGATCAGGCCGCTCTCCCGGCTCACCCGCTGCAGCTGCCGCAACAGGGAGAGCAGCGGCTGATCCAAGACCGCCGCCAGCGCCTCCCCGTCGAAGGTGCGCCCGTCCACCGCCGCGGCATCGAGAACGGCTCGATCCTCGGCCCCCAGGACCGCCAATCGCAGCGCGACGACATCGTGGAAGCGGCGCGGAAGCGTCACGGTTCCCCAAGCCTCCCCGGGGACCAGTGCGCCCCCCCTCTCCTGGACGAGGCTCGTCCCCTCGAGGTGCCGCAGCAGCTCCAAAGCGAAGAGCGGGTTTCCCTGGGTGCAGGAGAAGATCCGGTCGGCCACGACGGAATCGAGTCGCCCGCCGCCGCAGACCGCCTCCAGGGCGGTGAAGCAGCCCACTTTGGTGAGCGGGCCGACTTCCAGGTGGATCGCGCCGTCCAGGGTCGCGATCTCGCCGACGACGCTCGACCGGCGGCGCGCCTCCTCGCGGTGCGTGCCCTCCACGGTCCGGCCCGCGACGAGCAGCGAACAGCCTGCCGCGGGAAGGCGCCGCGCGAGATGGAGCAACACATGCGCGTCCTCCTCGTCGGCCAGGTGCGCGTCCTCCACGCAGACCGCGACGCGGAAGCGACGCGTCGCCGCGAAGAGCAGCTGTTCGAGCACGCCGACGGACTGCACGCGGTTCTGTGGGCTCAGCCCCAGGGTGCCGTCGAGCATCTGGTGGGCAAGGGTTGCGGCGGCCCCGGAACTGCCCGACAAGTCGAGGGGGCAGTTGCGCCGCAGGAGTTGGTCCCGCAGCGCATCCAGGAGCGCGAGCCCGAGGCCGCGGAAGGGGGTGACGGCGCACTCGACCCAGAGCACCCCCTCCGAC
>Ga0187893_10010860_pt1 | contig 13394 bp, 14 predicted proteins | sample MA1701074metaG_FD_139574 | JGI IMG/M metagenome (GOLD analysis project Ga0187893, IMG submission 139574) | White microbial mat communities from a basaltic lava cave in the Kipuka Kanohina Cave System on the Island of Hawaii, USA - MA170107-4 metaG ...
ACCTCGATTCCGTCGCTGTCCAACGACGGCGAGTTCTTCCCGGGGCTGTCCAAATCGTGGGCGTACACGTTTATGGTCAACGACGACGCAACGCCGTCAGGCCGTCCTGCCGGATCGCTGATGTGGGCGGGACTGGCGAACAGCTTCTTCTGGATCGATCGCAAGAACGGAATCGGCGGGTATTGGGCGTCGCAGATCCTGCCGTTCCAGGACATCGCTTCGTATCCGGGGTTCGTCGACTTTGAGACGGCGGTGTACAGAAACTTGCAATAAGCGGTTCTCGATGGTGTTAGAAAAGGGGCGGCGCGTGCCGCCTCTTTTTCGCGCGCTGTTGTTGCGAGCGCAGCGAGGCAATCAAACCCGTTGGGATTCCGACCGCGCCGCAACCGACCCGCGTGCGCAGCGCCTCGGTCAGCGTCGCGCACGCTCAACCGCTCCCGGCAACGCGGTCCTCGCCGCGCGCTGTAGCTTTCAGGGCCGTTGCCATAACATGTTTGGTATAGGCACAATGCGGCATGTGGCGCATCGAGGAACACCGTCGCATCGACAAGCAGGCGGCTTCGGCACCGCGCGAGATTCTCAAGCGCTATGAAAAGTGGAAAGACATTGCTGCCTTGTCTGGCCCAACCGGGCTACGTCTTGTTAAGGGATTCCACGACGAGGCACTGGCCGGAGAGTGGAAGGGTTACCGCTCATCGCGCCTTGGGGACCAGTGGCGTGTCATCTACCGGTTTGTGGCCGAGGACCTGCTCTTTCAGGTTGCTTCAATCACAGCCCATGACTATCGGAGGCCATGATGAAAGACTTTCGTCTCGCCAGGAAACGCATCGAAGTATCGGTCGGGGAGTCGGTTCGTATTCTTCGAGAGCTCCAGGAACTGAGCCAAAATCAGCTTGCCCAGGCTTCTGGTATTCCACAAACCACGATCTCCGCTATCGAGAACGATCGCGTTCGGCTTGGCGTTGAGCGTGCCAAGGTCCTCGCGCGAGCTCTGAATTGCCACCCCGGCGTCTTGGTCTTTCCCGGCTGGGAGATGCCACGTCAGCGAGCGGCATAATCTGCCACAACGTTTTGGGCAGCGACCGAGCCATGATCACCGGATCTATTAAGAACCAGATCGATCAGATCTGGAACGCTTTCTGGTCGGGCGGCATCTCCAACCCGCTGGAAGTGATTGAGCAGATCACGTACCTGCTGTTCCTGCGCCGCCTCGACGACCTGCACACGCTGGAAGAGAACAAGGCCGCACGGCTGAAGAAGCCGATCGAGCTGCGCGTCTTCCCCGAAGGCACCGACGCGAAGAAGCGTCCCTACGAGGACTTCCGCTGGTCGCGCTTCAAGCACATGGCGCCGGCGGAGATGTACGCGCTCGTCAGCGAGCATGTGTTCCCGTTCCTGTGCGCGCTCGGCGGCGACGACTCCACCTACGCGCACCACATGAAGGACGCGCGCTTCACCATCCCGACGCCGGCGCTGCTGGCCAAGGTGACGTACGCGCGCTGCCGCGATGTCGACGTACACGCACCACGCGTCGGCGGCAATCGACTCGAGCACCCCGTTAGCTCACGACGCGCGTGTACCAGCAGAGGCTTCGCAGAACGCCTGGTTGCGGGGTGGCCGCGATGAGGCCGGCAGCTGTGATGGGTAGCGGTTTTCTTGGGGCGACCCGCGCCCGCCAATGCTCGCACCCCCCAAGTGACCGCTACTTGAAGTGGTTCGACATCACCACGTAGCTCGGGCTGCCGTTCACCGTGTTCCATGCAAACCACACCGCGGAGACGTTGCCGGTGCGATCGATCCCGGTCACCGGCATGAGCGCAAAGACCGGATCACCCACGGCGGGATTTCCGATCCCGACGGGCGCGCGCCACTGACCGTCACTCGCAGAGTAGTGAATCGCGACCACGATGGGGTTCTGGTTCTGGGAGGCAATCACACTGACGTTGCCCGCGACGTCGACGGTCACTGCCGGTACATGGTCGGAGCGCGGAGATCCGACGAGGATCTGACGCGGTGCGGACCACTGTGAGCTGCCCGGAGCCAGCCGCGCGCTGTGGATACCGTCGTGCTGCATCCACGCCACGGTGGAATAGCCGGCCGCGTCGACGGCGACTGTCGGGCCGAATGCGCCGGTCGGGTTCGAGTCGACTCGTACGGGTGCCGTCCACGCGTTTGCGACGCGATCGAATCGGCTTGCTTCCGCCATTGCACTGCCCGCGAGTCCGGGATCGCGCGACCAGGCCATCGTCACGCCGCCGCCGGAATCGGCAGCCATCGAAAGGACATGTGCCGAAATCGCCGGCTGGCCGAGCATCACACGCTGCGCCGGCGCCCATGTTCCGCTGGCGACGTCGTAGCGGGCCGAGAAGATCCCTCTGGCGCCGACGGTGTCTTCCTGCTGGACCCACGCTGCGATGACGTTGTCGCTGCCATCGACGATCAGGCGCGCGCCGAAAATGAAGTTGTTGGTGACGGGCTTTTCGATCGCGAGTGGTAGGGACCACGTTCCCGAGGCACTGTCCAGCCGCGTCGCGTAAACCCGGTCGCTCGTTGGGGCCAGCGCGGTCACGTTGCCGCGCGAATCCACGACTGGAACGAAACCGTTCGGGTCGACACTGCCGGACGGGGCCGCGTTCACCGCCACGGGTGCGCCCCACGAGTCGGTCGAAGCCGTGTAGCGCGCCAACTGGACAGTCGTCGTGCCGAAGTTCCTCTCCATCCAGCTCAGGTAGACGTGTCCCGCGGGTCCGGTGACGACGTTCGGTGGATAGATGATCCCGAATGTCGGTTCCTGCGCGGTGCGCAACGACAGCGGCGTACTCCACGCGCCGGTCTGTGCATCTCGCCGCGCCACGAACAGCGTGTCGACGCCCGTGACCCGGATGCTCCAGGCGGCGAAGACATTGCCCGCCGCGTCCACCGCGACCGTCGGGAACGTGCCGCCCGTGAAGTGCGGAAGCGATCCGAAGTCCGCCGCCGTCGGGTTCCAGGACTGCGCGGTTGTCGTAAAGGTCCGCGAATAAGGCGCGACGAGGGTCCGGCCTTGCATGTCCGTGATCGACGGCGCGAGTTTCACCGTGTACGTGGTCCCGCCCGGCACGGCGCCGGCGATCGCGTTGAGCTTCGCCGTCGCGCCGTTCAAGGTCAGTGTCGTCGGCAACGTGTTTCCCACCGGGCCAGTGAGCTGCACGGTCGCCGAGGTGATCGTCGAAGGCGCCGGCTCCGCACTGAACGTTCCACTGAACGAAATCGCGCGAGCGACGCCGACAGCGCCGTCCGCTGGATCGCTTGTCACCAGTGCGAACGGAGGAGGTGCAGGCGGTGGTGGCGGTGGCGGTGGCGGTGGCGGTGGCGGTGGCGGTGGCGGTGGCGGCGGTGGAGCTGGTGGCGGCGGCGGACTGCCTGGTGCGGGCGCTGGCGCGGGGGCGTCTCCTCCGCCTCCGCCGCAACCGGACAGCGCAGTGCCGAGAACAAGCGCGCTCGCCAGTGTGAACAGCGCCGCGCCGGCGCGTAGAGCCGTGCGATTCAAGTCCCTCTCCCTTGGGGGCCCGTCGCGCAGCGAGGCGCTGGGGAGTTTCTGCTTTGCGGTCGGCGGGAAGGATAGCCTGAGCGACGCGTGCTTAGGCTTCCATCCGCCGGGCGGACTGTATGCGGCGCGCGACGGTGCAATACGCGTCCGTCCCGCGCCTTTGTCACTCCATGCGAAGTCGAGGAATCTCGGCGTAGCGAACGGTGCAGCGCGCCAGTTAGCGACGCGGGGTGCCCCGAGAGCAGCTGTTTACAAGCGCAGCGACGCTTCCGCGGGCGCACCGGCCGCGGCGCGCAAGGTCAACATGAAGAAGACGGAAACAACGGCTGCATGCATGCTGGGGTTGCGTCCGTCGGCGCAGACGGAAGCGCTGCGCGCGCGCATCAACGAATAGGAGCCTCCGGAGCCGCTAATCGCCGCGGTCGCCGTTCAGGAACCGTTCAACCAGCGACCACTGGTCCGGCACATTGAGCGCTGGCGCATGGCCGCAGCTCGGAATCGTCACCACCACGGCGCGCGGCCCGCGGCGGCGCATCTCGTCGGCGGTCTGGGGCAGCAGCAGATCGGACGTCTCGCCGCGCAGGCACAGCGTGGGGATGTCGATGGTGTCGTACGCATCCCACTGGTCGTAGTCGTGCGAGTGATGCTCAAACTGCAGCGCCATCTTCGGGTCGTAGTGCGGCGTGACCTTGCCGTCGGGCGTGCGGCGCGTGGACGTTTCGGTCAGGCGGCGCCATTGTTCGTCTGACAGCCAGCCGTAGGGCTTGTAGATACTGCGGAAGTAGTTCTCCAGTTCGCTCACGCGATCGAATTGCGGCGGATTGCCGGCGTAGGTGCGGATGCGGTCGATGGCCGCCGCACCGAGATGCGGACCGAAGTCGTTGATGATCAGGCGGCGGATGCGCCCGCGCAGGCTGTCCGCGGCCAGCTGGATGCCGAGCCCGCCCCCCATCGAGGTGCCGAGCCAAAACGCGCTGTCGATGCCGAGTTGATCGAGCAAGGACACCGCGATGCGGCCGTAGAACGCGAGGCAGTACTCCTGTTCCGGCGCCGGGCTCCATTGCGACAAGCCGCGGCCGATCGTGTCCGGACAGATCACACGATAGCGCTGAGCCAGATGTGCGGCCACGTCGTCCATATCGCGGCACGTGCGCGCCAGCCCGTGCCATGCGATCACGGTCTCGGCGTTGCCCGTGCCCCACTCGGTGTAGTGGATCTCGCGACCCGCGCAAACGAGATAGTTGGAGGTGAAACTCATCGATGCCCGGTGCGCAGCCGCCCGACGATTCCGGTGGGAAAGTAATAGATGGACAGGATGAACAGCACGCCCAGCCACAGCAGCCAGCGGTCGGGCGACAGAAGCAGCGACACGACCGGCACACCGCCGACCGCGGTGGCGGCGAACTTCAGAAGCTCCTGCAGATAGTTCTGCGCGATGAGGAAAAGCGCCGAACCCAGCACCGCGCCGTACATCGTTCCCATTCCGCCGATGACGACCACGAGCAGGATGTCGAGCATGATCTCGAACGACAGCGAGGTGTCCGGTCCGTTGTAGCGCAGCGAAAGCGCGAGCAGCGCGCCGGCCAGCGTTGCGAAACCGGCGGCGAGCACGTTCGACAAGGTGCGGTAGACAACGGTGCGATAGCCGATCGCCTCGGCGCGGAAGTCGTTCTCGCGGATGGCCTGCAGCACGCGGCCGAATGGCGAGTTGACGATACGCAGCAGCGCGAAGAAAGCGATCGCCACCACGAACACGATGCCGTAGTAGGTGATCAGGCGCCCGTCGAGCGACGCACCCAGAAACGGCGTTTCACTGAGAGTAAAACCGGAGGTCAGGACTTCCGGCACCTTGAAACTCAAGCCGTCTTCGCCGCCGGTGAATTCCGACATCTGCGACGCCAGCGTCTGGAAGGCCGATGCGACCGCGAGCGTGATCATCGCGAAGAAGATCGCTTTCACGCGCAGGCTGAAGAGACCGATGACAAGCGACAGCGCGAGTGAGATCGCCAACGCGCCGCCGAGTCCGATAGCGACCGAGCTCCAGCTCGCGCCTAACCGCGTGCTCGCGATCGCCACGCCGTAGGCGCCGAGACCGAAAAACATCGTGTGCGCAAAACTGACGATGCCGGTGTAGCCGAGCAACAGGTCGTAGCTCGCTACCAGCAGAATGAACACCGCGATCTTCGACGCGACGCCCAAAGCCTTGGCGCCGGGAAAAAGAAATGGCGCGAGCAACAAGCCAGCGGCGATGATGATCAACAGCACCGCCAGCACGCGGTTGCGCGGCAGATCGTGGGAGAGCAGGCGGGAGATCATCGCCCCGCCACCGGATAAAGACCCTGCGGGCGCCATAGCAGCACCGCCACCATCAACGCGATGTTGGAAAACAGCGCCACCTTCGGCACAAGAAAACCCGTGTAGTTCGCCATCAGTCCCACCAGCAGCGCGCCGACCAGGCAGCCGAGCGTCGACCCGAGTCCGCCGATGATGATGACGATGAAGATCAGCACGTTGACCTGCGCGCCGATCTGCGGCACGACGCTTTGCTGATAAAGCCCCCACAGCACACCACCCAGACCGGCGAGCGCCGATCCGGCGACGAACACGCCAATGAACAAGGTGCGGATGCGATAGCCGAGCGATTCGACCATCTCGCGGTCCTGCACGCCCGCGCGGATCAGTAGACCAATCTTTGTCCGATTGAGCGTGAAGAGCAGTGCGATCAGCACGATCGCGCCTATCACGACAGCGAACAAGCGGTATTTCTCGACCGCGGCGTCACCCAACAGCAGCGCGCCGCGCAGCGCCTGCGGCAACGGCAGCGGAATCTGTTGCGGGCCCCAGATTGCCTTGATCAGTTCTTCGCCGACGATCAATCCGCCCATCGTGATCAGGATCTGCTTCAGGTGCTGGCCATAAACGGGTCGCACGATCACGCGCTCGAATGCGAGTCCAACCGCTCCGGCGACCACCATCGCCACCAGCATCGCGGCGAAGATCGCGATCAGATTCGCGCCGAGCGCGTCGCTGCCTGCGTACCCACCCATCGCAGTCATGATGGTGGTGGCCATGAACGCGCCGATCGCGATGAACACGCCGTGGCCGAAATTGAGTACGTCCATCAGGCCGAACACCAAGGTCAGGCCCGAAGCGATGATGAACACGATCATTCCCATCGCGAGTCCGGCGATGGTCAGCGTGAGCCACGTCGACGGTGAGCCGATCAGCGGAAGCGCTGCGATCGCGAGCGCGGCGACCAGCAGAAGCGGAATGAAGTCGAACTTCGCCTGCGGGATGCCGGCCTGCGCGGGAAGCGGTGCGGTGGTCGTCGTCACTCTGGCCTCACTGATGCGCGGCCAGCGACAGACCGAGCAGCCGCGTTTGCAGCGCATCGTCATTCGCCAGCGCGTCCATGCCGCCGCGATGCACGATGCGGCCGTCGTCCATGACCGCCACCGTGTCGCCCAACTGGCGCGCGACATTGAAGTTCTGCTCGACCAGCAGGATCGTTGTCTTCATCGACTTCAGTTCGCGGAAGGCAGAAACCATGTTCTGGATGATCGCCGGGGCGAGTCCCTTGCTCGGCTCATCGATCAGCACGAGCTTGCGCGGCTCGACGATCGCGCGCGCCACGGCCAGCATCTGCTTCTGCCCGCCGGACAGTTTCCCGGCCGGATACAGCCAGAATTTCTTCAGCGCCGGAAAGAGTCCAAAGATCCAGTCGAGCCGCTTTGCATCGATGTCATCGGCCGTGCGCGCCGCGCGCGCGGCGAGAATGAAGTTCTCCTTCACCGTCAGGTCGCTGAAGATGCCCATGTTCTCCGGCACGTAGGCGATGCCGGAGAGCGCGATCTCGGGTGTGCTGCGCGCCGGCGCGCCGATATCGGCGCCGTCAAACACGACGCGCCCTTGCGACACCGGCCACAGTCCCATGATCGTGCGCAGAGTCGTCGTCTTGCCCGCGCCATTGCGCCCAAGCAGCATCGTCAGTTGCCCGCGCGGCACCTCGAAGTCGACGCCATGAAGTATGTGATACGCGCCGATGTGCGTATGCACGCCTTCGAGACGCAGCAGCGGCTCGCTCACATGGACCCCTTCCCCTGGAGGGGGAAGGCCGGGAAGGGGGCGACTTGAACCACGCCTTCGAGACGAAGTAGAGTGTCGTTCACGCTGGTTCTTCGACCGGCGCGGCGCCCAGATACGCGTTCTGCACGACCGGCGATGCGATCACTTCGGCCGGCTCGCCATCGGCGACCAGTTGTCCGTTATGTAACACCACAATGCGGTCGGACAGTTCGCGCACCACATCCATCTTGTGCTCGACCAGCAGGATCGTTTTGTCCTTCTCGCTCTTGAGCCCCCGGATCAGATCGAGGATGACCGGCACTTCGTCCACGCTCATGCCGGCGGTGGGTTCGTCGAACATGAACACGCGCGGTTCGAGCGCGATCAGCATCGCGACCTCGAGCTTGCGCTGGTCGCCATGCGGCAGGCTGCTCGCGCGCGCGTCGCGCCGGTCGGCCAGCCGCACCAGAGCAACGAGTTCTTCGGCACGGGTGGTCCAGTCGCGGTGGTCGCTCCACACGGACGCGAAGTGCAGCCGCGATTGGCGGCGCGACTGCACCGCGAGGCGCACGTTTTCCAGCACCGAAAGGTTCGGAAAGAGCTGCGTCAACTGAAACGCGCGCCCGAGTCCGCGATGCATACGCATTGGCGCCGGCAGCGCCGAGATGTCGACGCCGTCGAGCCACACCGTGCCGGCCGACGGCTTCAACTGACCCGAGATCAGATTGAAGTACGTGGTCTTGCCGGCGCCGTTAGGCCCGACGATCGACGTCAGCGTACCCGGCGCAAACGCGCACGACACGCGGTCGACCGCCACATGCCCGCCGAAGCGGATCGTCAGGTCTTTGGTTTGCAGCATCGGGGTGCGGCGTTGAGCGTTCAGCGTAGGGCAGGCGCTGAGCGCCACTGCGGCACGCTCAACGCCCAACGCTCAACGCTTATTACGCACCGGCACGTTCATCTGCTCCGGCGTGATCTCCGAGACAAGTTCCGGCACGCCCCAGGCTACGTTCGGATCGGACTTGATCTTGAAATGGAACATGCTCTGCATCGCCTGGTGATCGTCCTTGCGGAACGTCATCTTCCCCTTCGGCGTGTCGAAGCTCATGCCTTCCATCGTGCCGATGAGCTTCTCGGTCGCGGCGTCGCCACTGGTTTTCTTCAGCGCCTCGACAATCGCCATTGCAGCCGACATGCCACCGGCGGTGAAGAAATCAGGCGGCGCGTTGTTGAAGCGCTTCTTATGTTCAGTGACGAGCCACTGGTTAGCGGCGTTCTTCGGAATTTCGTAGTAGTAGTAGGTCGCGCCTTCCATGCCGGGGAACTGCTTGTAGTTCGCCATCGCCGGAAGAATGTTGCCGCCGGTGGCGATCTCGATGCCGTAACGCTTCAGATCAAGGTCGGCGATCTTGAACGGGTTGCCTGCGCCGGCCCAGATGATGAAGATCACCTTGCGGCCCGGCTTGTCCTTCAGCGCATCGATCAGTCGCTGTGCGCCCGCAGTGAAATCAGTCGTGCTGGTCGGCAGGTATTCCTCGTGCACGATCTTGGCGATCTTCAGCGCATCCTTGAACGCCTTGACGCCGTCGCGGCCGAACGCGTAGTCCTGCGCCAGCGTCGCGACGTTGACGCCCTGCTTGTCGAGCGCAACCGCGTTCGAGATGGCGTCCTGCGACGAGTTGCGACCGGTGCGGAAGATGTAGCGATTCCATTTGTCGCCGGTGATCGCGTCGGCCACCGCGGGTTCGACCAGCAACACCTTCTTGTATTCCTCGGCCACCGGCAACATCGCCAACGCGACGCCGGACGATGTGGGGCCGACTGCGATGTCGGCTTTGTCGTCGCCAAACGCAGCAGCCAACTGGCTCTTGCCGATATCCGGCTTGCCCTGGCTGTCACGTTCAATCACGACGAGCTTCTTGCCCGCAACTTCCATCTTGCCGCCGGTGGCGTATTCCAGCCCAAGCATGAAACCGGCGTGCGTCTGTTTGGCGTACGCCTCCAGCGGGCCGGTCTTGTCGTACACGTGCGCAATCTTGATTTCCTTGCCCTGCGCGAAGGCCAGGCTGCCGATAGCGGCAAGCGCCGCGGCGGTGAGCCACGTTTGCAATCGTTTCATTGAGCGTCCCCTGAGTTGTGCGTCGACTTCGAGCGAATCGTCAGCCTCGCCTGCTTTGCAACACGCGTGCCAGCCAATCCGTCGATGCTCAACGGTTTGATTCGATGCGTGTTGACTCCAGCGCGTCTGGTTGCGCGATGCGCGTGAATGTCCGCGATTCGGACAGACTGTCTGCGGTCACGACAGTTTCGATTTCCAGGTCGCGTAAGAAGTGGAGATGATGGCGTTGCGCGCCTTGCTATGCGCTGCGCCAGACCGCGTGATGCGGCAGTCCGGCGTCGTCCAGCCAGTAGGCATCCCGGTCGGTCACCACCAGGATCTCCTCGAACTTGGCGCCGACACCCAGGCATCCCAGGTGGGGCTCGACTGCCCACAGGCCTTGTGTCGGCGGATGATCGGAACTGCGCCGGTGGTTCCAGCTGGGAGAGCCGTCGCCGCCCCAACGTTCGGCGGCGAGGGACCTGGCGAGGAACCAGGCGACCTGTTGCGCGCCAAGGCCCCAGATGTGCCACCGGTTGATCCAGCGGTCTGGCACGCGGGTCACGCGGTGCGCGAGCACCGCACCGATGTGCTTGCGATGGCAGTTCTCATAGCCCTGCGCGCGGATCTCGTCGTCGACCTCCCGCGCGATCGCGCGAAAGCTCTGCTGTTCGCGCACGCGTCTCAGGATCAGATCGCGTAGCGGCGCGAGCGCGAGCAGAAGTCTCTTCTGCAGCGTGTTCTCCTTGCCGAACGCGAACGCATAGGACGTGTCCACCGTGTAGCCGTCAAATACCGGCGCGGCATCCAGGATCACCGGCATACCGTCCTCCAGCACCCGGTCAGTCGCCAGCGCCTCCAACGACCCAAAGCGCCCGGGATAGGCAGTGCGGCTACCGAACAACGCCACCGGTACGTGGAAATAGTGGTGCACACCCTGTTCGTGGAAGCGCTTGCGAATGCGGCGGGCGACCGCCTTCTCGGTGTCCCCGAGTCCGAGCGAGCCCGCGGTCTCGACCAGCACGGCGTAGGACGCGCGCTGAAACGTCTTGAAGCGCTCCAGCTCTTCCGCATCGAAGCCGGCGATCTTTACCACGCGGGTTACGCCGCCGTGTTCCTGGACTTCGCCATCAGGACCGCAGCGAGTGCGATCAACGCCGGCAACGCCTGGGTGAGAAGGAGCGATAACTTGGCGGTGAACGCGCCAAAGACGCCCGCGACGACGATGCAGATGAGGAAGAACAGTTTGACGTCGCGCCGGTCGGCGATCAGCCCCCAGACCAGGCCCGCAGCGAGAAATCCGTTGTAAAGACCTTGATTGGCCGCGAGCGTCGCCGACGAGGCGAGCACATCGCGCGGCAACCCGAACACTCTTTCACCCACGGCATGGTTCCAGAAGAACATCTCCAACACCATGAATCCGACGTGGCAGAGCGCGACGAAGGCAACCAGGATGTTGGCGGTGAGCTTCATAGGGTCTGCTCCCTGAAAGGACGACAGGAACGCACGCGCATTCGCAAGCACCTGTCAGACAATCGTGAGCGGCTGGCCGAAACCGAGCTCGCGCCGCAGTGTCGCGCAAATCTCGCCATGCGTGGCGCCCGCCTCGGCGGCCTCGACGATTCGCGGCATCACGTTGTCCTTGCCCTGCGCGGCGCGCGCCAGCGCATCCAGACCTTTGCGCGCGGTGGCTTCGTAGCGCCGGGCCTTGTACTCGCGCACCCGTGCGACATGCGCGTCCATCTGCGCGCGATCCGGATAGTCGAGCACCGTGTACTCGTCCGGGTTCTCGTCGACCTTGTAGGCGTTGACACCGACGACGGTCTGCTCGCCGCGCTCGACGCTTTGCTGGAACGCGAAAGCCGACTCGCCGATCATTCTCTGCACCAGGCCCTGCTGCACCGCCTGGTACATGCCGCCGGCGGCGTCGATCCTTGCGATGATCGCTTCGATCTTCTCCTGCATGCTGTCCGTGAGCGACTCGACGTAGTACGACCCGCCGAGCGGATCGATCACGTCGGTCAGATGCGCTTCCTCGCGCAGGATGTTCTGCGTCGCCACCGCGATGCGCGCGGCCTGCGCGGTCGGCGTAGAAAACACCTCGTCGTAGCCGTCGGTATGCAGCGATTGCAGGCCGCCGAAGATGCCCGCCATCGCCTGCGCGGTCACTCGCGCGATGTTGTTGAGCGGCTGCTGGCGCGTGAGATCCACGCCCGAGGTCTGGCCGTGGAACTTGAAGCGCCAGGACTTCGGGTCCTTCGCGCCGAAGCGCTCGCGCGCGAGCTTCGCCCAGATGCGCCTGCCCGCACGGAACTTGGCGATCTCCTCGAAAAAACTGATCGAGATGTCGAAGAAGAACGTGAACCGCGGCAGGAACCGGTCGGGGTCCATGCCGCGCGCGAGGCAGTCGTCCGCGTACTGGATTGCCGAGCACAGCGTGAACGCCATCGCCTCGGCCGGCGTGCCGCCCGCCTGCTGCATGTGCTGGCCGACCACCGACAGCGGATTCCACGCGGGCACATGCTCATTGCAGAACTCGATGTGATCGGTGAGCACGCGGCGCGCCCCGGCCAGCTCGAGGCGGAAGAACATGTGGTTTGCCACAAAATGCGACAGGCAGTCCGATTGGTTGGAGGTACCGGTGAGCCGCGTCCACGCGATACCGCGGCGCTTCGCCACCGCGAGCAGCAACGCCTGCAGCGTGAACGGCGATGGGTCGTTCAACGCGCAGGAAACGCTCTCGAGCGGCACACCGTCGAATGCGAGCTCCATGTCGTGCACGGTGTTGACGACCGTGCCGCAGGTGCCGAGCAGCTCGACCGGCACTTCGTCGGCGTCGTAGCCCCGGTACACCGAGTTGCACGGGATCAGCGAGATCGCGCTCGCGCCGTGCGCGAGGATTTCCTTCAGTCGCGCGTTGTAGTCCTCGGGCGTGCCCAGGCCGATGAGTTGGCGCTGAGTCCAGCTTCGCCCGCGGTGCATCGACGCATAGATGCCGCGCGTGTACGGGTACTCGCCGGGGAAGCCGAGCAGATCGTTCGCACCCGACCCATCGCGCGGTGCATAGAGCGGCTGCACTTCGATGCCGGAGCGGTTGGCGATGCGCTTGCCTGCGCCGGGGCTGGCGTCGAACGCCTCGCGCCAGCGGCGCTCAGCCTCGGCGAATTCAGTTTCGGCAAGCCACGGTGCGGCGGGTTGATTCATTCAATCGCTCCTTCCTTCATCGCGCGCGACCTGGCGGCGAGAGTGCGTACCTCGGCGGCGATGTCGTCCAGCGCAGTGCCGGGGTGGAACACGCGCGCGACGCCCGCTTCGAGCAGCTGCCGCTCGTCTTTGGGCGGCACGATCCCGCCGACCACCACCTGCACGTCGTCAAGACCGGCCGCGCGCAGGGCATCCATCAACCTCGGAACGAGGCGATGGTCGGTGGCGAGCGACGAGATGCCGATCACCTCGGCATCCTCCTCCGCCGCGAGCTTCACCACGGTCGCAATATCCTGCCACGGCGGCGTGTACACGACCTCCATGCCTGCATCGCGCAGGCACGCGGCGACCACGCGGCTGCCGCGATCGTGGCCGTCGAAGCCGATCTTGGTGACAATCACCTTGGGCGGGCGCTCAGCCATGCTGTGCCTCCTTCAGCAGCTTGACGAACTTGCGAGCCAGGCTGCGCGGCGTGTCGCGGCGCTCGGGATCGAACCA
>Ga0187893_10010861_pt1 | contig 13394 bp, 17 predicted proteins | sample MA1701074metaG_FD_139574 | JGI IMG/M metagenome (GOLD analysis project Ga0187893, IMG submission 139574) | White microbial mat communities from a basaltic lava cave in the Kipuka Kanohina Cave System on the Island of Hawaii, USA - MA170107-4 metaG ...
CGGGAAGAGCTCGCTGTTGGGAGGTGCACCGCGTTCGATGTCGGTGCAGGCGAGCCGCAGCTCGATCGCCGGCGCGGGCAGCACGGTGCGCGTCAATCGCTCGCGCAGCAAGGATCGCAGATGCCCCGCATCGCACGACGGCTCGGCGAGCGCGATCTCGATGCGCGTCTCGGCCGGCGCGCCGTTGTCGCGATGCTTGGCTTCGTGCCGTATCGCCAAGCCGCAGCGACGCACCCGCGCGTGCTGCGCCGACGCCCACGCGATCAGCCGCGCGAGCAGGACATCGGCGCCGTGCAGCACCTGCCCGGCCGAATCGGCGCGTGCCGCCAGCTCGACCCTGCTTTCGAAGGCGGCCGGCGCGCTGACCCAGGCGCGCGGGTCGGGTCGCTCGCCCAGCGCGCGGTCGAGTTCGTCGAGCAGCGCAGCGCCGAAGCGGCGCGCCAAGCCGCCGCGAGGCAGGTGCCGCAAGTCCGAGAGGCGGCGCAAGCCCATGCCTTGCAGCGCTTCCCAGTGTTCGCGTCCGGGGCCGAGCAGCCAGATTGGAAGGTCGGCGAGCGCACTCTTCAGGGTAGCGATGTCTCCGTACCGCGGAACCTGGTCCTCGTGTGCCCCGCGTGCGAGCAGCAAGGCGCCCAGCGCGGTCGGCGCGCTGGCGGTCTGCACCCGATGGCCGAGCGGCGCGAGCGCTTCGCGCAGGCGTTTCAGCAGCGCGGCGAGCCCGCCGAAACAGCGCTGGCTCGCCTCGACTTCGAGCATCACGCCTTGCGGGGGCTGCAAGGTCACGGCCGGCGTGAAAGCGAGTGCCGCGTGCGCCACTCCGGCGAGCGACTCGCTGTCGCGCTTCGCATCGGCCTGGCCGATGCGAAGCCGCGGCGCGAGCGCGAGCGCGGTCGCGCGCTGCTGGCCGGCCACAACCCCCAGACGCCGCGCGGCGGCGTTCGCGCACGCGATCCGGTGCACGTCGAGCAGCACGAGCGGCTCGTCGCGCGCCTCGCACGGCAAGGTGGCCGCGAAGGATTCGAGCGACAGGTGCGGCAGGTGCAGCGCGATCCAAAGCATCACTGATTGAGCGGCTCCCTCTTCCGCTTGCGGGAGAGGGGGGCGAGGGCCGGGCCGCGAGCGGCCTTTGCAGCAACCGATTCGGTCAACACGGCGGGCAGGTCGAGCCGGATCGGGTGCGCAAGCGGCGGGCCGCGACGCTTCTCGACGCGCACCGCGAGCCGGTCGGCACCGGCGGCTTGCAGCGATAAGCGCAACGGCGCTGCGCTCGGCCGCCCGCGCGCGGCCGCTTCGCGCAACATGAACGCCGGCGCGTCATGAGATTGCGCTGCCAACTGCAAGCGCCACAGCCGCTGCGGCGCAAGGCGCGGCGGCAGCCACGCCAACAAGGCACCGACGTGGCCGCTCTTCAGCGCCTGCTCGAGCGCCCAAAGGTCATCGCCTCCCGCCTGCACGCGGCTCGCCGCGCCGCGCAGCGACGCGCCGGGCACGCCCCGCGTGTAGACGACGAGCAGCGCTTCGGCGTCGATGCCGAGCTGCGCCAGCGCCCATCCCGACAGGCAGGCCGGAGGGTCGAACAGCATCGCCAGGCGGCCCTGCCGCAACACGGCGACCAGGCTGGGGGCGAGCAACCGGATCTCGCCGAGCCCCGGATGCGGCAGCAGCAGCTCGGTGAGCGCCTGGTGCGGCCAGCCGCCGCCCGGGAGCTCGACATCGAGCGCGTCGAAACCGCTGGCCGAGACCGAGCAGCGCGCATAGCCGAGTTGGCGCCCGCGCCACAGCGCGGGGTGCAGGATTTCGGGTACCGGGTCCATCGAAGGACTGTACGTTTATACAGTTCATCGAACAACCCCTTCCGCCGCATCGAATCAGCCTGTGGCAATCAATTGATTGCCTAAAGCAAGCATCAGCACCAGAATCGCGCGATGACGCCGAGCGACGACCGCATCGCGAGCCTGCGCCGCTTCAACCGCTTCTACACCAAGCGCATCGGCGTGCTGCGCGAGGGCCCGCCCGACGGCCGCTACACGCTGCCCGAAACCCGCCTGCTGTGGGAGCTGGCGCATCGAGACAACGCAACTGCGAGCGAACTCGCGCGCGAGATCGACCTCGACCCCGGCTACCTGAGCCGGCTGCTGCGCGGACTCAAGGACCGCAAGCTGGTGAAGGCAAAGCGCTCGAGCGCCGACGCGCGGCAGCTGCTGCTCTGGCTCAGCGACGCCGGGCAGAAGGCGTTCGCGCCGCTCGACCAGCGCTCGCAAGACGAGATGGGCGCGCTGCTCGCTCGCCTCGCCGACGACGAGCAACGCCGGCTCCTTGCGGCGATGGCGAGCATCGAGCGGCTCCTCGACGAGAAGCCCTCGAAGCCGGCAGCGTTCGTGCTGCGCGCCCACTGTGCCGGCGACATCGGCTGGATCACCGCGCGGCACGGCGCGCTCTACGCCGACGAGTACGGCTGGAACATCGAGTTCGAAGCGCTCGTCGGCCATATCGCATGCCGCTTCATCGAGCAGTTCGACCCGCTACGCGAGCGCTGCTGGATCGCCGAGCGCGACGGCATGAACGTCGGTTGCGTCATGCTCGTGCAGGCGCGCGACGAGACGACGGGCGCGGTCGTGCCGGAGATCGCGCAGCTGCGCCTGCTGCTCGTCGAGCCCGCCGCGCGCGGCCTCGGTCTGGGCGAGACCTTGGTGCGCGAATGCGAGCGCTTCGCCAGGCAGGCAGGCTACCTCAGGATCCGGCTGTGGACGAACAGTGTGCTGCTCGCCGCGCGCGGCATCTACAGGAAGACGGGCTACCGGCTCGTCGCGAGCGAAGCGCACGCGAGCTTCGGCAAGGATCTGGTCGGCGAGACGTGGGAGCTGGCGCTGTAGCCGCCCTACGCGAACTCTTGCCGCACCATCGGCGACATGAGCCTATGGATGATCCACGCGAGCAGACCGCACGCGGCCAACGTCATCAGCAACGCCATCACGCGCGCCGCGGCAACGAAGCCGCCGAACACGCCTGCGGCCTGCGCCGGCAGCGGCGTGCTGCCGAGCGTGCTGGCGATCACCGAGTGCACCATTTCCTGCTGCAGCCACAAGCCGAGCAGGTTCGCGACGATCGCGAACGCGAGCAAGCCGATGAACGCGCGGCGTGCCCAGTCGAGCCTGATCAGGAGCCCGATCGCCGACGCGAGCGTCGCGACCGAGACGACGAAACCGAAGCCGACGACCCACGGCAGGTATCCGACCAGGAGGCCGGTGAGAAGCGGCAGCGACGGCAGGTTGGCGCTGCCGGTCGACTGCGGCAGCATCGAGACCACGAGCGCGTACTGGACGAGTGCCGAAACGCTCGACGTCGCCGCGAGCACGATGAACACCCAGGCCGTCACGGTGACGAAGATGGAACGGGCTCCGACGCTGTAGGTTTGCGGCACGACAGCTCCCTTGACGCTGCGCTGCGAGTCGCTCGTAGCGAAACGCTCGACGACGATTGTCAAGAGCGGTCGTGCGGCTGTCAGTCCCTCGGCTGAGGGACGCGTGCAAGAGTGCGACAAGCTGCGCGTTCAGCCGAAGCGCAGCGCGAAGATCGGCGGCATGTGATTCGAGACCACCGACCACCGCTCGCCGGCGTCGTGGCTTGCCCACAGGCTGCCGGTGGTGCTGCCGACGAGCAGGCTCTTCCCGTCGTCGGCGACGGCGAGCCCGTGCCGGTACGCGAGGTCGTAGCACTGCGACTGCGGCAGCCCCTCGCGCAGCGTCTCGAAGCTCTTGCCGCCGTCGCGCGTGCGGTTGACGACGAACGCGCCGTCCTTCGGCACCCGCCTTTCGTCGGCGATGGCCGGCACGAACCAGGCGCGGTCGCCGTCGCGCGGGTCGACGGCGACCGCGAAGCCGAAATCGGAGACCGGAACGCCGCTCACTTGCTGCCACGAGGCGGCGTTGTCGTCCGAGCGCCAGATGCCGTTGTGATGCTGGCACCAGAGGCGGTCGGGCCCGGCGGCGCAGCGCACGATCGCGTGCGGGTCCTGCGTGTTCGCGTTCTCGGCCTGCTCGGGCGGCATGTACTGAGCGCGCATGCCCTTCGCGCGCGACGTCCAGCTCGCGCCGTCGTCGGCGCTGTGCCAGGCCCCGCCGCAGCTGACGCCGACCAGCATCTCTCCCGCCCTTTGCGGATGCGTGCAGATCGAATGGATGCCCGGCACGTCGTAGCCGCCGCCGAACCACTCGAGCCGCTCGGGCCGATTCCACAGCGACTCGACGAGCTGCCACGATGCGCCGCCGTCGTGCGAGCGGAACAGCCCGCCCGGCAACGTTCCGGCCCAGATCGTGCCGCGCGCTTCGGCGAGCGACCAGATCTGCACCAGCTTCCACGCGGGACCCGGCGCGTTCTCGGGTTGCTGCGGATACGCGGGAGCGGCGACTTCGTTCCACGTCGCTCCGCAATCGTCGGAGACATGCACCTTGACGCCGAAGTGTCCAAGGTTCAGCGCGGCGAACATGCGCCCTGTGCCACCGATCGGCGGCAGCAGCATCGACACCGGCTCGCCCAGAAAGCTCGCGCGCGCGATCTCCCAGGCGGCGCTGCCGCCGCGGCGGAGTTCGAGCAAGCCCTTGCGCGTCGCGACCCACGCCCGATCGTTCATCGTCATCCTCCCGACAGAGCCTGCATCACGAACACGCGGCTCGCCGGCTCGAGCCGGTCGGCGAGACGCACGCGGTCGCCGCTGCGTCGCCCGTCGACGAACACGACGACGTTGGCGCGCAGGTGCCCCTGGTCGTCGAGCACGTAGCCGCGCAGCCGCGGGTTCGTTTCGAACGCCGCTTCGAGCGCGGCGCGCAACGTCGCGGCGCTCGTCTGCACCTCGGGTGTTGCGACGAAGCGCCTCAGCTGGGGCGTGAAGTGGACGACGGCCATGGGAGCGATGATGCCATCCGCGACCGGCGTTGCTTGATTCGATGTCTCGCGCGCCAGTTCGATGCTTCAATGCGGTTTGCAGTGATGCTCATTCGCGTCCGACGATTCGATAGCAAGCAGCTCGAGGGCCAGGCGGTGCAGTCGTCCAGCGGGATCGGCCAGCGAGTCGAGGACGTCGAAATGGTGCGCCCCGGGGATCGTTTCGCAAACCGGCACGCGCGCGGCGCCCCACGCGTCGCGGATCAGCTTGTTCTGGCGCAGGAACTCGTCGCTCTCGAGTGCTCCGGCGGCGACCATCAGCCGGCCAGGCGGCGCCGGGAAGCAAGCCGGACTCAGCTTCTTCACGGCGGCCGGCGTGAGCCGCAGGTCGGACGCGAGGAACGGCGCGTGCCGCAACGGCTCGAGGTCGTACAGCCCCGAGATCGAGAGCGCTCCGCGCAGCAACGTGCGCGGCAGGCGCGCGTCGAGCGCGGGCCAGTGGCACGAAAGCGCCATCGCCGCGAGATGGCCGCCGGCCGAATGCCCCGCCACCGCGATGCGGCCCGGGTCGCCGCCGTAGAGCGCCGCGTTCGCGCGCGTCCACGCGACGGCGCGCACCACCTGCATCGCGATCGTCTCGATCGTCACCGCCGGGCACAGCGCGTAGTTCGGCACGACGACGAGCACGCCCTCGCGCACGAACGCCGGCGCGACGAACGAGACGTCGCGCTTGTCGAGCGAACGCCAGTAGCCGCCGTGGATGAAGACGAGCACGGGCGCTTCGGCGCGCGTGGTCGGAAACACGTCGAGCGTCTCGTTCGGGCCGTCGCCGTAGCGCACGCCGATGCGGCAGGAACGCGTAGCGCGCGCCGCCGCCGAGCGCTCGCCCCAGCCGGCAAGGAGTTGCTCCCAATCGCGCACCCGCGCGCGGTTGTTGTATTGGGCGTCGAGCCAGGCCGGGTCGAGGGTCTTCTTCATGCGGGCCTTCTGGGGAGAGTCGCGAGCGGCGTTCTACCGCGACGCGCTCCGCCGCGCCAGCGTGGCAACGCCTATCCGTCCGGCGCAGCGTGGCGGGCCGCAGGCACGGGCGTTGGCCTAGAATCGCCGCTCACGTGGGGACGTAGCTCAGCTGGGAGAGCGTCGCGTTCGCAATGCGAAGGTCGGGAGTTCGATCCTCCTCGTCTCCACCACGCAAGTTGTCGATTCGCTTGATTCAAGAGCATGTAGGCCACGCCGCTCGAGCTTGCCTGAATCACGCGGTAGGCCGAAGGCCCGATTCTGCCTATCGCGCTGCCGATTCGAAGCTCGGCTCTTGATCGTCGAGCAGCGCCATCGCGCACGAGGACCGCCCACCTCGACCTCGCCCCGGAGCGCAACACCGGAGGCGCCAAGGTCAGCGCGGCGAGCGTCATCGCCGCCGGTTCGGTGATCGGCGAGCCGATCAGCGGCACCACGGCGAAGCCCCGCCAGGCGCGCGCGACGGCGGCAGGTATCGGCAGCAGTCGCGCCAGCGCGGCGACCACCCGTGAACCGCGGCCAGCATCGGCCGCGAGGCGACGACGACCATCACGACGAAGACGAACAGCGGCCAGAGCGGCACGCGGGCCTTGCACTGCACCGATGGGCGACACTACGTTCGATGAACGACCTCGTGGGTTGGATCGAACGCGTCGACTGGCAGCGCTGGAGCGCTCCGGCGGCGGCAGGCGGGCGCATCGTGCTGATCATCGTGGCCGCGTGGATCGCGACCGGTTTGCTGCAGCGGCTGGTGCGCGGCCTGCGCCTGCGCATCGCCGCGCGCATGGACACGCCCGATTCTGTGCGGCGCGCCGAGACGCTGGGCCGAGTCGTGCGCTACCTGATCGCACTGGTGATCAGCGCGGTAGCGGTCATGCTCGTGCTCGCCGAGGTCGGCGTGTCGCTCGCGCCGATTCTGGGCGCGGCCGGCGTCGTCGGGCTCGCGGTCGGTTTCGGGGCACAGAGTCTGGTCAAGGACTACTTCACCGGCTTCTTCCTGCTCTTCGAGGATCAGATCCGAACCGGCGACGTCGTCAAGGTCGCGGATATCGGCGGGCTGGTCGAGGACATCACGCTGCGCCACGTTCGGCTGCGCGACTACGACGGCAACGTGCACTTCATTCCGAACAGCCTGATCACGACGGTGACGAACATGAGCCGCCAGTTCGCGCAGGCGGTGGCCGATGTCGGCGTCGCGTATCGCGAAAGCGTCGACGAGGTGTTCGATGTCATGAAGGCGGTCGGCGCCGATATGCGCCTCGACACGGTGTACGGGAAGAAGATCCTGGACGACCTCGAGATCGCGGGCGTCGAGCGGCTCGACGACAGCGCCGTGGTGCTGCGCTGCCGCTTCAAGGTCTTGCCGCTCGAGCAGTGGAACGTGCGTCGCGAGTTCCTGCGCCGCATCAAGATTGCGTTCGACGAGCGCGGCATCGAGATCCCGTTCCCGCACCTCACGGTGTATGCAGGGAGCGCCAAGCGCGGCGCGCCGCCTGCTGCGCCGTTGCCGTTGAGGCTTCATCGCGAGCGTGGCAACGCGGCGGCGGCCGAAGACTGATGGTGCGTGCCGCGCGCCGGATCGGTGCGCGCTTGTCATTCGGTGAAGCCCGCAATGAGGCTTCCCGAACTCGAGGAACCACGACACCGATGGCGGTTTCTCATTTCTCGCGTGGGCGGGGCGGCGGCCGCGATCGGGTACCGGCTGCCCGCGCCATCTCGCGTACCCGCGGCGCGTGCCACGCCGGTCGTTTCGGTCGTTTCTGGCGCAAGCAGAAGGGAGGTCACCGTGCTGCCACCTCGAAGACGAGCGTCTGCGGCACGTAGGGCTTGGCGAGGAAGGCCTGCTCGAGCCTCGTGAGCCGGCCCTTGGGCGTGTCCACGAGGTAGGAAGCTCCCCTGGCCCGCATCTGCGCGAGGTTCTCCTCGGTAGGGATGCCGCGGTCCATCACCCAGATGCGGTTGGCGCGCCCGTAGCGCTGCTCGATGCGTTCGAGGAAGGAACGCGAGCTGCTCGCTTGCGCCGCGCGCCGCAGCGAATCGTCCAGCGCCAACTTGAGGACGCCGCCGGGCGTCATCACATCAGAACCACGCGCATCGGGTGCTCCTGGAGAGGCTCGCCGTCTCTCAGGAAGCGACGTGCTTCGGCCCGCGAGCACGGGACGGCGCGCCAGTACGGGTTTCAGCCGCCGCCGGCGTTTCGCTGATGCGCTTCGACGTCGAGCTCCACCGGCACGCTACCGCGATGGACGTCCTCCTGCAGCCGCCGCAGGTCGTCGAGCAGCACGATGAAGCGGCGGCCGAACGCCGTCAACGCGTAGTCGACCTCGATGGGCGGCTTCTCGCCGACCACGCTGCGTCGCAGGATGCCGAAGCGAACCATCTTCTGCAGCCGCTCGTTCATCACCTTAGCCGACAGCCCCGGGCAGGCGCGCAGCAGCGCGCTCGGCCGGCTGGTGCCGTCGGCGGCCAGCCGCAGCAGACTGACCGACCACTTGCAGCCGACGATGCTCTCGACCATCGACGCGACCGGGATGTGTTGCGGGCCGTCGCGCTGAACCATCGCATCACCACCTTACCGAAAAGTGCCTTCTGGATGTGCCGCACGATGTTGCGTATTGTCGGGCGAGCGTATTGCAACGTCTGCACCCGCACAAACGAAAGGAGATGGCGATGGCAGCGACGACGGACATCCCCGGCTACTCCCTCGGCAGCGACGCGGTCGCGCGCTCGCCGGTGACGCCGGCCGATTTCGAGCTGATGAAGAAGAGCGCGCTGTTCGGCGACGACGACGTGCGCGCGCTGCGCGCGTCGCACGAGATCGTGAAGGACCAGGTCGAGGCGATCCTCGACGTCTGGTACGGCTTCGTCGGCTCGCAACCGCACCTGCTCGGCAGCTTCAGCGGCCAGCGCGACGGCCAGCCATTGGGCGACTACCTCGGCGCGGTGCGCAAGCGCTTCGGCCAGTGGATCCTCGACGCCGCGCGCGCCGAGTACGACCAGCGCTGGCTCGACTACCAGCACGAGATCGGGCTGCGCCACCACCGCACGCGCAAGAACCGCACCGACGGCGCGGCGTCGACCGACATCGTGCCGTTCCGCGACCTGTTCGCGCTGATCTTCCCGGTGACCTTCACGCTGAGGCCCTTTCTCGCGAAGAAGGGCCACTCGGCCGAGCAGGTCGAGCAGATGCACGCCGCGTGGGTCAAGTCGTGCCTGCTGCAGCTCACGCTGTGGAGCCATCCGTACGTGAAGGACGGCGACTTCTGAGCACCCCCAGGAAATGACTTCGTCATTCCCGCCCCCAGGGGTCAAGCAAAGTGGCAAAGCCACATTTGCTTGAGATGTCGCCAGCGCCGCCGTGGCGGACCACCGCGTGGCTGAACACGCCGCAGCCGCTCGACCTCGAACGGCTGCGCGGCAAGGTGGTGCTGCTGCACGCGTTCCAGATGTTGTGCCCGGCGTGCGTCGCGCACGGCCTGCCGCAGGCGCAGCGCGTCGCCGAGCTGTTCGCCGATCAGCCGCTCGCCGTCGTCGGCCTGCACACGGTATTCGAGCACCACGCGGCGATGGGCGTCGAGTCGCTGCGCGCGTTCGTCCACGAGTACCGCGTCGGCTTCCCCGTCGGCCTCGATGAGCCGGCCGCCGACGGACCGATCCCGCTGACGATGCAGGCCTACGCGATGCAGGGCACGCCGACCCTGGTGCTCATTGACGCGCAGGGCCGGCGGCGCCGCCAGGTGTTCGGGGTTCACGATGACTTGCTGCTCGGCGCAGAACTGGCGACCTTGATCGCCGAGGCCGAAGTGCCCGCCGGCTCGCTGCTGGGAAGCTGAGGCGAATCAGCAACGGCCCGCCCGTCTCCGTCGTCGATCGAGTGCCCGCAGCCACTGGCGATACCGGGGCCCAGCGTCGCCTGCGACCGACCGCCGACGGACGCGCGAATGCTTCGATTCGCCGTCGAACTCCGCCGGTCTGGCCCAGGTGTAGGTCATCCGCCGCCGCGGAGTGAACTCGACGACCTCGCCGGCGATGTCGACGATGTTCGAGCCGTCGGCGCGCCGATGCTCCCAGCGCGAGCCCACTTTCCAGTCGGACACGTTCACGCGTGCACAGCCCGCGTTCGGATCCGCCCAGTACTGGCTCATGAGTTCGGTGTCGATCAGCGCCTGCCAGAGCTTCTCGGGCGTGGTCGCGATGTAGGTCACGTACACGTAGCTAGGCTTTGTCATCGTCGTCGCTTTCCAGTCGTTTCCTGAGGTCGCGCAGCGCATCGAGGCGCCCGCGCTCGAACTTGCCGATCCAGCGCACGTAGATTTCGTGCAGCGGCACCGGGTTGAGGGAGTGAAGCTTCTCGCGCCCCCGCCAGACGACGGCGACGAGGTTGGCGTCCTCGAGCACCTGAAGATGCTGCGTCACGGCCTGACGCGTCATGTCCATGTGCACGCACAGTGCGCCGAGCGTCTGGCCGTTCTCTCGGCGCAGCATGTCGAGCAGCTGCCTGCGGTTGGGTTCGGCCAGCGCCTTGAAGACCTTGTCGATGTCGAACGGCGACGTCAACGAAGCAACACCTGCGGTGCGTCAATGCCAGTCGCTGATCTGCACGTCGTTCGGGCTCGGGGCGCCGCGTCCCGTCTCGACCAGCGACTTCAAGCTCATCAGGAAGATCGCCCACTTGGTGCTGCAGTGGTTCATGAACTCGACCGGCTCTCGCCAATCCTGATGCTTGAAGAGGACGATGGCGTACTCGCCATCCTGCCTCAGTTCCCAGAGGATGGTCGTGTCCACCCACTCTGCGGGTCCGTCCACGACCTGCCAGCGCACGCGCTGCTCGGGCCGCAACTCGGCGATCCTCATCCGGAAGCCGCCGAGATCCACCCCCTCGGCGGTAAAGCGGAAGGCGAGCGCGCCGCCCACGTGGCGATCGCCGTGCGTCTCGACGGTCCACCAACCGGCAATGCCTTCCGGCGTGGCCACTGCCCACGATGTGCGTGCGGCCATGCTACGAAGACCAGGTCGAAGAACAGCTCGACGAATCCGACGCGGCACCTAAGTTGAGAGCACCTTAGTTGAGAGTCCCTGCCGCAACCAGCGCGGCGATCTCGCCTTCGCGCAGCCAGCCTCGCAGCGCTGCCGCTGCGTTCTCGATGCCCGGCTCGGCCGGCGGCTGCGGCGTGTCGGGGACGGTTCTCGAGAATCGCGGCGCAGGCGCGGGTTGTGCGATACCGCCGACGTCGATGAAGGTCTTCCTCGCCTTCAGGTGCGGATGCTCGTACGCCTCTTGGAGGTCGAGCACCGGAGCGAAGCAGACGTCGGTGCCCGCCAGCAGCGCCGTCCATTCGGCGCGTGTCTTCGCCTTGAACCTCGCCGCCAGGACGCGTTTCGCCGCGGGCCAGGCGGAGCGGTCCATCTGCTTCGTCAGCGCCGGTTCGTCGATCTCCAGCCGCCCGAGCAACTGCAGATAGAACTTGGGCTCTATCGGCCCGATCGAGACGTACTTGCCGTCGGCGCATTCGTACACGTCGTAGAAAGGCGCCCCCGAATCGAGCAGGTTCGTGCCGCGCTCGGCGGTGCTGATGCCGGCCGCCCGCAGACCGACGAGCGCGGTCATCAACGAAGCGACGCCATCGACGATCGCGGCATCGACCACCTGCCCCTTGCCCGAGGTGCGCGCCTCGAGGATGCCGGCGAGGATGCCGAGCGCGAGGTACAGCGATCCGCCGGCGTAGTCGCCGATCACGTTGAGCGGGATCGCAGGCGGCGCGCCTTCGCGGCCGATCGCGTGCAGCACGCCGGTGATCGCGATGTAGTTGAGGTCGTGCCCCGCCGACTGCGCGAGGGGCCCCTCCTGCCCCCATCCGGTCACGCGACCGTAGACCAGTCGCGAATTGCGCTTCAGGCACTCCTGCGGCCCGAGGCCGAGGCGCTCGGTGACGCCGGGCCGAAAACCTTCGATCAATGCATCGGCCTTCTCGACGAGGTCGAGCACCAGGGCAACGCCTGCCGGATCCTTCAGGTCGACGCGGATCGACTTGCGGTTGCGCAGGATCAGGTCGAACTTCAGGGGACGCTGCACACCCAGCCCCGAAGCCTGCTTGCGGTCCACGCGGATGACGGTCGCGCCCAGATCGGCCAGCAGCATCGCCGCGAGCGGGCCCGGCCCGATCCCGGCCAGCTCGACGATGCGCAGGTCTGCCAACGGTCCCATGCCGCGCTCCTGGTTGTCGGGTCGAACGATGCGTGCCGCGGCGAACGCTGGTCTGCGCCGAGACGCCGAAGCTCTGGTTGCCGGTGAGGAATCATAGGCCCACGCTCGCGGCCCGGCTGATGAGCTGGGTGAACAGGTACGGCATCGGGCGCTTCTACCGCGACGCGCGGCTGTTCCGCATCGACGCGGGCACGACGCGGATCCAGCAGCGTGTGATCGCGCGCAATATGCTGCACGAAGCGCGTGGCGGCTGACCCGTCGCCGGCGTGCGTCCACTCTTCGAGGCACCGACATGAACCACGACGACTTCCAGCACATCGGCTTTCACCGGCACCCGCACGGCGTGCTGCTCGCCACCCTCGACCGGCCCGAGGTATTGAATGCCACCAACGACCGGCTGCACTGGGAGCTGACGCAACTCTGGGGCATCGTGCAGCGCGACGCGTCGACCAAGGTCGTCGTCATCACCGGAGCCGGCGACCGCGCGTTCTCGGCCGGCGGCGACACCTCGTTGGTCGAGGCGATGGCCGGCAACCCGGCCAAGGTGGCGCAGGTGATGCAGGAGGCGAGCGACATCGTCTACAACATGCTCGCCTGCGACAAGCCGATCGTGACCGCGATCAACGGCGTCGCGGTCGGCGCCGGGCTCGCGGTGGCGCTGCTGGCCGACGTGAGCATCATCGCCGAGGAAGCCAGGCTCACCGACGGCCATACGCGGCTCGGTGTCGCGGCCGGCGACCACGCCGCGATCGTGTGGCCGCTCTTGTGCGGCATGGCCAAGGCCAAGTACTACCTGCTGACGGCCGACTTCATCGACGGCCGCGAGGCCGAACGCATCGGCCTCGTGAGCCTGTGCGTGCCGCGCGCCGACCTGATGGGGCGCGCGTTGTCGGTAGCGACGAGCCTCGCGCTCGGCAGCCAACCGGCAATCCGCGCCACCAAGAAGGCGCTCAACAACTGGATGCGTGTGGCGGGGCCGATCTTCGACAACTCGCTGGCGTTGGAGATGCTGAACTTCCTCGGCGCCGACGTGAAGGAAGGCGTCGACGCGCTGCGCGCGAAGCGCAAGCCCGATTTCCCGTCGGCTCGCATGCCCGAGGCATGAACGACTTGCGCTCGCACTAGGGTATTTCGACGGCCTTCTCGCGGGGCGCATCGGCTAGCAGGCTGCTGAAACACCCCCAGGGGGCCGCGGCGGGCCTTGGCGGGATGCATGGCAAGGCGCAGGCCGCCGCAAAGGCCCGTTGGCCTTTGCAAGGACTGCAACGACGCCAGGCGCCCGCCCGAGCGC
>Ga0187893_10010862_pt1 | contig 13392 bp, 11 predicted proteins | sample MA1701074metaG_FD_139574 | JGI IMG/M metagenome (GOLD analysis project Ga0187893, IMG submission 139574) | White microbial mat communities from a basaltic lava cave in the Kipuka Kanohina Cave System on the Island of Hawaii, USA - MA170107-4 metaG ...
CCCGCTCGCGCGCCGGGCCGCCGACGAGTTGAACGCGGTGATGACCGAGCTCGAGCTTCTGGGGGTGGAGCTGAAGGATCTCGACTTGGGCCTCGTGGACTTTCCGACCGAGCACCAGGGGCACGACGCTTTTCTCTGCTGGCAGTATGGGGAGCCCGAGGTCGCGTTCTGGCACGGCCTCGACGAGGGATTCGTCGGGCGCCGTCCGCTGGCGGGCGCCCGGGCGCGTCCGCCCATTCAATGACGCGCCCCGCCGCGCCGGCGGTGTACGACGCCGTCGCCTTCGACCTGTTCGGGACGCTGATCGAGTTCGACCCGGGTTTGCTCCCCACGCTCATGGTGGACGGCGTGCCCGTACCGTCGACGGTGCCGCGCATTGCCGATCTCCTGCCGCGGTACGTCCCGGGCGTCACGGTGGGGGAGTTCTTCGTGGCGCTGCGGGGAGTAACGGAAGCGATTCGAGTCGAGCATCGCGGGACGCTCGCGGAGACACCGTCGCGGGAGCGGTTCCGCCGCGTCCTCGAGCAGGTGGGCTGTACGGCATCGTGGCTCGACGAAGCGGCCGTGGTGCTCGCGCGCCAACACCATGCGGGCATCGCCGACGCGACGGTATTTCCCCCGAGCCGGCGCGCCGTCCTGGATGCCGCGGCCCGGCGCGGCCCGGTGGTCGTGGTTTCGAACTTCGACGACACGGCGTCGGCCATGGCGATCCTCGCCCGTCACGGCATCCTGCCGTCGTTGGCGACGGTCGTCGTGTCGGAGGCCGTCGGCCTCCGAAAGCCACACCCCGCGACGCTCGTCGCCGCGTTGACGACGCTCGCTATCCCGGCCGCCGCCACGTTGTTCGTCGGCGACAACTTCGAAGCGGACGTCGGCGTTGCGCACGCCGTGGGCGCGGAGGCCGCTTGGATCGACGCTCGCGGCCGCGGCGTGCCCGAGGGTGCCCGCCGTCCACGCTACGTGCTACGCACCCTCGAAGAGCTCCACGACGCGCTCGGAACATAGACCGAGCCGAAAATGGAACGCGTCGCGCGCGTCACGTCGTGCGTGCCGAGTGTGTCGCGCGCGGCTTTCCCCGCCGCGTCACCCCGCTCGCGCGGGCCACCGATCGTCACACCCTCACGTCCGCCTCCGACGCGAGCCGTAGCTCGGGTCGGCGCACTAGAGGCGCCTCGGCGAAGCGCCGCTGGTCACGCGGTGGAAACGTTTGCGCAGGAGCGGGATGGCGTTGATGCGGATGGGCCGTAGCAGATCCCAATAGAGACCGCGGGGTCGGGGATGGGCGGGGCGGGTGGCGATCACCTCGCCCGGGGTCACCAGAAAATCGACGGGGAGGTCGTGGGGCAGCATGGGCAGTCGATCCCCGACGATCTGCAGGGGATGCACCGTCGTCACGACCGGGGTCGACTCGCGGACCTTGCCTTCCTCGCGCAGGAGCCCGTACTCGAGGTCGCTGTAGCCGCCACCCTTCCCGACGCGCGCCCCGTCGCGGGCGGCGGCGACGGAGCCGGTGACGACGAGATCGATGGGGCGCATTTCGCCCGGGGAGATCGGACGACCCCAGCGGCACGCGCCGGCGATCGTGGCGGCCAGCGCGGTGCGCGCGCCGAGGCGCTGCGGATCGATCTCGATGAAGCACTTCTCGCTGCGGAGCCGGGGCACGGCGAGATAGACGATCTTGCCTTCTTCCAGCGCCAGGCGACGGACGGGAAGCTGCGGCGCGTCCGGATTCAGCTTGACGACGAGCGCCCGGCGCCACACGGCGAGCTCGCGCAGCTGCTGCGCCGCATCGACGGCACCGGCGAAGTTCGGGATGCGACCGACGGAGCCCGGGAAGCGGTTGGCGCCCGCTTGCTCAATCCTCGCCCAGATCTTGTCGCGGATCTCCGCCTTCGTCATGCTCGAGTTCCGTCGAGGCGATGTCGTCGTCGGTCGAAGCGCTACTATAGGGTCGTCGAGGAGTCAATTCAGCGGCACGGACACCGGGGGCGAGTCGTCGCGCGAAGACCAGAAACCCGGTGTGCGCCACCATGCGATGCGCGGGCCGGATGCTGCGCCCGCTCACGTCCCAGTGGCGGAGCAGGGTCTCGATGGTCCGAACGGCGGCGAAGCCGTCGTGGGCGGTCAGCGAGTCGACGAGCTGCTTCACCTGGAGGACGGTCGGAAGGAAGCACGTGAGGACGCCGCCCGCGCGCAGGCTCGTGGCAACGGAGTCGAGCAGCGTCCAGGGCTCCGGCACGTCGATCACGATGCGGTCCACGCCGATCTCGACGAGACCCAGGGCGGCGTCGGCGACGCGGACCATCCAGTTGGGCGCGGGGCCATGAAAGCGCCGGACGTTTTCCTGGGCTGCCGCGGCGAATTCCTCCCGGCGCTCGTACGAGACGAGCGTACCGGTGGTGCCGAGCGCGCGCAGCAGGCCGAGCGTGAGGGCGCCGGGTCCCACGCCGATCTCGATGACGCGCATGCCCGGCCCGATGTCGCCCCACAAGAGGACGATCCCCACGTCCTTCGGGTAGATGGGCTGCGCCCGCCGTGGCAGGTGCGGGATGAGCTCGGCATACGTCGGCCGCAGCACGAGGAACGTCTCGCCACGCTCCGTGCGCAGCGTGCTGCCGTCGGGACGGCCGATGAGCGCTTCGGCGAGGATCGGCCGTCCACGCACGCTGACGCGGCTTCCGGGCCGGAGCGTCCGCATGTAGACGCGTTGCTTGCGGTCGATGAGCAGGACCGCGTCTCCCTCGCGCAGTAGACCCGCGTCGTCCGGCGACGCGGGCGGTTGGCCGGCGATCACGAGGCCTCGCCGACGTGCCGGCCCGGACGCTTGCGCTCCACCTCGTTCACGAGCGCGCAGTACGAGCAGACGCGTCCGAACGACGGCTGGTCGCATCGTTCGCAGGTCCCGGCGGCGCGTTCGTCGACCGCCGCGAAGGCCGGCTGCCCGCTTCGCAGGAATTCCCGGAGGAAGGTGCCCTTGGTGCCGGGACTTTCGGCTTCGAGGCGGTTCAAGAGATTCTTGTAGAGGAGCTGGGTCGCCCCCGTGCTGTTGGGGCACTCCTCGACGACGTACTCGATGCCGCGCATGAATGCGTAGGTCGCGGTCTCGTACTCGCTCAGCAGGTAGAGGGGCTTCACCTTGCGCACGAACCCCGCCGCCGACGCTTCGAGGACGGGCCGCTGGCGAGCGAGGTGATCGCGTTGCCAGTGCAGCACGTTGCCGAACAGGCGGGCGGCCTCGTCGTCGAGGTTGTGGCCCGTGGCGAGCACGTCGTACCCTCCGGCGCGCGCGGCCCGGTCGAAATGATGGCGCTTGAGCGTCCCGCACGCGGCACACGGCGAGCGGCGCGTGAGGCCCGCGACGGTCGGGATGTCGAGGCCGCCTTCTTCCTGGGCGAGGTCCACGACCGTGAGCGGCAGGGAACGGGCGGCCGCGAACGACTCCACGAGGGTCCGAGAGCGGGCCGAGTACTCGCCGATTCCCTGCGCCAGATAGAGTCCCGTCGTGGCGTAGCCGAGGTGCACGAGCACGTCCCACAGCGCCAGGCTGTCCTTGCCGCCCGAGATCGCCACGAGGACGCGATCCGTCGGGGCCAGCATGCGCTCGCGACGGATGGCGCGCTCGACCTGGCGGCGGAAATGCTCGAGGTAGCAGGGTCGGCAGAAGGCGGCATTGTGGGCCCGGAGGTACGTCTCGGGCTTGGCCCTGCACCGCACGCACTTCATGCGCCACCGGAGATGACGGCGCGCACCTCGATCTCGTCCTCGTCCTCGACCATTTCGGTGTCGAGCAGCAGGAGATCGCCGCGGATGACCATCGCGGTGCCCGGGAGCACGCCGAGGTCGCGCAGCATGCGGGCGACCGTCCGCCGACCCGCGAGATCGACGGTTCGGTGCTCGGGACGGAGGTGCACGCGCATGCAAGGCGACGGCTACCACGGGGTCCCTGGTGCGACAAGGCGAGGGCACGGCACGGTCGTGCGGCGCGCGCCAACTTGACAGGTCCGGGAGCAGCATATACCCACGGGCGCCGGCGCGGCGCGCGCCGCGTGGGCGATCATGGCGGAGAAGAAAGCAAAGACGGCAGAGAAGAGCGCCGCGGCGCAGAAGCGCCTGTGCCCGTCCTGCGGTGCGGAAGTGCGCGTCGTGCAGTTCACCGGATATGGGCCTCGCGGTCACTTCTGGCTGTGCGACAAGAATTGCGGCTACCGGCAGCGTACTCGCTAGCCGACTGAGGGCCCGGTGATGTCGCGCGGACGTACTGGAAAGAGCGCACCGAAAGCCGCGCCGAAGGCGAAGCCGCGTGTCGGCGTGAAGCGCGCGAAGAAGAGTGCGACGGCGGCCAAGGCCGCGACGCTCTTCGACGACGAGGAGCCGCCGGCCGACGAGACCGAGGAAGAGCTCCCGAAGGACGAGGCGGGGCGCCGCAAGATCAAGCGCCAGTACGAAGAGCTGCTCGGCATCCGGATCGACAAGCTGAAGGGCCGCATCCTCAACCGCGAGCGCATCAACAAGACGATCGAGGGCATCTACTTCATCTGCGCCTCGTGCCGGAAGATCTGCCACAACCTCGACGAGGGCCTGGTGGAAGATCCGAACAACCTGAACAACCTCTGCCACGCGTGTGCGAACGTGAAAGAGCCGCGCGGCGGCAAAGGGAGCAAGACGGCGGCCGCGTAGATGCCCGCCGCGCGTTCGGCGTGGCCGATCGTGGTGCGGACCGTCTCCTGCTAGTCCACGCCGTCCGGCCACACTGCCCGGAGGTCGGATGGGAACGGGCTGCGGACGGTGAGCGGGGGCCGCTGCGGCGTGGCGGGAAGGATGATCGCGCTCGCATGCAACGCGTGGCGTCCTGCGGCGAGCGGCGAGGGCGGCCCGCCGTAGAGTCGGTCGCCGACCACTGGATGGCCGAGGCTGGCCAAGTGGACGCGGATCTGGTGCGTGACCCCGGTCCGCATGACGACGGCGACCAGGCTCGTGTCATCGTCGCCGGCGAGCCGTGTGATCCGGCTCTCGGCCGGCCAGGCGCGTAGTCCGGCACGCGCGCCGACCATGCGGCGGCGATCCGATGGATCGTGGGCCAACGCGAGCTGCACGGTGGTCTCGGCGGGTGCCCGGCCGGCGACGATCGCGAGGTAGTGTTTCTCGACGAGCCGATTGCGGAACGCGCTGCGCGCGGCTTCCCACGCCCCGGCGGAGCGCGCGGCGAGGAGCACGCCCGAGGTGCCCGTGTCGAGGCGGTGCACGAGGCCGCCGCCCAACACCCCGGTCTCGGGGTAGCGCGCGAGCAGGAAGTTGACGGCGGTGTCCCGCTCGCGCGGATCGTTCGGATGGCTGGGCATGCCACCCGACTTGTCCACTGCCACCAGCGACGCGTCCTCGTGCAGAATGGCGAGATGGCACGCGGGGTTCGGGGCGAGTGCCAGCACGCTCGGAAGCTCGACGCGCGCGCCCGGGGCGACGACGGCGCCCTTCCGTGCGCGGTGCCCGTCGACGCGAACCGTCCCCTCGGCGATCAGCTGCGCCGCGAGCCGGCGTGAGACGCCGGGGAGCGCCCGCCGCAACCATCGGTCGAGGCGCTCGGCGGGCCCCGCGGCTACGACGATGCGGGACTCGGCCATGCCGGGAGCGCCGCCGTCTGCGGCGCGGTCAGTTGCTCGCGAACGAGCCCGTACACGTGTGGGGCATGCAGGAAGCCCAGGCGACCGACCCCGCGCAGAGCGATGTTGAAGGCCTCGGGTCGTCGTCCCTGCTCGACGGCTCCGAGAAGGGGATCGTCCTGCGAGTAGAGCGCGATCACCTCGGTCGCCGGGGGGACGCGCGGCCCGGCCGCGCCGGCCGCGCCGAGCGTGATCAAGCGGCGCACCACCGGCGTGCCGCTGCCGCCGGAAGCGAGGTGCTCCACGACCTCCGGCGAGGCGGCCGCGGCGGCCACCACGTCGACGGTGCGCGCCCCGTGCCGTTCCCAGGTCGAGCGGAGCGCGCGGTCGACCAGCGACGCGCGGCTCGCCTGGCGTGACCATGCTCCGAGGCGGGGACAGACGACGGTGTGGCCGTCCGCGCGCAGGCGCGCGACCAGCACGCGTACCGCCGAGCGTGGCACCCACCGCGGCGGAAACACCACGACGGGCACCGGGTCCGCGGCCGGAGCGACATCCTCGGCCGGTGCGATCGGCGCGGTCAGGATGGCATACAGCCACAGCACGCTTTCGGTCGCGACGAGCTGCGCCGCACGTGCGACAGGCAGTGTGTCGTGGTCGTCGTCGTCGAACGGGCATGCCGCGCGCGCTCGACGCTTCGCGGCAGCGCCGCGCGCGTAGGCGACGGCATGGACGGTGAGCGACGCCGCGAGCGCCATCAGCGGAGCCACGACGAGCGCCACGGCGATCCCCATCACCCTCGCTCTCCGGGGTCGGACGCGCGCTGTCAAGCCGCTTCGCCTTGCTTTTGCGGGCGTCCCTCCATACACAGCCGCCCGAGGACGACGCCGTGCCTGCTGCCCCTCACACAGCGGTCGTCATGGCCGGCGGCTCGGGGACACGCTTCTGGCCGCGCAGCCGGCGCGACGTTCCGAAGCAGCTCTTGGCGCTGGCCGGGCGCCGGACGTTGCTGCAAGAGACCGTGACGCGGATGGCCGCCATCGTCGGATGGCGTCACGTCGTGGTCGTCACGGGTGCTCGGCATGCGGCGGCGGTGCGCCGGCAGCTCCCGCGCCTGGCGCGCTCGCAGATCCTCGTCGAACCCGTCGGACGCAACACCGCGCCTGCGATCGCGCTCGCCGCGCTGCACGCGGCGTCCCGCATTCCGCACGGGCGAATGATCGTGGCACCGTCCGATCACGTCGTCACCGGGATGGCGGGCTTCCGCAGCACGGTCGCCCGCGCCTTCGCGGCCGCAGAGCGGGCCGGCGCGCTGGTCACGCTCGGAGTGCGCCCGACGCGGCCGGAAACCGGATACGGCTACATTCGCCCAGGCCGACCATTGCCGGGGGTCGGCGGCGGGGCGGCCTGGGTCGAGGCGTTCATCGAGAAGCCCGACGCGCGGCGTGCGACGCGGCTGATCGCGCAGCGGCGCGTGCTGTGGAACAGCGGCATGTTCGTCTGGCGCACGGACCGGATCCTGGAAGAGCTTGGACGGTGGCTGCCCGCCGTCATGCGGCCGCTCGAACGCGCGGTGCGGACCGGCGGAGCGTCCGCGCTTGCGCGGGCCTATCGCTCCGTCCCGGCGGTCTCGATCGACACGGGCATCCTCGAGCGGGCCGAGCGGGTCGCGGTCGTTCCGGCGCGGTTCGGCTGGAGCGACGTCGGCAGCTGGGCGGCGATGGGCGACCTCTGGCCTCTCGATCGCAAGGGCGGCAACGCCGCGCGAGGCGCTCTCCTTGCGGTGGACAGCAGCGGATGCGTGGTCGACAGCCCGGGCCGCTTGGTGGCATTGGTTGGGGTCGAGGATCTCGTGGTAGTCGATACACCGGATGCCCTGCTCGTATGCCCAAAGGGACGGGCGCAGGACGTCCGCCGGGTGGTGACCGAATTGGAGCGTCGCCACCTCCGTCGATACCTCTGATCGAGATGAGCAAGCCCGAGCGAACCCTGCGCGTCGAACCCGTACGCGTCGAAGCACCCGAGCCGCCGCGCGAGCGCTCCGCGATGCTGACGCGGTTCGGTCTCCTCGGGCGGCTGCTCATGTCGCTCGTGTTCCGGCACGTGCAGGTGCTCCCGGAGTCGGTGCTGCACGTCCAGCAGCTGGCCGAGCAGCACACGATCGTCTACGTGATGCGCTACCGCTCGCTCATCGACTATCTGCTCGTGAACGCCGTGTTCTTGCGGGAAGGCCTCCCGCTGGCGCGGTTCGCTCCGGGCGTGTCGATGATGCTCTGGTGGCCGCTCGGCGAAGTCGTGCGCCGGCTGCGCGCCGGGCGGCGGCGGTCGGCGCTTCCGGACCCCGCCCGCTGTGCGGCGCTCGTCGCGAGCGGACAGCCCGTGCTGCTCTTCATGCGCAGCCAGACGGTCGCCGGGCGCCGCCGCCGCGCGCTCCAGGCGGCACGGATCGGCACGCGCTTTCTGCGCGACGTCATGCGAGCCGCGCACACGGCGCCGCGGCCGCCCGTGCTGCTCCCCGTGGCCATCTTTCGAGGGCCGGGCTTCCGCAAGCGCGAGTCGCGCTTCGCGACACTCGTCTACAGCGTGCAGGAGGCCCCCGGCGAGGCGCGGCGCGCGCTCACGTATCTCTGGAACGCCGAGCACGTCCGGCTCACGCTGGGCCGTGAGATCTCGCTGCAACGCTTCGTGGAAACGCACCGAGGCGAGAGCGAAGAGCGGATGGTGCGGCGTCTGGTGCGCACGCTGCAGATCGATCTGTACCGCGAGGAACGGCTGGTGCTCGGTCCGGCATTGTTGCCGCGACGCATGGTCCGCGAGCACGTGCTCCGCGATCCGGATCTCGCCCGGCTGACGCGGAAGCTGGCGGCCGAGCGCGCGGTGCCGCGCGAAAAGATCGTCAAGCAGGCGCGCGGCTACATCGACGAGATGGCCGCCAACTTCAACGGCCTCTACTTCGGCGTGCTCGAGTTCCTGTTCAACCGGATCTGGCCGCGGGTGTTCTCCGGCCTCGAGATCCGCGGGCTCGAACGCGTGGCCGAGTGCATGAAGGAGCACCCGGTCGTGCTCGTGCCCTGCCACCGCAGCCATTTCGACTATCTGATCCTCACGTACATCTTTCACACCAACTACCTCTCGCCTCCACACATTGCAGCGGGGATCAACTTGAGTTTTTGGCCCATGGGGCCGCTCTTCCGCGGCGCCGGGGCGTTCTTCATCCGGCGCTCCTTCGCCGACAACCCGCTCTACAAGATGGTCTTCCGCAAATACCTCACGTTCCTCATCCGCGAGGGATACACGCAGGAGTTCTTCATCGAGGGCGGCCGCACCCGCACCGGCAAGATCCTCACGCCGAAGCTCGGCATGCTGGCCGCGATCGTCGACGCGTTCGTGCAGGGCGTGCGCCGTGATCTCTACCTCGTGCCCGTCTCCATCCACTACGGACGCATCCCCGAGGAAGAAGCGTACAGCCGCGAGGTCGCGGGCGAGGAGAAGACGCGCGAGTCCTTCGGGGCGCTGCTGCGCGCGCGCAGCGTGCTGTCGCGACGGTACGGCACGGCGTACGTCAACTACGGCGAGCCGATCTCGCTCGCGGAGGCGCTCGGCGAGCGCCGGGGCCGGTTTCATCGCCATGGCGAAGAGCCTGCCATTGAGCGCGAGCGGGAGCGCTTCGTGCAGCGCTTCGGCTTCCGGCTGCTGCGCGAGGTGAACGCCGTCGCGGTCGTCGGGGCGACGTCGGTGAGCGCCACGGTACTGCTCAGTGCCTCACGCCAAGCGGTCCCGGTATCCGAGTTCGTGACGCGCACGGAAGCGCTGCTGCGCATCCTGCGCGAAACGGGCGCCGAGATCACCAGCTCGCTGCTCCGCAACGAACGATCGGGGTTCCGCGAGAGCCTCAATTGGCTGGAGAGCGGCGGGCTCGTGGAGCGATTGCAGGACGGACGGCAGATGGTGCTCCACGTGCCGACCGAGAAGCGTCAGAACCTCGACTACTACAAGAACAACATCATTCACTTTCTCCTGGTGCCGGCGTTGGTCCGCCAGGGGCTCGGCCAGGGCGCGCGCGAGGCGGAGCTGGAGCGGTACGTGGCGCGCTGGCTCGACGTCTACCGCTGGGAGTTCCCGCTGCCGGAGCGCGACGCGCTGGCCGCGTCGGTGGCGCGTTGGGCGGCGTTCTACCGCGAGGCCGGTGCGCTCGATCACGATGCCCTGCGTCTGGACCATCCGCTGATCCACGTCACGGGCGGGGTGCTCGAGAACTTCCGCGAGACGTACCTCACGGCAGCGCGCACGCTCGCGGCGCAGGCGCGCTGGCCGGTGCCGCGGCAGGCGTTGCTCGAGGCCATGCGGCAGCAGTTCCGCACCAGCCTGCTGCTCGGGCAGGTCCACAAGCCCGAGGGCAGCTCGATGGTCACGTTCGGCAACGCCATCTCGCGCTTCGCGGAGATCGGATTCGTGACGTTGGGCGAGTCTCGGCAGGGCCGCGATCGCTGGATCGAGCGTGGGCCCGCCCTCGACACGCTCCCGGACCTGATCGCCGAACTCGCCGCGGCGGGGGCGTCGTGATGCGATCGGCTGGCACCGTCGTGAGGCTGCTCCTCGCGGCCACGGCCGTGTGCGGGGCTCCACGCGCAGCGGATGCGGCGGCGGAAGTCGTCGTCGCGACCGGCCAGATGTCGCCGAGAGATCTCCCGTACTCCGGCTTCGTCGGCATCGGACTCGGGGACGCCGACGAGATGGCCGTGCTCGCCACCACCAGCGGCGTCTTCCGGCGGGTCGGAACGGGTGGTGACGACATAGCGGCTGAGGCGGTGTTCGCGCCCGGAACCGAGGTCATCGGCAAGGTGATGGTCGGAGCGGGCCCCCCGGTCCTGGAGACGAACGGCTGCGTGCTCTCGCGCCTGGAGTTCTCGGACGGCGACGAGGCGGTCGTGCGCCGGTGCGACGCGAGCACCGAGCGCGTGGTCGGCGTGGGCGACGCCGTCGACGCGCGTAGCATCACGTCCCTCGACGCGACGATCGGGGCGAGCCCCGGCGGCTATGTGGCGGTCCTGGCCCGACTCTCCGACGGCAACGTCGCGGTCGTGCGCACGGGCGTGGGGCCGGCGGTCGAAATCGTCACCACGGGCGACTCGTCGCCTGCCGGCGGAACCATTTCCTCGCTGCGGTTGATCGGGGTGCGAACGGACGGGGTCGTGGGCTTCGGTGCGACCGTGGTCGACGGCCGGGACGGGCTCTTCGAAGGCGACGGGCTCGCGGTGGAGCGCGTGATCGTGGAGGGGGGCCTCAGCCTCTCCGGCACCATCACGTCGATCGAAGGTGCCTCCATGAACGCCGACGGCGTCTTCGCCTTCGTCGCGGAGTTCGACGACGAGGAGGGGACGCGGCGCGGGATCTTCCGTGGCGACGCACGGCCGGCCGTGCCGCAAGTCAGCCTCGTCGTGGCGGTCGGGGCCGCGGCGCCAGACATCGATGGCGGCACGTTCGTTCGCTTTCCACCCTCGCTGGTACCGTCGATCAATCTCGCGACGGCCGTGGCGTTCCGCGTCACGCTCGGCGGCGAGGCGACCGGCGCCGGGGTGTTCGTCGCCGAGCCGGGCGGCACGGTGCGAAAGATCGTAACCACGCGCGACGAGCTCGACGTGGGAACGCTCACCCGGTTGCGCGATCCGGTGATCGCCGACGACGGCAGCATCGTCGTCGTGGCCACACCCCCGAGCGAGGGCGTCGGCCTCTTCGTGGCGCGAGCCGGCGACGTCGGCGAGCTCATTCGCTTTGGTGCCCCGGCAAACGTCGGTGCGGCGGATCAGCTATTTCGCTTCGTGGCGCCGAGCGTGACGAACGACGCTTGGCGCGCCGTGTTCCTCGGCCAGCACGACGCGCTCGTCGCCGTCGATGTCGCAGGGAACCAGCGGATCTCGGCGCAGCTCGGCGGTGCAGCGCCGGGGGAGGGCGTGTTCTCGGAGCTCGACGTGCCCGCATGCGGGGACGAGGGGCGCATCGCGTTCCGGGGCGAACTGCTCGGTGGAAAGATCGGCCAGGGCGTCTTCGTGGATTCGGGGTCCGGCCCGGTCGCGCTCGCCAAGTCGGGAAAACCGGCGCCGGGCAAGGGTCGCTTCCGGGACTTCCCCGCCGCCATCGTCGACAACGGCGGCTCGGTGGACATCGCCGGCACCCGCGTCGCCTTCCTGGCGAGTCTCTTCGATTCGAACGCCATCGAGGGCATCTTCCTGCGCAAGGGGCGCGCGGGCGGAACGGCCCTTGCCCGTACCAACGGACGCGCGCCCGGGGGAGGACGGTACGTGTCGATCGACACGCCGAGCGTCCTCGACTCGAAGCACCACGCCTACTCGGCACTCGTGCGCGATGAAAGCACGCGCCAGGGTATCTTCTGGCGCAACGGGAAGAAGACGCGCATCGTCGCGCGACAGACCCTCGAGACGGGGACCCGACTCGGGGGGCGCTTCCAGGCCTTCTCGCCTCCCGACCTCGCATCCGGCGGACTGCTCTTCCGGGCCGACGTATCGCCTGGGGGCCGGGATGCCCTGTTCCTCGGCTTGGAGACACGCCGTGGGCTGCTGCTGGCCGCGGGCGATCCCGACGACGCGGCGGGGACGTTTCGTACCTTCGACCGTCCCGTGTGGACGGGTGGCCACGTGGCGTTCTCCGGGTCGCTGACGGGCGTCCCGCCGCTGCGGGGACTCTTCCGGCTGCTGCCGGACGGCTTGCCGGCGCCGGATGCGCCGCCGAGGCCCGTGATCACGGTGCTGCGCGAGGGCTGGGCCGTGCCTGGCGGTGGCGCCGTCGCCGACGTCCGGCCGCCGGTCGGCAACGCGATCGGAACGATCGCGTCGATCGTCCGGATCGAGGGCGGACCCGCGCAGCAGATCGTCGTGCGCATACCGCTCGACTGACCACCATCACCTTGACCCCCCCAGGGGCGCCCGGTAGAGATCGTCGCCTTTGGGGCGATTCGGGGGATGTCGGATGATCACGAGCAGGTCGTGGTGCGACGCGGCAAGCTCGCCGCGCTGCGTGAACGTGCCCAGACCGCCTTTCCCAACGATTTTCGGCCGACGATCACGGCGCCCGCGGCGCGCGCGCGCCTGAACGACCTCGACGCCGAGGCGCTCGCGACGATCGAGCCGCTGACGCTCGCCGGACGCGTGGTGGCGCTGCGCGACTTCGGGAAGGCCGGCTTCCTGCAGCTCCAGGACGATGGGGCCCGCCTGCAGGTCCACGCCCGCCGCGACCGACTGCCCGAGGACGAGTTCGCCGTCTATCGGACGATCGACGTGGGCGACGTCGTCGGCGTCCGTGGCCGCCCCTTTCGCACCAAGACCGGCGAGCTGACGATCGAGGCCGAGGCGTTGCGGCTGCTCGTGAAGTCGCTGCGGCCACTCCCCGAGAAGTGGCACGGGCTGCAGGACGTCGAGACACGGTATCGGCAGCGCTACGTCGATTTGATCGTGAACGCGGAGACGCGGCGCGTGTTCGAGGTGCGCAGCCGTACCATCGCGTTCCTGCGGCACTTTCTCACCGAGCGTGGCTTCCTCGAGGTCGAGACGCCGATGATGCAACCCGTGGCGGGGGGCGCGGCGGCCCGTCCGTTTCGCACGCATCACAATGCGCTCGACATCGATCTCTACCTCCGGGTCGCGCCGGAGCTGTACTTGAAGCGTCTCGTGGTCGGCGGCTTCAACCGTGTCTTCGAGCTGGGACGCACGTTTAGAAACGAAGGCGTGTCGACGCGTCACAATCCCGAGTTCACGATGCTCGAGTTCTACCAGGCCTATGC
>Ga0187893_10010863_pt1 | contig 13392 bp, 9 predicted proteins | sample MA1701074metaG_FD_139574 | JGI IMG/M metagenome (GOLD analysis project Ga0187893, IMG submission 139574) | White microbial mat communities from a basaltic lava cave in the Kipuka Kanohina Cave System on the Island of Hawaii, USA - MA170107-4 metaG ...
CAAGGCGTCAATGGACTGGGAGGAGAGGCCGACACGGTCGGCGCGATCGGACGCGGACGAGGCGCGCGTTTGGGCGTGTCGATCCCAATCGGCTTGGGCCGACCGGACTTGTGGGAATTCCGACGGCGCAATGTTCGCGCCGCCCCCTCGTTGGGTGACGTCGACCGACGCCCGGGGATCCGGTGCAGACTCGCCCTGAGGACGTCGTCCATTGTCTCCACGAAAACGAAGTTGGTGCCGCGGAGCAGATGTTTGGGAATTTCTTCGAGATCCTTCTGGTTCCCCTTCGGCAAGATCACCGTCGACAGGCCCGCGCGCTTGGCGGCCAGGATCTTTTCCTTGAGGCCTCCGATTGGAAGGACGCGCCCCCGGAGGGTCACCTCGCCCGTCATGGCCACGTCGCGGCGGACCGGGAGGTTCGACAGGGCCGACGCCACGGCCGTCGCCATCGTAATGCCCGCCGAGGGGCCGTCCTTGGGAATGGCTCCAGCCGGTACGTGAATATGGAGGTCCGACTTCGCAAAGATGTCCGGGTTGATTCCCAGCAGCTTCTCGCGGGAGCGGACATAGCTCAGCGCCGCCTGGGCGGACTCCTTCATCACGTCTCCCAGGTGCCCGGTCAGTGTGAGCTGTCCCTTCCCCTTCATCACGGTCGCCTCCACATAGAGGACATCGCCTCCGGTTTCCGTCCAGGCCAAGCCGGTGGATACGCCGATCTCATCTTTCTTTTGTTCGGCCTCGGGCACGAACTTGGGCACGCCCAGATACTTGTTGATGTTGGCCGGCGCGATGGTGTAGCACTTTACCTTGCCCTCAGCAACCTTCTTGGCGACTTTCCGCATCACGTTGGCGATCTCGCGCTCGAGGTTTCGCACTCCCGCCTCGCGGGTGTAATGCGAGATCACCTGGCGCAACGCCGGCTCGGTGATCTGGATATGGGTCTCGCCGATACCGTGTTCCTTGAGCTGGCGCGGGATAAGATACTTCTGCGCGATCCCCAGCTTCTCTTCTTCGGTGTATCCCGGAATCTCGATGACCTCCATGCGATCCCGGAGCGCCGACAGGATCGGATCGATTAGATTGGCGGTGGTGATGAACATCACCTCGCTCAGGTCGAACGGCACTCCCAGGTAATGGTCGCTGAAAGCGTGGTTCTGTTCCGGGTCCAGCACCTCCAGGAGTGCAGCCGACGGGTCTCCCCTGAAATCCATGCCGACTTTGTCAATTTCGTCCATCATGAAAACCGGGTTCCCCGTCCCTGCCTGCTTGATCCCCTGGATGATGCGTCCCGGTAAGGCGCCGACGTAGGTTCGGCGATGGCCGCGTATTTCGGCTTCGTCGCGTACCCCGCCGAGGCTGATCCGCACGAATTCCCGGCCCAGCGCGCGCGCGATGGACTTGCCCAGCGAGGTTTTGCCGACGCCGGGTGGACCGACGAAGCACAGGATCGGCCCTTTCATCTTCTCCTTCAGTTTCCGAACCGCGAGGTACTCCAAGATGCGTTCCTTGACCTTCTCGAGATCGTAGTGGTCCTCGTTCAGTACTTTGGCCGCAGCTTTGATGTCGAGGTTGTCCTTTGATCTCTTGCTCCACGGCAGTTCGACCATCCATTCGAGGTGCGTGCGGACGGTCGCCGACTCGGCGGTATCCGGGTGCATCTTTTCCAGTCGCTTGAGCTGCTTTTCGCACTCCTTCTGAACTTTCTCCGGCATTTTTGCGTCTTTGATTCGTTTGCGGAACTCGGCTACCTCCTCTGCGCGTTCGTCCAACTCGCCCAACTCTTTCTGGATCGCCTTGAGCTGCTCCCGCAGGAAATACTCCCGCTGGGTCTTGTCCATCTCCCCTTTGGCTTGGGCCTGGATCTTTTGCTGCATGGAAAGGACTTCGACTTCCTTGGCGAGAATCTCGCTGACGCGCTTGAGCCGAGCGATCGGATCCTCCACCTCCAGCACGCTCTGCGTGACTTCCACTTTGAGCCCGAGGTTCGAGACGACCATGTCCGCCAGGCGCCCCGGGTCCTCCAGGTTCTCGATCACGACCATCACGTCGGGCATCAGCACCTTGCCCAAACCGACGATCTTCTCCAGTTGCTCTTTGACGGTTCGCATCACGGCCTCGGCCTCGAGCGAGGGCAAGGGCGGTTTTGCTTCGGAGAGCTTCTCGATGCGGACTGAGTAATAGGGATCGGTCTGGATGTACTCCTGCACCCGGCCTTTGGACAGTCCCTGGACCAGGATCTTGATCCGTTCGTCCGGAAGCTTGAGCATGCGCATAATGATGCCGATGGTCCCGACTCCATGGATGTCTTCGGGCCTCGGGTTCTCCACGTCCAAGGCCTTTTGGGTGGCCAAAAAGATCATGCGGTTGCCGGCCAAAGCTGCTTCGATCGCCTTGATGGACATTTCGCGGCCCACGAAGAGCGGCAGAACCATATACGGAAACACCACGATGTCGCGGACCGGTAATAGCGGCAACTGGTCCGGCACTTCGGCGTTCTGCACGTTCTGTTCTGGTTCGGTCGGTTCTGTCGGCATGCGTTCAGTCCTCTAGGCCTGATGAAAAGGTGGTGGCATCGCTCACGTGGCCCTTCGAGTGGATGCGATCGAGCGGTCAGGTTCGTACCAGGCGAGGGCGTTGGCGAACCCGTCTGAGATACGAGGCAAAGCCGGGACCCAGCGCCTTGTTCTTAAGTGCAAACTCCACCGTCGCGATCAGGAAGCCCAGTTTGTCCCCTGCGTCGTACCGCGCCCCCTGAATCTCACGAGCGCAGATCGGTGACTCCTGCAGGAGGCGACGAAGGGCATCGGTCAACTGAATTTCGCGGTTTTTTCCGGGGGCGGTCCGCTCCAAAATGGGGAAAATCTCGGGCGACAGGACATACCGGCCGATGACGGCATAGCGGGACGGTGCGTCCCCCGGCGCCGGCTTCTCCACCATATCGGTCACCCGGTAAAGCCCCGCACTCATGCGCTGAGCGGCGATGATCCCATACTGGCGTACTTGTTCTCGCCGGACTTTTTTCACCCCCAGAACGGCCCCAGTATCCTTGCCGAACACCTCCATGAGTTGGGCAAGCGCGGGCACCTTCGCATCAATCACCTCGTCTCCCAGAATGACCGCAAAGGGTTCATTCGCGATCAAATGCTGCGCGCACAACACGGCATGGCCAAGCCCGAGGGCTTCTGCTTGCCGAACGTAGCAGAAATTTGCCAATTCCGCGATACGGCGGATATCCTTCAAAAGTTGAGCTTTTCCATTGCCTTTGAGATTTTCTTCCAGCTCAAATGAGCGATCGAAGTGATCTTCAATCGCGCGCTTTCCCCGGCCTGTAATGATGATGATGTCCTCGATGCCGGAGGCTACGGCTTCCTCAACCGCGTATTGAATCAAGGGCTTGTCCACCAAGGGGAGCATTTCTTTCGGGGAGGCTTTGGTCGCGGGAAGAAAACGCGTTCCGAGTCCGGCGGCAGGGATGATCGCCTTACGGATAGGGACAGACGGCATGGGCCGATACTATGTGATGGGTTGACGCAATGTCAAGGTTGCGGAGGGCCGGTTGTCAGCCGCGTCGCTCGACGCGGCATGGAGAAAATTCCTTTACATTAGCTCAACCACCCCCTATAATTTCCGAGTTTTTTCAAGTTGTTTGATCGAATGGAACGGTCCGCGTCAGTCAGATTGACTCGCGGGACAGCGCGAGAAGGCAGGGCTGTGCACGCGGGGGCAGACGGGGCTTTGAGGCGACTGCGGTTATGGATCTGCACATCACTCCTTCCAGAACGGTCCGTGGCTTCCCCGGCCTGGCTCTCTCCTACCGACGAGTCTGGGTCGGTGGGTCTTGGTGATCACTCTGGTGGGGACACGGTTTACGCTTGCCTCGGTCGTCATAGCGTTGGCTTTCCTGGCGCCGTTTCAGAGTCTCCTGCAGGCCCAGACCACTCCCCAGAAGGTTAAATCGATCCAAATACGTGGCAACAAGCGTATTGAGGACCCTGCGATTCGTGGCCGCCTCACCCTTAAGGTGGGGGACTCCTACAGCGCAGAGGTGATCCGGGCACAAATCCGTCTCATCTACGAGATGGGTTTCTTTGAGGACGTGCAGATCGAAACGGAACTCGACACCGGTGGAGTGGGGGTTGTGTTCGTCGTCCGCGAGAAACCCTTCATTACCGAGATCGTGTTCGACGGGAACCAGAGTCTCAACGAGGATAAGCTCAAGGAAAAAATCACCATCCGCAGTCAATCCTTCCTGGATCAGCAGCAGGCGAAGGAAAGCGCCGAAAAGATCCGCCAAGTCTACCAGGAGGATGGCTACTACAACGCGCAAGTCATTCCGATCATCCTGTCTTTGGAGGAAGACCGGAAACGCCTCACATTCTATGTCAAGGAAGGCGAGAAGGCGCGGGTCAAACGGGTGGTCTTCGACGGAGCCAAGTCAGTGACGAAGAAGCAGTTGTTCAAAATCATGGCGACCCGTGAGTGGATCTACCTGCTCTCGAATTTTACGGATGCCGGGGTGCTCAAGCGGGAGGAGCTGGCAAATGATGCCGAACGGATTCGCGAAGTCTACATGAACAAGGGCTTCTTGAACGTACAGATCAGCCCGGCGACAGTCGAGTTGACCGAGGACAAGAAGTGGTTCGTCGTCACCTTCACCGTCGTGGAGGGAGAACAGTTCAGCGTCGGAGAAGTAGGCTTTCGCGGGAACACGGTCTACGAGGAGGCGGAACTCCGGTCGGGTGCGAAAATCAAACCCGGGGAGATCTTCCAACGGGTGAAGATCCGAGACGAGATCACCCGGCTGACGGAATTGTATGGCGCCAAGGGATATGCCTTCACGGACGTGGAGCCTTCGGTAAAGCCGGATGCCCAGACCAAGACGGCGGCCATCATCTTCAATATCAAGGAAGGTGACCTCATCAGGGTGAGGGAAATCCTCATTTCCGGCAACGACAAGACCCGAGACAACGTCATCCGTCGAGAACTCCGGGTCGCGGAGCAAGAAGTCATCGACACCACCGCCATCAAGCGGAGTTTCCAGCGTTTGAACAACCTCAACTTCTTCGAAACGGTCGAGATTCTGCCCAGGCAGGTCGAGCCGGATAAGGTGGACCTGGACGTCAAGGTCAAGGAAAAGTCCACCGGCGCCTTCAGCATCGGCGGCGGGTTCAGCACCCTCGATCAGTTCGTGGCGATCGCCGACATCACGGAAGGAAACCTTGGGGGGCGCGGACACACGGTGCGGGTACGTGGCCAGTTGGGACAACGACGTTCGATCGGCCTCATCTCCTTCCGCGATCCCTACTTCCAGGATTCACTCACGTCGCTCCAGGCCGACGTGTTCAGAACCATAACGGACTATACGACGTACTCGGAGGACAAGACAGGCCTGAGCCTCTCGGCCGGCCGCTGGTTCTCCGAGTATACCTCCGGCAATTTCAGCATCGTCGGCGAATCGCTGGACATCAAGGACCCGCAGTCGGATGCGCCGCAGTTCATCCTGGACCAGATCGGGCATCAGTCCACGACAGGGTTTCGCAGTTCCATATCCCGCGATACAAGAGACTTCTACCTGGACCCACGGACCGGCACCCGGAACGCCCTCAACCTCGACCTCGGGACGCGGATATTCGGCGGGACGAACAACTTCTACAAGTTTCAGGTGGACAGTATGAAGTTCACGCCGTTACCCTGGGGGGACCTCCGCCACTCGATCCGGCTCCGGTACGGGATCGTCGAAGGCTTCGATGGGCATCCGATTCCTCTGACGGAGCGGTTCTATGTCGGCGGCATCAATACCATGCGCGGGTTCGTGTTCGGCCGTGCGGGGCCGGTCACGTCGAGCGGCTCCCTGGTGGGCGCCGCTCGCCAAATCATCATCAACAACGACCTTGTGTTCCCGATTTCCTCGGAGGCGAAGCTCAATGCCGCCCTCTTCTTCGACTACGGGCAGGGCTATGATGTCGGGGAAGGGGTCAACCTTTTCGATATGAGCAGGGCGGTGGGCCTCGAAGGCCGGTGGATCTCGCCGTTCGGTCCGCTTCGGGCAGCCTACGGCATCAACCTCGATCCGAAGAATGGCGCGCGAAGAGGGGTCTTTGAGTTCACGGTCGGATCGCTTTTTTAGACCCGGCGATGGACATCCAGCGCACGGGTTGGGATTCATAACTCGGAGGAGATACTGCATTACATGAAAGTAACCAGCATGCGCGACATCACTCACATGGGCGGAGGAGACCGGCCGGCCTGGGCAGGCGGAGTGGTCTTCGCCTGTCTTTCCCTGGTCGGTTGCGGGAGCGGACCCACCGGTCCGTCCGCACCGTCCGCGATGGAGGCAGCTTCCCAGCAGGCCCCCGCTCCGGCGGCGAAGGTGTCGTCTCTCAACGGGGTCCGCATCGGGGTGGTGGACCCACAGAAGGTGCTTGAAGAGACGGAGGCCGGCAAACGGGCCAAGGACTCGCTCTCAAATTTCATGAAGAACCGTCAGTCCCTGATCGAGCTGGAGGAGAAGGAGCTCAAGCGGATGGAGGAGGACATCGTCAAACAGGCGAGTATCCTCAGCGCGACGGCGCGCCGGGAACGGGAAGAGCAGTTCCGTCGCCGGGCGATCGAATTTCAGCAGAAGGCCAACGAGCTGAATCGGGAGATCCAGGAAAAGCAGAAGGAGGTTCTCGAAGGGTTCAGGGAAAAGGTAGAGAAGATCGTAGCCAGAGTGGCTCAACAGATGGGGCTGCTGGTCGTCATGGAAAAAGGACGCGGGGGCGCCACGGTATACAACGACTCCACCTTAGACATCTCCCCACAGGTCATCGAGGAGTTCAATCGTAGCCTTCCCGGCAAGCCCAAAGAGCGCTAGGGAGCGTTGGTGGAGCACGGACCATATCCGTGTGGAAGCGCGGTGAATCGGGAGCGCGTGGAAGCGCCGGCCCGCATTCAGGCCCCGGGCCTGTCGGGAGAATACAAGAGGGAAAGGAGAGTCTGATGGTGAGAAGAGAATCTTTGCTTGGGCTGGGGGGCATGCTGGCGCTTCTCCTGGGCTCGGAATCGTATCTGCTGGCGGCCGAGCCCTTCAAGGTCGGCATGGTGGACCAACAGGCCGTCCTGGAGAAGACGAAGGCCGGAAAGCGGGCGATGGACGGGCTCAAGGAATTTACCGGGAGCCGGCAACGGATCATCTCCTCGGACGACCAGGAATTGAAAACGCTCGAGGAGTCGCTGAAAAACCAGGAAAGCGGGCTGGACGAATCGGCGCGACGCCAGAAACAGGAGCAGTTCCGCGCCAAGTTCGAAGGGTACCAGCGGCGCATCCAGGATTTCAATCGCGAGGTCCAGACCAAGCAGAGGCAGGTCGCGGAGGAATTCCAGAAGAAACTCGACGAGGCCACGGCCTCCGTCGCCGAACACGGCGGGTACTCTCTGGTGTTCGAAAAGGGCAGCGAGGCGACGCTCAAGGTCGTCATATACAACCAGGCGGCGGTGGATCTGACCGATCAGGTCGTGAGGGAATTCGATCGTCGCAATAAGTAACCGGGCCTCTCTACACACAGGAGTCGTCATCAATGGGATTCATGGACAGCGGAGAGATTCGGAACACGCTGCCTCATCGCTACCCCTTTCTTCTTGTCGACCGCATCCGGGAGTTGGTACCAGGACGACGCATCGTCGGGATCAAGAATGTCACGATCAATGAACCGTTCTTCCAGGGGCACTTCCCTAATCGTCCCGTGATGCCGGGCGTGCTGATCCTGGAAGCCATGGCCCAGGTCGGCGGGGTGCTGGCGTTCAAATCCGTCCCGCCGACCGGACACCCGGTGGTTTACTTGACCGGCGTGGACAAGGCCAAATTCCGCAAGCCGGTCGTGCCTGGCGATCAGGTCCGGTTCGAGGTAGAGGTCCTCAAACAGCGGCCGCCCTTTTGGAAGATGCGCGGAGAGGCCTATGTCGAGTCCGAGCTTGTGTGTGAGGCCGAGATGACGGCCATGGTCACCGACGAGAAGGCGGAGAAACGTTGACCGGTATTCGTTACACGTCGGACCTGAACGGGTGTTGGTGTAGGCGGTGCACGTTTCACGAATAACGATTAACGCTCACTTCAGGCGGGAGAAAACGAGTGGACATTCATCCGACAGCGATAGTGCATCCCAACGCTGAGTTGGCCGACGACGTGACGATCGGCCCGTATTCTGTCGTGGGAGAGCATGTCAAGATCGGTCAGGGGACCCGCCTGGTGTCCCACGTGTACATCGAGGGTTGGACCGAGATCGGCGATCGGTGTCAGATTTACCCGTATGCGTCCCTCGGCACCCCCCCACAGCACCTTCAGTACCGTGGCGAGCCGACGCGGGTGGTCATCGGTCACGACAACATTCTACGGGAATACGTTACCGTCAACCGCGCCACGGTTTTCGGCGGCGGGGCAACCACCATCGGGAATCACAATTTCCTGATGGCTTACGTGCACGTGGCCCACGACTGTCACCTCGGGAGCCACCTGATCATGGCCAACGCCGCGAGCTTGGCGGGGCACATCACCATCGGCGACCACGCGATTGTCGGGGGACTGGTGGGAATCCATCAATACGTCCGGGTCGGAGCTTATGCGATGATCGGGGGATGCTCGGCAGTCGGTCGAGACGTTCCGCCCTTCATGCGGGCCGCGGGAGGGTATCGCGCGCAGTTGTATGGGTTGAACGCGGTCGGGTTGAAACGCCACGGCTTCTCAAGTGAGCGCATCTCGGCGCTCAAGGCAGCCTATGACCTGTTGTTTCGTTCCGGGCACCGGATGGCCGAGGCGATCAAGCTCGCGCGGGACGCATTTCAGGACAATGCGGACGTGTCGGCAGTCCTGACGTTTATGGAGGGCACAAAGCGCGGGGTGTGTCGGTCCACGTCGGCGGACGCGGACACCGAGGACTAGGGTGAATGTCTCCGGCGGGAGTAACCTCGAAAGGCCGGCAGCCGGCGAGCGGATCGGACTTATCGCGGGGAGCGGACGGTTTCCGATCATTTTCGCCGAGAATGCGAAGCGACTTGGATATCTGGTGTCGGCGGTGGCCCACATCGGCGAGACGGCCCCGGAACTGGAGCAGCATGTCGAACGGATCCACTGGGTCAAGATCGGCCAGTTCAACAAGGTGATCAAGGCGCTCAAGGAGGACGGCGTGCGCCAGGCCGTCATGTTGGGCGGGATCAAGAAGACCCATGTGTTCACCATGTTCACCACCGTCATGCCTGATCTCCGCGCCCTGGCGCTCGCGAAGCGGCTCCCCCGGTGGAAGGATGACGTGATCCTCCGTGAGATCGCGGCTGAACTGGAAAGCGAGGGGATCATGATCCGGGAATCGACCTTCGGCCTCGGGGGAATCCTGGTCGAGGAGGGGCCGTTGACCAGCCGCCGGCCCAGCGAGAAGGAGTGGGAGGATATCCGATACGGGTGGGAGGTCGTTCTCGAGACCGGCCGCCTGGATATCGGTCAGTGCGTCATCGTGAAGGATCGCGTCGTGGTCGCGGTCGAAGCGGTGGAAGGAACCGACGAGACGATTCGGCGCGGGGGGACGTTGGCGAAGGAAGGCGCGGTGGTCGTCAAACGCAGCAAGCCCCAGCAGGATCTCCGCTTCGATCTCCCGACCGTCGGTCCGGCCACGATCAAAACCATGCAGGCAGTAAAAGCGTCGGTGCTGGCGATTGAGGCGGGACGGAGCGTCCTGCTCGATCGGGACGAGATGCTTCGGCTGGCCGAACAGGCCGGGATTGCAGTCGTCGGCTACGCCGGCGAACCGGGGCGGTGAGACTCGTGCGCGTTGGCGTCATCGGTGTGGGGCACTTAGGGCAACACCACGCCCGCATCTACAGCGGGCTCTCCGGCGCAAAGCTGGTGGGAGTGACCGACAGTGATCCGGCCCGGGCGCACCTGATCGCAGAGCGGCATGGGGTCATCGCCTATCGCGACACCGCCATGCTCCTGAAAGAGGTAGACGCCGTGAGCGTTGCGGTGCCGACCTCGGCCCACCATGCGGTCACCAAAGCCTGTCTTGAAGCCGATGTGCATGTGCTCGTGGAAAAGCCTATCGCCGCGGGGACCGGGCAGGCTGAGGAATTGGTCGAACTGGCCAGGCGGCGCGGCCGCATTCTCCAGGTCGGTCACGTCGAACGGTTCAATCCGGCGCTTCTGGCCGTCCGCCCGTATATCAGGGACCCGCGGTTCATCGAGTGCCAGCGGCGGAGCCCCTTTGGGGAACGAGGGACGGATGTGGACGTCGTGCTGGATCTGATGATTCACGACCTAGACATTGTGCTGTCGTTCCAGCCGGGTCGGGTGGAAGAGGTTCGAGCCGCGGGGATGTCGGTGCTCTCCTCGACGAACGACGTCGCCAATGCTCGCATCTCGTTCAGCAGCGGCTGTGTCGCCAATCTTACCGCCAGTCGTGTCTCGTCAACTCGACTCCGCAAACTCCGGCTGTATCAGGCGGAAGGGTACCTCTCGGTCGATTACCATGCCAGACAGGGTATCTTGTACCGGCGGCGGGTAGGCCATGGGGGTCGCCCGGCGCTCGAACGGGAAATGCTGAACGGCGGCACCGCGGACGCCCTCACCATGGAATTGGACGCCTTCTTGCGGGCGGCCACCGCCGGAACGCGCCCGGTCGTTTCGGGGGAAGACGGAGCAGCCGCGCTGGCCCTGGCATACCGGGTGCTGGAGGAGATCGGGGCATCCGCGCAAGGGCGCCAACTCTGAATGGGTTGAGACTGAGGTTCGGGCTATCCCAAACTCCAAACCACGGATTCTCATCGTGACCGGTGAGGCCTCGGGGGACCTCCACGGGGCGAACCTGGCGACCGCCATTCGGGTGCTCAGGCCGGACGCCGAAATCCTCGGGATGGGGGGAACGAAGATGAGAGCCGCCGGGGTCACGATAATCCACGGCATCGAGCAGCTCGGTGTGGTCGGCATCATCGGGTTGGCCCAACTGCGCGCCGTCATCCGCACCTTCGCCGTCCTGTCACGCTTCCTCCGCCGTACTCCGCTCGATGCCGTCGTCTTCATCGACTGCCCGGATTTGAATTTGCGGCTGGCTCGGGTAGCCAGATGGGCAGGCCACCGCGTCGTGTATTACATTTCTCCCCAGATCTGGGCCTGGCGGGCCGGCCGCATCCGGCTGATCTCGCGCGTGGTGGACCGCATGATGGTCATTCTGCCCTTCGAGGAGGCGCTCTACCGGAAGGCCGGCGTGCCCTGCACCTTTGTCGGACACCCGTTGCTGGACGCCGTGGCCCCCTCCTACGACCGGGCGGAGCTTCGGAAACGGTTCGGCCATGACACCACGGGACCTCTTCTGGGCCTTGCGCCGGGGAGTCGCGAGCGGGAAGTGCGCTACCTGCTGCCCACCATGCTCCAGGCGGCCACCCGGCTTGCGAGGACCCACCAGGGGCTGCGAGTCGTCATCGCCCAGGCCGCCTCCATTCGCGATGGCCTCATCGAGGAGTTGTCTGCGGGGTGTGGGGTGGCCCTGCGCATCCTGCGCGATCAGCCGAACGAAGTCATGGCGGCCGCTGATCTCCTGCTGGTGGCTTCAGGAACGGCCACCTTGCAGGCGGCGGTGATCGGTACGCCGATGGTGATTGTCTATCGCCTCTCGTGGCTTTCCCACTGGATCGGGCGGAAGCTGCTCAGGATCAATTGCATCGGGCTCGTCAACATCGTCGCCGGAGAGCAGTTCGTGACGGAACTCCTCCAACAAGACGCGACGCCGGAGCGCCTGAGTGCGGAAGCCGATCGCCTCCTCGGAGACCCGGCAGCCCTGGCGCGTATGCGCGACCGCTTGCGTGCCGTCAGAGACTCGCTGGGCGAGCCGGGCGCTTCGAGGCGCGCCGCAACCGTTGTGCTGGCGGAGTGTCGCGCATGAAGGTTCTTCGCCGATTGGCCTCGTACATGTGGCGGTATCGCTTCCGCCTGGCCGGCGCGGTCGTCTGTTCGACGCTAGTGGCCGGGCTGACCGGGGCCTACGCCTGGCTCGTGCGCCCGGTCCTCGACGGGATCTTCATTGCCCGAGACGAATCTCTGCTCATGTTGCTTCCGCTCGCCCTGTTGGGCGTGGCGGCGCTCAAGGCCGGGTTCAGCTACGGGCAGAGCTACCTGATGAACTACGTAGGAAATCGGGTGGTCACGGACGTGCGCCAGGCGTTGTTTCTCCAACTCATGCGCCTGCCCGTCAGTTTCCATGATGTGAACAGCTCCGGACGCCTCCTGTCGCGCGTGCTCAACGACGTCAACCTGATGGCCAATGCTGTGGCGAATGTGCTGAAGGATTTTTTCCAACAGGGTCTGACCTGCCTTGTGATGATCGGGGTCATCTTTTACCAGAATTGGAAGTTGGCGTTCGCATCGGTGGTTGTGGTGCCGCTCTCGGCCTATACCATGATCCGCATGGGACTACGCCTCCGCAAACTGGCGACCAGGGGACAGGAGAAGATCGGGGACATGGCTTCGACCCTGCAGGAGGCGCTCGCGGGCATCAAGGTCGTCAAGGCGTTCGGTCGGGAGGAGCTGCAGGGCGACCGGTTTCGTGAGAGCAGCGACGGGTTTTTTCGCGCCACGATCAAGGCCCATCAGGTGGCCTCGCTGGCCTCGTCGCATCTTGAGGTCATCGCCGTCCTCGGGGTCGCCTTCATCATTTGGTACGGCGGGTACCTGGTCATTCATGGCGACATGACGCCGGGAGCCTTCTTCTCCTTCCTCGCTGCGATGTTTCTGGCCTACACTCCCATCCGCCGCCTGACGGGGGCCAACAACACCATCCAGCAAGCGCTGTCCGCGGCCGATCGGGTGTTTGCGGTGCTGGATCTGGAGAATGAAGCGGACCAGGATCACGGGTTGGACGATCTCCCGCCCATTTCGCGTGGCATCGAGTTCCGGGGCGTGAGTTTCCGCTATGAAGAGAGCGGACAGCCGGCGTTGGTGGGCATCGATCTGTCCATTGGAGTGGGCGAACTGGTCGCTCTGGTCGGGAGCAGCGGGAGCGGCAAGACCACCGTGGCGAGTCTGGTGCCGCGGTTCTATGAGCCCACGGAAGGAGCGATTCTGATCGACGGGCGGGATATCCGCCGCTGCACCAAACGCTCGTTGCGCGCGCAGATCGGAGTCGTATCACAGGATACGGCCTTGTTCGATGAGACGGTGCGGAACAACATCGCATTCGGCCGGGAGGATGCAAGCGAAGACGAGATCATTGCGGCTGCCAAAGCAGCCTACGCGGACGACTTCATCCAGCGTCTCCCCCAAGGATATCACTCGCAGATCGGCGAAGACGGAGTCAAGCTTTCAGGGGGCGAACGTCAGCGGCTGGCCATCGCGCGGGCGATCCTGCGGGACCCGCCGATCCTGATCCTGGATGA
>Ga0187893_10010864_pt1 | contig 13388 bp, 10 predicted proteins | sample MA1701074metaG_FD_139574 | JGI IMG/M metagenome (GOLD analysis project Ga0187893, IMG submission 139574) | White microbial mat communities from a basaltic lava cave in the Kipuka Kanohina Cave System on the Island of Hawaii, USA - MA170107-4 metaG ...
GCGAACTGAACTTGACGGGCAAGCGGGTGTTCATCCGCGTGGACTTCAACGTGCCGCTGGAAGGCACGCGGGTGACCGACGACACGCGCATCCGCGAGACGCTGCCGACGCTGCGCTTCGCGACGGAAAAGGGCGCGAAGCTGGTGCTGGCGTCGCATCTGGGGCGGCCGAAGGGCAAGCCCGACCCGAAGTACAGCCTGAAGCCGGCGGCGGACAAGCTCAGCGAGCTGCTGGGCAAGCCGGTGGAGTTTGCGGCGGATTGCGTGGGCGCGGAGGCGGAAGCGAAGAGCAAGGCGCTGGCGAATGGCGGCGTGCTGGTGCTGGAGAATGTGCGCTATCACGCGGAGGAAGAGAAAAACGACGAGGCATTCTCGAAGCAGCTTGCCGCGCTGTGCGACGGGCTGTTTGTGTGCGACGCGTTTGGCTCGGCGCACCGCGCGCACGCGAGCGTGGTGGGCATCACCAAGTTTGTGGAGAAGGCCGCGGCGGGATTCCTGATGGAGAAGGAGCTGAAATTCCTCGGCAAGGCCATCACCAGCCCGGAGCGGCCGCTGGTGGCGATCCTGGGCGGCGCGAAAGTGAGCGACAAGATTGAAGTGATCGCGAACCTGGTGAAGATTGCCGATGCGCTGCTGATCGGCGGGGCGATGGCGTACACGTTTTTGAAGTCGCAGGGGCTGCCGGTGGGGAAGTCGCTGGTGGAGGACGACAAGCTGGACTTGGCGCGCAAGATTCTGGCGGACGCGAAGGCCAAGACCTTCAAGTTGCTGCTGCCGATGGACCACGTGCTGGGCGAAGAGTTGAAGGCGGATACGGAGACGGATCTGGCGCCGATCAACCGCACCTCGGATTTCTGGATGGGGCTGGACATCGGGCCGGAGACGGTGTCGAACTACTCGACGGTGATTGCGACGGCGAAGACGATTATCTGGAACGGGCCGATGGGCGTGTTTGAGATGGCCCCGTTTGCGGCGGGCACGCTGGGGATTGCCAAGGCGGTGGCGGCGGCGACCGAGAAGGGCGCGACTTCGATTATCGGCGGCGGGGATTCAGTGGCGGCGGTGCATCAGGCAGGCGTGGCGGCGAAGATTTCGCACATCTCGACGGGCGGCGGCGCGTCGCTGGAATTCCTCGGCGGCAGCAAGTTGCCCGGCGTGGAAGCGCTGACCAAACGCTGATTCACCGCAGAGGACGGAGAGTGCGCGGACGAACCCGCGTTCTGCAGCCTTCGCGGAGGGTGACCTTTGCCCCACTGGGTTCTAGCGACGGCTGCGTGCGTGGCGGCGGTGATTCTGGAGACGCTTTGCGCCGGGCGGGATCCCGGCGGCGCTCTGAAGACGACGCGGCAGCCGCGCTGGGCGTTGCCGTTTCCGGTGTGGGTGGCGATTGGGCTGGTGTACTATGCGGCGTGCTTTTTTTCGTTGTGGCGGTTGCTGCCGCGGCGGCCGGAAGCTACGACGTGCATCGTTTTGCTGGTGGCGATCATGGCGGCGAACGGATTCTGGAACTATTTCTTTTTTCGGCGGCGGGATTTTCGGGTGAGTTTCTGGTATCAGGTGCCGTACCTGGGGCTGGCGGTGGCGTTCTTGTGGTGCGTGGCGCGGGTGGATGCTGTGGTGGCGGCGATATTTGGAGCGTACTTCGTCTATATGCCCTTCGCGGCGGTGTGGGTGTATCAGGTGTGGAAGATAAATGAGGAAGTGAGGAAGTGAGGGAAGGCAGAATTCGAGATTCAAATCCAGAGCTCAGATTCGCAGATTCATCGCTGGAGTTCTTGGGTGGGGCAAAGCTGCCGGGGTGGAGGCACTGACGACTCGCCAATTTCAGTGGATCCAGTATTGGGAACGACAAACATGAGACCTTGCGAGTAAAACAGGAGAGCAACAAAATGCGAAGAGCGGGATTGCTGGTGGCTGTATGGAAGGAAAAACTGAACTACAGTCAATCCGTGGCGGCAGCGAGAGGCATCGTTCAGTTAACCCTGGGCGAGGACTGGCCTTTCGAAGTTGCGATAGCGCCGAATCCTTTCTGTTGCGTAGGTACAGCAGAAGCGATTGCAGGTTCACCTGTTTCGTTGTGTGCACAGAATGTACTGTGGGAAGCCGCGTCGGGTTCCTATATCGGTGAGACAACGGAATCGATGCTCCGTGAAGTTAATTGCAAATATGTTATAGTTGGGCACTCGGAGCGACGGCTGCATTTTGGGGAGACGGATGAGATGATAACCAACCGTGCGCTCAACGCTCTTCGAGTTGGGATCTGTCCGATTATTTGCATCGGTGATACTGCCAAACACAGGGAGGAAGGCGTTTCCAGACAAGTAATTATGGAGCAATTGCGCATATTTTTGGAAGCGCTCTCCGATAACACTAAGCCCAGTGATTTGATGATTGCTTATGAGCCCGTTTGGGCCATTAGCACTTGGAGGTCTGGTCAGCCTTTGCCCTCGGGTTCCGAGGTCCAGGATCTTCACGCAATTCTCCGTGCACTGATTGGCGAAATAAGAAACGATCGTTTTGCGGAAGGTATCTCATTGCTGTACGGTGGGAGTGTTAGCCCAGAAAATTCCGAGGATTATCTGTCGCAACCGGATGTGGAGGGAGCGCTGGTAGGCGGGGCGAGCAAGTCGCCGGGGAGTTTCGTACAGACTCTAAGGGGTGCGAAGCGAGGGCTTGAACTGAAGCGGTCCAGGACGACCGCAGGTGGCCAACCGCAATGAACATGCAGGAACAAGATTCTGAATACCAGCAACTACAGGATCAGAGCATCCTTTTCGCGGACATTCAGGGCTTCAGCCGTCTTAAGCCATTTCAGCAGAGACTCTACATCAAGGAAGTTCTGGGCCGAATCGCCGAGGCTATTTCAAGTGCCGACCACAAGCCCCAGCAGGCTAACACTTGGGGGGACGGCTTGGTTGCATTCTTTTCTTCTCATACAAGCGCAATTCGATGCGCTTTGGCCCTGCGAGATATCTTCCGCGTGACTGATTGGGAGAGCAAGGGGCTGCCGGCATTACGAATTAGGATCTCGCTCCATGCCGGTGAGGTTTTTGTGGGTAAGAACCCAGTAACCAACTCCAGAGAGCTAATAGGTACTGAAGTGAATCGCGCTGCTAGGATTGAGCCTATCGTTGCCCCCAATCATGTTTACGCCACAAAAGATCTGGCGCAGAGATGTAAAGTCGACGCTTTTAAGTTCCATCACTTAGGTAGCTTTGTGCTTCCTAAGGGTTGGGGAGCGGAAGACATCTATGCGGTTAGCTGGGCACATGAGGTTCTTGATTCCGCTCACGTTCGATCCGCTAGCTTCAGAATTGGGGCCGACGATTTGAGCGTGCTGCACTACCCCAGTTGGTCAAAGTTTGGTCGTCGTATGTCGATTAGCACACATGCAAAAGCCACGATTGCCACCTATTGCACGAGCACCAAGTTCTGGAAACCGGAGGATGTTGTGTTCATTGAATCTGGAACCTTGCCGGTGTTTATGGTTCTCAGATTATACCATCAGTGTGACCCTCTTCAGCGTCCGAGATTAATTATTACGAACAATCTCGGTTGTTTGGCAGTTGCGATGATGGCAGAGGAGTCCGGTGGTGAAAGTTACGCTCTGTTTCCAGACGATGCCCCAATGAACTGCATTTTGATCGGCGGTGGCGTCCTGGATGACTACGCGGCAACCATACCCGAAGACCTTATTGGGGCAGGTGAAAGCCCAGCGTGGGAAACTAAGAAGATGGTTGAGTACCTCAGAGGGAAGGCTGTCAACCATGTGATTATGATGATGTCTAAGTTGACGTGCGAGGATGGCCCTTGTGCTGTGAGTTCTCCGATGCGTCGATTCAAGAAGTTGATGCTTCGTTACGTTACCGAAAACGCTTCGGCGCGCCTATCTATTCTGGGAGAAGCGGACAAGCTAGTCGGGCGTCGAGGGTGGCCAGCTGATACGATTGATTTACCTGGTGTCGAGGCTTCATCTTATTGGCCGGACGTTCTTCGGGGTGGACGCACCGAGGTGATTGCCGCGATCTCTCCGGAAATGTCAGTTGCTGAAATTGGATTGGCAAAACGAGAGATCCGTGCCCTCAGGGGTGCCGGTGCTGTCGTCACGCTGCTCGACAAAGAGGGGAATATTGTTATTCTGGATGATTGATATATCTAATGAGTATGAATCATGATGCATCGCGAGGCAACGAGGTCGATTGTCGGCTCTGTATAGAAATCAGCGACTTCGAAACCAGCTTATTTGCTAGGACGTATCCCCTTGTCTCGCAACCGATCACTTCTCTTGACACGTGCAACCTGAGAGTGTTGATACCAATCGGTCCTTTCTGTGAAGGGCATCTTCTTGTTGCTACCAAAATGCACGAATCGTCTTTCGGACATGTTCCGGGAGACGTGCTTACGGAACTTGTGGGCCTCCTTGACAAACTAACGAGCTTAGTGGAGGCACGCTACGGGAGAACTATTGTGTTCGAACACGGGCCTTTGTCTAGCGTCCGTCCTGGGGGAGCCTGCCTAGAACATGCCCACGTGAACATCTTGCCCATTCCGGAGTCTTTCAGACTTGCTTGAAGCCAGTCGCGCTTTTTTGGATTTTAGCCCAACTCAAGTTCATGAGTTGGCATCTTTCGTTGAGAAACAGCAGGCATACCTCTTCTTCAGCTGCAAGAGAGAAGGCTCACATGCTAGTGCCGCACAAGAAGGCTGCACCCAGTTTTTCAGACAACTCCTGTTTCGCGGTGGTTTGAGTGACACTTGGGATTGGAGAAGCAACCCAAGGGAGGATTGTGTTCGTTCCACGCTAGGTTTGCTTCAGGCCGCGGGCTATTTGCTATGAAAGCAGCAGTTTGCGGGCGGACTGGGCGGTTTGACCGGGGCGCAGTTCTCCCGTATCATCATTGCGTACGAGCCGGTGTGGGCCATCGGCACCGGGCGCACGGCCACGCCGGAAATGGCGGCCGAGGCGCACCGGTTCCTGCGCGGACTGGCGGCCAAGCGGTTCTCCCCGGAAGCGGCTGCGGCGTTGCGGATTCTCTACGGCGGCAGCGTGAAGCCCGACAACATCAAGGGGCTGATGGCGCAGGTGGAGATCGACGGCGCGCTGGTGGGAGGCGCGAGCCTGGAGGCGCAGTCGTTCGCGTCGATTGTGAATTTTTGATTCTTGCTGTCATCCCGAGCGGAGTTCGTCGCAAGGGTTGCGACGAACGCAGCGAGGGATCTGCTTGGGTGGATGGACTTGAACCCCTGAGATTCCTCAGTCGCGCCTGGCGCCCGGTGGGTCGCCAGGCAAACGCTCCCTCGGAATGACAATGAAAGCAGAGAGAGCTTATGCCGAGTGAGATGAAGTGGGCGTTGTCGTTTGGGGCGGGGCTGGCGCTGCTGTACCTGGGCTGGCAGTTTCACTGGTTCCTGCTGGCGTTTCATGTTCTGCTGTGCATCGTGCTGATCCTGGTGGTGCTGGTGCAGAGCGGCAAGGCCGCGGACCTGGCCGGGGCGTTTGGCGGCATGGGCAGCCAGACGGCGTTCGGGCCGCGCGGGGCAGCGAATTTCCTGACGCGCGCCACCACGTGGTGCGCGGTGATGTTCATGCTGACGACGATCAGCATGGTGCTGACGCAAACGCGCGCGCGCGCGACGGGCGGCACGGGCGCGCCGTCGGTGCTGGATGACGCGCCGGCCACGGCGCCGGCGAAGCAGCCCGAGGGGCAGACGCCGCCTCCGGCGGAGACGCCTGCGCAACAGCCACCGGCCAGCGGCACGCCGCAGAATCCGCCGGCCAAGCCGCCACAGTAGAGCAGCGAAACTTACAAGAGCAGTGAAGGGGCGGGCCATTGGCCCGCCCTTTGCTTTTGCAGGGGCTAGTAGTCGTAGAGGTGCTCGACGTGGGCGCCGCCCGCATCGAGCGCGGCAATCACCGCGTGCAACGACCGCACCGGAGCGCTGATGCCCAGCCGCTTGCGCTCAGGCTGCGTGAGAATCTCCATGGCAAAAAGAGTTTCCGCGTCGGGAAGCGCCGCATTCCATTCGCGGGGAACCAGCGCGGTGAGGAAAATGGTGTCGTTGCCCGCGATATCGCGGAACTCCACGCCGTGGCGCGCGAGTTGAGGAACAATCTCGGTGAACTGCCGGTAGCGCGGGATGAGCAGGACGCTGCCGGAGGGCTGCGCATCAGCCACGCGCTGGACACGCGGGTCGGCCTGCAGCGCGGGCTCGGGAAGAAGCTCGGCGGTGGCGTAGATCTCCGTGGGCGCGGTGCCGTAGACGGCGCGCGTGGCCAAGGTCATCAGGCCGCCGTAGATGGCTTTGCCGCCGAATTCCAGGCTGAGGATGAATTTGCGCTCCCATTTGCGCAGCCAGTTGCGCCCGAATAGAGGCGTCTGCGCCCACAGGCCGCTGAGCTTGGCGGCAAACGAAAACTCAAACCACGGGCGGTCGTAGATGAAGGCGACGTATTCCTTGTTGGCGGTGTGGGCGAAGCGGTCTTCGTCGGTTTTTTCGCCGCCGCTGGTCCACTCGGTGAGGCGGCCAAAGATATTTTCGTAGATTCCTTTCAGAGCCAGCTCGCCGGAATAACTCACGCCGATCACCCACAGCATCAGGTGGTCGCCGGCATTGAAGCCGTAGTCGCGGCGGGTGATCTGATAGACGGCGCAGTAGCTGCACCAGTACTGCCAGATGGAGGAGAAGTAGGGGAAGTCGCTGGGCCGCCCGGCTTGCAGGAAATTGGCGTACTCCTCCGAGCTGTAAACGATGAACCATTCGGGATAGGTGAGGTAGGTGCTTTCCTCGGGGCGGGCATAGCCCTCGATGGCGGGCAGCGCGTCGGCGGCTGGCGGAGTGGCGGTGCCCGGCTTGGTTTGCACGTCGGCCAGGAAAGGGCAGGCGCCAAACATGAACAGGGGAGGGAAAAGCATCGCCGCCAGCAGAAGCGCCAGCGCGGTTTTGGTCTTCCAGCCGAAGCGTTTCCAAAGATTGCGCAATGCCATGTGTTCGGTTCCAGTGGAGGGCCGGACGCGCTCGGCTACGTCTGGCTTTGGCCGAGCGCCTTGCGGCTCAGGAAAAAGCCGAGAATCACGGCGGTGCCGCCGATGGTGATGTGCGGGACGTTGACGGCGAGGCGCGTGCCGAATTCCGCCACCGCCGGCTCAGAAGTGAAAATGCCGAAGTCGAGGTAGCCCTTGCCGATGGCCAGGCCCATGAGGCCGTCGAGCAGATAGGCCGCGCCGAACCACTTGAAGTAGAAGACAGTGGCGCGCAGGGAGTGCCACGCCGCGCTCAGCGCCCACACGCCGGAAGCCAGATGCAGCGCGTCGTCAATGAAGTCCAGGCGAAACAGGCCGAACATCAGGCCCTGGTGATCGTGAATGCCGGGCATGGCATTCAGCGCAACGATTCCCACAAACATCGCGGCATAGAAAAACGCAATTTTCTGGAGCCAGTGGAAGGTTTTCATAGTTGTGAACCGTTACCTTGCCGGGTATCCTAGCACGACCCCGGGGACAATCGGAGTTTTTCGGCGCTCGCCGGAGGAGTTCCCGTGAAGAAGCCCAGCCGGAAGAAAAAAATCATCCTCCTGGTGTTGATGCTGCTGCTGGCAATGGGCAGCTACAAGACCTACCAATACGCGGCGGCGCCCGTCGCGGAAAAAGATTGCACCTTTGTTTATCCGCTGAACCCGGGGCAACTGCGGCCGACCAGCCTGTCGGCCACGCCGCCGGCGGCGCTGGTGTTTGCGCAGCGCGGGGGAACGATCCACGATGCGAGTTGCCTGAACCGGACTGCGATTTTCGGCATCGTGGCGGTAAGGACCGAGGACGACATCCGGACGGCGTTGCAGTTCGCCCGCGAGAACGGGCTGAGAGTGACGCCAGCGGGGCGGCGGCACAGCATGGGCGGGCAGTCGTTCGTGCAGGACGGGCTGGTGCTGGACATGCGCGGCTTCAACCAGGTGTGGGTGGACAAAGAGCGCAAAGCGGTGCGCGCGCAAAGCGGGGCCACCTGGGCGGAGGTGCAGGAGCGTCTCGACCGGGAAGGGTTGGCGATGATCGCCGTGCAGTCCATCAATATTTTTTCCGTGGGCGGCACGCTGAGTGTGAACGCGCATGGCATCGCGCACGACCCCGGCCAGATTGCGCCGACGGTGAAGTCCATGCGGGTGATGACGGCCGACGGGGAGGTGCGCGCGGCCAGCCCTGCGGAAAATGCTGAGTTGTTCCGCCATGTGCTGGGCGGCTATGGCTTGTTCGGCGTGATTCTGGACGTCGAACTCCAAGTGATGGACAACGAAATGTATGTGTGGAAGACCGACGGCATGGACTACCGCGAGTTTCCCGCCTACTTTGCGCGCAACATTGCGGGGAACGCGCAGGTGGGCCTGCTGTACGGGCGGCTTTCGATGTCGCCGGGGAGCTATCTGCGCGAGACGCTGGCGCACCGCTACGAGCGCGTGGAGTATCCGCGGCCGCTGCCGGTGGTGCGTCCGCCGCAGCGCGCGTGGCTAAGCCGGCTGGCGATCAATCTCTCCAAGACCGGCGACCTGGGACGCTGGTTTCGCTGGCGGCTGGAAAAGCAGGTGGAGCCCGCGCTGCACCTGTGCTCGGAGCGGCGGTCGGACGGCGACGGGGAGTGCCTGGTGACGCGCAACCAGGAGATGTACGACTCGATGGACTACCTGCGCAACCGCCTGCCGGACACGGATATCTTGCAGGAGTATTTCGTCCCGCACGAGCGGATGGCGGAGTTCATCGACGGGCTGCGGGAAACGGTGTTGCGCAACCGGGCCAACCTGGTGAACGTGACCATCCGCATCGTGACGAAGGACACGGTCACGGCCCTGCCGTACGCCAAGGACGACCGATTCGCGTTCGTGCTGTACTTCAACCAGGGATTCAACGAAGAGGAAAGCGCGGCCCTGCGCAAGACGACGACGGACTTGATTGATGTGGCTGCGTCGCTGGGCGGGACCTACTATCTGCCGTATCAGCTTTACTACTCGCCGGAGCAACTGCGCCGCGCGTATCCGGAAGTGGATTCGTTTTTTGCAATGAAGCGGCAGCTCGATCCCGGAGAGCTGTTCACAAACACGTTCTATGAAAAGTATGGCCGGCCTGAGTTCACGGTGCCGGCGAAGAAGCCGTAATCTTTGCCAGAATCCTCAGGAGGCGAGGAGCGGACGGCGGCGGAGCTGGTCGGTCTGCATTTCGCGCAGCATTTGCTCGAGGGCGGTGACGAGATTGGGGTCGAGCCAGCCGCGCTGGGCTTCCTGATTCATCACGGTGAGCGCATGCTGCCGCGAGAGCGCGCGGCGATAAGGGCGATGCATGGTGAGCGCGTCGTAGACGTCGACCACCTGCAGGATGCGCGCGGTCAGGGGGATTTCCTCGCCGCGGAGTCCGTCGGGGTAGCCGGTGCCGTCGAGGCGCTCGTGATGATGGCGGATGATGGGCAGCACGCGGCCCAGCGACTTGAGCGGGGCGCAGATTTCCTCGCCCACCACGGGATGGCGCTGCATGATGCGGCGCTCTTCGGCGTCGAGCGGGCCGGGCTTGAGCAGAATGTCGTCGGGCACGGCCACTTTGCCGACGTCGTGCACGATGCCGGCGATTTCCAGCGCGCGCACGTATTCGGCGGGCAGGCCCACCACGCGACCGAGGCGAGCGGCATAAGCAGAGAGGCGCTCACAGTGGCCGGCGGTGCTGGCGTCGCGGCCTTCCATGCTGCGGGCCAGGGCGAAGAGCACGGCTTCCGACTGGCGGTCAATGTGGGATTTGAAATTGGCCAGACGCGGGCGTGGGCGACGGCTTGGGCGAGCCAGTCTTGCAATGTGCCGATGGTGCCGGGAACCGGAGAGGAAAACGCCGCAGTGTGCATTCGCTTCGCGCCTCCTGCGCCAGAGTCGGACGGCTGCCGCTGGGCCCAGCGCCGGTCCGCTCAGGCTTGGGACGAGAAGCCCGATTGACGACGCAAGGCCGGGTAGGGGCATGGGGAGGCCCAAAGCGTGGCTCGGCTAAGCCAATGGGCGGGCGGGGGATAGCGAGTCCTAGGACGGCGGTTGCGGGGTACTACGGTATGTAAGAAAGCGAGCCGCGCGGCGCGAATTACCCTGCCCGGGGGCGGCTGCTAGGGGGCAGCGACGGAGTCGAGAACCAAAGCATCCAGGCGGGCCGCAATGGACGCGCCGCGGAGCGGTGGGCGGATTAATCGCCGGAGCGGGAGTGGAGGAGGGCGACGGGGAAGGAACGGAACACGTCGGCCAGGCGAAGGGCGCGGCCGCGCGCGACGGAGGCGGCGCTGCACTTTTCGCCGGTCAGCACGTTCTCCCATTCGGCGGGGAAGCCGCGCGGCAGCTCCATCGCGCCGGTGCCCCAGACTTCGCGTCCTACCGGGGCCTGCGCGGGGTCGGCGATGCGCGTGAGCAGGCGCGGCGCGGCGACGAGCGCCACCGCGTCATCGTTGCGGCGAGCAAAGGCGCAAACGTTTTCGCGGAACTTTCCTGCGGCGTGCAGCGGCACGTATTCGCCCTGCCGGAACAGCGGCGCGTGCGCGCGGCGGAACTCGAGCGCCTTGCGCGTGAGATACATCTTGACGCGGCCGTCCTGCCAGTGACGGACCAACTGTTCGATCAGCTCCGGCCGGTTGCGTGCCTCCGCGGCGATCAGTGCTTCCAGCAGGCGCGCGCGCAGGCTGAAGTCGACGGCGCGGCGATTGTCCGGATCCACCAGGCTGAGGTTCCACAATTCGGTGCCCTGGTAGAAGTCCGGCAAGCCGGGTGAAGTGATTTTCAGCAGCACCTGGCTCAGCGCGTTCCATGCACCGAAATGCGCCACGCGCTTCTGCAAGCGTTGCAGGTCAGTGAGGAAGCGGCTTTTCTGCGGGCCTTCGAGGATGGCGGTCACAAACTCAGCCAGCGCCGCTTCGTGCGCTTCGCTGGGCTGAATCCAACTGGTGTGCACTTTGGCTTCGCGCGCCGCTTTCCACATGTAAGCACGGATGCGCTCGGCGAACCCGGGCATCTCCGCAAAGTCGAAGGGCCACGCGCCGAGCAGAGTCTGATACAGCAGCGATTCCTCGGAGGGCGAAGGCACGGTGTGGCCTTCCACGGTCTGCTTGCGCGACTGGTTCCAGCGGCTCCAGCGCGTGAGGCAGGCTTGCCAGTCGTCGGGCATTTCGGAGAGCACGTTGATGCGCGCGCGCACGTCTTCGCTGCGCTTGGTGTCGTGGGTGGAGGTGGCGTTCATCGTGGCGGGCCAGTGGGCCTGGCGCGCCTGGCTGAACAAGTGAAAGGCTTCGAGGTGCAGCGGCAACTCCTCGCGCAGCGGGTCGCCGCCGACTTCGCTGAGCGAAACCAGGCTGGAGTGCGCGTAAGAGGCGGTGTCTTCCAGCCCCTTGGCCATCACCGGGCCGGTGAACTGCTGCCAGCGCAGCACGAAGTCGAGGAAATCGGCCTTCTGCTCCGGCGCGTAGAACGGCGGATCGAGCAGCAGGACGCGGTGGAGGTAGGCCAGGGCGGCGTCGCTGACGTCGCGGCGGGAGGTGCGGCGGCGCGCGAGGTCCAGCGTGCGCGCGATGTATTCGCGGTCGCGCTCGGGCACCTGCAAGTCGCGGATGTAAGTGCGATAGACGGGCAGGCAGGCGGTCACTTCGATCAGCAACTGCACCAGCTCGTAGAGCGGCAGGTCGCGCGCGCGGCGGTTGCGGGCCGCAAGTTGGGCCAAATGATGAGTCAGCGCCTGCACTTCGCCGGCGAACAGCGTCTGCATGGCTTTCTTGTTGCCGGCGTAGCCGATTTCCGCGAAGGGCTGCGTGGAGCCGGTGAACTTCGCGTAGATCGTTTCCAGCGTGTTCCATCCGGCGGGGTCGATGAACAAAGCGTTGACCGCGTTCAGGAAGTCGTAGCCGGTGGTGCCGCTGACGGGCCAGCCATCGGGCAGGGCTTCGCTTTCGCCGAGGATTTTTTCCACGACGATGTAGAGCTTGGCCGGACCATCGGCTGCTCCGGCCGCGGCCTGTTGCAGCATGGCCAGGTAACCGAGGGGATCGAACAGGCCGTCGACGTGATCCACGCGCAGGCCGGTGACCTTGCCTTCGCGCACCAGCGCGAGAATCTGCGAATGCCGCGCCGCGAACACGCCGGGGTCTTGCACGCGCAGGCCAACCAGATCGTTGATATCGAAAAAGCGGCGGTAGTTGATCTCTTCCATGCCGATTTTCCAATGGGCCAGGCGGTAGGGCTGGGAGGCGAGCAGGCGGTCGAGCGGATCGAAGGAGGAAGGCTCCTCGCGGCGGCCGCCGAAAGCGCGCATGGTGTGGTCGAGACACTTGCGAGCTTCGCTGTTTGATTGATACAGCGCCCAGATGCGCTGCTTGATGGCGGCGCTGTCGAGGCGGCGACGCTCGATGCCGGCGGGGTCGGTGGAGGTGTAAGCGGGCAACTGGCGGACCGCATCGAGAAGGGCAGTGAGCTCCGCCACCGCTGATGTGCCGGTGACGGCTGGATTGCCGCCGTCGCCGGACGCCGCAGAGAGGCACTGCTCGAGAATCTGATCGCAGGAGCGCGGGTCGAGCGGAAACTTGTGGTCGTAGTAACGGATGAAGAAGCCGGCCTCATCGAGGCGCAGGCTCAGCTCCTGATTCTCGAGCACGTTGCCGTAAAGATCGCCGAGCACGGGCAGGAGCACTTTGTTTTCCTGCAGGAAGGCGGCTTTGGTGGTGGCGGGATGCCAGTCGATGTCGAAGAAGCGCGCGTAGGCCGAGCTGGGGCCGTTTTCCAGCACGTCGCGCCACCAGCGATTCTCCCAACTGGCGGCCATGTGATTGGGCACGATGTCGAGCAGCAGGCCCATGCCGTAGCTTTGCAGCTTGGCGACCAGCTCCTCGAATTCTTCTTCGGAGCCGAGTTCGGAGTTGACGCGCAGCGGGTCGGCCACGTCGTAGCCGTGCGAGCTGCCCTTGCGCGCGGCAAAGCGCGGCGAGGCATACAAATCGGTGATGCCGAGGCCGTGCAAGTAAGGAACCAGATCACGCGCATCGCTGAAGCGGAAATTGCGGTGGAACTGGATGCGATAGGTGGCGGCGGGAATGCGAGTCGCAGGCATGGGCTAGTCCACCCGCACCATCAATTTTTCGCCCAGCGCGCGAAACTCCTCCAGCCACGTCCTGGCCTCTTCGTCGGTGGCGGCGCGCGCGATCACCTGCGGAAAATCCTTTTGCAGAGCTTCGTAAAAAACGTTCTGCGCGACCCACAGATTGACTTCGAACGGCATGGCGCGAGCCAGCGCGGCGGCCGCGCCCAGGTTGCGCACCGATTCCAGCTTTTCCGGCCCGGCGCCGAAATCGCGCGCCAGGCGCTCGATGCTGCGGCGCAGGGCGAACTCCAGCGCGGCCTGGTCC
>Ga0187893_10010865_pt1 | contig 13387 bp, 23 predicted proteins | sample MA1701074metaG_FD_139574 | JGI IMG/M metagenome (GOLD analysis project Ga0187893, IMG submission 139574) | White microbial mat communities from a basaltic lava cave in the Kipuka Kanohina Cave System on the Island of Hawaii, USA - MA170107-4 metaG ...
CTCTCCCGACGTCTGATCCCGTAAGTGCGACGACACGTGAATACCCAGAACGCCCGCCAGACGGGTAGCACGTTCAAAGTCGCAACCCAGAGAGCGACGAATACGCGAGATCAGCACCTCGCGGTCAGAAGCGCCCTGAGGGGCTCGCGCAATAGCCATGAGCAAATCGAATTCACGGTTGCTCACGTCCAGACTCGCGTGACGGAACGCGTGCCATAGTGTGTAGAGACGAAAATCCATCACGAGCCCCCGGTTTGTGAATTGAAGCCGTCCTCGCAATTCATCGCCTCGATGCGAGCGGCCACCTCGGCATCTGTCGTGTAGAGAGTGTACTGATGATCACCAGGCAGCGCCTCGGCACACTCCTGAAGACACTGAATCGCCTTACGACCATCGAACTCGCCGCCCGTCTCTGGAGACGGAAAAATGCCTTTGCGATAACTTCTCAGAGCGACATGGTAGGGAATATTCATCATCTCCGACCAATCTTTCAAACAACGCGTAACCCCATCAATGGTCACGTAGATGTTGCGACGTGTATTTCTGTTTTGAATCTTGTGTGTCGCCCAGCGACAATTTCCCGGAGCGTATGGACCGTTGTTGTCTATGCGATCGATTGAGTGACGTGAGCTGGGACGACGCCCAACATCACGGAGAAAGGCAGGAAACGACTCTCGCCACCCATCATGCACGGCAATCCCTCGTCTACCATAATTTTCATAGGCGGGATCTTGAGGATTACAACACCGACCGATCAACGACTTCCACGCCCGATACTCTGGTGAAACACAATCCCGAGGAGCGTCACCGTGCTTAATTGAAAGCTCACGCATTCTACGCTGACGATGACATCCACAAGAAATTGTTCCACCGGTTGTAATGTCGCTCAGCCGCAAGCTCTTTTTGCTGCCACATCTGCATTGACATAAAACTCGACGAGGCGTTCCTTTGGGCACGCTTAGCTCTTCTAACACGGTTAGAAGACCATGCTCACTGCCCAGATCCACTTGAATCCGATTCCTACTCGGTCTGCCCATCGGTTTTGAACTGCACCCAGTTTCGTTGCTTGACTCGGAACCAGGTTTCAGCAACGGCATCACTCAGATGAATGTCATTGCGGCAGCAAAAATCGGCCATGTAGATCGCGATGTCGCCGACAGCATCTGCACGCGCCGCAGAAATCTCATAGGGCGTTGGATCAGTTCCAGGAAAGTTGCGGCTCACAGCATATTCTCCACAGAGGCGAGTAAGGAAATCGGCAAGCTGATCAGCCGCTAATGAAAGCCGCTCTACATCCTCCGCGCCATGACCGCGTATGCCTTGCAATCCCTTCAAAACGTAATGCGTAAGCCGGCCCAACAGCTCTTGCGCCAGCAGTAGATCGCAGATGCATGCATCTGCATTGTCCCTCAACTGATGTCCACCACGCATCGCGAGCGCCAGTTCGCCCAGCTCCTCGATCATGCCGAGCAGAGGGTGCAACCGATGCGCTGGATCGCTCCCGAAATTGTGGTCAGACCACTGACCAACTTGCGATTGAAGTGTCCACAAGTCCATCAAAGACCTCCATTCCTCCACTGGTAAAAGGACCCAATCACGAGACCAATCGTAAGCACAAAAGGCCAAGTCAAAAAAACGAGCACCGAAACAGCCCCATCCATCAACGGGCTGGCTTCCGTAACCTCGCGTGCAGCATTTGTCATCACGGCGTCGAAGACGAGGCCCCCGATCAGCCAGAAAATCACGATGTAATATAGCATCAAGACTTACCTTTGGGAGGCGGCGCGCGAACCAAACCGCAATCACCATCCGAGCAGCTCGGAATGTAGCCGCATCCCAAGCAGACCATCTTGCCCCCACTCACGGGACGAAGCTCCTCCGATCCGCAGATCGAGCAATACGGTTTCCGCTGTTGCGACTTCGATCGGGATTCTATTGCTTCTTCGTCCATCGTCATCGCAGCCTCCGGAAAAAGATCCCCGACGGGCTTTTGACGGCCCGTCGGGAGGATGCAAGAAGAATCGAGTATGCTACATTGGAGAGACGCAAAACCCGTGCCAAACGCTCGTCTACGAGTGTCCGACAGGCCGTCGAGGATCAATTGGGCAAACAATGTCATAACAGAGTGGCCGCCCCCACTCCTCCAGGCCCACGAGACGCCGAAAACCGGGGTGCGGATCATGGACCGGAACCCCATCCCGGCACACGAGCGCGTGAAGGCGATTGGTAGGAAGATAAGCGGGCTTAGCGAATCCACCGATCGTCCACCCGGGCGGGTAGATCGAAGCCCCGTCATCGTCACGGCTGGGGATCTCAACGAGCCAGGCGTTCAAGGGCTGCAACGCCCGGCGCAAACGCTCGCGATAGCCAAACCATCCATCTTCGGTATCCAGATCGCCGTCGACGGGCCGTGGAAGCGTCCCCAGGGGAAGATGAAGAATGCTTTCGATGCAGGATGAAAGGCAGTCGCCACAATCATCGGTTTGCAATTGGTTATACGCAACCAAACTCTCTACTCCTTACTCCAAGAGAAAACCACTTCTGTATCTTCAGGCCAGCCCGGCTCTTCCACGGCCGGCCCCTCCAGCGGCTCCCACAAATCCCTCACGAGCGGAGGAAAGAGAGGCCGCGTGTGATGCGCCCAGATCGCCTCCTCCAGCGCATCGACCAGATCGCGTCGGGTCGTCTGAAGCGCCGAATCGTAAACACGGACCGTCCCGCCCGCCTTGCCGACGCGGTCCACCACCAGCGGGATGTAGTCTCGCTGCAACTCTACCAGCGTGCAGGCCAACCCAAGCTGATGAGCCACCTCGCCCACGGTCCCAGATCCGGCAAAAGGGTCCAGAACGCGACATGGTGCTGTTGAGCCCGGAGGAGGAGTAAGATGTCGCTCCACCCGCTTTTGCCATCTCCCGGACACCTCCCCCTGCTGCCGCTTTCTATCACGACGCGCTCGTGGAAACTCAACCCGCTGCGCGCCCCAACACGAACAGCCGAAGCGCCAGCCCAAAGTGATCTTGGGCCGCATCCCCTCCAGGATACGCGCCTTCACCGCGCTGGCGTCTTCGGCACCGGTCCCGGCATACGCCTTCTGCGCGACGCCGGTATAATGACCGTCGTCATCGCCCCCACAGGCTTTTTGCCAGGCTCGATCCGGCTCCCCTTTTACGGTCACCCGAACGCGCGGCACACCACACTTGGTGACCACTTCCTCAAAGTAGATGCGCAAATCTTCCGGTATCTCTTCAGGGCTAAATTCGGTTCGGTACATTCGACATCTCCCGCCTCCTTCGGTATAATTTACTATATGAAATATTGCGAAATCTGCTCCAAGCCCACCAAGCGAAACAGAAGGTACTGCTCTATTGGGTGCCGGGATGTCCGAAGAAGAACCTCTAAAGAAGTTCCCTGTTCATGGTGCGGCACCCCCGTAATTCGACCGCCGGTACGTTTGGCGAAACTCAAACACGCCTATTGCAGCAAGATTTGCGAGGCCAATTACAAACGCGCTCATGGTCCTCGCGGCCAGAACCACCCACAGTCAGTTCCCCCGGTGCAGGTCGTTTGTAACTCGTGCGGCACGAGCCTTGCGCGGATTCCTAGTTCCGTACGGCCCCACAACTTCTGCGGCACTCAATGCCGTATCGAATGGCAACGAACATCGGGCTATTCTAGCGGGCCGAACAGCGCCACCTGGAAAGGCGGCTTCGACGATTATCGAGGTCCAAATTGGCGTCAACAACGCCGCCTCGCGCTTAAACGCGATCAAAACACTTGCCAAAGTTGCGGTGCAACAGAACGCCTGCAAATTCACCACGTTCAGCCCTACATGACATTTGAACATTACCTGGAAGCGAATAAACTTGAAAACCTAAAAACACTATGTCTCAAGTGCCACAAGAAGGAGGAGTGGGCTTATTGGAAAGCCCACCCCGACATGATCCGTTTCTACCCCGATGTGCGCCAAGTTCACACTTGTAGATGCTGCGGTGAAGCCTATCTCACGAAGAGTACGCGCTCTCTATATTGCCCCAAATGTCCTAAATCCAAAAGGCTCACCCTATCAAGGCGCGCTTCCCGAGACGGGCATACACCTTCGTTCTCTCCTCTTCCGTCAGGTCTGGTCGAAGCCGTAGTTTCTTAATATCGAAATTGCAGCATCCACCCGCCGAGTTGCCGGCGAGCAGGGGAATCTTTACCAGATTACCGGGAAAGCAGGCGAAGTGCGCCGCTTTCGTCGGCTGGGTATTGATGCTCCAGATCGAGGAGAGATCCTCTTCGGCTGGCTCACAAAATTCCTTGAGTGCCGCGGCCACACGCTTCTGCTCTTCCGCACTCAAACCCTCCCGAAGGCGCAGATGGCGGCTGTCATCCAACCAGACACAGCGGCGATTGCGACCGCCTGCGGCAAAGCCGAGACCGCCGAAGTTGTCGCGGCCGGGAGACGATGTCGCCCCCATTGCTTTCGCGTAGCCCTGGGTGCCGTAGCGCTTTCCTTTCCGCTGCTTGGCGATGTCCTCGGTCGGCGACGAGTGCTGTTCCCGAACAGCATCTTGGTCGAAATAGTAGCGCTCGCTTTTCGTAAGCAGAAAGACGTGCTCGTAATCCATCGAAAAGCGGTCGCGCACACTTTCTGGTTTTGCATTCATGCGCCTCCAGACAATATCGTTGCGCAGATACCAGCCGTCGGCCTGAAGTGCGAGAGCAACGCGCGCCGGCACCATCACCAGATCTTTGGGCTTCAGGCCACCTCCCGTAGCAGCTCCAGAGCGCCCCGCGCCCTCATCAAATGCATGACGGCTGCAACGGCCATTCTGACCCGGTCGATGCTGACCTTTGGACTGATCCCGCGCATAGCTATCCCCCAGGTTCAGCCAGAAAGTCCCGTCTGGACGTAAAACGCGCCCGATCTCGCGGCACACCTCGACGATATGAGCGACGTAAGCCTCGATCGTCGGCTCTAGCCCCAGCTCACCCCACCAGGCGCCGCAACGTGAACAAACGCGCTGACCCGCCCCGGTATGTTGCGGATACGAAGTGTTCAATGCCCACTTCGTCTGCGGTACTTGCCCCTTCTTGCCGCGATGCCCTATGTAGCCCGAAGGATCACTCCACTCATGCTCGCAGGGATCGCTTTCGTCCCAGATCTGGGGATTGGTAGAGTACGAACGCAATCCCCAGTCAATAAGGGGGACTAGTCGTTACACAGTGCTGACTCGCCTCCGGCAAAGTGCGCAACATAGCACGAACGTCCCCCACAAGCAGATCAATTCTGCCCAAATTCATCACCTCCCTTTTGCAAGAAACTCACGATTCACGTTTTTATTGCTGTGAACGAAACTATGACAAGTGCGGCAAAGCAGAACCAGGTTGCTTGGATCAGCTCTTAGGTGCTTAACACGAAATGGGACGACGTGATGCACGCAAAAAGCCCTCTGACCTCTCGGCTGGGCGCTGCAACGACGACACTGACCTTCATCGCGCTGAAACACGCTCTCAACGGCCTGAAGCCACTCGTGAGAACTGTAGAAGTGCTGGCGCTCTGGCGTAATACCGCCCTTCCAGTTGGAAGCCTTCTCGCCTCGCTTCCCAAACATGGGATTATCAGCGCCGGAGGAGCCCCAATATTTGATCAGACGCGCGTGCGCAATTGTTCTTCGAGGTATTTTATGCTTCTTCAACCAGAAGAAGATCGCGCTCTCCGTAACACCGTGATCTGCCGCAATCTCTGAAGCGGACCGTTGTTTCTCTGCATATTCGCGCTCCAGATACCCCTTTTCACGAAACACCTGGTGCGGACGCCAATGCTCGCCTTTAGCGAACCGCCCATTAGGACCCTTCCCCATCTTCAACCGTCTCCTCACCCCCCTTCCACGACCTCCACGATCACGCCGTAATTCAGACGCTGAAGCCAACGCACCAACCGGTCCTATGGCATCACGAGCTGCCCCTCGATGATATCTCCGTCCAGGAGGATCTCCTCCCCCGCCCACAGCTCGAACCAGCCAGGCCAGACCTTGAGACGCAGTGTTGTTCTCATCTCCGCCCCACTTGAAGATGAGAGAACAGCCATTGCCTCGCCTCCCGCAGTCCGATCCCAACTAGCGCGCCAACAACAAAGAGGATGAGAATAGAACCCCACCAAGGTTCATCAGTCCACCACCACATGACTAACCCCCCTTGGTGCGCGGCACATTTCCGCGTGCCACCTCGATCCGAGGCCCCGCCGCCTGCTTCGCGGATTCCGCCTTCAGGAAATCCTTAGCCGCCTCCAGAATGCCCAGCGCCTGGTAAAGGTCCTGGATCGGCGTGGCCACTACCAGCTCGGGAGGACGCCCCGGCGCAGCAATGAACCCGATCCGCATCACTTCTTGGATCTGTGGCAAAGCGGCCGATCCAGCGGTCGGTGGAAACTCACCCTTCTCCATCGTCGATGTCTCCTGTTCGTCTCTCCGCCGGCTCTTCATCCACGCGGATGTCCAGGCGGTCAAAGTAGCGGTCCAACTGCGAACGAGCGGCGGTTTTGAGAGCGCCGTGCCGTCCGATCGCCATAATCACCTCATGCGAGTACTTCTCGGCACGGCCGGCACCACCACGCTGGCCCAGCAGGGACAAGTGCCCTCGGCCGTGACGCTTAATCATCTCCGCTGCGCCAAGACGCCCGAGCTGAGCCATGTGATCACGACCGTAGCGATCATATACTTTGGCGCCACCACGGCGACCCAGCCGAGCCATGTGAGAGCGCCCATACCGCTCAAAGACGTTTTTCCCCGGGACACGCTCCTGACGAGGAGCCGAAGACCGGGATGCAGCCCGCGGCTGTATCCGACGCCGAACAACAGCCCGATGTCGAACGACAGTCCGATGCGGCCTCGCCAACAGTGGCACAGGCACAGGCTCTGGCACCAGCGAAACTTCAGTCGTCATTAGCCCACATCCCAGGGATAGCGCGCATTCGATCGTCCCGACGGTGCCGTCTGCCCCTCATCTACTCGGATTTCCTGAGCATTGCGAACGCATTCCTGCGTCCGCTGAAGCACCCGGAGGGCGTGATCGCCGGGCCACTCGACGCGCAGTGTCTCCACCACGATACGTCCCGGCGCCGATGTCTGGGGCACTTGAATCACGGGCTGATTGCCCAGCACCCGCCGCAGCAGGCGCCGCAGAACGGTAGGCGCGCTTGTTTCAGGCGTCTCCCAGGCCACCTCATCCGCATCCGGAACCTCTACGCTGATATGCGCCAGCAGCGCGATCCGCGCCATCAGATTGTCTCCCCTGGCTCCTTCGCCGCCAGACAATGACGACCATAGGTGCTGATCACATATTGCAGCCCACGGTCCTCACGCCGCACCCCGCTTTCAAGCGGCTCCAGATCCACCAGATCTTCGCGCACGAGCCAGCCGGCTGTACGTTCGCGCACCCGGTAATCGAACGATGCTCGACAGCGTGTCACAAACCACGACTGCGTTCGCAAATCGTAAGAGAGCCTGGAGCCGCCATCAGATGCCAAAAGACTCAACGCCTCTCGCGCCGTGGCTGACAACGGCACGACACGGCGCTGGGAGGGATCGGCAGGAATCTGAACCGTCGTCTCCGGCGACCGAGGCGAATTGAGCACTTCCCCGTGCAGGAAAGCCCGCATATCCAATGCCCAACGCTCCAGTCGCGCTGCGAGAGTGGGTGGGTCGCCCAACAGATCGACCCACTCCCGCGGCGACAGGACCAGCTCCGCGCGCAGATCCCGGACAGCGGCAATCACCGACGACGTGAGATTCGCATTTGTCAAACACCTCTCACGGCTTTGAACCAAACGCATCAAAGCAATCGTCGCGGCCGGGCCGAGTTGCTCCATTGTGCAAGCGCCGGTCCGGAGCGCCAGCGCGAGCGCTGAGACGTGATGGTAACCCGCCCCTTCCGGGGACCACGCCAGCGCATAGGCCCTGCGACCCGCCGGCCACAAACGCAAGGCTCGAATCGCCGCTTCGGCTTCTGCGACTGTCAAGGCCATCGTCAAACAACCTCCGATAGAGTATGCCCACGGCATTGGCCATCGCCGAGCGGATTGCACGTCCGACAGCGATCAATGTAGTGAACACGATTGACATACTGCAGATAAGTATATATTTGGTTGGTGTGCCGGATCGTCCTTGTCAGCGGATCGGAAAAACAGCACATCTGGCAGCACCCTTCTGGGCAATCGCCACCACAGACATAGCACGGATCGCGGCGAGGAGACGCAGACGGCGCGGAGACAAGCGGCTTTTCCATCGTCACTCTCCCCTTGAGGATCATAGTGCGAAGCTGCCCATCCGGCTCCCGAACCAACTCGTTTGTGGACCAATGACGCTCGAACACGCACACTTCGCCCGCCTGCACGTCGGCCCACACGCAATCATTGAGCGGGCTTCCGTTGAGAAAGACCGTCACGCCCGGCTGAACATCAAACCTCATCGCATCGCCTCCACGGTTAGCCCAAGCACAGGCGAACAAAGCTCGCCCTCCGGCGCATCGACCGTAAAATCCGCCTCCTCCATCGTCTTACCCCGCGCCTCGAAAGCGCGAAGGTGCTCCTCCGCCTGACACGTCGTCAAGCCAAGATCAGCGCAGAGGGCCAGAAATCTCGGCCAGCACTGCCGAAGAAGACGGTCGGCTTCGGCCGCGTCTTGTATCGCCTTGGTGCGCAAGCCCTTCCAATGCCGCCGATCGACCAGGAGTTGACGCAATTCTTTCTCCAACACCTGTCGACCTGGTGTGGAGAGCGACCGCTCGCCCATCTGATTGCTCAAGGCCATGATACCCTCTTTCTCACCCATATGTCGCGGGCGTTATCTGGAATAGCGGAGTGATCCAATCATCCGTCACCACCTCGCGCGCAAAGAGTACGAAACCAACCACCTGTTCATTGCGCACACGATAGTTGCGGCAGATATGCTCCCTTTCATTCCGCATGCTCTCGCCCGTCATATAGACGTCGTCGACGAGCAACACCCGTGCGCAGTGATCCCGGCAGTGCGCCTCCAGCGCCGCCGCAAGACGAACGCCCCCACGGGGTACGCCGACAACACGGCCAAACGGCGGCACGCGGTCCAGGACGAGCCGCGCGAGACAGGCGATCTCGTCCGCCGTCAGCGAATCGCAATCAATCTTCCAGAACGAGGATCTCCCAGAAGCCAGCGTAAACTTGCCGAGCTGAAAGAGATCAGGATGTGAAACGCCAGAATTGGCCGAGTGACACTCCATAAACCCTCCTTTGCAAACAAAAAAAAACCGCCGGCTCCGAAGAGCCGGCGGCTGGTGAACCGCGCTTCAACGAACCGTTGAAGAACGGTGCAAGAATCAAGCCAATCATAAGGACTCCAAAGCCTCAGCCAGAAGAGCAAGATACTCACGCATTCGCTGCCGACCCTTGGCGTCAAGATCGAGAAGCGTTTGAAGTGCCTCGCCCTCGTGTCCATCTTGCAACTGAACAAGCGTCCGCATCATCAGTGAATCCTGCGCAAGGCGATTACTTTCTTCGTTGCGCTTGAGCACTTCTGCGGACCATCTCTCATCACTCATTCGACTCTGCTCGACGATGACGTTCGACAAGTCACCAACCGACTGCCTAACGTCGTTTCGCGCCTCCTCTAACCAAATATACTTCCGATCCTCTTACCGTCGCCTGAACGGGAAGGCATAATCTCCCCGCCACCTTACGCAACGCCACTGCCAGCCCTTTTGCCCGCTCGATCGCCGCCTTCGGCGTGGCAGCCGCCGCCGCCCAGGAGACCTGAACGCGCGCCGAGGGATAGCCCGCGTCCCAGAACTCCTGCACGAGCCCCTCGTACTTCGACGGCCGCTCCGCGCTGGGCCCTTCCACAGGTAGCGGCTCTGGGACGAGACACATCTCCTGAGACCGAACGCCACTCGTTGCTTCACTCACCACTGCCCTCCAACGGATAAGACGCGGCAATAGCGTCGAAGATCAAGTCAGATCAGAACCACATCACCCAAGCAAGCCGGCGAGGGGCGAAGACGGGCCTGACCACTTTTCAAGATATCTCACAATGCACCCTCTTCCCACGGATAGATGTGCGGTCCGTAGGGCGATCCTTCGATGCACTCGAAGTAGGTGAACTCCTGAGAACCATCTGGCTGTACACGGACCTCCCAACCGTCGTAACGACCGCCCGCGCCCCGGTCCTCATCAACGCGCTGTGCGTCCTCCAGCACGGTCGAAACGATACGCCGACCATAGCCATACTCCACCACGCGCATGCCCTGCTTCAGATCCTTAACCGCGATCGCGTTACTCTGCATCGGGCACCTCCTCCTCGTTCTCCAGCCTTCCCACCGCCCCTTCCGCCGTAGCTTCCGGCAGCCCGCGCACCCTGATCCAGAGCAGATCGGCAAATGCCTCTTCCAGTTTCTGTGAGCGTTGATCGGCATACCACGCCTGCACAAAGGCCAGGATCAGAAACCCCAGCTCCCCAGCCGCCAACAGAAAGATCAGCCATCCTACAATCACGTCCATCAACCGTTGCCTCCCCAATCACCGATCAGTCGACACAATCGCATCCGGATGCTCCCGACACGCCTCCAGGTACTGCTCGACAAACCGAATCAGATCTTCGCAGCGGCCCCATCCATTCGACGGGTTGTATTGCCGAAAGTGCTCCGGCCGCTCACGCAACCGCGCCAGGCCCGCTGCCAGGGGTTCGATGAGTTGCGAAGCCCGCGTCACGTTAAGAGTCTCCGGTCTCCAGAGTTTGTAGTAGATGCCAGCCGCATCTGCCATTGGTGCGAGGTTGTGAGTGATGCTCGACTCGAACACTATCTCAGTCGCTTTTCCAGTGCCGGCGCACGCCGAGCAAGAGCCCGTCTCGCCGACGCTCTTTAAGGAAACATCCAGGCTCATTGGCGATCTCCCTCCCCACCACCACACCGGAACGGGGGCGCGTGAGCCGGACGCAGACGCTTCCAGATCAAGTGCGCCGGGTCATTGCCGTTCAAGAGCATGAACGCAAGATGCTGGACGTCCGCGTGATGCGCCTGCAGGTAGAGAGCCTGCGTCTTTCGATCAGAAAAGCGGCTGACAGCCTGCACCGCCTCCTGCGCATCAATCTGCAGCTCGCGAAACGCCCACTTCAGATCGTCGCGTTGCCGCGTCACCCAGGCCCGGAACGCGTCAGGGACCCGATCGAGTATTGGCTCCAGATCCGTCCCTGACGAAAGGCACTCCCAGATACTCACGGTGGAAAAGCCGGTCAGGAGCTTGTGCAGACGGCAATACTCCGCCCCCTTCATCTTCACACGCAGCCCGCGATCGGGATAGTGGATCACAAACCCTTCCTCGTTAGAGCCCAGCCTCGCACATGCGGCCGCGATCTCCACCATCGAAAGAGTAAAGCGGCGCGCGTGATTCATACCGAGTCTCTTGGCGTAGAGCAATGGGTCCTGTTCCTCACCGGTATCCGTGTCGATCACCGCGAGGAGCACCAGATCTTCGCGCGCTCCGTAGTCCACCACGATCCGGTTATCCGGGTAGATGATCTCGAACAGATAGGTGAAACACGACTCGAAACCGTCAATCTGGCGATCAATACGTTCCTGTATCCACCTCGTTGCCCATTGAGCCTGATCGCTCTCGAAGCTACCACGAGTCGCAATACAGGGCTGGTCGCCATCCCAATACAAAATACCACACGATCCGTCAGCTTTCTCATACACATGATGCGGCGCGTCCGGCAGGTTCTCCAACCGCGTCTCCTCGGTCTCGTTCAGGTTGAAGAACTTCGGAAAAGGACGCGCGACGACGCGCCCCTCCAGATCGGTGATCAGCCCGCGCGCCATCCGCGTATACTCATCCCATGCCCACTCAGCCTGACACCGCGCGTTGTAGTTCCAGATGATGAGCGGCAGTGTCGGGTGCCGCCGCTCTTTGATGAACTCCGAACGCGCCCGCAGCTCCTTTAGGTCGACAATGATCAACGTCTTGCTCCTCCCGTTCACCGACCGTGCAAGAACCGGACCAAACGGCGCGGAAATAAACGATCGCCAAAACGGTAATCGAACGCCTGCATGGGGTATAACTATGGTTACCGAACGATCTGTAACGAGCGAAGGAGAAACCACGATGTCAGCAATTCTCGACCGCGTCCCCCGGCTGGACGCCGTTCCCGCCCCTGAGGCAGCCCGAATACTGCGCGTCAGCCGCGTAACGATAATCCAATGGATCAACAAAGGTGTTGTGCGCGCCGGCCGCATCGGCAACCGCTACTACGTCCCGATCTCCGAGATCGAGCGCCTGATCCAGGCGGTGATGGGTGGGGAGGCGGCAGCCGATGACGCGCGCTGACCTGGAAGAGATCCCTATCACTCTGGGCGAAGCGGAGGACGATGTCAGGGACGATGTCAGGGACGAGCCGGAGGAGGAAGCGGAGGAGGAAGCGGAAGCCACGGCCAGCGAGAGCGAGGGCACCTCCCACGCTTCCCACCGCCTCCCTATCTCTCAGTTCGGCCGGCAAAACTGGTCCTGGGGACACTGCGGCCTCGCCTTCTGGAAAGACGTGGTCCGCTGGGCGTCTCACCACCAGGAGCGAGAGGAAAAGAATGGCCCCGGCTTCGTCCCCGCCTTAATGCAGCGCCGGGAGCCGCCGGAGGACCAGATCCCCGCGCGCCGCCACGGGTGCAACGCCCATCGGAGCAACAAGGACATCCGGGCGTTGTATCTCCTCGTCCTGGATCTGGACGACGGGACGCCCCTGGACGACCTGCGGCCGCGCCTGGAGCCCTACGAGTGGGTTGCCTACACCACCCACAGCCACACCGAGGCGAAGCCCAAGTATCGGGTGATCGTCCTGCTCGCGTGTCCCGTCCCCGCCGCCGCGTGGGGCAACTTCTGGTATAGCGCCGTCGCCCACCTGACAGGACGAAAGCTGGTGGTGGACGCCCAGGCCAAAGATCCGGCCCGCTTCTACTTCTGGCCCGCCTGCCCACCTGAAGAATGCACGGCCGCGTGGTCCGAGCATCATCCCGGCGAGCCGCTCGACCCCGCAACAGTTCCGTATGTCGCCGCACCCGGGAGGGAGCCGCGAGAAGGCGCCGGGAACAGCGCTACCAGCGGCGACGGGCCGATCGCCGAAGGCGGTCGCAACCGCGCGCTCTACCGCCTCGCCTGCTTATGGCGCGGCCGGGGGATGCCCGAAGAGGCGCTCGCCGCCGCATTGTGGGTGGTGAACGAGCGGCGGTGCATCCCGCCCCTGGACCAGGAGGAGGTGGCGCAGATCACCGAAAGCGCCGCCCGCCACGAGCCCAATGAGAATCTGCACCTCGGCGCTATCCAGGAGGGAGGGGGCGAAGCCCACCAGGAGGGAGGGGGCGAAGCCCACCAGGAGGGAGGGGGCGA
>Ga0187893_10010866_pt1 | contig 13387 bp, 3 predicted proteins | sample MA1701074metaG_FD_139574 | JGI IMG/M metagenome (GOLD analysis project Ga0187893, IMG submission 139574) | White microbial mat communities from a basaltic lava cave in the Kipuka Kanohina Cave System on the Island of Hawaii, USA - MA170107-4 metaG ...
CAGGGAAATTTCAAGGCTGTGAACACAGCCTGGTTAGTTCCGCAACCGGCCACCCAGATCTTTGGATGTCTAGGCACCAGACCATATCCCCACTCCCCCATCTCTTGGTTCAGCATCCGCGTCTCGAAGAACGGATCCTGAAGATAATCGAACTTAAATGCCGACCACGGATAGGCAAACCTCCCATAGAAACTAGCGTTCAGTTGATCTACAGAGTTGATGGACTCGACAAGGAGAAGAGTTATGATCGTCGCTCATCATCATGGCTTTTCGCTTTCTTCGAAGCATCCGATAGCCGAAACCTCGAAATCGTCAGGGCCAACTTTTTTTACATGATCTGCCAGCGGTTAGCGGTATGGAAATGCATTGCAAAGTTCCTAGACGGCCCGGCAGAGCCGGGCTTTCCGGCAGCCGGAACACAAGCTAAACAGCGCCATTCCTCTGTCTTACAAAAATGGGCGGGTTAAATGATGATGCTACAACGGCAACTGGTATCGGTTGCTTCTTAAGCTTGTTCTTCCAGATGCCGCGCGACCAGGCGAAACTCACAAGTGTAAGTTTTACCCTGCGCATCAGGCAGCCAGGTCTGATCCGTGCGCGGAATCATCTCCGTCACGGTGATGACCTGATCGGGATTGCCTGTTTCGAGTGTCCGCCGGATTGATTTAGCAAACACATTGAGATAGATAGGACTATCGAAATCGAGGTAGAAGGGCTTCTGTTCAACCGGCACTTTGACAAACATGAAGCGCGGCAAATCGTTGGCTTGCTGCCATCGCCGCGCCGATCTCATGCGGGCCGCTTCATCCTTCTCAACCGCAAACTCAATCTCCGAAGGCGAAAAACTCCACGACTCGCGGCTCACCACGAGGCGATCAATCGTCACGCGCGGCGTGTGCCCTCGGGCCGGAAGAATCCTGAAGAAACTGACACCGAGGGTCGCCAACATTTCGCCATATAATTCGAGCAGGTCGATCTGCTGTTGGCCATCGCGGGTTCGAGCCACCAGTTCGCCGCTGGAATTATCGATGACGAGCGTGCCCAGTGAGAGAGCCCGTGATTTGGGGACGCCACACGAATCGGCTGCAAGCATTAGACGAAAATCTCTGTCTGAGAACAGCACCGGAATTGTGCGCGAGGTCAACGTGGGCCAATGCTTCGGAATGACAGGAATAAAACGCGGTTGGGGAAGATCTGTTTCAACGGCTTGAAACAGTTCTGTGGGTGCAGGGTGTTGCTCGACAAAAATCGGACTGCCCAGAGTGTTCAATCCGAGGTGAAGTTCGCCCATCACTAACTGATAGTCGCCGCGCCGGATGGCTTCCGCGCTGGAAGCCGCAATCATGATGTCAGGACTATGATAAATAGCTGCCGTGAGACCGGAATTCGGAACACCGAAGGCCTCCATCACCAGAGGCCGCAGTTCCTCACTCGTGTATTCAACGCGCCGCTGCCCGGGAACAATCTTGAGGATGTCTGTCCAGAGTTGCTGTAGCTTCGGACGCAGCGCGTCAACCGGAAGTTCGTGTGTGCCAAAGATAAGACGTTGGGAGCGCAACCAAAAGGTGGCGCAGTCTACCGTCGCAGAGTTGCTGGTGCTGACGATTTCTTCAAACATTTCATGGAAAGCCTTGCGGTAGACGGCTCCGATCTGGTAGGTGAACCAGCGTGCGCTCGCCAGCATCAGAGACAGCGGCGGCCCGAGCGCTTCAAGAATGTCCGGCCCGATGTCCACTTCGCCGTCTCTTCGACAGTCTTCATAGACCAACGTACGGGCGGCATAGGTCTGCTCGCCGATCCGCGTCGAAGCCACTCCCGTGAGGCTTGTAAAGGTCTCTTCTAATAGACCGAAAGCCTCATCTAGATTTTCAGGCTCACCAGCGGCATGCGCGATCATCTCGCGTGCGACCTCGAGCTTGTTGATCGCTTCAAGCGAGGGCGCACGCAAAGCATCGTCCTCGATGCGTCCAATCATCTCCCGCAGGGCTCGTTCAGGAAATGGACCAAGAGGAACTTCAAAAGTCCAACGTATTAAACCCATGCCTCGCAAAGCCGCGAGGAATTTGTAGACAAAGCCCTCGGTCTTCAGTTCTTCAGGGAAAACTTTGAGCAGCGCCGCGGCAATCTCTTTTGCGGTGTGTTCGCCATCGCACGCCTGAAGAGCGGCAGCTTGCAATCGAGAGATTGCTTTAGGGGGCAGCTCAGGTAGGTATAACGTCGTCCCAATCACGTCAATGGAGGGCACGCGTAGTGGCATAGCCCACGGGAGGAGTGCTTCGTTGCGGGTCATTTTGTCTGCGAACGCATCAACACACCACCCCTCGATGTATACATTGCGCGCGGCCAGAAAAGAGTTTCCGGGGCGAACGGTAAAAGGCTCTCCGGCTGAAACCAACCTGGCCCAACCGACCGGGCCGAAGAATCCAATGGTGTCATTCTTGACGGAGTACCGCTGGACGTAACTAGCGATTAACTCTTCCCGCTGTCGTTGCTTGGAGTCGCGGGAACTGTTTTCCGGTCGTTTGTGCAACAGCGTTTGGATGCCCGAATGATATGCGTGACGGTTTTGCCAGATAATCGCTTCTTGAAAAGAGGGTTGAGATGCTATCTCGCGGAGTTTCAGCGAGGCCTCCGAGGTTGCAGCCTTGTGAGTCTGCTGAAAGATTTGCAAAACCGGTTCAAGTTTCGCTGAAGCCGCACGCGAAGCTTCGATGGCGGCATCGGCGGCAACATCTATTCCCGTCTGCGCCGCCGGCTTGCCAGACTTTAACTGCCGTAAGGCTTTCAACAGCGGGGGGCGCCTTTCGTCGTTATCCCAATCCGAAGTAGACCGGAGCGCATCGAGTAACGTGTTGATACGTTCCAGCGCGGCGTCTTTCGTCCGTCGCGCGTCTTCCTCAAACTGAAGCAATTGATCGGCGGCGGCGGCACACTCCGGCGACGCGAGCTTGAGTACTTCCTCGGCGGGAAAGCCCGCACCTCGCAAGGCCACCCAACGCCACACGGCCCAAGGCCCACCCGGCAGCCGAAGCAAATGTTCCGGAAGTTGCGACGACTTTGGCACTGGGTTTTCGTCCGCCAACGCTCCAACGGATGGGGCGGCGGCCAGACTCAAACTCGTTGTGTTCTCACTCATAAGTTTCCCGTTAGATTGAAGAAAGAGGCGGCACTGTGGCAGAGAGCCACGCTCGCGTACGCTCTCGCTTTTCGTCAGCTCATTCATTTCTCATGGCCACCATCGGGTCCACTCTCGTCGCCTTTAGCGCGGGGGGGTAACAAGCTATGAACGCGACCAGAGTCAGTAGCAATGAAACGCCGGCAAAGATGGTCAGATCATTTGGGACCACGCCGAACAGCAAACTCGTCATCACGCGCCCGAAGGCCACCGCCCCCACGATGCCCACGGTGATTCCGATCACGGCGAGCAGCAGTCCCTGTCCGACCACCATCTTGAAAATGTGAAAGCGTTGCGCCCCGAGTGCTAAACGCAGACCGATCTCTTGGATGCGCTGGTTGACTGAGTAAGAAATCACTCCATAGACGCCGACCACTGACAGAATCAGTGCGACGGCTGCGAAAATTCCGAGCAGCAGCGCGTTGAAGCGCGGCTTAGCCATTGTCAGAGAGATCCGCTCCTCCATAGACTTGATGTCATAAACAGGCTGATTTTTATCCAGGCTCGAAACCTGACTCCGCACGAGTCCAACCAGGTTCATCGGATTAACCTCTGAGCGCACCAACAGGTAGAGACTGGGATTGCTGTGTTGCTTATAGGAAACGTAGAACTGCTCCTTCTGCTTCTTGTCCAAGCCGTAATGCTTTACGTCTCCAAAAACTCCTACAATCTCATGTGGTACGCCGCCGTGCGGAGTAAGACGCCTGCCGATTGGGTCCTGGTTGGGGAAAGCTTTCCGCGCCATGCTTTCATCAATAATGACGACCTTCGGCGTATTCGCGGTGTCGTTTTCCGTGAATGCGCGGCCTTTCAATACCGGAATACCCATGGCGCTGAAATAGCCCGGGCTGACACCGAATTCGACTGCAATCGGTTGCTGGTCTGAAGGCAACGGCGGCTGGCCTTCCACTAAATAAGGAGTCTCGCTTCCGCGGCCTAGCGGCATGCCGTTGGACATTCCCACCGCCTTGACGCCGGGGATGCCCGCGATTCGCGCAGTGAGTTGTTCGACGAACTGAATCTGCTGCGGCTCGTCCGGATATTTGGATGGAGGGAGAGCGATTTGCATCGTCAATAGATTGTGCGCATCGAAGCCCGGGTCGATGGCACGCAACTGCAAGAAACTCTTAATCATCAAGCCCGCTGAAACCAGGAGCACCAGCGAGACGGCGATCTCGCCTATCACAAGCATGTTGCTGAGGCGGCGCGCGCCTCGTCCGGAAGTGGTGCCTCTGACTCCCTCTTTGAGCGCTTCACTGATGTTGGCCTTGGAAGCCTGAAGGGCGGGCGCTAATCCGAAGATGACGCCAGTGATGAGCGCCACCAGTAAGGTGAATCCAAGCACCCATAGATCCAGGCCGACTTCTTTCGTGCGGGGAATGTCGGCCGGCGTAATTGTCATCAATGTCCTGATGCCCAACACCGCGATTAAGAGACCGCAGATTCCACTAACGAACGAAAGCAAGACGCTTTCCGTGAGTAACTGTCGAACCAAACGAGTGCGCAGCGCACCCATCGCGCCGCGAATCGCTATCTCCTTTTGTCGCGACGCCGAGCGAGCCAGCAGGAGGTTGGCCACGTTTGCGCATGCAATTAGCAACACGAGTGCGACTGCGCCGAGCAGTATTAGAAAAGGCGCCCGAATATTTCCGACCGTGTCTTCGTATAAGCTGACGACGACAGCACCGTTCCCCGCATTGGTCTCCGGGTATTGCTGACTCAGGTTGGAAGTGATGTACTCCATTTCGGTGACTGCGTTTTGAATGGTCAGGCCCGGTTTCAGACGACCGATGACGTAAATCCCTGGATGTGACCCTCGGTCCATCATCTTGTCTGCGTTCAGACCGAGGGGCACGAAGATGTCAGTCACTCCGTTAAACTCGAAATCGGCAGGCAGCACGCCGATCAACGTGTAATCTTTTCCATTCAGCTTGAGCGGCTGGCCAATCACCGCGGAGCTGGCAGATAAGCGGTTTTGCCAGAAGGCGTGACTGACAATCACTACCGGACTCGCGCCCGGTTTATCTTCCTCCCGCGAAAACCCACGACCAAGAATTGGAATGACTCCAAACACGGTGAAGAAGTCTGCGGAAACCTGCTTGCCCCTCCTGCGCTCCGGATCACCGCCATCCGTATAATTGAAGTTGTCGCCTTTGAAAGCGGCTATCTGCTCGAAAACCCGATTCTGTGCCTGCCAGTCAAGGAAGTTAGGATAGGCCACCGACATCTCTTCCATCTGTTTCGATCGTTCCCAGAAGGCCATCAACCGCCCCGAATCCCTGTAGGGCAGAGGCCGAAATACGATGGCGTTAATCACACTGAACATAGCCGTGTTAGCGCCGATGCCTAAGGCCAGGACGAGGATAACGATGGCAGTGAAGCCCCGCCCCTTTAACGCCATGCGGATGCTGTATCGAATATCTTGTAGTAGGTTTCCCATTTCCGACCTCCCGTTAGCGGCGGCAAGATTTTCTATCTCGCCCTCCAAATCAGATTAGTTTTATGTGGGTTCATTATGCGATAGCGAAGGGCATCGGGTACGGAGTCTCTTCGCGATCTATCACAACGGTCTTATCGAAGGACAGTTTGCCGTCGTCAAGTTTAATGATCCGATCTCCGATGTGATAGTACTTGTCGTCGTGGCTAATCACCACAACTGTCTTTCCTCTGGCCTTCAGTTCCGGCAAAAGCTGGTAGTAGAAGATCTCCTTAAAGAGCGGATCTTGATCCGCTGCCCACTCATCAAAAACATAGATGGAACGATCTTCCAGATACGCGGTCAATAAGGCTAGTCTCTTGCGTTGACCCTGTGAGAGGTCAGTAGTTGAGAGGACGCCGTCCTGAATCTTGAGCTTGTTTTCAAGTCGGAGGAGCGAGAGGTATTTACGCGCATTATCATCCAGGTCGGGGGCGTCCAACCCGAGCAGGCTATCGAAGAGAAAATAGTCTGAGAAGACTGCCGAAAAGCGTTGCCGATAGGTTTCTCTGTTTTCGTCCGTGATGAGCGCATGATCGAGACGAACTTCACCCTTCTCGGGACTATAAAGTCCGACCAGAAGTTTGGACAGAGTGGTCTTGCCGCTGCCGTTGCCGCCGACGATGAAAACCAATTCACCGGGCGTGAGAGTCAAATCGATTGGACCGAGTATAAAGCTGCTGTCCTCTCCCTCACGTTGATATGCGTGAGTCACGTTCGTCATCTCCAGGCTTGACCAGGCCGAACCAATACCTCGCTGCCGGTTCGAAATAACCTCCGGAGATTCGGCAGAAAGTGTTAAGCCGAGCTCCTCTACCTTTCGCAGCGAAACATTCGCGCGGCTCAAGTTGGGAAGCGTGGTCATGATCACCTGTAACGGAGTCATCAAATAAAGCAGGACCAGCGTGTATCCCGTCATCGTTTGCGGCGACGCATCGCGCATTATCGGCAGCACGAACAGCACTAAGCCGACGACGACGAAAACCAGAATTTGTCCCCAACTGTTGGCGGCGGTGAGAATCACCATGCCCTTAACGTTGTAACGTCGAAAATTCTGCGATGTCGTCTTGAGCGTTTGCGTCAAAAAGGCATCCCGTCGTTGACTGTGGAGTTTGAGCTCCTTAGCCCCGTCCGTCAGCGCCCGGAAGTGGTTGAATAATGCATCGCCCTCTTCACGAGCGAGGCGCAAGTGGTGCATGGCTTTGATGATTGGCAACTGATAAGAAGCGATGCCGACCGCCATAAAAAAGAGCACCGCGAGAAGCACCACCCACGATAGCCATCCCAGGTAAACAAGACTGCCGATGACGATGGCGATGTTGATGCAGAGTATCGGCACCGCGAGCAACGCATTGGTGATAATCGGCACGTCGTCTGAGAGCGCAGCCAGTAGACGAGGGGCGCCGATTTTTTCAAGTTGGCGTAAAGGCGCGGAAAGAATTTGACTGCTTAATCGCATGCGCAGGTCAACGAGCGCACCTTGACCAAGCCTTATCAAAAGCACTTCAGCGATAAATCTGGTCACGGGCAACAAGACACAAAGCCCTACGAACATCAAGAGCAAAGTAGTTATGGAAAACCCGTTATTCCTCAAGACCGCGTTAATGACCGCGAGCAGCCCGGTGTTGCTGGCGCCGCTGATGATGCCGGTGATGACCGCCAGAATCACGGCAGCGCGTGAATACTTAGTTAAGAATTTGATGATTTTCATTGTTGGTCCATTTCACTTTCTGTCTTTGCAAGACAAGCTTGTAGTCTTTCCGCCAACGTCTTGACGTGAGGAGAGACAAGTATAGAGTGGTGATCGCCTTCGAGCAGTTGAACTTCTACCGGAGTATGAGAAAACTGCTCCCAACCCAGCGTCGGGTTACGAGAAGTCATCTCGAGTTCGTCCCGTCGCTGCTGCAAAATCTTTCCGTCAACTACTTCATTCAACTCTGCGAAAAAGTCATTCGTGGACTCGCTCGTTCGGAGGAGCGTGAGTTGTCCCTCCATGGGTTGCGGGTGATAGGTTTTGATGGCATGGTGCCGGCTTTTGTGTAATTCGAGGTAGCGATGCACCTCGGAAAGACCTATCTCCGGCGGCCAGATACGCGCATCTTTCGCCTGCTCAAGCGCATACATCAGACGCTCTTGCGGTGGCACCTGCCAGAGGTCAGTCAGCGAAAAAGGCGGTTCAATTCCTGCTTGCCTGGATTGCTCGAGCACTTCCATTCCCAGCATCAGCCCGTCGTCCACACCCATTTGAGCTTCAAGCTCAAGGACTCTTGAAATACTCTGCGGCGTGGCTGTATCAATCAATGCCAGCAAGGCCACCTCTTGATTCTGCCTTCGCAGCTTTTGGGCCATTTCAAAGGCCACCAATCCGCCAAACGAATAGCCTCCCACATAATATGGGCCTGCCGGTTGGACCATACGCACCACTTCGTTGTAATGAGCAGCCATCTTTTCTATGTTGTCGTAGGTCCGCCGCGACCCGTCCAGGCTCGGCGGATCCTGCAAACCATAGAAGGGTTGTTCCTCTCCCAGTTGATGTGACAATTCAACATAGCAGAACACATTGCCTCCGCTCGGATGGACGCAGAAGAAGGGACGCTTCCGGCCAGCAGGTTGAATCGCGACCAGAGGAGACCAGTGGGAATCGCCGTCTTGCTGCCGCAGAATACGCGCAAGTTTTTCGATAGTTGGCTCTGCCAGCAGCGTAGCGAGCGGTAACATCTGATTAAACTGCTTTTGAATCCGCGCCATCAGACGTAGAGCTAAAATGGAATGACCTCCGAGATCAAAGAAATCGTCTCTAATACCCAGCGGGTGTATCCCGAAGAGGTTTTCCCATATCTGCAATAGTCGAAGTTCAGTCGAGTTGGTCGGCGCCGCAGATGTGTTCGATTGCCTTCTTCCCAACGCGCTTTCCGGTTCAGGCAACCGGTTTCGCGCCACTTTGCCGTTTGGTGACAACGGGAGTGCGGCCAGCATGACCAACGCCTGCGGCAACATGTATTGCGGCAGCTTCTCTTTCATGTAGCTGCGCAATTCGATGGCCGTCGGTTCAAAGCCGGGATGGGGCACAAGGTATGCAACCACACGTTTGTCATCTGGTTTATCTTCTCTGATAATCACCACGACTTCGCGCACAGCTTCATGCTGCCGCAACACCGCTTCGATCTCTCCTAACTCAATCCGATATCCTCGGATCTTCACCTGATAATCTGCTCTTCCCTGATACTCTATGTCTCCCGCCGGCGTATACCTGCCAATATCTCCCGTCCGGTACAACCTCTCTCCCGCTTGCTTACTGTAGGGATGTGGCACGAATCTTTCGGCAGTCAACTCGGCCCGTCCGCGATAGCCGCGCGCCAGTCCCACGCCACCGATGTACAGTTCTCCGCAGACACCTATAGGGACTGCGCGCATCTGATCGTCCAGCACGTACATCTCGATGTTGGCAATGGGCCGCCCAATCGGTACGCTCATCCCTGCCGCAACCTGCGCACATCCCCACCTTGTCACATCCACCGCCGCCTCCGTCGGCCCGTACAGGTTCTCCAGCGGCGCCTGCAGCCGCTCGTAGTAGCGGCTGACCAACTCCGGCACTAACGCTTCCCCACTACAGATGACCCGCCGCAGGCTTCCACAGCGCTGCTCCACGGTCTCTTCCGCCAACAAGGCTTGCAGCATCGACGGCACAAAGTGCAACGTCGTGATCTGCTGTGCATCGATCAACTCCAGCAGGTACCGTGCATCCTGATGCCCCCCGGGACGAGCGACGACGAGACGTGCGCCGGTGAAAAGCGGCCAGAAAAACTCCCAGACCGACACATCAAAGGTGAAGGGTGTTTTTTGCAACACCGCATCCGAAGCCTCGAGTTGATATTGCTGCTGCATCCAGAGCAGCCGATTTGCGATGGCCCGATGTGAGACCATCACTCCCTTGGGCTGACCCGTCGAGCCTGAGGTGTAGATCACGTAGGCAATATTCTCTGGGTCCACTGTTACTTCCGGGTTCTGTGAAGAGTAGCCGGCAGAATCAGCGTTCACGACTAGCATAGCTGTCTGCTCAGGCACGTTGAGCAGGTGGTCCAACCCAGGCTGGACTAACAACACCAATGGCTGTGCATCTTCGAGCATGAACGAGAGCCGCTGCTCCGGATAGCTCGGGTCTAGAGGTAAATAAGCGGCTCCAGCTTTGAGTACGGCTAACAGTGAGATCACCATCTCAAAGCTGCGCTCCATCATCACACCGACCACTGTTTCTGCACTGACACCCAATGAGCGCAGATGATGAGCGAGTTGATTGGCACGCTCGTTCAGTTGTCGATAGGTCAGTGACTCTGCGCCAAAGACCAGTGCCACTGCACCGGGTGTGCGCGCAGCCTGTTGCGCAAACAGTTGGTGAATAGATTCCGGCGTAGAGTAATCAACCTGTGTCAGGTTCCATTCAGTCACCAGTTGATATTCTTCAACGGCTGTAAGCAACGGGAGACGTGCCAATGGCTGGTCTGCGTCAGAGACAATGCTGGCCAGCAGAGTCTCGAAGTGTCCCAGTATGCGCGTGATGGTCGCATCGTCAAAGCGACTTCGATCATACCTGATTATCAAAGAGGCTTCTGCGTCAGACGAGGCCAGAATTGTGAGCGGATAGTTTGTTTGCTCAAACGTTTGAACGTCGGTGATTTCAAATGCTTTCCCCTGCTCTCTGACTGAAGAATCCAATGCCGGAAAGTTTTCAAAAACTAAAATGCTTTCAAACAGCGGCAACCCGCGCGGCACTTCGCTCCATCCCTGCACCTCAACCAGCGAGCTATACTCGTACTGTCGCATCTCCCCCTGAGCATCCTGCAACTCCCTTAACCATTCTCCCACGCCCTGCTGGTCAGTGATGCGCACACGCACCGGCAAGGTGTTGATGAACAGCCCTATCATTTCTTCAACGCCCGGCAAAGAATCAGGACGGCCTGAGACAACGGCGCCGAAGACCACATCCGACTGGCGACTATAACGACTCAGCAGGAGGGCCCACGCGCCCTGTATCACTGTGTTAAGTGTCAACTTTTGCTGTCGTGCGAGGGTTCTTAAATCCGGTTCAAGAGGAATTCCCCGCTCGCCATGTCCCTTTTGCCTGGTCAAAGCAGTTAATGAAGGCTCAATGCCGAGCGGAGTTGGCGCTGTCATGCCACGCAACTGTTCGCGCCAATACTGTTCAGCTTTTCCAACATCCTGCTTTCGCAGCCATTGGATATAATCGCGGTACGGCCGCGCTGCTCCTCTCTTCACCTGCTCCCCGCGCCGCGCCGCTTCGTAGTTCTCAAACACTTCCTTGATAAGCAATCCTATTGACCAACCATCTAACACCAGATGATGGAAACTCCACAAAAAGGAGAAGAGATTGTCACTCTCTTTCAGCAACGCCATCCTCATCAACAGCCCTTGCTGCACTGCAAACCCGCGCTCCCGATCAGCCCTGAGGTAGCTCGCCATCCTTTCTGCACGCGCCTCCGCGCTCAGCCCGCTCCAGTCCTGCTCGGTGATCTCAAATTCCACTCCCGCGCGCACCACCTGCACCGGCTCGCTTAACCCTTCCCACGCAAAGCCCGTCCGCAAGATGCCGTGTCGTTGCACCACCGCCCGCCAACCGGCCTTGAACGCCTCCGCCTCAAACCCCGCCCCAAACCGGCAACTCATCTGCTGCAGATACACTCCGCTACCTGGCGCCTGCACCGTGTGAAACAACAATCCCTCCTGCAACGGCGACAACTCATAAATGTCTTCTATCTCCCCTGTGCCTCCCGCCACCAACCGATCCAACTCTTCCTGCCCCAGCCGGCTCAGGCTGAAATCCGACGGCGTGTAGCCCACTTGCGCCCCTCCCGCACAGTGTTTTATTAACCCACGCAATGCCGCTCCATAGGCCGCCATCAACCGCTCCACCTGCGTTGCCTCCAACACCGCCGGGCTGAAGCTCCAATCCAGACTTAAGCCCCCACCGCTCACGCTGCCGTTGATCTCCAGCGCATAGTTCAATGGCGTCTGCGCGCCCTGACTGGTTCCCGCGGACTCCGGTGCTCCCGCAAACCCGCCCTCTTCACTCAACACCTGATCGAACTGTCCCAGATAGTTGAAGCTCAACGCCGCTCGAGGCGCCGCTCGGAGTTGCGCACCAACCTCGCCCGTTCCCAGATACTTCAGTAGCCCATAGCCAATGCCATGCTGCGGGATAGCACGCAGTTGTCCCTTTATACTGCGCACCGCCGCCCCAAACTCCCCACCCGTGCCAGAAAGGTCCAGCAGCACCGGAAAAAGCGTGGTGAACCAGCCGATGGTGCGCCCCAACTCCACTCCGCCGCCCACCACGTCTTCTTCCCGCCCATGTCCTTCCAGTTCAAGCCGCAGCCGATTCTCCCCGGTCACCTCGCGCACCGCCAGCGCCAGCGCCGTCAATAGCAGGTCGTTGATCTGCGTGTGATAGGCCGCGGGCGCCTGCTGCAGCAACGCACGCGTCTCGGCCGCGCTCAGCCGCAGCGTGCGCGTCTCCGCACTGCCCTGCGTCGGAGCCGGACTGAGGGGCCACTGCGGCGCCAGCTCGCGCACCTCGCTGTTGCTCTGCCTCACCCAGTAGTCTGCTTCTGACTCCAGCGCTCCCGCAGCCACCTGCGCCTGCAACCTTTCAGCCCACTGTTTGAATGAAGTGGTCTTCGTTGGCAACTGCAGCGCTTGCCCAGCCGTGAGTTGCGCCAACGACGTTTGCACGTCTTCGAGCAGGATGCGCCACGACACCCCATCGACCGCCAGGTGATGAATGATGATCAGCAGCCGATTACCAATACCAGCCTCGCCGCTCAGATAGAGCGCCAGCCGCATAATTGGACCAGCGTGCAGGTCGAGGCTGGCTTGCAAACTGCTCGCGCTCCGCTCGATGGCCGCCTTCTGGGCCTGCGCCGGCAACTGGCTCAGATCTATGACCGAGAGCGGCACTGGTCCGCTTAACTCACTGATTGACGCTTGCCTCGTCCCGTCCGCCTGTTCCTCTATTCGCAAACGCAAACTGTCGTGATGAAGCATTAAGTGTTGCAGCACCATATTCAGGATTGAAGGCGTTAACTCAGGAGGGGCTTTGAGTAAGAGCGACTGGTTGTAGTGATTCGGCTCGGCAAGCTTCCTCTCGAAGAAGTCGTGCTGGATGGGAGTAAGAGGAAATGACCCGGTAACAAGACCTTGGTCAACAGGAGAAGCCTGGGTGGTGGTCTGCATTGCAACGGCAGCCAGTTCAGCTATTGTCGGATACTGAAATATTTTTCTGGCCGTCACATGTATGCCCGATCTCATTGCCAACGCACCTATCTGAAGGCTGACAATGGAATCACCGCCCAACTCGAAGAAGTTGTCATGGATACCTACTGTCTCCACCCCTAACACTTCTTCCCAGATGCCCACTAACTTTTCTTCGACCGGGGTGCGCGCGGCCGCATATCCCTGCTCTCGCTTGACTTCAGCACCCTTCGTTTGCGCCAACGCGCGCCGGTCCACCTTCCCATTGCTCGTCAACGGCCATTGCTCTAGCCACACATACATACCCGGCACCATGTACTCCGGCAACCGCTCTCCCAGGTAACTGCGCAACTGGTTACTGACTATCTCCTCTCCATTCTTGCTAATTAAATAGCTCACTAATCGCTTGTGCCCGCTCTCATCCTCTTGCACCGCCACCACTGCATCTCGCACCGCCTCATGCTGCCGCA
>Ga0187893_10010868_pt1 | contig 13385 bp, 13 predicted proteins | sample MA1701074metaG_FD_139574 | JGI IMG/M metagenome (GOLD analysis project Ga0187893, IMG submission 139574) | White microbial mat communities from a basaltic lava cave in the Kipuka Kanohina Cave System on the Island of Hawaii, USA - MA170107-4 metaG ...
CCCCCGACTATTGAGGACCAAGCAATGAGATATCTCGCACTCGCATGTGACTACGACGGAACATTGGCGGCGGACGGTCGCGTGGCAAGCGAGACGGTATCGGTGCTTGAGCGGCTCCTCGCATCCGGGCGAAAACTGGTCCTCGTCACGGGCAGAGAGCTAGGGGACCTTCAGACTGTTTTCTCGCGACTAGACCTTTTTGAATGGGTGGTGGCTGAAAACGGCGCCCTCATCTACCGACCGGCCGACAAAGTGGAAAAGGTCTTGGGTGAAGCTCCCTCGGAACAGTTCGTCGCTGCCCTGCGCAAGGCAAAGGTCGAGCCCCTCTTTGTCGGCCGGGTGATTGTTGCCACCTGGAAACCGAACGAGAACGTTGTGGTCGACACGATTCGTGACCTGGAACTCGAACTACAGGTCATTTTCAACAAGGAAGCTGTCATGGTGCTGCCGGCTGGTATCAACAAGGCGAGCGGGTTGAAGGCGGTCATCAAAGAGCTTGGCCTTTCGCTGCACAATTTGATCGGTGTGGGTGACGCCGAGAACGACCATGCCTTCATGAGCGTTTGCGAGTGCTCAGTGGCCGTTGGCAACGCGTTGTCCTCGATCAAGGAACGGGCGGATGTCGTCACACGAGGGGAACATGGCAACGGAGTGGTCGAACTCGTCAATCAGCTCCTTGCAGATGACCTTCGGCAGTTTGATTCCCGTCTAAAAAGGCATCACATCGTGATCGGGACCACCGATGGTGACGAGGTGAAACACTTGCCCTACGGAGTCAATGCACTTCTGGCAGGCAAGTCAGGGAGCGGAAAGACGACGCTGGCAACCGGGTTACTGGAGCGCCTTGTGGAACAGGACTATCAGGTCTGCATTCTCGATCCGGAAGGCGATTACGAAAACCTTGAGGGGACCGTCGTATTGGGTAGCCGACAAGCAGTACCTCAGATCGACGAGATCCTTCAGATTTTGGAGAATCCCGAAACTCACGCGGTGGTTAATTTGATAGGGCTTCCGTGGGACGACCGGCCGCCCTTTTTTCAAAACCTCTTCCCACGTTTGCAGGAGATGCGGGCCCGGTATGGCCGACCTCATTGGCTGGTCGTTGATGAAACCCATCACTTACTGCCTGCCTTGTGGAAGCCCGCCGCTTTGACGCTTCCTGAGAAGGCGCACGGAATGATTTTTGTCACCGTCCATCCCAACGAAGTGATGCCCTCCGCCTTGGCCTCGGTAGATCTCGTGCTGGCTGTGGGAGAAGCGCCAGGCGAGACAATTCGGGCGTTCAGCGAAGCAGCCGGGCATAAGTCACCGAAGCTGAAGTATAAGACTCTTGAAACCGGCCAAGCTCTGTATTGGTCCTTGCATGACAAGTCGGCTCCATTGCTCCTGAATATTCCGCTCAGCCGAACCGAACGTCAGCGGCACGAACGCAAATATGCCGAGGGCGAACTGCCGCCAGAAAGCAGCTTCTACTTCCGTGGCCCCGAAAACACGCTTAATCTTCGCGCGCACAACCTCATCCAGTTTCTCCGCATCGCCGACGGGATCGATGATGCTACCTGGACGCATCATTTGCAGCGCGGTGACTATTCTCAATGGTTCCGGAAGGTGATTAAGGATGAGAGCCTCGCAGACGAGACTGCTCGTGTTGAACAATTGACCAGCATTGGTGCTCGTGAAAGTCGCACGCGTATCAGGTCTGCTGTGGAACGGCTTTATACCCTGCCCGCCGAATCCTCAAAACTGATCCCAGGTCATGGCGCTCCGACGGATAGGCAGCCAACAAAGGAAGATGCAATCGATACATCGGTGAATAAAGTGCAGGTGAGTGACGACGCGACTCCTAGACGACCGTAAAGACTCCTTTCATAGCGCTCTGCGAGTATGAAGAATGGCGCTGGTCAACCCACCGGGAGGTTGAGCAACGAGCACATGTCTAACGGCTTGACTGCAACCCTCAAGGTTCTGCCGGAGCGAACAGCGCGCGGGACCAGATGACCGAATCAACATAAGGCAACGCAGTCTTCGACCTCGTGAGGGAGTTACCAGATGGCAAATTTGGAGGCCATTGAGCAGGAGCGTTCGCTGGGTTGTGATTTACACCAAGCTGGTTTTTTCGCGACTCCTAAGGGTGGAGCCCCGCTATCCGGTCCTTCCGTCAGGACGAGTCTTAGACAAGAGACCTAGCGTCAAACGCCTGTTGAAAGACAGTCAACCGTGAGCATGCTTTGCTTCGGTTACCGCTGGCACCTCACAAATTCTTCCTCACGCACATCCAGGGTGTCCGCACTCGCACTTATCGGTATCTTGACTTCCTGCCTTGGCGCACTGGTCGCTACAGTAGTCTTCGCCACCGTCCGAGATCGCGATTCCGGAGATTACCTTGCATTTACACTTTGGATGAGCACACTCATTTTGGTCCATAATTTCGTCTCCTTTCCTTCGCAAGGTCTGAAAACTGATAGGCTGGTCTGAATAGCCCAATCCACTCTGTCAAACCAAAGAAGATTACAGACGGCCGGTGAGAAGGAGTAACAGAACGATTAGCACGACCAACCCGAGAAGACCGCTGGGATAGTATCCCCAGCTCCTGCTATGTGGCCAGGTCGGAGCCGCACCCACCAGAAGGATCACCAAAACAATGATTAGCAACGTACCTGTAGTCATGAGTTTTCCTCCTCTTGAAGCTGTTGCCACGATACTAGGCGTAAGGGAAACTTCCGTTCAATTGTGACCTTAATCCCAAGAAACACGCCGCACAGGAGCAATCTTGTACCAGACGTCCGAGCCGACTGGCTTGAGATTCAAAGGTGCCGTCATCGGTGATAGCTTCCATGCAGGCGCATCCGCACCCTCGGAACCATGGGCTTTGGGTGACCGCAAATACTCCGATCATACAGCGGTGGAAGTGATGAGTCGGCCGTCCCGAAACCGTTAAGGCTGGCCGAAGCTCCGACGAGCCCATTCGGAAGCCGCCACTCGTTTTGTACAGTTTCAGACAGAAATCTGCCGTACACCGATCTAGGTTAACAGTTGGCTTGTGATCGTGAGCGTTCGTTCAAGAATGAGACACCAAGATGAGAGCTATTTGGAACGGAATGATCAGTTTTGGATTGGTAAACATCCCTGTCGGATTGTTCACGGCTGTCAAGAAACGGCCGTTTCAATTTCATTTCTTGCATGAGAAGGACCAAGGTCGCATACGGAATCAGCGCGTCTGTGAGAAATGCAGTGCAGAAGTTGAGTATGAGGACCTGGTGCGTGGCTACGAATACGAAAAAGGCCGTTACGCAATCTTAACCAGCAAGGATTTCGACCGAATCAGTCTGGAGTCCAACAAACACATTGCCATTACCGATTTCGTGAGTGAGCGTGAAATCGACCCTATCTTCTTCGACAAGCCTTATTACTTAGCACCGGGTCGAAATGGCGAGAAAGCGTACGCTCTTTTGCGCGACGTTCTCAAGCACACCCACAAGGTGGGAATCGGCAAGCTGGTGCTGCACACTCACGAGCAACTGGGAGCCATCAGAACCCGCGACTCGCTACTCGTACTCGAGCTGCTTCGCTTTGCCGATGAGGTACGCCAACCCCCTGACGTGAAGGTGCCTACAGGTAAGGGTGCCGTGCCAGGTGAATTGAAAATAGCCGAGCAGCTGATCGCGCAATTGAGCACTCGATTCGATCCTCGCAAATATGAAGACACCTACCAAGGGGCACTGCTCGGTTTGATCAAGCAGAAACTGGCGGGAAAACCCATTGGCGTAGGGGCAAAATCGCGCAAGGCCACGAGCGTTGTCGATATCATGTCAAAACTAAAGGCCAGCTTGAAGCAAGTGAAGACCGATCAGCGGCGAGGAAAGAAAAGGGCGGCTTGAAATCTGCGCCGGCGGACGGTTGCTTCCCTGGCAGTCCAAGTGAGTATCCCCTTCGAATCCGCAGTACGCGATTCCTTAGATCTGAAAGGAGTGCACCATGCCTGCAACTACTACGCATGCCCCCGGCACGTTCTGCTGGCCCGAGTTGTGCTCGGCCGACACGTCTTCTTCAAAGAAGTTCTATTCATCGATGTTTGGATGGGAATCCAGTGACGTGCATATGCCTGAAGGCGACTACACCATGCTTACACTCCGCGGTCAAAATGTTGGAGCGATGTACCAGATGGCAGAGAAGCGCAAGCAGGCTGGAATTCTGCCCCATTGGAACTCGTACGTGGCGGTCGCCAACGTTGACGAAACTGCCACCAAGGCGAGTTCTCTCGGTGGAAAAGTTCTGATGCCACCTTTCGAGGGGGGCGGCAACCGCATGGCTAACCTTGAGGATCCTACGGGCGCAAAGTTTTCGGTTTGGCAGACAAAGGAAATGCCACAAGCAACGCGCCTCAATGAACTGGGCGCGCTCTGTTGGACGGAGCTCTACACCCGCGATCCCGCCAAGGCATCGACCTTCTACTCCGCGCTTTTCGGTTGGCGTCCGGAGCCATGGAAAGGAGGCCCAATGCCATATACTATGTTCAACCTCGCCAGTGAGGACCGGCCGGCAGGCGGCATGCTGGCAATGCCCAAGGAGATGCCTGGCTCACACAACTGGCTTCCCTACTTCCAGGTCGAGAATGCCGACAAATCTGCAGAGCACGCTCGCGAGATTGGCGGCAAAAATCTGCAATCCTCCGATGGACATCCCAAGTATCGGGAGGATGGCAATGCTCGCCGACCCACAGGGAGCGGCGTTTGCAATCATCAAATTGGTTTGAGCGGGAGACAAGTGGCCGCACTGCTTGCCGATGAGCATAGACCAATCAGGATAGTTCTGGGTTTTCCTCGGCCGAGCATCTGCACTCAGCCACTGCCGGACGGCTCACTTGGGTTTGTCGTGAAACACGACGATGGCGACACCTTCCCAGTAAGCACGGCTGTCGTCCTTGGAGGCCACTGCGCCCATAGGCATGGTGCCCACGTAGTTCGGATCCAAATGAAATTTCCTCACCAGATACTCCCGCACCTTCAGCGCGCGATCTGTAGAGAGCAAGAGCTGTTCACCCGGTGATCCTTTGCCGCTATAGCCCTCAATAATGAGTGCGCTGTTTCGCGGATAGCGTTGAAAATCAGCGATAACTGTGCCAAGCCGCTTCCTTCCGGCTTCCGATAGTTGTTCCGACCCATCTGGATTCTGAGTGAATAGCTCGGTTTCATAGATCCAGGTCTGTTGCCTCAGCTTGTCGCTGGCAAACTTTCCTTCCCTGTACTCGGCAATCGTGAGGCTGTCGAGATCATAGAATCCACGTTTCTTAAAAAATCCACGGAAGAAGAAGCTGCGCTTGAGGGCTTCCATGTTTTCTGCCAAATCGGACATGGCTTCGCGCGCGTCGGTAATGGTGCGGGTCAGGTTCGCGGTCACGCCGTCCCCCACTCCGCCTTTGGACTGGAAATCAGCAATCGCATCTTTCGCCTGTGCGGTCAATTGCCGGACATTTTTAACAGTTTGTTCCAGTTCCAGCAGAATCTTCCGATCTTGAAACTCTGACAGGATATGCGTGAATTGTTGAGAAATGTCGCGGGTGTTGCCGGCTGCTTTCTCAAAGTCGCGGAAGGCCCGCATCGCGCTGTCGGCCACCTTCTCGTCGATGAACAGCCTGCCCACGGTTCCACGACCGGCTCTGACTCCGGCTGTGATCACTTGTACGTCAAGCGAAACTTTCTTGCTCGTGGCGACAATGTTCTCCACATCACCGCGGACTGACAGAATCAACTCGTTGGCGTTCTCCGAGGTTGTGGAGATCGATGCAAACACGCCATCCATCTTTCCCTTGACTTGATCAACCGTGTCCCGGATCTGCTGCATGAGATCCGCGAAGTCAAAAGGCTCACGACTGGGTATGGTGCTTCCTGAAGGAGCGATGAGAGCCGATGGCGTCCCTTGATCGATTTTCAAGAACTTGTTTCCCAAAACTCCCTCGGTTTGGATGGTGGCCACAGAGTCAGTGCGAACCACTGCATGCAGCTTCTCCAGAACTCGCATTCTGACCCTAAACTTCGACTGCGGCTGTGGCGGCACCTCGATGTCAATAACTTCCCCGGCATCCATCCCCCCCACTTTGACGTTTGCGCCATCTTGCAGCCCGCCCAATTCCTTGAACTCCGCCACGACTTCGAAGTCTTTGGAAAAGAGCTTTCGCCGGTCACCAATCATGAACAGGCCAACAGCGAAGACAAGTACCCCTGTCAAGACGAAGAGACCGACGACATAGTTTCTTGAAGAAGGCATTAGCCTCCTCCTTCCGAATGCATGAATTGCTGCACCACAGCATGCTCACTCCGGTCGAGCTCTTCAGCAGTTCCGTGCGCGATGAAACGCCCTTCGTGCAGGACCACAAACTCATCTCCAATTCTGCGGGCGCTGGGAATATTATGGGTCACAACCACCAGCGTTGTATCCCGCTCTGACTTGAGCTTGAGCAACAGGTTGTCAATCTCGGACGAGGTCATAGGATCCAAGCCTGCGCTGGGTTCGTCCACCAGCAAGATCGATGGATCTAACGCGAGCGCACGCGCCAGGCCAGCGCGTTTTCGCATCCCACCCGACAAATCAGCAGGCATCTTCTCGTACTCATGCTCCAAGCCGACCTGGGCAAGCTTCTCACGCGCGCGACCCTGAATATCGGATTCCTCCCTATCGGTGTGGCGGCGCAACGGGAAAGCCACGTTTTCACCCACTGAGAGAGAATCGAAGAGCGCGGCATTCTGGAAAAGAAACCCCATTGTCTTACGAACCGACGGCAACTCGCGAACGTTCAAGGCTGTAATCTCCTGGCCTTCAACAAAGATCTTCCCTTGCTCTGGCTTTAACAAGCCAATCATCAATTTGAGAGTGACACTCTTTCCAGTACCGCTGCGACCCAGGATACAGAAAGCTGAACCCCGCGCGATTTCGAACGACACGTCCCGCAGGATCCGCTTGCTGCCGAACGATTTCGAAACACTTTCAAACCGTATTAACGACTCACTGGCACTCATCGCATCCTGTCCGGAAAAAGAAAGATGATCACTTTCACCAGGACCACATTGGCGAGAATCAGGAGTATCGAGCTAAATACCACACTCTTCGTGGAGGCTCTTCCCACGCCCTCAGCTCCACCTTCGGCGTTGTAACCGAGATAGGAAGAGACTGTGCCAATGATGAATCCGAATACAGCCGTCTTGAGCGTGGCCGGAATGTAGTCCACAAACTCCATGCCGGAGAACGCGCGATCGAAATACAACTGGAACGAGAGATTGGAGATCACTGTCTCGGCAACAAAACCCCCGACAATACCGGTGAAGCTCATGAAGATGGTAAGAATCGGTTGAGCAATGATGCAGGCGAACACCCGCGTGACAACAAGGTACTTGAAGGAATCGACTGCGAGAGATTCCAAAGCATCGATCTGCTCAGTCACCCGCATTCCACCGAGTTCCGCACCGATCCCCGCGCCCACTCGACCCGAGACAAGCAGGCCCGTTACGAGAGGAGCGATTTCCCTAGCCAGGGAGATCGCTAGCACACTCGGAATCAAAGCCTCCGCGCCAAAACGCTCCAGGGACGAACGGGAGTGCATTGACATCACGATCCCCACGGCGAATCCAGCCACGGCGATAAGCGGCACCGACCGCAACCCGATTTCATATACCTGGCGAACCAACTCTTTCACCTCAAGAGGTGGACGCAAAGCCTCACGCAGGGCCCGCAGTCCGAACAGACTCATGTCCCCGGCCGCTGCCAACCCAGCCACCACTAGAGCTCCGAAGCGTTCGATCATTAATGGACTTTCATTGAGTCAGAGGGAGGTAGAGAGGCAAAGCTGGAAGTTACACTGACGTTCATGAGTTGACGACGCTGGGACTTAAGGCAACGACTCAAGATTGCGCGGTATCCAGCTTTTCTGGGCAACTTGCTAGCATGAGTATGCACGTTGCCAGCTCTAAGCCACAAGGGGTTGCATCGCTCTTGCTGTTCCCGGTTCCGTAGCTTTAGACAGCTCTCACACCACATGCCGACCCAAGCCCATACTCACACAGGTGATGTGCATCTTGTCCAGACTCGGGGGCACTACTGGGACGTTGAACTGGTCACCAGGCGAACACCTTGGGGGACTAAGGTGGGAGCCACACTCCATCTCAAATTCATTCTGCTCGCCATCGGCTGTCCAAATTGGACGGCACAAAGACGCAGATTGCAGAGGAGTCACTCGGACAGATGGATGGTGCCGGTCGTCTTGACGGGTTGGGTTGAAGCCAGCATCGTCAAGCGTCCAGACCCTGAACTCAATGCCCACGCAAGGTACTGGAGCCCGCCGGCCTCACGAGTGCGCGCGAGAGGCGGGCCCCATAAAGAGGCGCTGCGCTTGATTGAAAGACCGTCCGCACAACAGACACAGGGACAGGCGCAATGCTACTGAGCCTTGACGGTAAGCTGTGGGGTCACTCCCTTTACGCCCTCAACACTCCTGGCCAAGGCAACTGCTTTATCCGCCTCCGCTTTGGTCTTCACAGTACCGGTTAAAGTCACTAGGTTGTCCTTGGTATCGACATCGATCTTCAAGGCATCGACGGTCTTATCCGCAGCGAATTTCATTTTCACCGCTGCTGTAATAGTCGCGTCAGTGGTTTTCTCTCCGACCTTCTCCGCCACGTCTTCGGTCTTATCTCCCACTTCACGGCCCGTCGCGACGGTAGCATCTTTAGCGGCGTTGCCAGTTCTGCGTGCCGAGGAGCAACCTACAGACAGCCCGATCGCGAGCAATACAACCGGAAATACAATACGTCTATGCATAGCTTCACCCTCCTTGGGCTTGATGGATAATTCGGCTCAAACCGCCGCGCTTACCGGCGGGCTTGGTCAAGCGGCGGATTTGAAACTCCGTTTCTTGAGTTCCTCCGAAATCAAGGCATCGAAGTTTGTTTTGATATTTGAGCTGCTGGGCGAACTGCCCCCAACAGCGTGATGACTCCTCTCAATCGAAGCACATTTGCTACAGGAGCTCTGAATGACGTCTCGAATGGTGAGAGGATTGTTGCAGTTGGGGCAGGTAGTTCGCATGGATTGGTTCTCCTTGATGAAGCGGTTGAATCTGTCTTCGTTCATGATTCCTACAGCAGGTGACTAACCAAACAAGAGTCAGCGGTAAAATCGAGCAAAGTCCGTCTAGCGCTGCTGTAAGGAACAGGACAAATTACTCAATCAGGTAGTAATGACGGGCCAAGAACCGAGCGCCTTGATCTTGGGGTTTACTAGGTTGGAACGGACTTCAGATCCGCGCCAACCGGAGAACGCCCTGGAACACGACACAGCACACCTTTATTTCTGGAGCGAGGCAAAAGTGTTTGTCGGTGTTTTCCATAAATCGTTGGAGTGTTGTGACTGTTCTCACGCCCCCAATGATTGCTGGAGAGCATCTTCGCCTCCGAGGGTTTCATACCTGATGGACCGAACAAGGAAAACATCCAGCTAAAGGGAATGTCTTTTCCTCGTCGAATAACGTAGATCAGCTTGACAGGAATCGACGTCAAATTCCGCGATAGCAACTAGTCCTCGTAGACCGCAGCAGCAATCGAAGCCTTAGGCAGTACGGCCTCACGTCGCAAGACGGTCTCTGCCCGCAGCCAATCCTCTAAATCGTACCCATCTTTGCGACCACGAGCTTCGTACAGCTGAAAGGCCAGCCGTGCAATTTGGTTTTGTAATTCATCTGGGACTGCCGAAGACTCTAGAGTTTGTTGCTCCATAGCTTGGATTCTCCCCCGATTCTGGGTCGCGAGCACCCCAATTGATCGTTCCTCTTGAGCACAATGTCCCAAAGTCATGCAACAGACAGTGCACATTTGAACACATCGCATTGTCAATCGCGGGCTCTCAGTGCCCTCGTCGCGGTCTACTTCTGCATTCCGCCCTCTTCGCGACGAGCAGTTGCGAACGGCTCGGACAGCCGGCACGATCGTATTTAATGGCTGCGGCAGGCCCGTTGGAAGAAAACCCGTTGCTTCGGGATCAAAGTCGGTGGAGTCTGAAGAGTATCCACCATTCCCTGAGAATCTTGTCAGGTTAACCCTTATTGACACTGGAGAACCCCAACTGCGATTTTGTTCACGGTGTTTTATTCGGAGAACCATCTTTTTTGGTATGCTAGAACGCGTACGACAGGCTATCGACAGACTCCGGCACCACCTGCGCTGCAGGGCGCTGCGATTACTGTTCTTTGCAATGCAGGGGGTGCTTCGAGACTTGACCTAAGGCGGAATTTTGCTGGCGCGTCCGATGAGAATTGACGGATTGGAGTGAAAAACGTGTTCTCCACGTCACGATTGAACAAACAACTTTCCTGCAGGAGTCTTGAGGATGCAACTCAATGGTCCCGTAACCCGCGATGGCTTTCACGTCCTTCGCGATCGATATTCGCCTCCGGCTGATTCGGTTCAATTGGCCCCTGACACAAAGCGAAAAATCACGATTTGTCACCTCTTCCTGAATTATAAACTGTCGATCAAGGACGTCGCCAAGACCCTGGACGAAACCTATAAGCACGCTGTCAGCGTCCTCATCGAACAAGGAATCATCCAGGAGCGCCGAAGCGTTAGCAGAGAAGAACCTCAGTCAAAACCAACGTCGCTATTCGGCTCGAGGCTGAGGAATTCCGGTGAGTAGATTCGTTTTGAAGCGGATTCTGCGCACGCAGAAATCTAGCCGTTGAAACTCTCATAGCCTGCCCTCCAGTTTCTCTTCTGCTCAAGAGGGGGCCCGACTCCCGATCTCTGTCCTCACTCTTCGGATAAGCCTTGTTTCATCGCTTCGCAAGGCTTGCCAGCAGGATCTCAGCGAGAATGAGGAGAATGATCACCAGCTCCAGCGTCTGGCTCTGAGCAGACCTCACCCGATCTGTCAGCAACTCATAAAAGTTCGCGATGATGTCCAGCTTGCGGGAGGTGGCGGCTTCCCACTCCGCAAGAGAGAAACGCACGGTCGCAGCATTGTGGATGCGGGCCAGGTACTGATCGCCAATCAGCTTGAGCGCATTTTCGACGCGTTTCGCCAAAATCAAGGATTCGATCCGCAGCTCTGCCAGCTCATGAATCGTCTTGCGATAAGGATTCCTGAACGGCAGAGACCACTCCGTGGGCTTTCTCAACGGTTTTTGATACTCAATGATTCGCTTGTCCAACTCCGCATCAATAAAACGAGCTTCAAGCAATTCCACATTGAGCAACTCCAACACATTGGCTGCATCCCAGTAGTCCCGGTCGTAAATCATGGCCGCGTTCCAATCAATCAACACCAGATCGTTTTGAAAGTATTCAATTCGCTGGGATAAAGCTTCTTCCTGTTGCTGGGTACTCAAAGCCTGCGTTTCAAAGCGCAGGACCTGGGCCAGCGTCGAACGGTGTTTGCCGAGGAGTTCCGCAGCCTGACAGGGCCGATCAAGGTCTTCGATGACAAACAGATAGTAGTCTTCAACTAAAACGGACAGCTCGGGTCGAACGATGGCTGAGCGAATCGTTTCCATGAGCTGTTTTGCTTGGTTTCGCGCATGAAATTCCAAGTTGCGCGTGTAGAGTTCATGGCTGAGCCTTGGCAGATCGTCGATAGTCACCATTTCTCTGGCGTCCGCCAGCCGCCACCGATAGGCAATGCTAGCGGCTCCAAAGTCAAAAATTGTGGCATGGATGCTGCCGGGGAAGGCTCCCAGAGCGTCTGTGTCTCCTAAATTTACCAGCCTTGGTGGTCTCGAGTATTGGAGATGCGAGGGAGTTTGCTTTTTCTGCGTCAATGGTGGAACCGGCACAGAACTGAGCAGGCCGCTCAGTTTATCCATGGAGACTTCGAAGCCTATGTCGAACGCAAATAGGGCTATGATTTGACCTTGACGAATTTCCATCCGTTCAGCCATTTTTTAGTTGTTGACCTGAAATCCACGGGAGAACTTTGGCCCGGTGACAGAATAGCATTGCCAGAGAACTCCAGCGCACGCATATTCCCGTAGACGTTGTCTTGCGGATTTAACGAGTCTTTGTCGCATCTCGGACCAGGACCGACCTACCACCGGTGCCAAACCCACGACTGCGCAGTTGTGACCTGATCTCAGAGGTTGCTCACAGTCCAAAATGCTAACTTTTTTTCCTCGAACCCTGAGGTTTTGTCGGCCGAGCCGTTTCAAGCGAGTCCTTCGGAGGAAAATCGATGTCTTCACAGAAATACCGGATTGAAAGCGACACACTGGGAAAAGTTAAGGTTCCGTTCAATGCTCTCTATATGGCTCAGACACAGCGTGCCATCGAAAACTTCCCCGTTAGTGGTCTCAAGTTCGGACGAACTTTCATTCGGTCGCTGGGTCTGATCAAGGAAGCCGCGGCCTCGGTCAATCAAGAGCTGCGCATTCTCGATCGGAGGGTCGCCAAGGCAGTCAGGCTCGCAGCCGAAGAGGTCGCGCTTGGGCGGCATGACGAACATTTCCCGGTGGATATTTTCCAGTCAGGGTCAGGAACTTCAACCAATATGAATGCCAACGAGGTAATTGCCAGGCGTGCAGGCCAGATAGATCGAGGCGTGCGGGTCCACCCGAACGATCATGTCAACGTGGGGCAATCGTCGAATGATGTGATCCCATCGGCGCTTCACATTGCTGCGCTACTGGCAAGTCACGAGAAGCTACTGCCAGCGCTCGAGCATCTGCGTCTCGTCCTGCTCTCCAAGGCGCGAGAGAACGCATCCGTCATTAAGACTGGAAGAACTCACCTCATGGATGCCATGCCAGTGCGTCTCGGTCAAGAGTTCGGCGGCTGGGCAGCACAAATTGCAAATGGTGTGCAACGTATCAAGGCAACATTCCCACGCATGCGGGAATTGGCTTTAGGAGGAACCGCGGTCGGCACCGGGGTCAATACGCATGCCGAGTTTGGCAAGCGAGTGGCAGCCACGCTGAGCGAGCTCAGTGGCCTCGTCTTTGTCGAAGCTCGAAATCACTTTGAGGCTCAATCGAGTCAAGACACGGTTGTCGAATTCAGCGGTCAACTAAGGACAGTTTCGATCTCGTTGGCAAAGATTGCGAACGATCTGCGCTGGATGAACTCAGGCCCTAATGCGGGCTTCTCTGAGATCGAGCTGCCTGCTCTGCAGCCTGGCAGCTCGATCATGCCGGGCAAGGTCAATCCGGTTATTCCTGAGGCTGTTCTGATGGTCACCGCTCAAGTCATAGGCAACGATGCGACGATCGCTTTTTCGGCCAGTCAGGGTAACTTCGAGCTGCTCACCATGATGCCTGTAATTGCTTACAACCTGCTTCAAAGTCTCGATATCTTGAGTAACGTAACGCGGCTTCTTGCAGACAAAGCGCTCTCAGGATGCTCCGTAAATCGCGA
>Ga0187893_10010870_pt1 | contig 13383 bp, 10 predicted proteins | sample MA1701074metaG_FD_139574 | JGI IMG/M metagenome (GOLD analysis project Ga0187893, IMG submission 139574) | White microbial mat communities from a basaltic lava cave in the Kipuka Kanohina Cave System on the Island of Hawaii, USA - MA170107-4 metaG ...
CTGTGCCCACATTTCTTGACGAAACTCCTCCAGCATCTCGCGGGCCGGACCCAGAACATCCGCTGTGTGTCTCAGCAGAACCATTGCCTCGTCGTAAAGCTCTTTCAAGTTGAATAAGTTCACGGTGTCATCGGCGGAGAAGACCAGATTGCCGGTCTTTTTGTCGATCGGATATCGGAAGCGGAAAGAAGAACTGTCGAGCTGGTCGAATTCCTCCATGCCCGTCTGAGTCTTGTCATAGTGGCGCGCAAAATCCTCAAGCATGCTCTCAGATAGAGACCACTTGGCCGCTACTCTTTCAAACCATTCCTTCAAGGCTGAGTGAAGACCCCTCAGTGAGTGGTGTCCGAATTTCTTTGAGTCGTAGGGGACTTCGTTCAGATAGTGCAATTCCACCAAAGTATATTTGTACCCGAGTTCTAAGGAATGCCATTAAAAACACTAGAGGCGCAACGATCGAATCCGCGGTCTGTTCACCCGAAGCCACTTTCTCATAGAGAAGCTCAACGGCTCTTTCGTAGGAGAACAGATAGTGTCCGAAATCCCGAAACCAGCCGACTCGCGCTTCGAAAGTACTTTCCGGAAAACCCTTGGGGTTATTCGAGTGTTCAAGCAGCACTACCGCCTCCTGATCAATTCGGGATTGATCCTTGCAGTTTTCCCCACGCCCTCTGCATAAGGAACCCTGTCGTGTTCGGCTCCTCTGTTGGGACACAAGTCAAAATTCTTAACCGAAACAGCTACCTTTCTCCAGGATTTCTGCTCCAGGATTTCTGCTTAATCCTGCACGAAGGCTTCTGCTATCATTTCGGCATCCGCTCTTGGCGCTGGCCATCCTTCACATTGAAGCAGACTCGATGCCCGAACTTACTGAAGCCGACACATGTCGAAAGTATGTCTTGCCCAAGTTGTACGCCGCGGGTTGGACCGACGACCAGATCAGCGAGCAGAAGACCTTTACGGATGGGCGCATCTTGCTCTCAGGTTCCAAGGCCAGGCGAGGTCCGCAAAAGCGTGCGGACTACCTGCTCCGCTACCAGCGAGATTTTCCCCTTGCGATTCTTGAGGCAAAATCGGCTTACAACAACCCAGGAGACGGACTTCAGCAAGCCAAGGACTATGCCCTGGTGCTTGGCCTCCATTTTGCCTACTCCACCAATGGTCACGGCATTGTCGAGTTCGACTTTCTGACCGGAGTTGAGACGGAACTCGATTCTCTTCCGTCGCCTGACGATCTTTGGAGCCGTCTGCGACGCACGCAAGGCATTGGGAATGACGCTGCAGCCAAACAACTGTTGGGCCCTTTCCACCACCTCACCGGCAAGAGCCCACGCTATTACCAGGAAATCGCCATCAATCGATCGGTGCAGGCCATCCTTCAGGGGAATCGAAGGGTGCTGCTGACCATGGCGACCGGCACCGGCAAGACCGTGGTTGCATTTCAAATCTGCTGGAAGCTTTGGAATAGCCGCTGGAACCGTTTCGGCGAACACCGGCGTCCCAGGATTCTCTACCTGGCCGACCGCAACATCCTGGTTGACGATCCCAAGGATAAGATCTTCGCTCCCTTTGGCGATGCCCGTTGGAAGATCGAGAACGGCGAGGCGAACAAGGGCCGTGAAATGTACTTCGCCATCTACCAGGCCATTGCGAAAGACGAGCGCCGGCCCGGGCTTTACAAGGCGTATTCGCCTGATTTCTTCGACCTCATCATCGTGGACGAGTGCCACCGCGGCAGCGCCCGCGATGAAAGCAACTGGCGCGAGATCCTGGAGTACTTCACACCTGCCTACCAACTGGGCATGACCGCAACGCCGCTGCGCCAGGACAATCGCGATACCTATCGCTATTTTGGGAATCCTCTCTACCAATACAGTCTTCGACAGGGGATCGAGGACGGTTTCCTCGCTCCTTATCGAGTCCACCGCATCATCAGCAGTTGGGATGCCGCTGGGTGGCGCCCCAGCCAGGGTGATCTCGACCGTTTCGGCCGCGAGATTCCCGACGACGAGTATCAAACCCAGGACTTCGAACGCGTCGTCGCTCTTCGAGCCAGAACCGAGGCTATCGCCCATCATCTGACTGCTTTTCTTTCCAAGAGCGACCGCTTCGCCAAGACCATCGTTTTTTGTGTGGACCAAGAGCATGCCGACGAGATGCGACGCGCCTTGAACAATCTGAACGCGGACTTGGTTCGCCAGTTTCCGGACTATGTTTGCCGCGTCACGGCCAATGAGGGAGATATTGGGCGTGGCCATCTTGGCCGGTTTCAGGAGCTGGAAAGTGTCACTCCCGCGATTCTCACATCGTCACAAATGCTCACGACCGGTGTTGACATTCCAACTTGCAAGAATGTGGTGCTTGCCAGGGTGATTGGCTCTATGACGGAGTTCAAGCAAATCATCGGCCGTGGCACTCGCGTCCGCGACGACTACGGCAAGTTGTTTTTCAGCATTCTGGATTACACAGGCAGTGCCACCCGGCTGTTTGCAGACCCGGAGTTTGACGGCGATCCTGCCCTCATCACTCAGGTGGAAATGGATGAAACGGGCGACCCAGTCCGGGTACTGAGACTACTGAGCTGCCGGAGACAGCCGTCTACCCCAATCGGGATGAAGCTTGGGACCCAGCCGACCAGGCTATTGGGGACGATTGCCAAGCGGCGCGACAGAAGTATTACTTCGACGGCGGGCGTGTGGAAATTGCCGCTCATCTCGTCTACGAGCTCGACCCGAATGGGAGGCAGCTCCGGGTTGTCAAGTTCACCGACTATGCCGGTGACAAGGTCCGCACTCTCTACGCCTCCGCCGCGGAAATGCGCGCAAAGTGGGCCGACCCGGAAAAGCGCTCAGAAATCATCGCGCAGTTGGCCGAGCGTGGCATTGATTTCGACGACTTGGCAGCTGCCGCCAACCAGCCTGAGGCCGACCCGTTCGATTTGCTCTGCCACGTCGCTTTCAATGCGCCGTTGCGAACGCGCCGGGAACGCGCTGAGAACCTGCGCCGCTTGAGGAAGGACTTCTTCGATCAGTTTGGTCCCGAGGCCCGGGCCGTGTTGAATGACTTGCTGGAGAAATACGCGGAGCACGGAACCGCCCAGTTTCTCATTCCGGACGTACTTAAAGTCCCGCCGCTTTCGGATCGCGGCAACGTAATAGAGATCAGCAATCTGTTTGGAGGTGCGGACAAACTGCGGGAGGCCGTGAATCAACTGCAGGCTTTGCTCTATGCCGCGTAGAGGAAAGAGGACTTCAAATCGGAGTTGCTACCAGTAATCGCAGACAATAGCCAAGCTGAATCTACAGTTCGTCGTCGGTCAACGGAGCGCGATCCTGGGCTTTTGCCAGGACCCGGTCGAACTCGGCGAGATCTCCCCGCTGAGCTCGGAGGTCAAGACTATCACGGACGTTCCAGGCAGAAAGCTGGGCCGACAGCGCCAGAGCCACGATCTGATCGACAGTCGTCTTCTCCTTGGCTGCGGCTTCCTCCGTAAGTTTGGCGAGATAATCCGGCACGTTTGCTGGAATCCAGGTCATGACTGGCCTCTCAAAAGGCTTAAGAAATCTTTGGGAGTGATCACCTTGACTCCCAATCTGACCACCGGCGCCACAGGACGAACATTATACGTCACAATGTAGTCCACCTAAGCCTCAACAGCTAGGTGGGCCACTGCCTCGTCGTCGGGGTCGTCCAGGATTGGGGTCCAAGTCGTGGCCAGCGTTCGCCGTTCACCGAGCAAACAGAGAGCATCGAGAAAACTGTCAACGTCCTCAAGCGATAGACCCAAGATCGGCGCCTGACGCTTGAGAATTTCCTCGTATTCGGCACAAATCGTGTTGCTGAGCACCAGAGTCCATCCCGGCCCGCAAGAGCCTCAGGACCAGATGACTGGCTCCCGCATTGGAATACAACCCAGCATAAATCACATTGGTGTCGACAACAGCTCGAATGAGCATTGGGATCTCACTTACACTCGTTTCGTTTATACTTCAACGCTCGTCGCCTTGCATCGGCAATAATGCCAGCATCGGCTTGGTCGCATAGCCCAATTTCTCCTATAAAACTAGACGGAATGCCTACCAAGACTCCTAAGAAACCCACACAAACTCTCACCACAACGCAGCAGCTCGGCAGCCTCATCAAGTCCGCGCGCGACATCATGCGCAAGGACAAGGGATTGAACGGCGACCTCGACCGCTTGCCCATGATCACCTGGGTCATGTTCCTGAAGTTCCTGGACGACATGGAGCGGCTTCGCGAGCAGGAAGCGGCCATCGGAGGCAAGAAATTTCGCCCCGCCGTGGAACGTCCCTACCGCTGGCGGGATTGGGCTGCGAAGCCGGACGGCATTACGGGAGATTCCTTGATCGCGTTCGTCAACAATGAAGAAGCTGTCCGCCCGGATGGAACCAAGGGGCCAGGACTGTTTGCCTATCTGCGTGCGCTACAGGGAGCCAACGGCGGGGATCGGCGGGATGTGATTGCCACGGTCTTCAAGGGCACCATCAACCGGATGATCAACGGTTACCTCCTGCGCGACGTCATCAACAAGATCGAAGGCATTCACTTCACGTCCAGCGAAGAGATCCACACGCTGGGACATTTCTACGAGTCCATGCTCAAAGAGATGCGAGATGCAGCCGGCGATTCCGGAGAATTCTACACGCCGCGGGCAGTCGTTCGCTTCATGGTCGAAGTCACAAATCCGCGGCTTGGGGAGGTCGTTCTGGACCCGGCTTGCGGCACAGGTGGATTTCTGGTCGAAGCCTATGCGCACCTCGAGAAGCAATGCAAGACGGTCCAAGACAGGCAATTGCTTCAGACTCGCAGCCTGCTCGGGGGAGAAGCAAAGTCCCTCCCGTATCTGCTGGCGCAGATGAACCTAGTGCTCCACGGACTGGAATCGCCGCAAATCGATCCGCTCAACAGCCTGCGTTTCAACCTCAAGGAGGTCGGAGACAGAGATCGTGTAGACATCATACTCACGAATCCGCCTTTCGGCGGCGAGGAAGAGCGTGGCATCCTATCAAACTTCCCCGAAGACAAGCAGACCGCCGAAACCGCTCTACTCTTTCTACAGCTCATCATGCGCAAGCTGCGGCGACAGCCAAAACCAGGCCGTGCCGGTGTGGTCGTACCGAATGGCACTCTTTTTGGTGATGGCGTGTGTGCGCGCATCAAGGAGGAGCTGCTCAAGGACTTCAACCTCCATACCATCGTCCGGGTGCCAAATGGAGTGTTCGCTCCTTACACCTCCATTCCGACTAATCTCCTCTTCTTCGACCGCTCAGGACCGACCAAGGAAGTCTGGTACTACGAGCAGCCTCTTCCGGAGGGCCGCAAGAACTACACCAAAACAGCGCCGATTCAATTTGAGGACTTCACCACTTGTCTGGGTTGGTGGAAGGAGCGAGAAGAGAACGAAAGGGCCTGGAGAGTTAACGCCAAAGAGCTTCTGACTAGCGGCTGTAACTTGGATCGCAAGAACCCACACGCGAGGGAAGACTTCGAGCACCGCCCCCCAGAACAACTGGCCGACGACATTCTCAAGAAGGAGGAACGCATCGCGGCAATCATGGAGGAAATTAAAAACATACTGAGACAGAAGGTACAAGTGCAATGTGGAGACAAGTTCAGCTAAAGGCCATAGCAAGACCAATCCTTCGTCAGGTTGTGGTCAACCCAGGAAGTGCGTACAGAACGATTGGCGTCAAATGGAGGGGTGAGGGAGCTTACGAACGGCAAACGATCGATGGCTCGCAAACTGCGGCCAAAACGCTTTCACTAGTTCGCGAGGGCGATCTAGTTATTAACAAGATTTGGGTTCGTCACGGATCGACTGCAATCGCATCATCAGCGGTTGACGGTTGCGCTGCTTCTGGAGAATTCCCCACATTCGAATTGGACACGGATCAAGTCCTGCCGCGATGGCTGCATTGGCAGACGAAGACCAAGGAATTCTGGAACAAGTGCGATTCGCTGTCTCGAGGAACAAGCGGAAAGAACCGAATCAAACCAGATCTATTCTTGACGATTGAAATCCCCTTGCCGCCGCTAATCGAGCAGCGGCGCATCGTGGCTTGTATCGAAGAACTTGCTGCCAAGATCGAGGAGGCTCGCAGAGTGCGCATTGAAGTTGAGAATGAACAGCAACTCCTCTTGACAGCCGCCTACCGTCGCATTGCTCAAGGTGCTCAGCATCGGTCATTGAGCGATGTCGCTCCATTGACGAGGCGACCCGTTGCTATTGACCCAGAGATGGATTACCCACAAATAGCTGTCCGTTCCTTTGGAAGGGGTACGTTCCACAAACCACCGCTCGCGGGCAGTGAGGTAACCTGGCAGAAACCTTTCCTGGTCAAGACTGGTGACATCCTCATTAGCAACATCAAAGCTTGGGAAGGTGCTATCGGTGTCGTGAAGAGAGAAGACAATGATCGTGTGGGCTCTCACCGTTACCTTACGTGCGTGCCAAGGTCATCAGTAGCCACCGCCCGCTTCGTTTGTTTCCATCTACTCACACCAGAAGGCCTTCACAACGTCGGGGAGGCCTCGCCCGGAAGTGCGGATCGGAATCGTACACTGAGTGCCAAAGCATTGCTTGAGATTCCCATTCCCGTGCCAGCATTCGAGCAACAAGTTTGGTTTGACCGGATTTGCCACGAGGTAGACACACTGAAGCGCTTGCAAACCGAAACATCCGCCGAACTCAATGCCCTCATGCCCTCCATCCTCTCCCGCGCCTTTGCCGATGAGCTTTAACGTATGCAAAACCCTCTCCTCTCAGATGACATTGAACAACTGCTTCGGATAGAAACCGAGGCAAGAACTTGGACTACAAACAAGGGCTTAATTGGGCTACGTGCTCAAATGACGCGAGGGCTAAAATTGTGAAAGATATTCTTGCCATGTCCAACACCCAGGATGGCGGGCGTATCATTTTCGGAGTGCAGGACAAGGATCTTGAGCCAATAGGAGTGTAGGACGCCGAGTTTGCTTCCCTCGATCAAACCAAACTAAACGACTTCCTGCAAAGGTAACAATGGTCAAGACGAGAAGGAACAGGGTTCAGATGCAGGAGCCCAGACCAAGCGCTATCGGGAGACTGCATCGGTGCTCTTTTGTGTGGTGAAGCCAAGAAATGAAGTTCGTGCAACTGAACCGTACCTTTATCGAGTTTGCTGACAAGGAAGCGGACGAAGCAACAATTGAAAGCAGTACCTGGGCTGGTTCTTCGTGGGGAAGAATAGGTTGGACAGACCTGCTTGAGAAACCGTGCACGATAGTTCTTGGCGAGGCTGGAATCGGCAAGACCCGTGAATTTGAGGAACAGTCAAGAGATCTGGCCAATTCTGGAGCCAACGCTTTTTTCCTCGATTTGGGGATACTCGCCCAGGAAGGACTGCTCCCTTGCCTTTGGCGTGATGACCAGGAAAGGTTGAGAAAATGGGCTGATGGCTCGGAAGCCGGAGTCCTTTTTCTGGATTCGCTAGACGAAGCACGCCTCCATTCGCGAAATGCTCTTCCACTCGCCCTTCGAAAACTGGATTCAGCTCTCGGAAAGAAGTTAGCTTGTGCACGCTTGGTTATCTCGTGCCGTATGAGCGATTGGCGAGTGGGCGCTGACCTCAGAGCCGTAGAGGAATTTGCAGTCGGCCATAACTTAGGAAGCCAGATCGAAGAGCTAAAAAGATCCAATGAGCCTGCCCGACAGACACAGGAGAAGGTAAGAGTCGTTCAACTGGCGCCGTTGATTCTAGATCAAGTCGCCTCTCTGGCCGCATCCTTAGGGATGAAGGATTCCACACGATTCATCGAAGAAATCAGAAGAGCTGGCGCCCAAGCATTTGTGGGAAGACCCAGAGATGTCGAATGGATGGTTGAATACTGGGAAAGGAACCGTCGCTTGGGCACGCTGACCGAGCTAATAGAATTCGACATAACCAAGAAGCTTAGTGAATCAAATCCAACCCACGCTCAAGAAGATCCTTTGTCATCCGAACAGGCCCGGGTTGGCGCAGAAGGGCTCGCCGTCGCGGCTCTATTTTGCAAGAGCATGGTCATCCTCCTGCCGGACTCGGACGTCAAATCAGGGGAGTCGGAATCGGCAATTGAGCCCGACATCATTCTGCCTACCTGGACACCCCGTGAGATACAAGCCCTTCTGACTCGTCCAATATTTGATGAAGCAACCTACGGACGGGTGCGATTCCATCATCGCGCCATCGCTGAATATTTATCGGCAAGATGGCTTCAAAGCCGACTCCTTGCTGGCTGCAGCAAAAAGTCTATCCAGCAGATTCTATTCCGAGAAACACACGGCAGAACGATTGCAGTCCCTTCTCTAAGCGGGGTGACTAGCTGGGTTGCGGGCTTTGAAGAACACATCCGGCACAAGGCTCTTGAAGTTGCGCCGGAAGTCGTTCTGTTGGGCGGGGACCCAACCAGAATTCGTGTGCAGGATCGTGCGAAAGCTCTGGAGAACCTGGCCAATCGATACAAGACGCGCCGAAATATGGGGTGGTGGCTAGACAAGGCAGAGGTAAGACGAATTGCTCACCCAGACCTGGTTCCCACAATCAATAGACTGCTGTCGGACTTTCAAGTCAACACCGACGTACAAGAGATGCTCCTCAACATCGCGGCTCTGGGAGGGCTTGTCGGATGCTCAAAATCTGCACTTAGAATTGCTCAAGATACCTCTGAAAGCAATGAGACGAGAGCCTGTGCGATCAAGGCTCTTCGGTCACTTGGGTCGAATGAAGAGTTGAAGGAAATGGCCGACTACGCTCGAAACTCGACCGGGCTGCCTAATCAATTGATTGGCGCTCTATGCGCCAATCTCTTTCCTGAATTCTTCTCGGTCGCTGACACAGTCGCCCTTATCGAAATGGCAGAGCGGGAGACGCTAAATCGGAAGACCGCATTGCCATTTGCAATTGAGCATCACGTTGTCGATGAATGCCCGAAGAAATATTTGTTGGAGCTGCTATCGGAACTGACGCGAATTGTGCAGTTGCCGCCGGCCGGAATAACTGTGGAAGGGCTCAGCCTATCAGGGCGATTCTTGTGGGTCTTCGATGCGATACCGAGGCTTTTCGTGAAAACACTGAAGTCGATAGCAACGGAAGAGCTGTTTTTTTCCAAACTCAAGGCACCCTTCCGACTAATGCAGACCGTTCATGAAAACCAGGTCATCGGAGTTTACCGTCTTGGTGAGATTTCAAAAGAGCTGAAAAATTTTGACTGGCTGCGCCGGGAAATATTTTGGGACCGCGTGAGAAGTGCAAAACAGCTTGAAGGCTCAATCTCCAGGATCTGGCATGGCTACAGAGACCTTTGCCCACTTGCCGCCCCGGATCTTGAATGGCTTATCAACGACGTGAGAGACCTTAGCGAGAACAGCGAAAGAAGATCGGCGCTGGAGGCTGCTTTCCGAATCTGGGACCCCAGTAACCGGAACATGGAGAAGTACGAGCAATGCATTCTTGAAGCGGTCAAAGATGACACTGGGTTATTCGAATTAGCAGAACAGTGGATCACATGGAAGAGGAATCCGCCCACACAGGAAATGGAGATCGATTCGCAACAGAAGAAGCTCGACTGGGAGAACAAACAGAAGTTGCAGTTCGACCATTGGCTTGAGGAAGTGCGTCAGAACATTGATGCAGTAGAGAATGGGAAAGCTTTTGGCCAACTGTACGACCTCACCAGACGCATTGATGATGCTAAAGGGAACTATCGCTACGGACACAGTGGCTGGCAGACACTGATTCCAGTCGTGGGAGAGGAAGTAGCAGCGGCTGCTCGAAGTGGATTCGTGACGTTCTGGCGTTCATGGAAGCCAGATCTGCCTCATCAGCGTGAAAACCCGAATACCATCGATATCAAAGTCATCGTAGGTTTGACAGGGCTTGGAATCGAGGTAGCAGAGGGATTGGTCTTAACACAACTCAGCGACGAGGAGGCACATATTGCTTCGTGCTACGCGTTCAATGAAATCGGCGGCTTCCCAGACTGGCTCCCAACTTTGACTAAGACGCATCCGAGGGTCGTGAGAGATGTTCTTCGGGAAATCTTTCAAGCGGAATTCGACTTTGATGCGACAAGTTCTCATTCTTGGGGCATTCTGTCTGCCTTACAGCAGCAGTCTGGTGAAGTGTGCGATTTCGCTGCCCCGATGGTACTGGACTCACTCGAAAGATCAGATCCAAGAAGAGTTCAGGTGCTAGGCGCAGGATTGAGAGTCCTTCTCTCAGCAACGCGTCTGGATGAAGCTCGTTTCTGCCGATTGGCTGAGCAACGAGTCCTCCAATATGCCGGTGATGGAAATTCCGAATCCTTAGTTCGCTGGCTTGTCGCGTGGATCTACGTCGATTCCGGCAGAGCCTGGGAATTCGTTGAGCTGTTCATTTGCTCAAACTGGCTGGTTGGATGGACGGTCTTCAGATTGGGATTAACGCCAGCATACTTGCTCCTGCACGCCTGCATCTCACGAGAGATCCGCACGTTCATCGCTGTACTGGGGGCAGAACTGTTACAACCTTTTGGTTTGGCCGCACGAGTACCGCGCCGCGATCGTTTCACAGCGTCTGTCCTGCGAGACATGATGAGAGTCTTCTATTTTCACGTCCCTCCTCAGGATGATCCGTGGCACGAGGACGCTTATACGCCAAACTTCCGCGACACAGCCAAGGACTTTCGAAATTATCTCGCGAGGAAACTGGCCGAGCTTACGAGCAGGGCTGCACACTCTGCTCTGCTCGAATTAGCTGAGGAACAGACACTTAGCGACAACAGAGATTGGTTCTTGTACCTCGCAGACCAGAATCTTGGTAACGCAGCGGAATCGGCGCGATGGGACCCGAGAGACATCGACCTGTTCGCCAAAACTTGGGAAAAAGATCCTTGCACACCGGCAGAGTTATTCAATATTGCAGTATCCCGTTTGGAAGATCTTCGGTTGCATATTGAAAGCGGAGATTTCAGTGAACGCTCGCTATTCAAACCGGGTATGCCAGAAGAAGATATCCAAAAGTGGTTTGCAGCTCGGCTGCAGGAAAGAGCCGCAGGAAGGTACTTGGTTACGAGAGAGGAGGAAGTTGACAACCACAAAAAGCCGGATCTGCGTCTTCACCATCAAAAAGCTGGGCGAGTCGGAATTGAAGTAAAGCCTACCTCGAAGGGGCGTTACACTTACTCTGAGTTAGAGACCGCGCTGAGGGTGCAGCTAGTTGGACAATACCTCCGAGCGTTTGAATCAAGGCACGGAGTTTTGTTATTGGTCAATCTGGAAAATCGCAAATGGAAACCGGGGGGGAGCAAGGGCGTATTAGAGTTTCGCGGATTAGTCGAGATGCTTAACTCCGAAGCCAAGACGCTGGTTGAACAAGACGGGAACATTGATTCCGTTTTGGTCTTCGGAATCGATTTTGTGGCTCAGTCGGAATAGACAGAGGGAGCTGACCTCGAGTGAATCAGCATTTCAATCCTTCTTTGAAGGACATTCAGTTCCGAATTCTTGAAACAATTTACAAGACCTTTCGCGGAGAATACTGGCCAACCACTTGGGCACCCCTTTGCAATCAAATAAGGTGTGATGACGACCGCCTCGTCCACGATGCCCTCAAGCTATTGGCGGATAAAGGGCAAATAGTCATCAAGAAATATTTGCATAATCCTGCAATGGACTGGGTGGTTGAAGAGTACACACGTAAGAGCGATCTCTGGCCCTTCTTAATGAAAGGAGACTTCCGTATCTACGCGACTGAGCTGGGAAGAGAGCAGTACGAGGACCGGCGCTCTGGAGAGACGAGAAATCTTGGTACGCCGGCAGCTAATCAGGTCGTTCGGGACACGGTTACCCGATTGAGCGACGTGTTGTCCTTAGATCAAGGTTCCGGCAGGCAAATCTGTATTCGCATACTTGAGGAGCTTGTGCGCATCGCAGTTAGAAACTACCAGGATAGGGCTTACCTCCGAGATCATGTGCAACGGTTCCTGGAGCAGTCTGGTATGTCACCCCGAAAATGCGAGGAGCACTTCTACCAACCCTTTCTGAGAACAGAGCTGCAGCGCGACGAGCTGCTGGCAGGACGAGTTGTTGCAGACGCAGCAATGGCAGGTGGCTATGTGGACATCATGAGCGTTGGCCAGATTCCGATAGAGGCAAAAGTCATCTATCCGGATGACAACAGAGAAGACAGTAATCTTTGCACCTTAGGCGTCGGTCAGACGGCCCGGTATTCACCGCTCTCACGAATTGGCTTCTTGTCCGTTTTGGATTTGCGGCCACGCAACTCAGTGGCGGATCTCTCAAGCATCCAGGACGACGTGGAAGTGAAAAGCCAACTTAGCGGAGACGGGCGCGACATTATTGTCGTACGTGTCCAGCATCTTTGCGGCTTCAGCACCCCGTCGTCCACTAGGTGATCGTCAGCAAGAGCAGCAAGGGTAATAGACGTCGGGAAGACTGGCAGATTGATTTCTGATCAATTAAGAAACAACTCAGACCCTGTAGGACAGAGCAGTTGCGATTTTCTCATTGGCATTTCCCACACCCCGCCCCTCAACGCCACAACGCCAAGCGGAGAGACTTCAAAAAAGGCTGAAGACTCTCGACTTGGCTAACGTGCGTGGCTATCAGCCGGGCACAACGCAACAACGCATCCGGGACGGCATTACCTTTTTCTGGAGGAATGTCCCGGATGCGCTCTTGCGAAGCGTGCCCGGCTGCCCTCTTTTGAGAATGCTTCGCAATCGTCTGCTGAAGAAATAGAACCACACGGGGCACGAGCCGGACAGATCGGCAGCTCAGGAAGCCTGTTGTTCTGGACCCTCTTTCCTCTCATTTTGTGATGACTTCCGTTCTTGAACTTGGCACAATTCCTGCCCTTCGGACTGAGCCTTGTTCTTCCTCCTTTCGCTCTACTCTCCAGACTCAACCGAGAAAATAAACTCAGAGGTTTTTCCACGAAACCCCTCCGTTTTGGAGGTCAGCGGGATCTCTCTCGAGGTTATCCAGGATGTAAAAACCTCTGTGGATTTTTGCCTACGCAAGTACTCAGGTTGTTCGGTTGTCCAGAACACCGAGAGGCAGTCTCACGAAGGGTTCGAGCAGATGCCTCCGCTCGTATCTGAATGGCGCCCGCGTCCACACTGACCGCTGCGAGGAAAATTTCATCTCTCTTGTAACGTTTCGACGATCTCAAGCCTCTTAAGATAGTGAAGCTTCAGCCTACTCCAGCAGACAACAAAGAATAACTCGATGCGCTCGGGAGAGCCTTCTTTCTGGCTGAATCCGCTTTTTAAGGACGGCCAACCCATCGACGAAAGCCTGATTCGCGCTGCCAAGGAATTTTGGCCCGAGGCTATTTCTGCCTC
>Ga0187893_10010874_pt1 | contig 13378 bp, 13 predicted proteins | sample MA1701074metaG_FD_139574 | JGI IMG/M metagenome (GOLD analysis project Ga0187893, IMG submission 139574) | White microbial mat communities from a basaltic lava cave in the Kipuka Kanohina Cave System on the Island of Hawaii, USA - MA170107-4 metaG ...
GCGTCGCGGACGCGTAGTCTCAGACGCGCGCAGCACGGTAGTCGGCCGGCCCCATCGTCTAGAGGCCTAGGACACGGCCCTCTCAAGGCTGAAACACGGGTTCGAATCCCGTTGGGGCCACCAAATTGTTTTTGTTGATGTTTTAGGGCCTCGTGTTTGAGTCGCGTCGCTGACCGGATTCAAACACGGAGCCACCGTCCTCACATTTCGCGCGCTAACTGCTCAGCACGTCGAGCGCCTTCGACTCATAGAATTCGACCGCGTGTTTGAGCGCGGTCGGCCGGATCTGGGCATAGAGCTGCGTGGTCTCGATGCTCTTGTGCCCGAGCAGGCCGCGAACCTCCTCCAAATCGTGGTGCTGCTCGTAGACCTCCATCGCCACGCCGTGCCGGAGATCATGCGGCTTGAGCATCGGATAGCCGATGCGTCGGCCATAGACCTTGCAAAGCCGCCAGACGTTCTTACCTTCCATCGGTCGGTGTACGACGCCCTGCCGCCGCTGCCCGTAGGTGGACCAGAACAGCGGCGTGTCGGGCGTGACCGCGTCCACCTGGCCGGGGAGGTACTCTGACACATAGCGGTCGAGGTACTGACTGACTGCGGCGGGCAGGGGAATGTCGCGGGTCTTGCCCCCCTTCACGGGCACGTTGCGGAGACCCCAGGTGCCATCGAGGTTGCGGACGCGCAAGGTAGCGACCGACTCCCGACGCATCCCGGAATATCGAAGGACGAGGAAGATCGCCAGATCACGCGGCCTCTCCCGGGCCGCCTTGACGAGGGCGTCCATGATTGCCGAGCCCGGCACCCCGCGGGGCGCCTCACGGCGGTGCGGAGGGCGATCGAGCCGGGCTACCGGGTTCGATTCGAGATGGCCGCGTTTGACCAGAAAGGCGCAGAGGCTCGACAGCGTCGACTGCCGGACCCGCATAGTGCCGAGCGCCAGATCGGCCGCCGCCATGCTATCCATCCAGGCCTGTATCGTTGCCGGCTCGAGGTCTCCCAGGCACGCTGGCCGGCCCCGGCGCCCACGCACGAACTCGAGGAACTGACAGAGATTCCATCGGTAGGTCCTCACCCCTCCTTCCGTCTTGCCGCGCTGTTTGTGCTGGTAAGCGCAGAACTGCTCCACCAAGTCAATGAGCGGTTGGGCCATGCTCCCGGTCCTCCGGCCCGAGCCACGGCCACGTTTTCGCCGAGGCCCAGTATCAGGAGCCACGACCCAGGGGTCAATAGTCGCCTCAGGGATTTTGCCCGGGCCATCGAGCCTGGAGAGAGGCGGCCTGTCAGAAAGCATCACGCTGAAGCGCCACGCCGGCGGCCCGAAGCCGCCGGCGCACGGTCGCACGGCTACAGCGGAGGCGACGGGCGATCGCCCCTAGGGACAGACCCTCTTGGTGGAGCGCGTTGATCGCGTGGATCTCCACCGGGGCCCGTGGGCGGCCGAGCCGAGTGCCTCGAGCCCGGGCGTGGTCGAGTCCAGCCATCACCCGTTCGCGGAGGATGTCCCGCTCAAGCTGCGCCATGGCCCCGATGATCGTGAACATGGCCTGGCCGATTGGCGTCGAGGTGTCGAGTTGCTCCTGGACGGACACGAAGGCGATGTTGAGGCTGCGGAACGTCTCGAGGGCGGCTACAAGGTGCTTGACTGACCGGGCGAAGCGGTCGAAGCGCCAGACGAGGACGGCTTGGACCTTGCCATCCCAGGCCGCACGCATGAGGCGGTCCAGGGCGGGCCGGCGCTCGCGGGCTCCCGAGTAGCCGCGATCGACGAACTCCTCGACCAGGTGCCAACCGCGGACAGTGAGGTGCGCCCGTAGGGCGGCGAGTTGGACCTCCGGGTCCTGGCCCTCGGTGCTCACGCGGGCGTAGAGAGCGACGTTCATTCGGAGCCCGTCCGGGATGTCACGGCCGTCACAGAAGGGCGTCGGACTCGGGGGTCTGATACCAGCGGAGCCACTCTTGGCCCCGCGGGGTCAGCCGGAAGCGGAGCGCTCGGAGGTTCTTGCCGGGTTCCAGTCGCAAGCGGAAGCCGGGAGGGCGTTCATCGATCGGCTCAATGAGTCGCGCCCGCCAGAGTCGCTCCAGGTGATTGCGGGCCGCGCCCTCTGACATTCCCAGGAACGCCGCGGCGATCTCCGCGCAGGAGACCGCCCGCCCTTGGCGGCTCCGCCCCGCGATAAACCCGAGGACTTGATTCTTCGTCACCATCGTCGCCCGCCGTCGTCCATTTTGGGTGCCCATTCAATTCCCGGGAATTAGCAAATAAATGTCGTGAATTTCTGGAATCGAGCCTGTGGAACCACCCGCGAATTCCGCTCCCGCACCGCTAGCGGTTCCAGCGCTCGTACGGGCCGCCTGAGTATTCTCGGCGGAGACTCTGGGCGTCGCGTCTACCGCAGCTCCGCCCGCCAGAAATAGTGAATTCGGCCGAGTGCCGAAGGCTCCCGCGGTTTCCGAAGTCGGCGTGTGGAGCTCGCCTAGTTCGCCGCAGTACGGGCAGCGCCCGGTCTCCTGCCACCAAACTTGCCCCTCTGCGCGCCGGATCTGTCTCGCGCGACCCTCCCCGAGCTCGTCGGCGAGGCGGGCTTCCTCTCGCATGAAGCGCTCGCACTCCTCGATGGGCGCCTCGGGGCCCGCGGCCAGAAGCCCAAACGTGCGGCGGAGCACGTGGCGGTACGCGTTGTTCGGCAAGGCAGTCGGAGAAGGCGCGGCATGTGTCGGTGACTGTGTCTGCGCTTCGGCCTGGATCAGGGCGAAGATCCCAGCCTTGTTGAAGCGCGCGTCCACCTGGAGGGCTACGGGCAGCTTGATCGGCGAGTCGATGCGAAGGTTCTTCCCGACGATGGTCACGTGCGCGCCGAGACGCCGGAGCTGGGCGAGGATGCTTGCCGGGTCAGAATTCATAGACATGCTCGCCCGGCCTGGTCGGGCTTTGATCCGCAACAGCCGCAACATCGGCGTAATTCCGCCCCGTTTGGTTCGATCGTTGATCTGCAACTTCTCCGTGTTGTTGCGGATCGATCGTGTCGGCCAACCCCGCGCCGGCACGGGTGTGTTGTGGCTGTTGCGGATCGGGAACGGGTTCCGAGCCCGGGCCAGGGAGGTAGCGGCTGAAGGCGTCAGCAAAATCCTCGAGATGGTAGCCCCGCAGCGTGTGATCCCCAACGCGGATGGTCTTCGGGCGGATCTCGAAGGGTCCCAATAGCTTCGCGATCTGTCGGGGCGTGATCGGCTTGGCGGATCGCCCCCACTCAGGCCAGGGGCGGTCTTCCAACCTGGCCAGGTCTCCGGCGATGACCTCCGAGGCCAGTCGATCGACCCGCCGCTCATCGAAGATCCGCTGGATGTCCGCGAGGAGCTGCGTAGAGGCGGTGTCGTCCTGCCGGCGATCCGGTCCGGACAGCAGCCGGGCGGCGTCCCGGGCCCACGCGGGCCATTCGCCGCCCAGGCGGTCGGCGATCGCGAGCAACGGGCTCCAGTTGTCCTGAGCCCGGTCATCCAGCTCCTCGGGCATTGGAGGCTCGGCTTGGCCGAGCGCCGGGCGGTTGTCGCTCGCCCACCGCCAGGCCTTGCGGCGGAGCGGGTCGAGAGCCTGGAGGCGGTCCACGCGAAAGGCCTTGACCTTCTCGCCGGGGCCCTTGCGGCGCATCGGGACGACGATGGCCCGGTCCTCGAGCGTGTCGGGCAGGCGGCCGATACACGCAGTGACCTTGGGCGCCCAGGTCGAAAATTGCCGCGGCTCGCGATCCTCGCCCTCGCAGCGCACCGCCACCGCCCCGGAGCGGATGTGCCCGCTGTTGAGCATCCCGCGTAGCGCGTCGGCGGCGTCGCTGCGAAGCCAGGTGTCCGCCTCGTCGATCAGCAGCGTCGGCTTGTACTTCTCGGTGGTCCGGAAGAGGCTCGCCACCGTGATGTTGGCGAACGTCAGCGGCCGTGGCACGACCGCCCCGATGAGCGTCAGCACCCGGGTCTTCCCGCAGCGCTTCGTGGGTGAAACGAGAGCGCAGAGGGGCGAAACCTGGGCGGCGTCGTGGGCGTGGGCGTGGAGCACCCACAGCGTGAGAAACACCGGAGCCCCGGCTGGGAGGATGAGAAACTCCTCGAAGAGCGCTCTGAGCTGTCGGGCAAGATCGGTGGGATTGACGGACTCTGGCCAGGGCTCGGGGTCCGCGAGGAGCAGCGCCTTCCCCTGGTGTTCCAGTGCGCCCACCCCGGACGATAGCCCAAGAGCGGCCTCGACGAGCTCGAGGGCGCGGGGAACGCCCAGGGACTTCAATAGCTGGGTAGCCCGCTCGCGCAGCACCGCCCGGCCCAGCCGATCCGTGCCGTTCAGGCCGGCGGCCATGGCCCGGAGGCGCTTCTCTATCTCTTCGAGGGACGGGTTCGCCGGCAGCCCGTGGAGGGCCGCGAGCGGGCCAGGCTCGACCCGGGGCGCCCCAGCAAAATCGCCGCCGCCCTGAATGAAGTCGTCGGCGCCAACCTTCATCGGATCCACCGTGTCGGCAGCATGACCACGTAGGGCTGGGCGTTCCGGGTGCGCAAGGCCTCCGCGAAGCGATCGACCGCCCGGTGGACGGCAGAATTGGTCTGGTAGTCCCCGTCGGGAACCAACTCGACGACGCGCGCAGACAGAGCAATGCTGTTGAAGTCTGGGAGGAGCTCGCACGAGCCGCCGAGGTGCCAGCCTTCCACCCCGCAGACGCCGACGGCTGGGAGCCCGAGCTGCGCCACGGCGAGAGCCTTCTTCTCCCCCTCGACGATCCGCAATCGCGTCGGGCCTTCCAGCACCGCGTCGAGGCACGAGACCACGAAGTACAGCCGCGGGGCTGACCCGCGGGGTTGCAGATACTTGATCGTGTGGCGCTTGCGGTTAGTGAGAGCTGGGAAGACCTTTACGCGCACATGATTTGTCCAGCCTCCTTGCGGATTCGGGAAAGGGAGAAGCATGGCGGACCTGACCGCCGGCACGTCGAAGCCGAGGAGCCGCGAAATCATATGGGGCGGCACAGAGCGGATGCGCTGGAGACTGATGATCTTGTCGGTGAGGCCGCTCTTGCGGAGGTCAGCGAGGTGTTCAGGAGCCAGACTCCCGGAATACACCGCGGAGAGCAGGAAGGCGAGGTCAGCGTTCACGGCCGCCGTAAGCCTTGTCCCACTGAGAGCTGGACAATGGACGCGACGGGTCGGCGGTTGGCTTGGTCCGGTCGGCCATCGGAGGCTTAGGGGCGCCCGGTATCGGTTGCGCCCGCGGCTGCGCTTGCGTTGATGAGGCGGTCGAGCTGTTCCCGATCGATGAGAACCCGCCGCCCGAGCCTGACGCTGGGCAAGCTTCCCGCGGCGATGAGGTTCCACACGCCACGCTGGGAGATGGCGAGGTAACTGGCCGCCTCGGCGACCGATACCAGTCGTGGTTCCAGGGCTTGTCGTGCCTGCTTCATGAAGTTGCTCTCCTTCGCACGCAGGGACTAGACTCTTCTGCCAATAGGCGGTCAGAGGTGCGCCTCCGCGAGAAGGGCGGGAAAACTGATGCAAGAACGGGGAGCTGTGAAGAAGTCGGAAATGGACGACCTTTTCCGACGGATCGGTGAGCTGTACGAACAGCACCGGCGACCGGCGGTCGACTGCGTCCTACCGTTTCCGCACCTCCAGATCGCCCAGGCCCGCGTGTGGCGCGGTCTACCACCGGCGGATGTGAATGACCTTGATGGGGCGCTGGCGGCTGTTGGCAAGTTGGGGATGCCGCCCCTCGAGGCCGCGGCCCTGGTTGCCCTCACGGAGGCTCTCTTTCGTCCGATGCGCGCAGTGGAATTGGAGCTTGAAGGGCATCTCCCGGACGTGCTCTCAGGATTTACGCCGGCTAAGGGGTTGCTCTCAGATCCGAGTGACCGCCTGGCAAGAACGGAGTTCTCTAGAACTTGGGAAACGGTGAGGGCGGAAGTTGGAGATGCATGGGTGCTGGCAGCTACGCGACGTCCCTTGTTAGTCAGAGGGAGGCCGCCTGTCGTGGCGCCTAAAGTGGCCGCGGCCACGGTAGTCGAGCGCCTGCTTAGAGAGGGGAGATCCGAGGGCAGTGCTCTGGGATCGGCAGGGGACGTGGCCGCGGCGTTGCTCGACCAGCCGGTACGGGAGGCTGAAGTTGACGGCTGGCGGCGCGAGTATCGGCGGGTGACAGTGCCCGTTATCGGAAGTGACCCGCTGCCGCTGACCCTCTATCTTGCCGATCTATTCCGCGCGGTCGTCGAAGGACGCCCGTGCTGGACCGCGGAGACCTTGCTCCTCCGGTCCCTACACTTGACGCCAACCGACTTCCTCACGGGCTGGCATCTCCCAATCGCAACGTGCGCTCAGATTGCAGGGTTGGTCGCGCGATTCTCCTTCGCCGAAGGGGGCGAAAGGCTGGACGGGCAAAGCATTGACTTGGCAGCCTGTTGGCTCTGCGACAGTGAGGAGGTGTCCGGCGCCGAGATCTGGTCCCATCTTCGCCAGGCGCATGGCCTGCGAGAAGATGAGTACGAGGTCCCTGTCTCATCACGAGGGCGTTCCCGTGGCGCCCTGATGAGCCTGGTCCGTCGCAAGACCACCCGACAAGTCCTCGCAAGCTTCCGGATTGGGCCGGCTCGCCACGATTGGGCGCTGCCCGGCGCGTCATCGCGTGCGAGATAGGTACTCATAAGGAGACCATGGCCAAAAACCCTCAGCGAGGGCGAGTGCTAAGGACGCGGATTCGCTGCTCGAGCCGTGATGACAGTCGGTAGCGTCAGAAAGAAATATCTTCGGCCAACAGAGGGCGGGCGTGAAACCGTGGTGCGCACCCATCCGCGCGGCGCCGCTTCGCGGTCGCCGGCTTGTTCTAGGAGATCGCCCCCGGCTCCGGCAGAAGTAGAGGACAGCCCGGCCATGCGGTCCGGAGCGTGTCGCCGTCGGTAATCACTCGTGGAACTCCCCGACCCACCTTAGGTAGGCTCCGCGTGAGATCACGCATCTGCATGTAACCACTCTCGCCCGGCATCAGCATCAGATAGTCGCACTGACGCAATCCCCTCTCTCGAAACACGACGATAGGGCGCCCGCCGTCAGGATAGTCTTCACCCGTCCGTGCCCCTAGTTCGATTTTCGGATTCAGGTTGACTGGGCTCAGGACTAAGGGGCGCGGTTGCTCGGTAACAACCTCACCGGAAGGCCTGCGCTCTCGCAAGAAAAGACGTTGCGACGTGTTTCGCTGGATACGGAAGAACTCGGCGACCACATCGGCGTTGAAGTGTACCTGATGCCATCGCCCTGCCGCAGCTGGCACCTGCGCCACTAGGATACGGTCGGCGTGTCCGTCCGGCGCCCCCTCTCCAGAGGGCCCTCCTTCTTCAACGGGTGGTGTAACGTCGGGCTCTACGTCGCGGCGCCTTCGGCCGCCACGAAGGATGTTCTGCCCCGCCCGCTCAAGTGCTGCATCATCTATGGGCCTAATGTCGAGTTGGTGTCCGTTGAGGAAATCATCCCAGGCGGCGAGGTTGAGGCGCTCTCGCGGCCCCGTCCGCAAGACGGAATACGCCTCGATATTGTGGCGTAGACCGCCGGGCGTCAGATTCCCAGAGCCAACTATGAGGATGTGAGCACCGTCTCGGCGCCGGAAGTGTGCAATCTTCGGATGAAAGAGACCGTCTGTTCGGTTCCAGAAAACTCTGACGGTCAAGTGGGCGGATTGCTGTTCGAGGTGACGTAAACGCTCGAGGGTCTGGCGGTTTGTGATGGCATCCAGCCCGACAACAAGCAGGAATTCACGCTGCGTGACGAATTCCGTGATACCAGGATCGACCAACAGAGCGTCAACTGCTGCTTGGGAGGCAAACGCGAAAATCGCTCGACCCGATTCCGCCTGGGTCATCGCCTCGACGAGCGCTTCGAAGAGATAGATCGTGTCGGCGGCCGAGGGGTCCTGGAGCCTAAACTGATATTCCGTCGGTGCCCCCTACTTCGAACCCGGTTGCACTGCGCGATGGTTCAGAACTCAGTCGGGTCAAGGAAGCGCCACCAAGTTGACTGGCCGGGATTCGACGGACGCGTCAACTGTGTCTTGCGTGGAACCGAGGTCCTCCCTGCTTCGAGGTCCGCAAATATGTGTGATCCGGCTTGAGTATGACGGTCGTGTACTTCGTAGCGAACTTCCGCACCGCTTGTACGTAGAAGCTTCAAAACAGGGTCGGCGAACCTGCGCATCTCGGGAATCTCTAACTTCAGAGTATTTACGATTCCGCGGGCCCAAGCTTTCCGAACTGTGTGAGAGCGGCCATCATGTAGGCTCGTAGTGGCGTCGATGCCAGAGAAGAAACCGTCTTCATAGACTTCCTTCGGCAGTTGGGTCTGAGTCGGACGATCGGTCGCATGTGCCTTTCGTACACGCATCAACAGTACACGGGCGATCTCAGGTGTGGCAGGCGTTGCCGCCTTCCTCCGCTTAATCCGGTGGAGTCCAGGGACGGCCTGGCGCCCGAATAGCTGACGAGAGCGCTTACGCCTGACTACTGTCCTCAGAGTTTGACGTCGCTTTTGAAGCTTGGCCTCAGGGAGGACATAACCCTCCTGGACGAGCTCCTCCAGTAATTCTTGGGTTAGAGGTCGCACGAAGACGCTAGATGGGTCTCGCCACTGGGCTAGAGTGTCGGCGATTCGAATGATTGTCTTGGATGAATTAGAGCCTTCGAGGGTGAGAGCGGCTTCCGTATTCAGCGCGAGACCACCAGCCGTCAAATTGTTTGAGCCAACAATCGCCTTCGCATCATTGCCGTTACGAAACAGGTAGATCTTTGGATGGAACGTTACGTATTGGGCCTCGTTGTGATGGACCGATACTCCAACATCACCGTACTTCTCAAGCTTAAGCAACTGTCGCAACCCTTCGCGGGACGTGTTCTCGAGATCTATCCCAACGATGATGCGCAAGAGACCGCCGCGCGCTAGGAATGCGCGAAGGGCTGGGAACAATGCTTGCGCGCCGCTTCGGCGCACCCACGCGACAGCGATTTCAGCGAGATGCCAACGCTCGTCGCGAAACTCTCTGACGAGCGTACGGACGAAGCGACGCTCAGGCTGCGCGTGGAAGCCGGTTCGTCGCTTCAATGTTTCAGTTTAGGAGTTCCGTTAGTTTTGTGACCAAGTGGATGCGGAATACCAGATGAGTCACCATTCTGTGTACCGTTGGTCGGTCGCATGTTCCAGTTGGTCATGATGTCGGAAAGTCGGACTACCTTTGGACCTTTCGTGCGGCGCTCGGCGGGCTTGGCGAATATGAGAATGTATTCATGGATATTCTTAAAGAGAAAATTGGGGGGATAGGGGTAGCTGCCGAAGATAGGACGTTGCCGACCCCACGAGCCCCATTTGCCGCCCGTTCCGTCCTTGCTCCAAATGAGCTCATTGATCATGAGGAAGCCGATGTCACGCAGCAGAGCTGCGAAATCGGCCGCTAGGGGGAACGTTAACAACCCGTAGTCAGTGTGCTGATTCACATTCGCCGTGACCACTGCGATCTTCCGGCCGGGGATCAACACTCGGTAGCATTCAGCAAAGGCGGGCTTGAGTGATTCCAGGAAGGCGCTATAGCTCGCGATGCTGCCTAGATTCGTGAGTCCGCCTCCGTATGCCGCCTTGTTCCAATAAGGTGGACTTGTGACAACAAGGCCGATGGAATCATCATCGAGGAAGTTGAGATTCCGGCAGTCCGCGCACCGGATGTCGACTTCTGTCCGTTTCCACAGATCGGTTTCCCACTTCGAGCGCATGTGCCGAACGTAGCCTTCATTTTGATCAATGCATATCGCGCGGCGGTCTAGCGCTACTGCGGCATCAGCCGTGGACCCAACACCTGCGAATGGGTCAAGCACAGTTTCGCCTATAAATGAGAATAACTTGATCAATCGCTTTGGTATCTCGGGCGGGAAGACCGCAGGGTGTTCGGGGTGCGTCACGTTTGCGATATGCCAGACGGTCTTTGTGTATTCACGCCACTCTTCTTTTGTCAGGCGGCTTTTTTCTTTCATGCGCTTTGTAACCGTGGTTCCCACCCGTCTGCGCTGCGCTACATCTCGCCGGGTGGAGGCGTCGGCTAGTCCGGTCTTGGTCAGGCGCATGACTCTCCCTCGGTAAAATAGGCGTCTAAGTGCAGGCGGGTGGCATCATGGGCATCCACCACAACGGTGTCGCGGACGAACTCGAGCACTGACACAGCGAACGACGGTGGTATAGCGGCCGCCGCGAGCAGAACGTGATCAATCTCGTCACGCAGCGACTCACAGGCTAGCGGTCTGTATGCCACGCTGCGTTTGCCGCGATTGATGCTGACAAGGTGATGGTGCTGAACTGCGTTCCAGAGTATCCGTCCGGAGGTTTGCAGGCGTGCTGCTTGCTCGGAGTTAAATGACGACCTTCCGAAGGGGATGGTTTCTACGAACCATCGCGATACGTGAAACCCGTCGCCGAGCACGCGCCACAACCAATAGGTGAAACGACTACTCAATAGTGCAAATGCCAGCTCTGCTTCCTCTTCCAGCCCAAACTGCAGGCCGAGCACATTACTTTCACTGAGCGAAGCGCGTTCACAGAAGCTATCAGGAAGCGAGCGGAAGACATTGAGGAAGTTGTAGGCGGTATTGCCGATAAATACAACGGCACGGTGATCAACGCCAACTACTTCGCGGAGTGCATAAGAAGCGATGCGGGTAGGAAAGTTGCGTAACGTGTCCGTTCTCGCCATAAGCGATCGGAAGGCGTTCGCCTGTTCTAAACCGCGTAGCTTGGGCAGGCCCGGCGCGAAAGGGAACTGTCCGAGCGGCGTAAAGTTGATGGTCGAAAAGAGACTTTCACGCGTTCGACTAGTCCACTTGAGAAGTGGTCCCGTCTCAAGCTCGGCAGGTTGCCCACGGCGTGGTGTATCTTGTCCTTCGTTTCGTAGAAGAATCGCGTTGCGCGTTTTAACGTCCTCACCGAACAGGGCGTGGGGTTCGCGGTCGAAGAATGCGCAACGCCACCGTCCGCCATGCAGCCGCATCGCCCTCCGGCACCGCCGATAGAGATTACCCCGGTGGTATGCGATCGAGAGGGGGACAACTAGTGCCGAGGAGTTACGCCCTGGTCTGGTTAGTCGCCACATCATTTCGACGAAAAGGAGGTAACTGTTAACGTGGACGGCCCCGCCGTCCTGATCCAGGCACGAGTAGATGGCGCGCAGGAGGGACGTGTCTTTGCGTTGGCCCAGATCGGCATATGGAGGGTTACCAATGACAATGTCAAACCCTTCGCGTACATCTGGGCAAATGCGCGCCAGTGATATGACGCTCTCGTTGGATCCAAGCCAACCGCCTATCGACATCGGCCGATGAGGCGGAACCGACGAGAATCTCTGAGGCAGTGTCTTTGAGGCCTCCTGAGTGAACAGTTGCCGGAGGATTCCTCGACGAAGATGCGCAATCTCATTCGCGTCACGGTCTTCTTCGAGAACGACCCGAATCGCGTCCAAAGCCGTAATATTCAGCCGAAGCGCATGCCATGCGGACCATGGGGCAATACCGCGCAGTCTGATCTCTGGTAAACACTCCTGAAGTAAGACAAACGTGCACGCTTCAACGGCCAGCGCGTTTAGATCAAACCCGTAGAGATGCGCCAAAGCATAGTCGAGCTTGGAAAACCCCGGGTCATCCTTATGTACATTTGCCACCGCGCGAATCTGTGCGAGTAAGAACACTCCGGTACCGCACGAAGGATCGAGGCATGTCAACCGTGCGCAGTCGTCAGCTTGATCTTCCAGCACGGATGCGACCATGTACTGGGCCACGTCAGAGGGGGTGTAGAACGCGCCTTCGCGACGCTTCGCTTCTCGCGCGCTGAGAGTGCGGGGATCACGGATAACGCTCAGCCGACTTCCCGGGCCGTAGGGATCCAAGATGTACGGCAGAAGTTCGAAGAAATGGCTGTCGATCTCGATCTGAGAGAGGGATTGAGTCGCAGCCTGGGCGGTTGCTACCGGCAAGTGTGAAGCGAGTGACGGCAGGCTGCCGCGCCAGTCGCCGAGAAACCAGTCCTCCGCATCGGAAAGCGTACCATTCGCAGTGAGAACTTCCGCCGTTCGTGCCGCGAGAAAGACGTTCACCAGCGCCCAGGCCGCCTGTCGACCTACGACCTCGGGAGGCTCGTTTGGTAGCGCGGTGAAGCGTGGTGCGAACATCAGCTCAAAGGCGTTTGAGATCTCGGGAACCTTGAAAGCCCCTTCCAGCAGTTTCACCGCGGCGCGCACGTGCTGCGCGCGCTGCTCAGTCACTGACGTGAGAGTCTGGCCCGGACTGGGGACGGAAAGCCTGATTTGGGGACTGCGCACAGACGCCGCTGCTCGGGTCATTTTGTAGCCCGAATGTACCGACTGGTGGGGGGGGTCTGTCAACTAAGAAACGACTAGATGTTGGGGCTATGGCTTGCTCGATACCCCGTATCCTGTTGATGACGGTGGATAAACTGCTGAGACAGCTAGGTTGCACTCGTCTGACCTGCTCCCTTGACCGAAGTGTGACAATGTGATTAGATCACACTGAACGCCGACACACAGGAGGGGAAGGATGGCGCCTAAGAGCCGCACAATTCGAGTAGACGAGGATCTCTACAAGGCCCTGCAAGCTCGTGCGACGCCCCTTGAAGACACGCCCAGCTCTGTGATTAGGCGCCTCGTCGAGCAGATTGAAGCTTTTGGCGCCGGGGTCGAGGAGAGAATCGGGGCGGATGAAGTACGCCCAACGGGCAAGCGACCTCCTGTTAGGTCGCGCGAGCGGACGCCGCAACGTGCATTTCGCCGACCGGTCCTTGAGGCCCTCGTCGAGGCGGGCGGGCGGGCACCCGTGGATGACGTGTTGACGCGTGTCTACGACAAGGTGAAGCGCCGGCTGTCGAAGTTCGACCACACGACTATTTCGACTGGTGAAGAGCGTTGGCGTGTTTATGCCCGCTGGGCGCGGAAGAATCTGGAGCTCGAGGAACTCATTAGGGGGCCGCGCGGCGTGTGGGAGATAACCGACAAGGGGCGCGCACACCTGGAGAGCTTGAGCTGATCGCGAAAGCGAGACTCCAGGCAGGCCGCTTCCTGCAATTCAAAGCGTCTGCCCATTTTGAACCGACGACGGGATCTTCGAAGGCCTTGGAGTTCGTGTTTTAGTCGTGCCGTGCTTTCAAGTCGCTTGCGATCGCGAAGTGCGCGAGACTCCTGGCGAAAGCGTGGCCGTGACTGAAACACGGGTTCGAATCCCGTTGGGGCCACCAGATTGATTGGTTGGTGTTTTACGCTCCGGGTTTGAGGAACTTTCAAAAGTTCTTCAAACACGGAGTACTCTTTTCACCTCAGTTGCCC
>Ga0187893_10010876_pt1 | contig 13376 bp, 12 predicted proteins | sample MA1701074metaG_FD_139574 | JGI IMG/M metagenome (GOLD analysis project Ga0187893, IMG submission 139574) | White microbial mat communities from a basaltic lava cave in the Kipuka Kanohina Cave System on the Island of Hawaii, USA - MA170107-4 metaG ...
GGGCTCGGTGACCAGTTCGACCTCCATGTTCTCGCCGCGCTTGGGGGCCAGATCCGCCGCCATCTCCGCGCGACCGGCGATCTCCGCCGGCGAAGCGCCCGCGGTGATCAGCGTCCGGACCAGAAACTGCGGTGTGCCGCCCGTCGGAAAGAAATCGGCGGCCAGCCGATACGCGCCGGGCTTGGGGAACGCCGCACGGTATCGAAACGTGCCGTCGGGCAGCGGCTCCGGGTGCTCGTGAGCGAACCACTGAAGATCGCCACTGATCAGAAACATGTGGAAGAGCTTTTCGTGAATCACTTCGTACCGGCTCACGGGCCTACCATTCTTCGGATCAAGGATGCGAAATCGCAGGTCGACGGGCTGGCCGGCGCGGAACGCCCGCGGATTCGCGCTGACCGAGAAGCCGTAGTCGACGTGATCCGGCAGATCGGCGGTGAGCCGCATGCCACAGCGCGGGCAGAGGCCGGGTTTGTCGCCGCGGACGTCCTTGTCCATCGGGCAGATGAAGACGTCCTTCAGCACGGGCCTCCCGGCCGGCTTTTCCTGCGCCAGCGCGAAGAGACCCACCAGCAACGCGGCGGCGGTTTTCATACGGCCTTGTCGATATCCCGGTGCGTCGTCCGGACGCGAAAGCCGGCCCGCGCCAGCCGGCGCCGGATCTCGTCGGAGATCATGACGGAGCGGTGATGGCCGCCGGTGCAGCCGAACCCGATGGTGAGATAGCTCTTGCCTTCGGCGATGTAATGAGGCAGCAGATAGATGAGCAGTGTTGCGATGCGCTCGATGAACTCGGTCGTCTGCGGAAACGACCGTATGTAGCGTGCCACGCGCGGGTGGCGTCCGGTGAGCTTCTTGAACTCGGGAATATAGTTCGGGTTCGGCAGAAACCGGACATCGAACACCAGGTCGCTGTCGGCGGGCACGCCGTGGCGGTACCCGAAGCTGATGACGTAGACGGCGATGCCAGACTCGTCGCGCGCGCCCTCGAAAGCCTCGCGGATCATCTCGCGCAGGTCGTGAACGTTGAACTTCGATGTGTTGATTATGTGATCGGCAAGCTTGCGGATGGACTCGAGCTTGCGCCGCTCGCTGCGGATGCTGCGCGTCACCGAGCGGTCGGCGCCCAGTGGATGAGGCCGTCTCGTTTCGCTGAACCGGCGCAGCAGTGCGCTTTCGTCGGCTTCAAGAAACAGCAGCCGCGTGGGGACCATGCGCCGCACACGATGGTAGATCGCCGGCAGCCGGTCGAGCGCCTGCCCCTCGCGCACGTCAACCACCAGCGCGGCGCGGCGAATGTTGGGCGCTTCGCGCGTGAGCTCGGCGAACTTCGTCATCAGGTCGATCGGGAGATTGTCCACCGAGTAGTAACCGAGATCCTCGAAACACCTGAGGACCGTGCCCTTCCCGGAGCCGCTGAGTCCGGTGATAATGATCAGCTCGGGCGATCGTGCATCGGTCTCGCGGCTGGAGACTCGTTTTGGAGAGCGCACGGCGGCGGCCCGTTTCCGGCGCCTATCCTTCGATAAGATCAAAATTACCGTCGCGCCTTCGCAGCAGGACGGAGGTGCGGTTGGTTTCAGCGTCGCGATATACGACGTAAGGCCGTTCGCCTTCCATCGCCAGCACGGCCTCTTCGACCGTCATCGGCTTATACGAGGACAGTTGCTCGACACGGAATACCTTCGGCGGCAGCGGCTGGTCGGGGGACATCTCCACGGCCGGCTCGGCGGCGACGCTGTTGACTCGCCCGCCCCGCCGCTTTTCACGAAACTTGGCGCGGTGCTTGAGAAGCTGCTTCTCGAGCTTGTCGATCGCCCCGCACAGGGCCGGAAAGATCTCCGGCGCTTCCTCGGCGCCCACCACCTGGTGGTCGTAATAATTAACCGTGATCTCGGCGCGATGCAGGCGCCGTTCCGAGGTCAATATGACGTGAGCCTCTTTTTCCTCCTTGCGATCCAGAAGTTTTCCGAGCTTGGATAACCTGGCGTCCAGCTTTTTCTGCTGCGCCTGGTTCAAACCGTTCTGGCCGGTATAGTGAACTCTCATCGGTTCCCTCCTGTGGGGGCGCCGGCCTCATTCCCGCTGTCTCCGTTGATGCGTGGAAGGGATCTTCATGTCCTCGCGGTATTTGGCCACTGTGCGCCGCGTCACGTAGATGCCCTCCGAGTGAAGCCGCGCAGTAATCTGCTCATCCGTGAGGGGATGCACCGCATCCTCCGACTCGATCATCTTCTTCACCCGCCGCTTCAGCAACAGCAGCGGGGTCTCGCCGCCCGAAGGCCCTTGCACGGCCTCGGAGAAGAAGTACCGCAGCTCGAAAACCCCTTGTGGGGTGTGCGCGTACTTGTTGGCCACGGCGCGGCTTACCGTGGACGCGTGGACGCCGATTTCCTCGGCCACGTCCTTGATCATCATCGGCCGCAGATGCTCGATCCCGAGCGACAGGAATTCGCGCTGGCGCTCGACAAGCGCCTTGCAGACCTTGAGGATCGTGTGCTTGCGCTGTTCAATGTTCTTTATCAGAAGCAGCGCCGAGGTAAAGCGCTCTTTGACGTAATTGCGCACCTCCTTGTTCGGCTCCTGCCCGCGATCGAGCATGCGCCGGTACTCCGGGTTAAGACGTAGCTGCGGCAGGTCGTCGTCGTTAAGTTCGATGACGTACTCGTCGCCGTCTTTAGTGATGTAGACGTCCGGTTCTATCTTCTGCGCGCCTTCACCGGAGTACCGTAATCCCGGGTGCGGGTCCAGGTGCCGGATAACTCGCACCGCCTCCTGGATATGTTCGGCCGGCCGGCCGAGCACCTTGGCCAGCTCCTTGAACTGCCGTAGCTCGACCAGCTTCAGGTGCTCACTCACGATTTTCCAGGCGACGCCGTCGCGTGCGCCCATGCTTTCCAATTGCAGCAGCATGCACTCGCGCAGATCGCGCGCGGCGATGCCGGCCGGATCGAGCGACTGAACAAGACGCAAAGCCTCGTCGATGCTCTCCGGCGATTGACCGGTCTCCTCGACGAGCTCCTCAATCGTCGCCATGAGGTAGCCTTTTTCATCGAGGTTCCCGATCACGGCGTCAGCGGCGTCGCGAATCGAATCGGTCAGCGCGACCAGGCTGAGCTGCTGTTGCAGGTAGTCGCTGAGCGTGACCGGGGAAGAGAGAAACGTCTCGAAGGAAGGCTTGTCGTTCGACTCGCCGGCCGGGCTCTTGTATCCGGGGTCGAGGTAGTCGTCGAAGAAGGATCCGAAGTCGATCTCGTCAAACGGATCCGTGGAGGGCGTCTCCGCGGTCTCGACGTTCTCTACCGGCGCCGCCTGCTCCGCCGCGACGGACCCGCCCGGACCGGGCGCCGCGACGATCTCCACGGGGACTTCCTCCGTCGCCTCGGGTGCGTGAGCCGCCTCGACGGTGGCGAGTATGCCCTCGTCGGCCGGATGCGGATCGCGTTCGGCTTCGAGAAGTCTCTGAAGTTCTTCCGGAGTGAGCTCCTCGGCTCCGTCGAGCCCCTCTTCCAGGACTGGGTTTTCGGCGATTTCCTGGGTGATCATGTCTTTCAGCTCAAGCCGGTTGAGCTGAAGGACGGTCACCATCTGGACGAGGCCGGGCGTCAGAATCTGCTTCTGCGCCACCTTCAGTTGCAGCCTCGGAGATAGCGAACTCATCTGCCCCTATTATACGGCGCTTCGGACCCGGCCTCACCGTGGCGCGGCGCCGGCTCCATGTTATTCTCGTATTTGCCTCTGACCACCCTTGTCCTCAGCTAGGGCCGCGTAAGATCGCCTCCACGGTGATCGCGGCCTTCGTGTCCTTCCCTTCCTTGCTGAGGAGACAACATGACTTTGGAACAACTGGGATGGAATGTCTATTGGGACGGCGCTTTCGCACCGTTCCTGGCCGAAGGTCTTGAACCTGCGCGCGTGATGATCGCTCATCGCGGCCGGTTCACGGTTCACACCGGCGATGCCGGGCGCGAAGTCGATCCCGCCGGGAAGCTGCGATCGACGGGGGGGCTGTGGCCGGCGACCGGTGACTGGGTCGCGCTCGGCGCCGGCGGCCGGCGTATCGAAGCTGTCATACCGCGCCGGACCTGCTTCGCGCGCACCGAACCGGGCGAAGGCGGACGCGAGCAGGTCCTGGCCGCCAACGTCGATATCGCGTTTCTCGTCGCCGGTCTGGACGGCGACTTCAACCCTCGCCGGCTGGAGCGCTACCTGCACCTGACGCTGCAAAGCGGCGCGCGGCCGGTGATCGTGCTGAACAAGTCCGACTTGTGCGACGACCTCGTGGCCCGTATCGCCGAGTGCAACGGGATGGCGTGCGGATGTCCGGTGCTGGCGCTCAGCGCGCTCCAGGGGCAAGGGGTTCACCAGATCTCGGCGCACGTCGAGCCCGGAGAGACGGCGGTGCTGCTGGGCTCCTCCGGTGTCGGCAAGTCGACGATCGTCAACCGCCTGCTCGGCTACCAACGCCTGGCCACGCGGGCCGTGCGCGCCGGCGACTCCCGCGGCCGCCACACCACCACGCATCGCGAGCTGATCCCGCTCGATCTCGGCTGGCTGCTCATGGACGTGCCGGGATTGCGCGAGTTGCAGCTCCTGCCGGGCGGCGAGAGCGCTCTCGACAACGCCTTTGCCGACATCACCGGAGCCGACTGCCGCTTCCGCGACTGCTCCCACTCGGGCGAGCCCGGTTGCGCGGTCGCCGAGGCGCTGGCTCGCGGTGAGATCGACGAAGGCCGGTGGGCGAACTACCAGAAGCTGCGCCGCGAGCTCGATTTTTTGAACCGCTCGGAGAACCCTCGCGCGGCAGCGGAGTATAAGCGCCTGACCAAAGTGGTCCACCGCAGGATGCGCGGCTTCTATCACGATTCGTAAAACTTCAGCCCTTGAGGTCCTTGAAAGCCTCTTCGATCTCGCGGCGAGCCTCCGGCGAGGCCGGGCAAAGCGGCAGCCGGCAGGGGCCACCGTAGTATCCGTTCAGGTCCATCGCGTACTTCAGGCCCGGGACGCCGTACTTCGCCGTGACCAGCCACGCGGCTCGTCCGATGCGATTCTGCCAGTCGAGCGCGGCGTCAAACTCGCGCGTGCGATGCGCCTCCCAGATCGTGATGACCGAATACGGCGCCGCGTTGGCGTACGCGAGCACGGCGCCCACTGCGCCCACCTGCAACGACGGCGCCAGCGTCGGCGCCGAGCCGATGAGCACCTGGAACCCCGGCTTCACCTCGCGGATCAGTTGCAGCACCTTTTCGAGGTTCCCGGAGCTCTCCTTGATCGCGACCACGTTCGGATGCTCCGACAGTGCGACCACCGCTTCCACCGGGATGTCCAGCCCGGTCGCCTGCGGCCAGTTGTAGATCATGACCGGTATCTTCGACTGGTCGGCCACGGAACGGAAGTAGAGCGCCTGCGCCTCGGCGCGGCTCAGCAGGTTCTTGTAATAATGCGGCGTGCGCACCATCGCGCCCTTGTAGCCGAGGTCGGCGGCCTTGTTGGTGAGCCAGACCGTCTCGCGCACGCTCTCGACTCCGGTGCCGGCGAGCAGCAGTTTTTCCGGCGCCGCGTATTCGGCCACCCACTCCCAAAGCTGGATCTTCTCCTCGGTGGTGAGCATGACGCTCTCGCCGGTGGAGCCGCAGACCACGTAGCCGGCGAGGGCCAGCTTGTTCCACTTCTCCACGTTGTGGCGGACCTTGGCCCGATACAGGTTGCCTTCGCGATCAAAGGGCGTGGCGATCGGCGGGAAAATGCCGTGAAACTTCATGAAAGGGTAACGTGGCGCGCGCGGCCAACGCGCGCCACGAAGTTCCTACTTCACCAGCAACTGGTAGAAAATAACCACCAGCGTGTACAAAGCCAGTGATTCGATCAGCGCCAGTCCGAGAATCAGCGCGCCGCGAATGACCGCCGACGCTCCCGGATTACGCGCCATCGATTCCACCGCCGACGCCGTTGCTTTGCCCTGCGCCAGCGCGCACATGCCGCTGGCCAGCGCCATGGCGATACCAAACCCGATCGCGACCCAGTTCACCGCGGGCCCGGCGGCGGGCGCGGCGCCTTCCTGCGCCATGATCGGGCCGGCAAAGACGAGCAGCGCCAGCATGCATATCATCCACTTGAACTTCATTCTCTTGTCTCCTTGTATGAATCGCACCCAGGAGGTGGTTCCCGTCATCGTGAAGCAGCTCGGGCTCACACTGGATGCGGATAAAGCCGCTATTAATGATCGTGCGACACGGCGCTTTGCACGTACACCATCGTCAGCAACGCGAAAATGTAGGCCTGCAGGAACGCCACGAAAACGTGCAGCCCCATGAATATGACCGGCGCGATTAAATAAGTCAGCATCAGGAACACGACCGTCACCTGTTCGCCGGCGAACATGTTCGCGAAGAGGCGGATCGTCAGCGAGAGAGGACGCGCCAGGTGGCTGATGATCTCGATCGGCACCATCAACGGCATCAGTAACAGCGGCACGCCGCCGGTGAAATGCTTCAGATAATTACCCGCGCCCTGCTCTTTGAGACCCATGTAGTGGTAGTAGCCGAACGTCACCAGCGCGCAGCCGAGCGTCACCGGCACGAACATCGTCGGCGACTCGAACGTGGGAATGATGCCGATGAGATTGCAGGAAAGTATGAAAAAGAACAGCGTCGCGAACAGCCGTAGAAAATGAGGCCCGTGATGCCCGATGACCTCCTCGGACTGCCCCCTGAGGAATCCGTACAGGACCTCGAAGGTGTGTTGCAGCCTGCCCGGCTGGTCGACGGACAGCTTGGGCCGCAGACTGGCCGCCACGATCATGAGAATCGCCACCACCAGGATTTCCATGGTGACGAAGTTGGCCCACGGCTTGGCGGGGTTTTCGGCGTGCATGCCGACAAGGCTCAGCGCCGCGTTGGCAGGGCCTGAGAGGTAGTTGTTGAAGAGGGCTGTCAACCACAGCTCATGCTCGGGCATATATCAACTCGTAGAGGATTTCCGCCATGACTGCGACGCCGGCCAACAGCAGGCCGGCCAGCAGACCGATAGGTCGAACCCCAAAGAACCTCACTATAACATAGGCGCCCGCGGCCAACAGCAGATATCGCGCGGTGAGAAACGCGACCAGCCGGCGTCGAGGCCGCTTTCCTCCAGGGCCGAGCGCATACACCATCTGGTGGAACCAGCGGAAATTGACCGCCGCCACCGCACCGCCGAGCAGGAAGCTCGCAGCCCAGGCCGCGTCCTTGAACATGACCCCGGCCACCGCGCCGATCAGGGCCATCACGCCCAGGAAAAGATAGATGCGGCGAAGCGCGGCCAACTGGAAACGCTCCTCAGCGCCCATTGGTCTTCGACAGCTCGCGCAACATCTCGATAAAGCCAGCGATGATTCCGAGGAACAGACAGACGACTTTCAGCCAGGTTGTTTCAAACAGCTTGTCGAGAAAATAGCCAAGCAGATAGCCGACGAACATCGCCGAAGGCAACAGCAACGCCGCTGTCGAATAGCGGCCCCAAAGAGCCCAGATATTGCTGTTGCGGTTCTTCATGCCCTGCCCTCATTCTAGCGGCTGGCCATTTGCCGCCGGACAGCGCGGGCTGATTGTGGCTAAGGAGTCATTCCTCCCGAAGGACCACCACCGGATCGACGACCGCCGCCCGCCGGCTTGGGAGATACAACGCGAGACCCGCCACAAACATCAGCAGGAGGACGACGGAACCGAATGTCCAGGAGTCCAGTGCGGAGACGCCGAACAGAAGATTCGCGAGAATCCTGGACAGCGCCACGGCGCCGGCCAGCCCAACCACTGCGCCGGCGGCGACGGTTCGCGAGCCGGTTCCGGCGATCATCAGTACGACGTCGCGAGGCCGCGCGCCCAACGCCATGCGGATTCCGACTTCCCGGGCACGCCGGGACACGGTATAGGCCGTCACGCCGTAAATGCCCAGAGAGGCCAGCAGCGCCGCCACGACTGCGAACGCGGTCAGCAGCGTGGATTGGAAACGCCGTCTGGAAAAGGCGTTGGAAACGAGCTCTTCGAGACTCCCGCCGTGCATGATCGCCTGCTGCGGATCGATCGCGGCAACTTCCCGGCGGCACGCGTTCAGCACGCCGGCGGCAACGCCTTGAAACCGGACGACGAGCACCATGAAGGAGCTGGGCGCCTGCGCGTGGGCAACGTAGACCTCCGGCCTCAGCGGGTGCTCAAGGCCGAAGTGACGCGTGCTTCGGACCACGCCCACCACCTCGCGCCAGATGCGTTTTCCCTCGACCGAATTGATGCTCACTCTCTTCCCCATCGGGCTTTCGTTCGGCCAGAACATGCCAGCGGCGAGGTCGCTCACGATTGCCACCGGAGGACCATCCGCACGATCTCTCGAATCGAAGTATCGTCCCTGGACAAGCGGAATTCCCATCGTCTCGAAGTAGCTGGAGGAGATATGCGGCCGGTTGGCGCTGGGAAGGCGCTGGCCGGGGGGCGGATCACGCCCGTCGATTCGCACACTACCCGTGTCATTGATCTCGGTCAGGGGAACGGAATTCGAGACGGCGGCGGAGGTCACGCCCGGCAGCGTGCGTATTCGTCTTAAGGCCTCTTCAAAAAAAGCTACCTGCTTTGCAGGATCGCTGTAGCGAGGCATGGCGAGGTTGATGTACCCGCTGACGACCTGGGCCGTCTGAACACCCGGATCCAGGCGAACGACATTCAGAAAGCTGCGGAGCAACAGACCCGCGCTGATCAGCATCATCACCGCCAGCGCCATTTGTCCTCCCACGAGAACGTGGCGAATAACGAGACTGGCTGGAGCCGCGCTGGAACGCGTACCTCCGTCTTTGATCGAATGACTTACGCGGCCGCGTATGCCTGCCAGCGCCGGCGCCAGCCCGAACAGGATGCCGGCGGTCAAACCCACCACCGTAGTGAACAACAGGACGTGTATGTCCAAGGCGGTTTGTTCAATCCGCGGGATGTTGGACGGGGCAAAGCCAAGTGCAAGTTCCGTGCCGAGCCATGCCAGGCCGAGGCCGGAGGCCGCTCCCGTCCCCGACAACAGCAAACTCTCCGTCAGCGCCTGCCGGAGCAGGCGGCCGCGACCTGCGCCCAGAGCCTCGCGAACAGCCATCTCGCGTCGGCGTGATTCGGCCCGGGACAGCAGGAGGCTCGCGATGTTGGCGCATGCGATCAGCAGCAAAGACCCAACGGCCGCCATCAGGATCATCAGCACCGGCCGGACCCGGCCATTCAGGTGATCCCGCAACGGCTCCATCCTGACACGCCTGTTCCTGTTTGTTTCCGGATAGCGCTGTTCCAGTCCGGCCGCGACCGCATCCATGTTTGCGGCGGCGGTTTGCAAACTCGTGCCGTCGATCAGGCGTGCAATAGCCCAGTAGTTGAAGCTGTCGCGTTGTTCCGTATCCGGCGACGGGCGGAACGGTATCCACAGATCGATCGGGAATGCTCTTTCCCCCGGCACGGTATTGGGAAACCGGAAGACGGAGGGCATGACGCCGACAATCGTGTAGGCCCGGCCGTCGATGCTGACGTTGCGGCGGGTTACGGCGGCGTCGCCGCCAAACATGCGCTGCCAGAGCGCCTGGCTGATCACGGCGACCCCTTCGTGGCCGGGATTGTCTTCGCCGGGGAGGAAAGTCCGGCCGAGGGCCGGCTTCACACCCAGCAGATCAAAGAAGCGGCCGGTGACTTCGAGGCCGAGGAGAGATTCGGGCGTCGAACGGCCACCGGCCAGGGTGAGCAGCGTATAGCGGTATGCCGCCATCTGCTGGAAGACGTTGTTCTCGAGCGACCAGTCCCGGAAGTTGGGAAACGACACCCAATCACCCCCGGATCGAACGGAGCTATCCCAAAGCTGAACCAGTTGCTCAGGCCGGTCATAGGGTAGAGGACGAAGAACCACAGCGCGAATCACGCTGAAGACCAGAGTGTTGGCGCCGATTCCGAGCGCGAGCGTTGCTAATATCGCCGAGGTCAGCAGCGGAGCCCGTGCCATGAGCCGCACAGTGTGGCGGAGATCCTGCTTCAGTTGGTCCCACCACATCGACCGGCTGGATTCGTAGAAGCGCTCGAGCGTGGCTGTGGAATTGCCAAAGGCCCGTCGTGCGGCGGCATCCGCCGCCAGGTGGCTCAGTCCGGTCGCGCGAAGACGGTCGGCCTCAATTCGAATGTGCGCCTCGATCTCCGCATTAAAGTCCTGCTGGGTGCGGCTTCGCCGAAACATTTCACCCCTCCGATACTTCAGGGCCGAGCACACGGCCGATTGCCGCAGCCATCTGCCGCCACCGGTTCGTTTCACGGACGAGCTGCTTGCGGCCGTCCCTGGTCAGCGTGTAAAAGCGCGCTTTGCGATTGTTGTCCGAAACGCCCCACTCCGCCGCGATCCACCCCCGCTCTTCCAGGCGTTGCAAGGCCGGATACAAAGCGCCGTGCTCGACGAGCAGTACATCCTCTGATGTTTCCTGAATAGCGCGCGCGATGCCCTGTCCGTGACAGCGGCCGAAGACGAGGGTGCGAAGGATCAGCAGGTCCAGCGTGCCTTGAAGCAGCGCAAGGCTTTCTTGTTGCTCTCGGGTTGACATTTAACCCAAGTATGCGCACGTCCGGGTCAGATGTCAACCCAAAAGAGTGGGACTCGTGCCTTGGTGTTCTGGAGCGCCGTAGACCGCGGTTCGGGTCGAGTCTCATTCGTCCGGTTTGCAGCCGATGTTGGCCATCGCTGCCCCGTCGAGACGAGTCGCGCAGTGCCATGTTGTCGCTCCGGAGCCTCAACTCGTGTTTCGTCGATGAGCGACAGATCCGTGAGGCCGTGCTGCTCCTGCGCTAGCCTCCAAATTCAACCACCAGCCTGTCCGGAAAGGGACCCTCGTAGATCGTCTTACGGAACCTGCCTGTGGCACGCCTCACGTTCGGCAACTGCACGACAGCACGCACCAGCTCCGGAAGCTGGACACCGTTGATCATCAGCCCGTAGCAGGTATGCATGCCGTGACCGAAATGCAGGTATTTCTCCAGCGGGCGATCAGCCAGAAATCGCCCGGGTTCCGGAAATGCACGCGCGTCGAACATCCCCGAGAGGGTCATCGCGATAACCGTCCGCCCGTCCCGTTTGGAATGGCGGACCAGTAGCGGCGCCTGTGGGCGAAAGCGCATGGCCTCATATACGCACTGCCGCACGGGCGCCAAGTCGGCGGATTCTGCGGCTCGCCGCGTTTGCTCCAGTGCTGCCGGACTGGCCAGCAATACCGTGAAGGCGTTTGCGGCGGCGGTCACCGTGGTCTCGATTGCGCCGACGATGATCCCTGTGATGTTGCGCCGGATCCCCTCGTGGTCCAGGGCGCCCCCGCGAACCAGGCGGCTGAGCACATCGTTACCCGCCGCTCCTTCGCCGGCGCGCTGGCCGATCAGGGCCGTAAGATAGTCCCGAAGCTCGCGCGCGGATCTGTCGGCCGCACGCCGGACCAGGGGCTCGTCATTCCGATTCAGAAACACATCCCAAAAAAGCGAGCGTATCCATTGCATAAGGATATGTTCCGAGGGTCCCGGTACGCCGAAATACTCGGCGACCACGCGCGCGGCGGACACCCTTGCGTAGGACCCGGCCACATCCAGACGGCCGTATTGCCGTGCCGCCTCTATGATCGATTGCGCGGTGCCGCCGACAATCCGGCGGATCCAGTCAAGATCATCCGGCTTCACGACGGTGCGGATCGCCGTGGATTCACGGTCGTACTCCTCCGACCGATCCATGCCGAGGATAAACGGACCGCTGATCCGGTTCATTCGCGCGGCGTTAACTTCGGCGATCGTGAATTCCTGATCGGCGCGAAGCGTCTTTACGATTTCGTCGTAGCGCGTAATGAGCGTCGTTTTGCCCAGCCGCCATACCGGCTTCAGGCGTAGAACGGCGGCGGCGGGTCGTAATAAGCCGGGGGTTGCAAGTGTGCGCTGGAGCCACCGCGACAGGGCGACGGCCCGGCTCTCCCCCGCGGAGCCGGACGTTTCTTCGAACCTATGCCGGGGCGACCTGTGATCCCGGTAAATCCGCAATGCGAGCCGCCCCGCCGCGGTCTTGCGCACAGCATCGACGGTGGTCTTCATCTCGCCCGGCAGATCCGACAACTTGGGAAATGGCGCTCCGTACTCAGCGGGCAGCGTGATCGGGGCCGTGGCTGACGCAAACACAAGATCGGCGACGGAAAGTCGATCGCCGATCAGAAATGCATTGTCCGATGGGATGCGTTTCGAGAGCGATTCAAACAATGACAGGATCGTTTTTCTGGCCTGCTCCGTTGAGCCCGGGTCGATCTTGAGGGCATTGCGCATGAGGCGCGCTTGAATCGGATAGCACAACGTGACATAAGCGCGCTCCCACCACGGCGCATGTGACGCCATGAGCTTGCCGGTCACATGCCTGATTGGAAGCATGTGGGAATAGGCGTATAAACGGACCGCTATTGCCAGTTCTTCGAGAATCGAGCGGACAAGATCTTCAGCTTCCCGCCGTTCACCTGGATCCGTTGGAAACAGCTTCTCGTCAGCGCGCGCCCGCGCCTCAATGTAGTTGAGGAATTCATGAACCTCGAAAGCCGCGTCCGGCGCGCGGACAAAGGGGACGTTGATGCCCCCGCCCGCGGCCTTCGTAAACGGAACGTTCAGAATCGGCACATGGCACGATTCTTCGTAAGCGATGCCCTGGCGTTCGAGCACCCAGCGCGCCAGCTCGCAGAACGGACTGATTCGAACCGAAATTAACCGAAACCAGGATGCCATTCTTATCCTCGAACGGCATTACTGTATCACATTGGAAGCAGGGCGCTTTTCGCCCGGAAGCTATCTTAAATGCCCCTCCCTGGGATGGTAAACGCTACAGTACTCACCACGGCCGTGGTGCTCAAAATGCAGCCGAGCCTCACCCATTGCGATGATTGCGCGGCGGCGAGGACGAGAACTGCCGTTGACGACAAGATCCGCTCGCCTACCTACCTGCCCCGCTCGACGTCGGCCCCGGGCGGAAGGATTTGTCCGGATACGGCGGGTGACGCCGTTCTGCGTGACCACAGGTCAGACGCCTTTGCCATGCACGCTCGACCGGTCGATCAGCACCTGAGACCCCGATATCGCAATATCGGCAGGCGCCGCAGCGCTGGTGTGCGGCACGGAATGACGGATGCCACACGCTCCAGCGTGATTCGCCGTGCAGTCGGCGCGACCGTAATACCGTTCTGCGTCTCCTCGACTGCGACGTCGCGCATCCTGGCGTCGCTCACGGCGTTTAATCGCAGGATCGTGTACTGCGGGCGATTGATCGGCTCATCATCACCGGGCGCGATCAGTCGCAACGATTCGACGCCCACCTGCTCGATGCGGCCCGGGAAC
>Ga0187893_10010877_pt1 | contig 13376 bp, 15 predicted proteins | sample MA1701074metaG_FD_139574 | JGI IMG/M metagenome (GOLD analysis project Ga0187893, IMG submission 139574) | White microbial mat communities from a basaltic lava cave in the Kipuka Kanohina Cave System on the Island of Hawaii, USA - MA170107-4 metaG ...
GGATAGAACAAATCATCCGATTCGTCAAGATTTGCGAAGAACGACCAGTCCTGAAAAAATTCTTCCGTGGATGGCTAAAGAGAGTATTGATTTGATAAGGGCATTATGCCTATATTTATTTGGTATATGGCACTCACCCCATAGGGCTGATGCACAGTATGCCGGACTAAAACCCCATCGCCCCAGCAACCCCCACGACCGTCATGCAGGCCCCCGCGCTGGGGGTATAGGCGCTCAGGGCGTTCCCGTTTTGGTCGTACAACTTGAAGCAGATCGTCTGCCCAGCGGTCGTCGCACCAGTGCGGATCACATACCGCTGCGTCACGGAACTGTTCTGGGTCAACGTGTTGACTGGTACACTCGCACTCGAAGTATTGGTGGAGCCGTGATTAGCCGTCAGCGCCCCTGACAAGCAACAGGTCGCTTCGCTTTGAAACACGTCCACATCGGGGTTCGTAAAAAACTCCACTTGCGGTGCACCCATCGTATCGGGAACAGGCACAAACGCGCCGCCAGCTACGTTGAAACGAAGCCGTGCGGCAAAGGCGGAACAGTTCGCAACAGTACAGTCCGTTTGGATCACCAGCGAGACGGCCCCACCCACCATCACGGGCATCGTAGCCGACACCGCGCCATACGTTTCGACCGTTCCTCCCGCCGTTTTGCGGAGCCTGTTCCACTGGTGCGAGACTTGCGCAAGTGTCCCGGCTGCGGGAGGCGACGGCGGTTCGGTGTTTTGGAAATCCTGCAACACCTCGGCATCGGACAAGGCCGAGGGGTAATGATGAAAATCGTCGATGTCTACCCCGCCCGCATTCGCCCCGCCCGCGGTGTCATGCAGGCCCACACGTAAGTTGGAGGCAAGGGCTGTGAAACTATAGCCCTTGACGGATTGTGCGCTTGTGCCTTTTACACCATCCTTGTACAGCGTGGCTGTGTCCGTCGTGTGGTTCAGCACAAGGCACACACGGAACTTGACGTGCGACACCGGGAAATCAATGTTTGGCGCAAACGGAGAGGCCCCGATCCCCAGGCTCAAGGTGCCGCCCACAATGCCCGCGTAATAGCGTTGGCTGGTGCCGTTGTCCGTCCCAAAGATAATCCGTTGATTCGCGGGATCATGAGGACGCACAGTCAGACAATCGGTAAAACTCGTCGTGGTGGGATTGACGCCGCTGCCATAGGCCACCGCGCCATATTGGTTGCCCTGATCGAGGAAGGTCAGCGCCGACGTGCCCCGTAATCCTGGTGCAAGCCAGGAGGCCCCGTTCGTGAGCGTCACGTTTTGCTCCCCGTCACCTGCTTCCGCGTCCGCCGCCGTTGTGCCACTATTTTCGTCAAACGCAATCCGGATGGTCACCCCTGTCGGCGGGTTGGGCGGGGGCGTACCACAGGCGTTCGTCACAGCTTGCGTCGTGAAGGTGCGGAGTTCTTGGCCTCGCGCATTGAGCGTGTTGCCCGTCGTGGCGCTGTAACTCACGGTGATAGTCTGACCGGCTTCGCACACGCCGCTCCCGCCCCACCCCGTGGCGGTGAGCCGCAGAATACCGGACGACCCTGTGAGTACGGCAATGTTGCTCACCGTTAACGCCGCGCAGTTGGTCCCTGTACAGGCCGCACTCCATCCCGCCGTGGTCGGGGCCCACGGGAAATTCACCGCGACGTTTTCCACGAGGGTCACATCGAGGAACAACTGATTGGCGACCGCAGAAGAGAAGGTCGTGGTTTCGTAAGCCCCGCAGTCCGGCGCACTACCGTTGTAGGGCAATCCTGTCGCGGTTGAGCACGCATCAATCGCCGCGCTCCCCGTAGCCAGCGTAAAATTCGCCCCCGCCGCGTTCACAAAACTCGGGTCTGTGGTGAACGTGTTGGAACTGACCGTCCCGCTGCCGTCATTGAGGATCGCGTCGGTGCCGTTGTTGCGGCATATGTTATTACGGAGGATAGTGCCGGTCGCATTGGATCTCACATGGATGCAGTTGGTCGCGTTCCCGTAGCTCGTGTTGTTGTAGGCGGTGAGGTTGCTAGTAGAGACCCCCTGCCCAAACGAAAATCCTTTTGCGCCGTTGTTGTAACTGACATTCCCATATACCTGATGCCCGCTCCCGCTGCCCACTAAGATTCCGTGCGACCCGGCGTCATGCGAGATGTTGTAGCGAACAATATGATTATTGACGGACGACGAGATACCGTAGCTGTGGACACCGGAGCCGCTGACATCGTGAATATGGTTGCCTTCAATCACATGGTCGCTGCCGCGCAGATACACGCCATGATCGAGGGCATCGACGCCGCAATCGTGGATGTAATTATTCCGCACGGTGATGCGCCGTGTGGCATACCCGCCGCCGCTTGAGCCTCCCAAGGACGCATCGACACAGGTGTAATCCGAGCCGATAAACTCCACGTTTTCCAGAATAATATCGGTCGTCACGTCTGTCATCCCTATGGGCGAGCTACTGGACCCGCTCATAGTGGTGGCGTCGATAACGAGCCGAAACGCAGACTGCCCGCGGATCTTGAAAAAGGTTTTGTTCTGGATATAAATTACGCGATTCAGGACGCCCGCGCCCGTGGGCTTGATGATGACGGTTTCGCCGTCAAAATTCTGAATCGTCGTATACGCGCCGGCTGTCCCGTTGGCAGCGTTCGCCAGACTGAACGATTCGGCATAGGTGCCCCCGCGCGCTTCGAGAATATCGCCACTCTCCAAGCAGGCCATCGAGGACCCGAACGTGCGTTTGGGCGTGGCCGTACTGGTCGATTGGGCGCAGCTATTGCCATCGCTGCCTGTCGTGCTGACATAATGGGTTTCTGCGAACACCGCAGGTGCGGCCATCAGCACGGCACAGAGTGTCCCAAGGCGTACCAGCATGAGTAGCTCCTTATTGCGAGGACATCGGGTATCCGCCGGATGCACCAATGTTCCCGCCTCCAAAATCGTCCATTCCCCCCACGGTGTTTGTTCCAGTCACCCCAATGGCAATGCGCCCAGCGCCCAAGTGGGTATTATCCGTGCGGCACCCGATTTGGACCCACGGTCCCCCGCTATCTGAAAACCACGCGCACAATTGATTGCGGATCGCGCTAAACCCCACTTTGTCGGTCGTGGTAATGGTCTGAGTGATCGCCGCACCGAGTTGCGTGGTCGCGCCGTTATCAATCCGTGCAATCGTGATTGCAGAGGTCCCATCCGCCCACTCCAGACGATACCCTTCAGTTGTGTTGGCTCCGATATCGGTGAGTCGTAAATACAACTGCCCGAATGTTGTAGACGCCACATCGACAATGGTGGCGTAGGCTTCTTGATTCGCGTTGAAGATGGTCGGGTTCCAATAGGCTTCACCATCAATCCCAGTCGATACCGTCGCTGCCGCGTTACTGCGCACACGCAGATTGGACGATGTCGCGCCGACAATCACCGCGTTCGTCCAGTTAGAATTGGGGGGGGTGGTGTTATCCGCAGCGGTAAATGTTTCGAGCACCCCGTTGTCGGGGAAGGCATAGACAGACGACGCCAGCAGCCAGAGCAGGGTCGCAGCCGTCCATGTTTTCAGCATTATTGGCTCCGTGACGTTTCGGTGTAGTACATATAAAACCCAACGGTGTGCAAGGTAGTGACAGCGGTCGTCGTACCGGTAGCGTCCAGTTGATACCGAAAGTACAGCATGTCCCCCGCTGCGCAGGTCCCCGCAGGCGTTGCGGCAGCGGAGGTCGTCATGCCATTGCTGTTGCTGCCGCCTACCACCGCATCGTCAATGGCGACTTCAGAGCCCCATGTGCTGGACGGTACCTCACCGTTCCCACGACACTGCGCGGCAATATCGCCGTTGAGCGCCCCTGTATCAGCGGCGGTTTGAATATAGACGTGTGCAAACCTTACCGTGCCCGCGTCCCAATTATCTGGCATCTTGATTGATCCGTAGATTGTGGACCCATTATTATCCGCACAGATAATCGTCCAAAGTTTTGGACCGGAGTTGATAGTGACTTCCGCAGCTGGCGCACATTGGGTCCCGTCTGTAGACAACGCCCCTGCACCAAACCAGACACTTTTCTTTGGGCGATAGGCAGCCCCATAGGTGTACATGGCCAGGGTCGTAGCCGCGTAGGGGTTGATGGTCTCTACGCATGCCGCCGCTTCGATGTCCCAGAGGCACCAAGTAAAGTTGGCGGGAATGATGGTCTTGACATCGGCGTCGGTACAGGGGCGCACCTGCGGGCCAAGGGTCGCGTCGGTGTAGAGACAAGTCGGGGTCGTCACGTCGCCAATACGCACGGCGTTAGCTAGGGAATTGGCCCCGTCAATGATCTTGCCACGATCAAAGACGGTATTGAGCGTGTCAGCTTCGACTGCCACACCGCTAATGGGGACGTAACTCGACCCGTCGAAAATGCAGATGGCGCGCACCGAGCCCCCGCCGACGGCACAATCGTTAGCAGCCAACAAGTCTGTGACATACCGAATACTGCCAATGATCGGCGTGCTCGGTAAGGTGGCGACGGTTGAGGTGGAGACGAACGTCGCAATCGCTTCGACGATGGCGGCGGGGGTGAGGACGCCCGTTGCCAGGCCTGCCACGGTCCCGCCGAACACGAGAGCCACAACGAGTGCGATGATTTGGACGGCGCGTTTAATACATCGCATAGACTGCTCCTGCGGCTCCTGTGCCGGTAGTGTTAATAGTCTCTACGAAATAATAATTGAAGACCGCTAGTATAGGCGGACAGACATCGTTTGCACGAGGAGTACCAGACAAAGTTATAGTACACAATAAAGTCTTACCGTTGGTCGGATCGTTATCAATATCACCATAAATAGCTTGCGTTTGTGTACATGCCCCAGATGAGCATACGACCTGACCTTCTATAGTACGTAAGTCTTTAGGTAATGGAATGGGCACCGAAGTAGTATTAGTAGTAACGTTACTAACTAATACAGTAATTTTTATTAATGCGGGAGCGGGATTTTGAGCAAAGATCGTCGGTAATAACATCAGCCAGAAGATTAGAACTGCAGCTAACTGCCACAACAGTAATTTTTTACTCATATGCCCCCCTATCTTTTTCTCTTTCTCTCTTGCTCCAATGCCGCTTGTAGCCGCACTATTTCATCCAACGAGTCAGAGCATTCTTTCAGAAATGCCTTGGTTACAGGTATACAATCTACAGTACATTGCGCCGAGGCTGGACCGATGATGGTTTTATGGTCCGGTTTCTTGGCGCAACCGCCGAAGTTCAGCCATAAGCTGATCATAAGCGGCCATATCATTATTTGTAATTGCGTCATCAATTCCCCGTGAAATCCACTTAAGTTTCCATTCGCGGCTCATCTCCGCGTAGCCGTCTTCATTAATCACGAAACCGAAAACTTCACTCAACAGTTTAGCGACGAGGCCGATATCGCCAGGCATTACGGCGTCGGTGGTTTCACCACCGTCTTTCCTTCATCAGTTGAGAGCCCGCCGATGATTGTTCCCCCGCCCATTGCAATACCAAGAATCTCGAACCATTGTACACTGGAGAAGTTGCACCCAGCTTGCCCGAAAACGGCAATGATTGCCGCTCCAATGGCTGTTCCCCCTAGCAACCCGCCAAGGGTTGTTTTTGGACTCTCGATGAACCGCCGTAACCAGTTAATTAAAACTCCCATAAATCCTCCTATTATAATATTGTTATCTATACGCTCTCATAGAATCTAACGATTGGGGACGCATCAAATCCAACTCCGAACACTTACGCATAGCATCTTTATTTGTATTTAAAGGGGAACACAACCAACTAACGTATGTCAAGTTTATAAGAGAATTAACAATATTTGCGTGTTGATCGGCTTGTCTATCCGCATGGTTAGTCAAATCGACATCATGCCTTTCCAAACTATGTTTAATATCGAACGGTTTTCCCCAATCACCTAGAGTAAATTTTACAAGCACCCCACCGGATATCAACAGAATAATAATCACAAGATAAGGGAATGCTTGGGGGCCGCTCATACCTATATGGCGATTTAACCAACTCAATTTGATATCTTGGTGTTCTGTATCAGACATTTATAGCCCCTGTAGTTTGTTTACTGCTTCGACCTTCTTTGCGTCGTAAGTTTGTGTATCAATTTCGAATTGTTTGCGTAATCCACTTATTTGATCATCGCAAGCCGCTTGTATTGCTTGGATATCTAAATTAAGTTTGCGCCGTAACTTATGAATTTCAACAGACGCCTCTTCTTTACTTACCATAGCATCTAATATTTCTTCTCTAGTCATGGCCGTCTCCTATAATGGATATTTATTTATTTGCTTTACGCCGTTTGCGCCACTACCGCCGTTACCGCCGCTACCATTACCGGCACCGCCTCCCATTGCCACTAACGTTGCAGTTGGATCTAACGTAGCAAATCCCCAAGGTGCTGCACCACGATAGGCGGCTGTATGGGTACGCAACTCAGGATTATCATATCGTTGTGTTTGATCTATACGTGATTTAGTATCGAAAAATCCCATGCATCACCTTATGAACTCGGATATTGATTAATTTGAAGAACACCAGCAGCACCAGCACCACCATTATTACCAGTCCCTACGCCGGCACCGCCACTACCACCGTTTTGAGTAAACGTACATCCATTGTTTGTTAAGGATAGTGTAAAAATACCAATATTACCTGAACCACCACCACCACCCCCACCTCCGTTAGTTGCGGCTATTCCAGCACCGCCCGCACCACCAGATGTATTTAGTACAGAAGCAGCACCTAATATAATAGAAGGCGCAATGAGTACGACAGAACCTCCGCCACGTCCACCACCCCCACCGCCTATGCTACCTCCCCCTCCGCCTCCTCCTGCACCACCAGCAAGAAACGTAAGAGTATGAAGAATCAATTGTGTACCAGCACTTCCATTTGAAGCATTACCGCCTGTACCACCACGTATAACACCAGGAACGCTACCGCCACGTCCACCTGTAAGAAACAAAGCACCGCCACCGGCACCACCACTTCCGCCACCACCACCAGGTTGTGTATGTCCAGGTGGACCTTCCATATCACCTTCGGTAATTGCACTTGCACCACCCGTACCACCTGTTGATGCAGCACCAACACAGTCAATCGTTCCATTAATAGTAATTGACTCACTTGCAATAATACATAGTCCACCACTATTATCAGCAGCAGTTAATGTATTACCAGCATCTAGAGTAAAGTTCGTGTAATAATGAACTCCTGACAATGCTTGGCTAGACGCGATTGTTACATCACCTTCATGTGCTGATGTTGACCCTGAACCGGTTGCAGTCGGTCCACTGTAGACATTTGCACTTTCAAGTTTTACTGTTCTATTTGGAAGTGTATAGGTTCTATCTGCGCTATTCGCATGCGTAAAGATTGCCTTGAAAGCCGTGGTTTTTATAAATTCAAATGCAGCGGATAATACACTTGATACGCGGGTCCACAACCGGATGACAGAACTTGCCCCACCGGTATCGGCCTTAATATCTTCCCCTACTACAACGATATCTCCTAATACAGTAAGATCCCTGGCTACCGCCATGTCGTTGTTGTTATATCGCGTGTTTGGAACTGAACTTCCGATTGATGTTAAGATAGAATAAGATAAAGTATGTAGTGTGGCATCAAGGGAGCCACTATCCAACACCACCGTGACTGTAGTGATCGATGTAAATGCTACAGTAGTAATCCACCCATAAAACGTTCCAATAGTTGATACCATCCTTACACGTCTGCCCACATGATAAATGGAAGTTTGATCGCCAACCACACTAAAGGATGCGCCAGATATATATGTAGGTGTCGTACCAGACACCCATTGATCGGTAGGAGCTACCGGATCAACAACCAATATATTATCCCATGTAAAAATGGGAGAGGATGGGGGGTCGGAATCCCCTGGTGGGGCCAGCACAAACTTATAACTAATACCCACTTGCAAATAAACAGGTGTCGGAGGCATACCTAATGCCGTTAAAATGATGGGGTTCGTATGATTGGCCGCTGCTGAAATGTCTTTAAATGTATTTGCTTTGGTTGATGTATTGGCCAGATAAGTAAATATCTTAGCCCCCACATACAAATTGCCGTTAGAATCGAAAATTTGGTTATTCAGGATAGGAGATATTGCGTAAGTCGGCACTACTCTCCTCCTGTGACATACCTACTTGGAGCAAAACTAACTCCAGGAAGCATTCTTCGAATTAACATGTTCTGAGTAGGCGATAGCCTATTACCCAACGGCCCAGGACGACCACCATATTTCATATACATTTGGGCTGCGAGATAATTCTTCATAAGGGGGCCAGCCGCTCTCATAGCTGCAAATGGCCCTTGTGACCCCTCCACTAATTGCTGACCAGCAATGCGTTCAGCCGTACCGGAGGAACCAATATATGGCGTCACTTGTTTTAACACGCGAGCAGCCGCACCCACTTCACCCAGCCCTTTAGCTACATCAGACGTGCCTGGGCCTTTGCTAGCCGGATTTCTTTTAAATTCGCCAGTAAGGTATTTAAGCGGGCTAACTTTTCCCGATACCGGTTCTGTGGCCTTTTCAATAGCATGGATCTTGGCGTATTCAGTCCGTGCTGTCCGTAGTCGATCCATGGCATCGGCAGGAACCTGTCCCAATTTCGCCAGTTTTTGAACTCTCCGCTCTGCATAATCCTCCATTATATTAGCAAGACCGGTTAATTGCTTAGCTGTGGCCACATCACCACGTTGACGCGCAGCAAAGGACATATCCCGCACACCCTGCAATTCCTCCAAGAAGTCACTACCTGTTAGTTTCCCCGATCCTTTTCTAAGTTTCTTCGCGACCCCAGCGGCATCGGCAGATCCAGTTGCTTTGGTAGCTTGTGTCTTGGCAAACTTTTCCAGATCGGTTATATATTTGGTATCCCATGACATCTTAGGAATATTAGCAATAGGCTCATATCCCTTAGCCGCGAGTTCCCTTTGTGCAGACAATACAGCTTCAGTTGGTGCATCTAGTTTACTACCAATAGCCTCAGCAGCTTTCTTATTTAATACTTTTTGCTGCCCCTCCCGTGCATCAAGTATAATTTTAGCACTTCCTGGTCTGGAAGCCAACCCTTCTTCATATTGTTGAAGAGTTACATCTCCTGTCCGCTGTGCGGGAGTAAGCTTTATTCCTAATCTATCTGCCTCTTTTACAATTGCTGTCCGTTCCGGATTTATGGCAATACCAGGGGAAGTAGTTAGCCTCCCTACTTGTCCAACTGTGGCCCCACCAGCGGCCCCAGCCGCTACTTTCCCACCTTTACCCAATAAAAATTCGTCCGTCCCAGCATCGGAGGGTTGGACAGGTTGCGTAGCTTCAAAAGTAGCGCCTTGTACAGCCGCACGTGTGGGTGATCCAGGAGTCCCAGTCACTCTTTGCATACCTTTAACTATGACTTTGGGTACTACTCTGACTGCAGCAGAGGCTGCACCCTGCGGCCCCATGAACTGCGCAGCAGTTCCGGTTATATCGCCCATCTTACCGGCTGGTGTTGATAAAGAGGGGTGGGTTTCAAGTTTTTGTATGGCCTGATTTACTGCTTCACGGCCCGGATCGTCACCGGCCATATACTGGTATAATTGTTTTAGCCCCAATAACGTACGTTTTAAGGACAGTCCCATACCGGTTGCGAAATCACTACCGGTTTCAATCTGGTTAGTCAATGATTTAGATGCGTCCGCTGCTGCTTCGGGGCTCATACCCTGAGATACAGCAGCAGCTTCCATAGCATCTAATTCCTCAGTTGTGTATCGACGATCAGCCATCATTTCCTCTTCCTTAACGTCCTAGATCCTATAAAGGCATTTCTTGGGTCCGATAGAACTTCCGTAAATTTATTACTTATTTCACTCAGTGGTTGACGGGGGGTATATGGTGGATCAGATTCAATAGGTATATTTGGGGGCAACGCTGGATGAATGGTAGGTGGGCCTCCTCTTGCCCCAAACATACGTGTTTTAGCTTCTTCAATTAGCCCCGCCAATTGATTCATATTCATCGTTCCACCCAAGACCCGTCATCAAGTTTCATAAACGTCTTATCGCCTATCTTACGCACACCCCCAGATTCCCTCAGTTGAAGCCATTTAGTGATGGGCGTAACATTATTGTTTTCGCTTATCGTTACCCTCCCGCGTGCGTCCTTAGCATATGAATATAGTTGGTTATTTTCGGTATAGTCTATCCAAGCTTCCGCTGCCCCATCCAATGTTCCACCATGCTTTTTCTGCCACTTCTCAAGGAACGATGGGAAATTTTCCAGGTGTTCCATATTCGATCGTAAAATGGCGGCATTTATTTTGTTTAATTGTGGATCAGTGAACAACCCTGGGACCAATGCTCCTTGCATTTGGCGCTCCACGATTGTGTTCATCATCTGTGATTGACCGGGCTCAGCAAACATATTAATTAAAGCTTCAGATAGCTTTTTTACTTGCGCATTGGCACGACTAACACTTAGCATATTAGTGGCCCCTGGTATCCCCTCCATGGATGGGTGTCCTATATCCTGTTTGGTAACTATATCAAACAATTCCTTCATGGGGCGTTTGAATTTTAGTACCTTTTCAGCGCCCAATCTGGCATTTGCTATTTCTTTATTTGCCGCCGTTGTCTTCTCTTTAATATTCTCCGTAGCCAAATTTGCCAGATCTTTATTGGTAAGTAATCCCCTGCCGGATTGAGTAGGCGAGGCAGACGGTGATACTGGTGTCTTTAATGATGCGCCAGGATCGGGTACCATTTTAGGGGCATTGGTTGGTGGAATTGATTTCTTGCCTGACACCAATGCATCACGATGAGCTATGTGCTCATTCAAGCTATTGGTCAATTCTTCCAGTCTCTTTTGACCAGCCAACGGGTCGATGTCATGATTCTGTATTGCTCTATGGGTGTCAGCGATGGCATCGCGAGTATTTCTTACGTTAGTATGTGCTTGCTGGATTCTTTCGTTTCTTTCTTTCATTTGCTCAACAGTCAAACTACCCGCCTTATAAGCTTTTTCAAATTCAGACATTCCTTTAAATGAAATCTTAGGGCCTTGCGGTCCTACTTCGAATGTAGGTTCTTCTCCGGACATACCCATCAACGATGTTGGCCCCATTTCACCTATCTCGGAGGTTCCACCAGCTACGCTGCCCCCTCCGCCCGATTGGGGCATCGAAGGACGACCCTTCCCAAAATATTCTTGTATGAATTTATTAGCTACTTCATAATCAGCCGTTCGTTTGGCCCTCTCAATCTCCCCCAATTTAGTGACTTCACGCTGTATTGCATGCGGAGTAGAGAGCAACGATTCCATTTTTAAAGCCACGTCAGGATTCCCCGTAGCAAATAGTCTTTTCAACCATTCCGGCCTAGTTGCCCCAGGTACACCTTCAAATGTCGTTAAATAATCGCCCTGCCCCATCAGGGCAGCAGCTTCCTTGGCCGCGAGATATTCACGCATGTCACGGCCTTCCATCTCAGCCCTAGCCAAGCCGGACTCTACGCCTTGCCCACGAGCTACTGAATCCCAAGGGTTGTATCTAAATAATAATGGGAAACTGGCCATTTATCACCCCATATCCCATCTATCATCACCAAATATATTAGACCCCCCAGGAACTCTAGTCCTAGGTGTAGGCATTTGCAAATAACGGGCTAGGGCATTACCCGCCATGCCCCCAACCCCACCCGCGACATCGCCCCATATCCTCTGCGGCGCACCCCAATCGGTCCCAGCTACCAAATTAGAATTTATATTTGACATTTGGTTGCCTAGTTGCCCAAGATTAGCGGCAGCATCCTGTCCCACACCTGCTTCTCTCATTTTTGCTTGATGTTGGGCCAACCAGCGATCGAATGCGTTACTATACTCACTAGATGATAGGTCCTGTCCGTATTGCTGTATGGCTCGTAGAGTATCTCCGCTCTGTAACATACCGGCTGTGGCTGCATTGCCGGTTAAACTCTTCATACCCTCCTGCCGCCTAAATTCATACCCAGGGTCCAACTGCGACATCGGATCTTTCGTTGGGTCCTCCAGCCAATTAGAAAATGCGTTTAATCTTTCTTTACCAAAATCGTAATATGGAGCCATTCTAGCTACGGTGTCATCGTATTGCCGCCTGTTTTCGGCAATCATTTCCCGTATGGCTTGAATCTGTTTTTTGGCGGCAGACGACCCAAACAACCCACCAACAACAGACCCAATTCCCGCTAACCCACCACCCGCAATCGCCGCTGGTATAGCCATATTAACACTCCCTAAGCGTTAGTGCCGTCAGCATAGATCCATGTAGTCGTTGGATCATTTGTCTTTGCCCATATTGGCCTATTAATCGTAGTATCGAAATACATAAAACCAACGAACGGAGCCGGATTTGGTCTTTGACCCGTGGTACCAGTGGCCATTAAAGAATTAAAATATTCCTCCAACAGAGTAAACCAATTTAACCATAAACTAGGAAGACCATCTTCATCAGTAAATGGCTTCCTATTCGGCGGTGCCGAAATTTCTATCATGACAAACCCTCTTCCAACACCAAATACGCCCCAGATATTATCCGCTTAACTGGGTCCGTTATGCGGAGGCGTATTGCAATATCGCGAGCAGACCCTATACGCCTACGCCTAACCCGCCTCGTATATTCCCCAGTCCGCCCAACCATAGTTTTCCAATTCTCACTACTCCACGTATGACCTCCATCTTTTGATATCTGTATGATAGCTTGAGGATTCGTACCGGCCCCGCCTAGACCAGTTTCCATGTCTATTTGACAAGCATGGACGGTGAACATCTCTCCGTTCTTTAATAGATGAATACTGGTTACTTCGAAAATCAATGGGTCTGAACCCTCCACAAAGGAAGTTTCAAGCATCTCATATATCCTACCAACAAATGCGTCCGTTATAAAAATACGTTCAGAAGAAGTTACAGCTAACAATCCTCTGTAATAGGGCCTACCATAGCTTTTTCGTTTAAACCAAGTGTAATTAGATACATCAACAGCCCAGGTAATAGAATCACTTTCAGTAGACCCACGGAAACTGAATTGGATGATTGGGTGGTCACCCAAAGTATAGCCGGTAGCTACAGCAGTAGAATGACCCGTACGCGCTATAATATCTGTATCCACGGCAGACACGCTTACCTTTTCCGCCGCATATGTTTTTAATTCATATATACCCGCATACCCACCAGATCGGCCAAGGAATAATTTCTTCTGTCCAGCATCAGCATGAGCAAGTTCCCCAATCAAACCAACTTCCGTATTTGCCCCAGCAATTGGTTTAAACCCCAAAGCCCCTACAATAGGTGTAGTAGTCCCAGTCCACCATTCAATAGACGCACGACCATA